>Ga0233425_10000214_pt1 | contig 151610 bp, 129 predicted proteins | sample Watercolumn_Towu_2_FD_181712 | JGI IMG/M metagenome (GOLD analysis project Ga0233425, IMG submission 181712) | Freshwater microbial communities from Lake Towuti, South Sulawesi, Indonesia - Watercolumn_Towuti2014_140_MG | ecosystem: Environmental > Aquatic > Freshwater > Lake | place...
GGTTGCAAGCACTACATGTAGTGGGTAGAGCAGACTTGGCAGAAAGCAGCACATACTACATATAGTACCTCGGTTCGCCAAGACCACTACAGGTAGCGGTGGGCCTAACTTAGCGGAAAGTAGAGTCAGGACGATGTCAGAGAAGACTCAAGTGAGGCGAGCAGGGTTGCGGCGCGCTCATTGTATTCTGGCACTTCCAAGAAAACCCTGGCCTGCTTTGCGGCGGTCGCCAGCAGATCGTGATCCATATGCTGGCGGCCAATCGAAATCGCGTTCTGTAGCAGTTCCCAGCCAGCGGCATAGTCTCCCGCATCGCAGGCAAGCACGGCAAGGGAGCCCTGGCAATAAGCAACACCCAAAGCATCTCCGACGCGGCGAAAGGATTCCATCGCCGCATTGTACTCGCGTCGTGCAGTTCTGTGATCTCCATCCACGTACGCGACATTCCCCAACTCGTGCAGTGCCCAGGCAGCTTCGGCCTGATGTTGAGCTCGCTTTTCGAGCTGGAGTCGCTCCTTCAGGTAGCGCCGTGCATTCGGGACGTCTCCTTGCTCGCGCGCGAGCTTCCCCAGGCTAAAAAGGATAACGCTGATAAGCCCAGGGTGCCCTGAAGCCCGGGCAGCGACCAAGCTCTGCTCATAGCACTGCCGGGCGACATCGAGGCGACCACTGGCACGCCAGATCGCCGCGGCGCCATTCAGACAGAAGCATCGTACAGTGAGATTCCCCAAACGGGTCGCGAGTTGAATCGCTTCTTCATAGCATTCAAGACCTCTGGCATAGGCTCTCTGATCTACGGCCAGATCCCCTAAAGAGCCGGTTTGGCAGCCAGATCAGTTTTCATGGCGCTATCAGCGCGCAAAGGGTGCTGCCCTTGGGTACATCAGACGAGGTGCGTCAGCACGTCAATGAAGTCAGTGAGGCCATGCGCGTGGGTGGCGGCTACATCTTCGTCTCCGACCAGAAGATCACGAGAGATGCTCCATTGGCGAATGTCCTCGCCATGTACGAGGCTATCGATGAACTGGGTTACTGAACCGCCTTTGCAGCAGGAAGCAAGTCGGCCATAGGAGGAGTATGCCCCATCGAGAAAACGAAGCATGAATGCACGCCAACGCGCCCTGGCTGCTCTACAGCATCGAGTACCGGACCTGATTCCGGCGTATGTTCGCAACATGCAGGAGTGGGAGCGGCACGCACAATACTTCCGTGTGCACAGCCTGGATGAGCTCCTGGATCGGCTGGGAAACACCATCGTCAGCTTTTCTCCCACGCACATAGTACTACTGCGTCGCATTTACCGTCAAGTAACCGTGCAAGCAAAGTGATCGCCGTCGCGCAAGCGGCGTTTGCCGGCGGGTTGTGATAAGTCGATCTGCCCGGTCTGCACCAGCCAGCGTAACAGTTCCACGAACAGGTACTGGCAGACTTGGCGGCGTACTGTCCCGACACTGCTGTACGGTTCCGGATCGTAGGGGGAAAACCGGCTCCTCCGGGGTGGTCACGGGGAGCGGTTCCACCACGATGGGCATCTCTTTGGGTTTGGAATGCTGCAGGGCGAGCCAACTGATGGCCAACATCTCAATGATCAGTTGCCGATGAAAGCTATGCCACAAGCGCGCCGCATAGTCACCCAGGCCGGTCTGCCCCTTGCCGTCTTGGTGGAAGCGTTCGATGCTGGGCCGGCGGTGGGCCAGTTCCGCCAGGCGTGCCAGGGGTGTATCGGCGGGCAGGTTACTCCAGTAGAACTTCCGATCCCCCACATGGTTGGGCCGCGGCCGCTCACCGATGAGCCAGCCCTCCGGCCCGGTGCGATCATCCTGGCTGCGGCGCACGCGCAGCGCCACGACCTGCTTGGTCAAGGGACCTTCACTGCCTTGGCGCGAAGTGATTGTCTGCCACGCCTCCTCGGGCAGGCTGGTGATCACCGCATCGGCGCGGTGCAGCGGGGCGACCTGCACCGGGTGCGGATGGGTGTGCGGGCGGCCCTGCTTGCGTTTGGTCGGCAGGGGCCGGTCGGCCGCCTGCCCGACTTCATCCAGCCGCCGCACCCCGAAGTCACAGGCGACACCCACGACACAGCCCAGGGGGCGGCGGTCGATGCCGTCCAGGAAGTTGGGGTTGTCCCCATAGATCGCACGGCGCTCGCAGCATCCGAAGGCGACGCTGCGGCAGATCGAAGCGTCGCTGGATGAGCGGTTGGGGAAGATGCGGGCGCGGATGCTGCAAGATGCGGCGTTAGCGAGTGCGGCGGCGGACATCAAGGCAGCGCACGCCAGCGAACGGCCGGTGTGTAGTGCATGTGGGAGCCCGCTCGAGGAACGGACGGTGGCCGCCCGAGAACTGGTGACGCAGCAGAATCAGGTGCTGCAACTGGAGCGGAGTTACGGGGTCTGTCCCACCTGTGGGGCGGGCCTTTTTCCCCTCGCGAAGCGTGACGAACTGGAGTTGTTGCCGGGCGCGCGGGCGCCGAGCTTGCAAGAAGATCTGGTGCATCTGGGGACGTGGCTGCCCTTCGGCAAGGCCGCTGAGCAGTTGCGGCGCTTCCGGCAGACTGACGTGTCCCGGCCGACAGTTGAGCGGGTGACGGAAGCGGCGGGGGCGGCCTATGTGGCGTGGCAGACGGCGGAGGTGGCCCGGCTCGAGCGGGAGTTACCGGAGCCACCCGCCGGGCCGGCGCAGTTGTTCATGAGTGTGGATGGGGCGCATATTCCCCTGGTGGGTGGGGAGTGGGCGGAGGTCAAGACCTTGGTCATCGGGGTGGTGCAGCCGCCCCAGGTTGTCAAAGGGGATACGGTGATCCGCACCGCCGAGCACTCCTACTTCTCGCGCTTGACCGATGCGGACACCTTTCAGCGGTTGGCGCTGGTGGAAACTCACCGTCGCGGGGTGGAGACGGCGGGTCAAGAGGGCTTTGTCACCGATGGCTCGGAATGGCTGCAGAAGTTTGCCGATCAGCATCGGGCGGATGCGGTGCGCATTCTCGACCTGCCGCACGCCGGGGAACACCTGGCGCCGGTGGGGCAAGCCCGCTTCGGTGCAGGCAGCGCCGAGGCGCAGAGTTGGCTGCAGGCCCAAATGCACACACTCAAACACGAGGGGCCGGCGGCCGGCGTGGCGGAAGTGGCGCAGTTAGTGGCGGCCCAACCGGAGACGACCGAGTTGGCCGGTCATCTGGCCTACCTGGAGAAGCGCACGGCCCAGATGCAGTATCCGACCTTCCTGGCGGCGGGCTGGCCGATTGGCGATGGGGCTGTCGAGAGCGGCAACAAACTGGTCGTGGAGGCGCGCCTGAAGGGTAGCGGGATGCACTGGGCCCGGCCGCATGTCGATCCCCTGTTGGCGCTGCGCAATATCGTCTGCAGTGATCGCTGGGACGCAGCCTGGCCCCAGATTGTGCGCACGTTACGCCAGCAGGCGCAGCAGCGCCAGGCTGAACGCCGGCACCAACGGCGCACCGCGCGTGCCAACGCACCGACGCCGCTGACCGCAGGCGCACCCAGCGCAGAGACACGCACCGCACTAGCGCCCGCAGCCAAGATCCGCGAGACGCCAGTGCAGCCAGCCAGCGCACCACCCGCCCAGACACACCCTAACCAGCCCTGGCGCCCGCCGGCCGATCATCCCTGGCGGCGCATGCCGGTCGGTCGGGCGCGGTTCAGGCCGCCAACCAAACACACCGATGCAAAACCTTGAACCGCACCCACGCGCAGATTCGCGCAAACTCGGTCTTGACACGCGATCGGAATCGTGATATACTGACATCGTCGACGGACGACGGACGACGGACGACGGACGACGATAGCGCAGCTTCTCTTCTGCGCGAATAGCTTCCCAACCCGCATTGGGTCAGGACGTCAGCCAAGGTGGAGGCAATACAATGCCCATCCCCACCCCCAGAGTGGAGCGGGAGCTCCTCAGCTCCAAGATTGCCGCCATACTGCGAGACAGGATCATTTCGGCCGAGTTGCCGGACGGAACCCGCCTCGTTGAGGACGAGCTCGCCGGGCAACTTGGAACGAGCCGGGCCCCCCTGCGGGCGGCATTGGAGCAACTTCACCGCGAAGGCCTTGTGCAGGTCCAGCCCGGCCGAGGCAGCTTCGTCAAGGGGCTCAGCGTCCAGGGCATCCTCGATCTGTATGCCGTGCGCAGCGTGCTCGAGGTGTTTGCCGCTGAGCGGGCAGCGGTTCGGATGCAACCAGAGGATATCGAGCACCTGAGAGACCTGGTCGCTAGAATGCACGATGCGGTTGTCAAGGGTAGCCGCGAGGGGTTCGTCCACGGCGATATCAACGTCCACCGCGCGATCTGGCGGGCCTCCGGCAACGAGCGGTTGGTGGAGATGCTCGAAAACCTCGTCCTTCCCCTTACGGTGCTGTTCCGGATCAATGCAGAGAAGCACGATGACTGGCCGTGGGTCGTCGACCGGCATCGCCGGCTTGTCGAGGCGCTGAGCACTCGCGATGGCCAGGTGGCAGCCAATCACATGCGCGATAGCCATACGGTTGCGGTCCACAGGGTACTGGAGGCGCTCAACCTGGCGGCATCCCAGGGCCAGGAACAGGCGGCGGTTTCCGCAACCGTGCGTGAGGCGGGCGGCGATTTGCCGAATAACGTGAGGAGGTGATGCCTATAGACAGAATCGTACTTTGAGCCGTCAGCCGTTCGAGTTATTAGGATGGTTCTGGCAAAACAAAACAAGGAGGGCAAGCAAATGGATAGCCAGATCAGTCGGCGAGACTTCTTCCGTCTGGGTGCAGGCCTCGCGCTCACCGCGGTGGCCACGTCATGCGCCCAACCCGTCGCGCAGGCGCCTGCTGCGCCGGCCCAGCCAGCCGCACCGGCTCAGCCAGCCGCACCGGCTCAGCCGGCCGCACCGGCCAAGTCAGCCCGCAACACACTCAGGGTGTGGATGGCCTGGCCTGAGGATTACGCGGCCTGCGACTACATCAAGAGAGTCGAGTTCCCACAACTGACAGCGAAACACCAGGGAGTCACGGGCCAGTTGAGCTACATCAACTGGCGCGAGATCACACAGAAGTTCGTAGAAACCTCGGCCGCGGGCATGGCGCCGGACGTTACCGATGTGTCCGAGAACTACGGCAACATGGGGTACCTGGGCTTCCTGGCCGATCTGACGGACGGCGCCCGGAGTTGGGGCGCCCTCGACGACTTCTACCCCGCCGTAAAGAAGGAAGCGACCATCAACGGCAAGCTGATCATGCTGCCGATCTACTACGGCACTAAGTGCGAGTATATCAACAAGAAGGTGTGGGCCGAGGCCGGGCTCGATCCGACCAAGCTGCCAACGACCTGGGTGGACTTCCAACAAGCAGCCGTGAAACTGACCAAGAAGGACAGCTCCGGTAAGTTCGTGCGGGCGGGCTACAACATCGCGACCGCCAGCCACGGCGCATACGAGACGTTCTCTGGCCGCTGGCTCGCCCAGCTCGGCAGCACGGATTTCGACCCCGAGGACCGCTACTTGGGCAAGTGCCGGATCAACAGCCCCGAAGGCCTGGAAGCGGCCAAGTTCTTCATGGACCTGGTGCGCGAATACGGGGTCTATCCGGTGACGGGCGAAAGGCCGTGGCCCGATACGGTCAAGAATGCCGTCGCAGAGGGTGTCCTGGGTATCGGGGAGACCGGTCCATGGTGGATCCCTAACGCCCGGGTCACCAATCCGAAGGCCTTCGAAGGGGATAATATCGCCATCCTGCCTGCCACCAAAGCCAAGGCGCAGGCCGGCAACATGGACATTGCGGGCCTCAGCGTCAACAAGCGCAGCGACATCCTGGATGTTGCCATCGACTTTGCGCAGATCTACATCGACGCCAAGAACTACAAGGGCATGCTGATGTCCGACGACCCCAAGGGTGACCCAGCGAAGAAGTGTTGGATGACCACCGGCAGGCGATCTGTAAACGAGGCGGCGGACTTCTGGATCGCCCAAGAGCCGCTGATGCCTGTCTTCAAGGCCGCGCTCGATTACGGCGTCTCTCCCGCTCGGGCTCATGTCGGCTACATCGAGTACGCGATCGAGGTGATGATCCGGGCGTTCGAGCAGATGCTGTACAAGATGAAATCGGACAAGGTGATTCTGGACGCGGCGGCCGCCCAGGCTGACCGCATCGCTCAGCGAACGGTCAGAGAGTGGAGCTAACGCTCCAAGCGTAGTGGAAGGGAAATGGCCCGCCCCCTGCAAGGGGGCGGGCCACTCCTTTGTTGTCAATCCGGTCGAGGAGATGTGCCATGGTCACCGGAGCTTTGCGTGTTCCGTCCCGCAGGCAAACGCGCAGCGTATTCGCAAACATCGCCGAGGGTTTGCGGGAGTGCCGGCGCCCGCAGGCCCGGTCGGCCTTCTTGATGCTGGGGATCCCGCTGCTGTTTTACATCCTGTTCTCAGTGGTCCCCATCTTGGTATCCTTCTACTATTCGCTGACCGATTTCTCCCCTTTTGGCAAGACCACCACTTGGGTCGGGCTAGCCAACTTCCGGGAGGCCGTGCAGAACGAGGTTTTTTGGGCGACCTGGCGTAACACCTTCATCTATGCAGGCCTGGCAATACCCATCCGGCTGCTGGTGGGCTTTGCGGCTGCCCTACTGCTGGATCGCAAGATCCGGGGCATATCAGCGATCCGCACGATCTACTACGTACCAACCCTGACTTCGGCCGTGGCCGTCGCCATGGTGTTTCGCTTTGTCTTCGACCCCCGATTCGGGTTTGCCAACTGGGTGCTGCAAGCCATCGGTCTGCCGACACTGGGTTGGCTCTATGACCCCAAGACGGCGATGGCGACCATCGCTATCACTTCCGTGTGGCACGGCTTCGGCGGCGTGATGATCATCTATCTGGCAGGCCTGCAAGGGATCCCGACGGTGTTCTATGAGGCGGCCGCGGTCGACGGGGCCAATTGGTGGCAGCGGATCCGCACGATCACGTGGCCATTGCTGAAGCCTGTCACGTTCTACCTGGTAGTAACTGGGGTGATCGGCTCGGTGCAGGTCTACGACTATGTGATGATCATGAGTGTGCCGCGCGGCGGGCCGCTGGATTCGACGACGACCGTCGTCTACGAGATCTACAAGAATGCCACAACCTACCAACGGCTCGGCTATGCTTCGGCCATGTCGGTCGTGTTGTTCCTTGTGGTCGCCGTGCTCACCGCTATCAACATTGAGCTGAGAGGGGAGCGCGTGGAGTATTGAAGGTCGTTTCCAGTCGGTGTCTCGACCCTTCGACAGACTCGGGTCCTGGCGCCTACGCCTCGGCCCAAACTGGGAGGCTGTACATGACAATCGACACAAGCATGGGTGAGCTCGCGCCCACACGCCGTTGGCGCCTGCTGCCGGGGAGTGCTGCGCCGCGACGAGCACGCCATGGCTCGTGGCTCGCGGACGCGGCCGGCAAGGTCCTGGTCTGGATCCTGATCGTGGTCGGTATCTGCATCACCGTGGCGCCCTTCCTGTTGAGCCTGTACCTGGCGCTGCTCCCTTACACTGCCAGTATCCTCCCCTACAGGCTCAACCCTGCCGAGTGGACTCCTGCCAACTTTCAGGCAGCCTGGACCACCGCACACGTCGCCGAGTACGGCCTGAATTCGCTCATCTATGCTTCCATCGTCGGTCTGCTGACGACACTGCTGGCCACAACCGCCGGCTACGTTTTCGAACGCATGCACTTTCCGTTCAAGAACGCGCTCTGGTATCTGGTGTTGGCGGGGATGATGGTACCCGGCATGGTGACCCTTGCGCCGCGCCTGGCGCTCATGATCCACTTTCCGTTGGTCGGCGGGAACAACATCCTGGGCATAGGTGGCAAGGGTTTCTACGATTCGTGGCTGGGGATGATCCTGCCCGGCATTATGTCGCCCACGTCCACATTCTTGATGCGCCAGTTCTTCCAGAGCCTGCCGAGTGAGCTGGAGGATGCCGCGCGCGTGGATGGCAGCAGTGAGATCGGCATCTTCGTGCGGATCATGCTGCCGTTGGCGACACCAGGTGTCGTGACCACCTTCATGTTTCAGTTCCAGGGGGGCTGGAACGAGCTGCTTTGGCCGCAGATGATCACGGTCAGCCAATCTATGCGCACCTTGTCCGTGGGCCTGACCTATCTGAGCCAGGTGATCGGCTATGGCGCGTCAGCAGCGGGCATCCCGATGAACTATGCCCAGGCGGGGGCCATCATTATGGCGCTGCCGATCATCGTGCTCTTCATCGTAGGCCAGCGTTGGTTCGTGCGTGGCATCGCACTCACCGGACTGAAGTAAGGCGCCGCGAAAGGGAGCCATGAATCCAAGAGAACGCTTCCGGCGGATCATGCACTTCGAGCCGGTGGACCGGCCGCCGCTGTGGCTGGCGGAGGAGGTCACCGAAGGGGCAGTACGCCGTTGGATCCGCGATGGCAGCTTCCCCATCGGCATGACTGTGGGCGACGTCTTCCCGATGGATGGCCGCGAGCTCGTGACGCTGGATACGGGCCCGCTGCCGGCCTCTGTGTCGCACACGATCGAAGACGGCGAGCAGTGGCGCACGACCCAGGATGCCTTCGGCTTCACCGTGCGCACGCTGAAGGAGCAGAGCGTCACGCCCACCATCTACTACTACCTGGACAGCAGCGCCCACGACCGGGCCAGTTGGGAGCGCCTGAGTGAGCGCTATGATCCTCACGATGTGCGCCGGCTGCCGCGCGCCTGGGGCCCTGAGTTGTGGTCCTATTACAACGAGGGTGCCGCACCGGTTGGCATGCGCATCCAATGGGGGCCCGGCCGCGGAACCAAGAACGGCTATACTCTGGGGCTGGAGCGTTTTCTGGTGATGTTGGCGGATGATCCCGGCCTCGTCAAAGAGATCTTCGACTTCTGGGCCGGCTTCGTCATCGCCGCGGCTCGCCCCTGGTTCGAGCATGTCCACTTCGACTTCGTCTACCTGAGCGAAGACGGCATCGCGTACAAAAATTCGACCCTGGTCTCGCCCAGGATGTACCGCACCTTGTGGGGGCCAGCCTTGCGGCGGGTGACCGACTTCCTGCACGGTTACGGAGTGGAGATCATCGCTCATGAGACCAGCGGCAACATCTGCCCCCTCATCCCGACGTTGTTGGACCTGGGCATCAACCTGTACCTTCCGCTGGAGGTCGCTGCCGGCATGGACGCCCTAGCGCTCAGGCGCTCCTTCGGCCGCAGCATCCGGCTCATCGGCAATATCGCCCGTCAGGCCTTGATGGATGGACCGGAGGCCGTGCGCCGCGAGGTAGAGGCGAAGGTGCCGCCCCTGATGGCGAGGGGTGGCTACATCCCGGCGGTGGACGACATGATCCTGCCGGACATCTCGTTCGAGAGCTACCAGTGCTACCATGATCTAGTGCGGAACTACCGGTGTGCCTGATCCGACAGCCTGGGCCGCCCTTGTGGAGCGCAGATCAACCGGCAGGAGAGGACACTATCCATCATGAGGGGGAAGCATCATGCAGACGAATCGGATGAACCAGGAACAACGGGTGTTGTCCGCGCTGCGCTTCCAGAAGCCCGACCGGGTCCCGCGCTATGAGATCTTCTGGCCCGAGTTCGAGGCTGCCTGGCGCCTGGCCAAGCAGCCCCCCGCCGATATGGAGATCGACGACTACTATGACCTGGATTTCGCCAGGATCGTCCCCGATGAAACGCCCTTCCCCAGCCAGCAGGCGGTGTTGGAGGCCAACGGTGACCATGAGGTGGTGCGCACCGGTTGGGGCGTCGTGCAGCGCTTGAACCGGAGCGCCAAGTTCTACGAAGAGCTCGCGCTCCCCCTCCCCGAGCGGAGCCAGGTCGACCGCTTGGTCTTTGAGTCGCCGTTGCTTGACCGGCGTTATCCCCCCGTCGAGGAGGTCGAGCAACTGAAGCGCAAGCGCTGCGTCTTTGTCAAGACCGGCGGCCCCTATCTGCGCACGTCGAACCTCCGGGGTACCACGCCCTGGCTTACGGACCTGGCTGAGGATGAAGGCTTTGCCCTGGAGCTGGCCATGCGCGTGACCCGACACATGACTGCCGTGGGTCTCGAGGCCCTCCGCCGCTACGACCTCTACCACACCGGCGTCTTGCTGAGCGATGACATGGCCTGGAACCGCGGCCCCATGTTCTCGCCGCGCACCTTCGAACGGGTCTTCTACCCCTGTTACAAATGGATGTGCGACCAGTACCGGGCCGCGGGCGTGCGGCACATCCTCCTGCACTCCGATGGCAACATCGAATCGATCCTAGACATGTTGCTCGACGCCGGCATCCAGGGGCTGAACCCTATCGAGCCCAAAGCGGGCATGGACGTGGTCAAGCTGCGCCAGAAGTACGGGCGGAGACTGGCCCTTCTCGGCGGGCTGGACAATGCCCACATCTTGCCTACCGGCGCCTGGGATGAGCTGGAAGCCCACGTCATACATGTGCTGGAAGCCGGGCAGGATGGGGGCCTGGTGGTCTGCGCCCATTCCATCGGTCCCGACATATCAGTGGAGCGCTACGACTTCTTGCACCGGCTGATCACGGAGCATGGCCAGTACAGCCGTCAAACATGAAGAGAGCTACCGTTCAGAGAAAGGAAGACAGATCATGTCCCAAGACTCCTGGCCGCTCAAGCCATTCAAGGCCACACCCACCCGGGCTCGGGTGCACAACCCCGACCGACCCGCCCTGGGCCAGATGACTGAGCTGGAACGCGAGATCCAGCGCCTGGCCCGCGAGGGGGTGGCCCAGCAGCGCATCGCCTACACCATCAAGCACTACGAGTACCGTGCGCCCTTCAACTATCCCAACGCGCGCTGCGAGCTGGGGCGTGAGGGGACCGGCACGGGACCCCATCCCGAGGGCATGGAGCTGGACATCCCACCCTTTGGCGCCGTCACCATCGAGGAGGAACAGCCGATCATTGCCGTGGATGTGATCGGCAGCCCCTGCATCCCGCCGGGCACCGTGCTCCTCTTCGGTGAGCCGCTCGAGTGGAGGTTCGCACGTCCCGGTGTCCGCTTCAAAGTGAACAATCTCTGGGGTGAGCACCTGATCGGTTGGGGAGTCAGCGACCGGTACACGGAGGGCAACCGCCACTCTGGGCTATGCAGTGCCCATTTCGAGATCCCCGACTGCCGCAAGATCACCGTCACCGGCTATGGCCAGCTCGACCTGCATGTGTTCCCGCCTGGTATAGGGATCAAGTCGGTACAGGAGTTCTACATGGCGGAGACCGGTGAGCAATGGTTCAACGACGCGCATTTCAACCTCTATGCCGTGCGCGTGACCGTGCGCGTGCCGGTGCAGGAGTGAGCGGGGAGCCCCACGATCGGGCGCCTGTGGATCATGGGGTACCGCCGGCCCCACGAACGCCTCATGAGTTGGAATTCACGTGCGTGTCCTGGATTGATCGCCAGGAGGGCGAGCGATGAGTCTGAATATCCGGGAGCAGATCGCCGGCGCCATCGCTGCGATGCCGGTCGTGGATCACCACGAGCACGCCTGGCGGCCATTCAGTGCCAGGGACGCGCAGGAGATCGACTTACCCTTCTTTCTTTACACAGGCTACCTGGGTGGAGACCTCATGGCGGCCGGTTGCCCTGCTCAGGCCGCTCTCTTCGACTACCTCCAAGATCCGAAGCTCCCGGATGGCGCAGACCATGCCTGGCAGACGATCCGGCCGTTCGTAGAGCGGGTTCGCAACACGTCCTACTATCGTTATGTCTTGCGGGGACTGGAGGAGTTGTTTGGCATCTCGGAGCATGACCTGTTCTCAGATCGCTGGCGTGAGGCCTCAGACAGGATCCGCCGCCACAGCCGGGAGAACAAGGGAGACGGTCCTTCCTTGCTGTCCCGGATGCGAGTGACAGCCATGGTGCTGGATGCAAAGCTGCCAGCCAACCGGCTTCAGGAGGTAAGTCTCAGCGATCCTCGGGTGCTCCATGTGGCTCGCCTGGATATGTTCATCCATGAGGAACGTGGGCTGGCCGACACCCTGGCGGAGCACCGGCCCGCAGACCTGGATGAGTGGTTGGCGGTGTTCGGCAACGCGTTCCAGGCGTATCTCCATGCAGGGGCGGCTGGCTTCAAGACCGGCCTGGCGTACAACCGTCGTATTGCTTACGCTGACCCTTCCAAAGATGAAGTGCACCGGATCTTCAAGGGCGGTCTCCTCGGCGCATCGCAGGCTGAACGCACGGCGTACCAGGACTTCATGGTGAACCGGCTCTGCCAGCTCTGCGTGGAGGCTGATGTTCCGCTGCAGATCCACACGGGCATCCAGGCTGGCATAAGGCACGTCTTGGAGGATACGCGTCCGACGCTCTTGACAGATCTGTTCCGCAGGCATCCCGACCTGCGCGTGGATCTGTTTCATGGCGGCTATCCGTGGTGCATCCAGGCGGGGCTGATGGCCAAGTACTTCCCCAACGTCTACATCGACGGTTGCTGGCTTCACCACATATCGCCCTCGGCCTACCGCGCAGCGCTCACCTCGTGGATCGAGATCGTGCCGATGAGCAAGATATTCGCGTGGGGCGGCGACCACACTGCCACCCTGGCGCACAGCTATGCCTCGTTGGTATTGGCGAAGGATCTCATTGCCGACGTCCTGGCCGACTTGGTGCAGCGCAGCTACTTTGATCTGGAGTTTGCTCTGCTGTTGGCCCGCCGCATTCTGCATGACAACGGGATCGAGTTCTGGCGAGTGGACGCTCGACAGGATGCTGGTCGGGATGATCGAAGTAGAATGGAGCCGTGATATGAACAGCCGTGAGCGCGTACGTAGAGCATACGACTTCACCGGTCCTGACCGGGTGCCATTGGAAATGCGAATCCTCATGGGAACCTGGCACAAGTATCGGGACGAACTGAAGCGCATCGTGGAGCGGCACTCGGCCGACGGCGGGCAGGGCGCCACTGGACCGGAGACGGGCGACTACGACGTTATGCCCGCCGGCTGGTCAGCGGGCGAGGAGGTGACTGACTCCTGGGGCTGTGTCTGGCAGAACATCCATGGAGGGTTGCTCGGTCGATTGAAGTCGTCGCCTATCCGTGATTGGCACGATCTGGACCGGCTGAAGGCGCCGGACCCTCTGGAAGTGGGCGAGTTCGGCCCGGTGGACTGGGCGAAGACGGCTGCGCAGGTCGAGCGCGACCGCGGCACGGACTTCGTCTACGGCAGTGGCTCCAGGCTGTTCGAACGGATGCACTTCCTGCGCGGGTACGAGCCTTTGCTCATCGACATCGCCGAGCGCAACCCAGGGGTCTGGCGACTGCGTGATCTCATCGTCGACAACAACCTCCGGTTGATCCGTCGGTGGCTGGATCTGCCGGTGGATTGCATCGGCTTTGGGGATGACTGGGGCACGCAGAGCGCACTGATGATTCGGCCAGCGGCATGGCGCGAGATCTTCAAGCCGGCCTATGCCCGGATGTTTGAGCCCATCAGGAAGGCTGGACTGCACGTCCATTTCCATAGCGACGGCTACATCCTGGACATCATCCCGGATCTGATCGAGATCGGCCTGACGGGGCTCAACCCACAAAGCCTGGTGAACGGCCTTGACCCGTTGGCGGCGCTCTTCCGCGGTCGTATCTGCTTGCGGATCGATCTGGACCGCCAGGGGATTCTGCCCTTTGGGAGTCCTGGCGACGTCAAAGAGCATGTTCGAGAGGTGATCCTCCGCCTGGGAAGTCCGGAGGGTGGGCTGATTGTGGCCGCGAACATCGGTCCCGACGTGCCACTGGCCAACATCGAGGCCATATACCAGGCGATGGACCGCTATGCGCCGATCTGAAGTCCAGTTGAGGATCGAGCCCGGGACTCAATAGATCACAGATTCCAGCTCCAACGGCGCCGGTCGCAGACCGGCTGGGAGCGAAGGTCTTTGCCCCGGGCTATGAGAGGATACGCCACAGGACGGCGAGTGATCCTCAGGCCGGTGGAGACACCCGCGTGAGGACTCATGTGGCAAAAGGAGATCAGAAGATGCAAGAGAAACACCATACGTTACCGGGACGCCAGGTGCCCGTGCTGCTGGAAGTGGACGTTGCGGTCGTCGGCGGCGGGTTTCCCGGCGTGTGCGCGGCGCTGGCCGCGGCGCGGTTGGGGGCCAAGGTGGCCCTCCTCGAGCGCGACGGTCTGCTGGGAGGTCAGGCGGTGGAGGTCTACACTTTCGGCTTGACCGGCTTCACCGACAACCACGGCAAGCAGTTCGTCAAGGGCATCCCCTGGGAGATCGTCCAGAAGACGGTCGCCGAAGGCCAGTCGGACCCTGTGTGGCATCTGGTCGACTATGATCGGATGGAGCGCGAAGGGCGGATCGCCGAGCTACACCGGCTCGGCGGCCCCATGAAGAACGACACCTACCTCAATCCCAACGCGTTCCGGCATGTGCTGCAGACCCTGGTGGATGAAGCGGGGATCGTCACCCTGCTCGAGACCCCCCTGTCGGACGTGCTCCTGGAGGGCAACCGGGTGAAGGGCGTCGTGGGGATGGGGTGCTACGGCCCCTTTGCCGTGGAAGCCCGGGTGGTGGTGGACACCACACCGCAGGCCGCGGTGGCAGCGTTGGCGGGGCACTCGTTTGCCTTCCCGCAGGCCTATACCGGCACGCATCCGCGAGTGGCAGGGGTGGACATCCACCGGCTGCTCGCCTGGGCGCTGGACCATCTGGATGATGTGAAGATCGTGGGAGCAGACCGAACGGATCGCATCGCTTTGGAGGCGATGGTTGCCCGAGACCTGGGCTTGCGCTTCATGGGCTTCGCCGCAGTCAGGCGGGCGGCCATGGCGGACGACACGGCATACGAGATCACCGGCATGGGCGAGGCGCGCTCCTTCGTTTTTCAGTACGAGCGCGACGGCTGTGGCATGTACTGGATTCACTCTCCGGAATGGCGGAACACTCGGTTGGATGATCCGCTGCTGCTGTCCCGTGCACTCACGGAGATGCGCAAGCGGCAGTGGCTGACTCACAAGCTGTTCCGTGAGTACGTGCCCGGCTTTGAAAAGGCCCATCTCATGGACGTTCATCCCCACATCGCCCGGGCGCTGAACCACACCGGGAAACCGGGAGGATTCACCGAGTACGATGTGCCCTGGGAGCACATGCAGAAGGGCGGCGACCTCTACGAGGATTCCATTGTCCACGTGATGGGCCACCACGACATGGGCGAGTCTCCCAGTGGGTGGCAGCTCCCGTACCGCAGCCTGATCCCCAAGGGACTGGAGGGCTTGTTGGTCATCGGCAAGCCCGCCAGTCGCTTTCTCCACGTTCATGGCACCAATTCAGCGGTGGGCCAGGCGGCAGGAGTGGCGGCCGCCGTCGCCGTGCAGACCGGCGTGCTGCTGCGGGAGCTGGATGTCCCCAAGGTGCAGGAGGCGTTGAAGGAGCAGGGCGCCGTAGTGTTCTGACGGCAGCCGTTGTCGGATACGTGGTTGATGCGTAGGGGAGTGCGAGAGCGATGATACACCGACGGGGCAGACAGGGACCCTCTTTGGGGCCGCGCGGCGAGGACGTGCGCCGGGGAGTTCTCCTGGGACTCCAGCCTCAACAGGCCCTCGCCAAGGGGATGGAGGTCATGACCAATGCGCTGGCCGTTACCCTGGGGCCGGCCGGCGGGACCGTTTTCATCGACCCTCCGTATGGCAAGACCGGTCCCGAGGCCGTGAGCCGGGGCGCGATCGTGGCCCGGCGAGTCATCGAGATCCCCAACCGCTACGTCAATGCGGGCGCCATGTTGATCCGGCATCTGGCCTGGAACGTGCGCGAGCGGGTCGGCGACGGCAGCGTCACGGCAGCCGTGCTGGCTCGGGCGCTGGCGCAAGGCGGCATGCGCATGACCGCAGCGGGCGCCAATCCGATGGTCATGCAGCGTGGCATGCAACGGGCGATTCGCACGACTGTCGACCAACTCAAAGCCATGGCTCGTCCGCTCGATTCGACCGATGCCGTGGCATCCCTGGCTCGAGCGGTCACCGGCGACCCGGAGCTGGCGAGCTTAATCGCCGAGATCTTCGACTATGTCGGCGTCGACGGCGTGGTGGTTGTCGAGGAGCATGCCGGCAGGGAGACCGATCGGCAGTACCTGCAGGGTGTGCGTTGGGATAGCGGGCTGGCAGCCGGCGAGTTCATCACGGACGTGGCCGCGCAACGCGCGGTGCTGACCAATCCCGTGATCGCGCTGGCGACGATGTACGTCACCTCGGCGCAGCAGGTGTTGCCCGTCATGCAGACGGCGCTGGAAGCGAAAGCTGAGAGCCTGGTGCTCGTGGCGCCGAAGATCGAGTTGGAGGCGCTGGGCGCGCTCGTGGTGAACCATCAGCAGGGCAGGCTGCCCATTGCTGCTGTCATTGCACCGGGCACGCAGGTCGATCATCCCGAGATCCTGGAAGATCTGGCCGTGCTGACCGGCGCCAGAGTGATCAACGACAAGGCGGGCCAACGGCTGGAGGACTTGCGGGTCGAGGATCTGGGTCGGGCCAGGCGCATCGTGGCGACGCGCCGCGAGTTCTCGATCATCGGCGCGAAGGGCAGGCCGCGAGAGATCCGCCGCCGCATCGCCGCATTGCAGGCAGAGACCGACGCCCTGAACCGGCAGGAGTTCGGTCACACGTGGGCGAACCTCAGAGTCCGGCTGGCCAATCTCTCGGGAGGCGTCGCTGTGCTGAGAGTACGTTCGGTGAGCGCGACCGATGGCGAGATCAAGAGGGATGCCGCAGAAGATGCCATCCAGTCGGTACGCGCGGCCCTGGAGGAAGGGGTCGTGCCGGGAGGCGGAGCGGCCTATGTGGCCTGTATCCCGGCCCTGAAAGCGCTGGCGGCGACCATCGCTGAGTCTGATGAGGCTGCGGGGGTGCGCATCGTCGCCGAGGCGCTGTCCGCCCCTGTGCGTCAGATCGCCGCGAACGCCGGACACCGGGGGTCAACCATCGCTGCGCGCCTGGAATCTGCAGGGCCTGGACACGCGTTCGATGCGATCACAGGCCGTATCGTAGAGGGCAGCGACGCCGGGATACTCGACCCGGCGAAGGTGGTCCGTGTCGCCCTGGAAATGGCCGGCAGCACCGCGGCCATGGCGCTCACCGCAGGAGCCATCGTTCTCACCGAAAGGATGGGCGCTCTCGAGGCGCCAAGAGAAGGCCGCCAGGGTACGCTGCGGGGCGCTTCGATTGAGCCGTAAGCAGACTGCGGCCAGCCGAGGTAATCCGTCAACAGTCATTTGATCGGTCAGCCTGGACAACTACCGTTTTGCCCTGGAAATGGCCGAAAAGTACGGCCAATACTGAGTGGGCACGACCCCTCGTCCCCCGGCCAAGATCGGGCCCGTCAGTCGGGCGGGTTTCCCGATAGGAAGGCAAGCAGCAACCCATGTCAAGTTGGCAACACAGAGGGCCTATCTCCGCAGGCGGCAGAGTGTTTGCGCTCGCCTCCTCCGGTCGTGAGCCGGAACGCCTGGTTCTCGCGGGGACGGCAGCCGGTTTGCACCGATCGCTCGACGGCGGGCGGACCTGGCAATTGCTGAGCGGGGAGACCAGCGGCTTTCCCGTGCTGGCCATTGCCCTGGCGCCCGGTTACCCGGCCGACCCAAGGATCTGGATCGGCGGCGCGCCAGGGGTGATCATGTATTCGCTGAACGGCGGAAGGACCTGGGCATCAAGCCCGTTGGAGTATCCGGACGCCATGGTGAACGTGCTGGCGGTTTCTCCTTCTTTCGCAGAAGATGGCGTCATTCTGGCCGGTACGCTCGACGACGGCCTGTACCGCTCGAACTTCAGAGGGCAGCATTGGGAGGCAACCAACTTCGGGCTCTATGATCTGAGCGTGTGGGACCTGGCGCTGTCGCCAGCCTGGAAGAGCGACCAAACCGCCTTCGCCGTGGTCGGCAACCGGGTCCTGCGGTCGACCAACGGGGCGCGTGCCTGGAAAGCTCCGGCTGAGGGCATCGAGGAGTTCCAGCCCCAGGTCGTGGCGGTCTCACCCGATTTCGCGCGCGATCACCTGGTCCTGCTGGGGACTGCCGGGCACGGGGTCTGGCGCTCCGCCGACCGCGGCAGCAACTGGCGCCCGGTCAAGGCCGCCCAAGTGTCGGTCGTCAACTGCCTGGCATTCTCCTCTTCTTACGCGCTGGATCACACCGTGTATGCGGGAACTGCTGATGGGGTCCTGTGGTCGCAAGATCCGGGCGAGCACTGGGAGCGTTTGGGCGAACTCGACGCGCCGGTGCTGGGGCTGACCGAGGTCGACGGGGAGGATGGCCGCGTGCTGCTGGCGAGCCATCCGAACGGACTGTGGCGCCTGGAACTCGGCAAAGGGCCTGAACCACGGCGTACCGGGCGTGCCTGGACGCGAAGTGACGAGGGACTCGCCGCCCGCGCGATCACCATGCTGGCGACCGCCGCGGCTCCGCTGGCTGACTCGGTGCTTGCCGCGGCAGGCGAGGATGGGCTGTGGCTGGCGTCCGAAGCCGGCGGACATGGCTGGAAGCAGGTCGCAACTGGCATGCCGGATCTCGGGATGCAATGCGTCGCTGCGCTTATAGCGTTATCGCCTGAATTTCCGCGCGATGGGGTGGCGCTGCTCGGGGGTGCGCGCGGCATCCTGCGCACTGCTGACGGTGGTTTGTCCTGGGAGCTTTCATCCCTGCGAGGAGACTGGGAAGGCGCCGGCGCGATAGCAGTCTCGCCGGGCTTTCCCGTGGATCAGAAGGCCTGGGCCTGCACAGGCCACAGGCTGATCAGATCGACGGATTCCGGACGTTCGTGGGCGGCAGCGCCGGTCCCTGCGCCGGGCCAGAGCATCGTATCGCTCGCGCTTTCCCCGTTCTATGAGCACGACCGCACGCTCGTGGTCGGCACGAGAGCTTCTGAACAAGGAGCGAACGTCCTGCGCCTATGGCGATCGACCGATGACGGCCTGCACTGGGCTTCGCTGTGGGAGCAACGCAGTTCGGCGCCCCAGATCGTCGTGGCCGTGCCAGCAGGCGCAGCCCGCGCGCGCGGGCCGTTCGTCGAGGTGTTCGTTGGGATGGGGAACGAAGTGTTCTGGCCCTCAGCTTCCGGCGCAGGGAGCTGGCAGAGCCGGAAACTGCCGGACAGCGCGGCTCGCGTGCTATCTCTCCTGGTGCTGGGAAGGCCGGCGAGCCGCCGAACAGTCGTTGCGGGCACGAGCCGGGGCCTCTTTGTCTCGTCCGACGGAGGCAATCGGTGGTGGCAGCCTGCCGGCGGCCCGGAAAAGCTGCCCATCGCGGCATTGGCCGCACCCCCGGGGCAGGCCTCCGGTCAGGGCGTCTGGGTATTGGGTGTCGGTGGCGACTTATGGTGGCTGGACGGAATCGATGACGAGCGCTGAGGCACTGTGGCTTTGCCAAAGGAGATCCACGTATGATTGCACCGATCAGAGATGGAGTTGTCGTCGCCTTGCTCACGCCGCTCGATGATGCGGAACGCGTGGACGAGCCGGCCTTGCGCGCCCTGCTTCGGCACGTCATGCAGGGTGGTGTGCATGGGATTCTGGCCATGGGAACCTCGGGTGAGGCGACCACCCTGGCTGAGCGGGAATGGCGCAGGGGGCTCGAACTCGTCATCGAGGAAGTGAATGGAAAGATACCTGTGCTCGCCGGGATTCTTGCCCCGGCGACCGAGCTGGCCCTCCAGCGTCTGCGCGAGGCCGAGCGCATGGGCGCGGCAGCAGCGGTAGCTTGCCTGCCCTACTACTACGCCACGGGCAAGTGGGAGGCTGTCTGTCACTTCCAGTACCTGGCGCGGGCAAGCCATATCCCCATCTACGCGTATAACATCGGTCTCACCAAGATGGTCTTCGGCGAGGATGTGGTCAGCGATCTGGTTGCCGAAGATGCCATCGTAGGGCTGAAGGACAGCGTCGGCGACTTCACCGTCTTTCAGAAGGTTGTCGCTCGCTACTGCACTCCCAGGTTCTGTATCTTCCAGGGCAACGAGACGATGCTGTCGCACAGCCTGTTTGCAGGGGCCAGTGGCGGCGTGCTTGGCCTGGCGAATGTTGCGCCCCGGTTCTGTGTCGATCTGTATGAGGCATGTGTGCGCCGCGAATACGAGCGCGCTTATGCGCTACAAAGGAAGCTGGTTTCGTTGCACTCGATCAACCGCATCACATCCTCTGCCCTGGTCGCGCAGAAGTATGCGCTCAGTTTGCTCGGGCTGATGGGTGAACGCGCGACCCGGCCGCTCCGACCCCTGAGCACCGAAGAGAAAACACGGGTGCGGGGAACACTGGCGGAGCTTGGTCTGCTCCAGGCGTGAGGCGGCACATGAAGATTACAGGTATCCGTTCGTACATCGTGTCAAGGCCGGCGTCGGAATCTAAATGGGTGTTTCTGAAGCTGCTCACCGATGAAGGCATTGAGGGCGCGGGGGAGTGCAGCAACTACTCCTATCGCGAGCACACCATGGTCCGGTTGATGCAGGAGCTGGGCGCGCAGTATGTCATCGGCTCTGATCCCTTCCGGATCGAGGACCTCACCCGCAGGCTCTATTCGGGGATCCATGACTACCGGCACTCCGGGATGATCGAGACCCCGGTCATCAGTGCCTTCGAGATGGCCTGCTGGGATATCGTGGGCAAGGCGCTGGGACAGCCCATCTACAACCTGCTGGGGGGCGCGTGTCACGAAAAACTGCGCGCCTACAGCGGACTGCCCTATCGTCACGGCGCATCCCCTGAAGAGTGCGCGGCCGAGGCAGTCAAGTTGGTCGAACAGGGCGTTACCGCTTTCAAGTTCGACCCGTTGGGGCCCAAGTTCCCGAACCCGAGGAACCTCTCCCTCAAAGAACTGCGCTACATCGAAAGCGTTTTCGGCGCCGTCAGGAAGGCCGTCGGCGATGAATGTGACATCGGGCTGGGCAGTCACGGTCAGTGCAGCCCTTTCAGCGCCATCAGGTTGGCGAAGCGCCTGGAGCAGTTCGACCTCTTCTGGTACGAGGAGCCTGTGCCGCCGGAGAACGTCGACGAGATGGCCCGCGTGGCCCACGCCATCAACATCCCGGTGGCTGCTGGTGAGCGGCGCCTCACCAAGTTCGAGTTTGTCGATCTCCTGCAAAAGCGAGCGGCTGCCATCCTGCAATTGGATGTCAGCCATTGCGGCGGCATCCTGGAGGCGAAGAAGATCGCCGGCATGGCCGAGGCCCACTATGCCATGATTGCGCCGCATCTTGCCTATGGTCCGGTGGCTGCCGCTGCGGCGGTGCAGCTCGGCACGTGCTCGCCCAACTTCCTGATCCAGGAAGGCGGTGTGACCTGGTCAGGGTTCCGCGCGGAACTTGTGAAGGAGCCCATACTATGGGAGAAGGGCTACGTGACGCCTCCGAGCAGACCCGGATTGGGCGTAGAGCTCGATGAGAAGGTCCTGGCGAAGTATGCGATAGCTACGGCCCAAAACTGATCGCCGAGTGACAATGCCGACTTGTTGGATGCCGGGCAAGCGACAAGACGGCAAACGGATGCAATCCCACCTTGCGATCAATTCAGGCAGCGCAGGTCATCGCCGGATCCACCTTCACGGTCAAGCAGGTCAGACAGGAGACTAATGGATGCACCAAAAGCTTGTGGCCTTCACGGGACTCCAGGTCCCCGTCTTGGTGGATGTTGATGTCGTCGTCGTTGGCGGCGGGTTTTCGGGGGTGTGTGCGGCCGTGGGCGCGGCGCGGGCCGGGGCCCGTGCCGTCATCGTCGAGCGCGACGGCATGCTCGGCGGACAGTCGGCCGAAGTCTACACCTTCGGGCTGGACGCGGTGATCCATTACGCGAGCGGCCGGCAGATCATCCGTGGCCTGCCCTGGGAGATCATCCGCCGCACCGTTGCCGAGGGGCAGTCGCACCCGCTGTGGGAGCGCATCGACTTCGAGCGGACCGCGCGGGAGGGCCTGGCGCCCGCGCTGGGCGAGTTGGGGCTCAAGCCTGGAGGCATCGAGGATGCGTACCTGGATCCCGCGGCCTTCCGCTACGTGCTACAGACCGTGGCGGACGAAGCTGGGGTCACCACGCTGCTCGAATGTCCGCTCATCGGCACGCTGTGCGACGGCGACCGAGTGACCGGCGTGGTCGTGCAGGGTGACTATGGCCCGCAGGCCGTGACCGGCAAAGTCGTGGTGGACACCACGCCGCATGCGGGGGTGGCGGCTTTGGCCGGGAAGCCCTTCCCGCATCCGGGGGTCTACACCGGCACCCACCCGCGGGTGGCCAACGTGGACATCCACCGGCTCATCGCCTATCTGCGCGCCAATCCGGACGAGTGGCAGTACGGGCTGGCGCTGGCGCCCGATGCCGATGGCCTGGCCGCGCTGGTCGAGCGGGGCATGTCGTTGCGGCTCACCGGTTTTCGCGCCGCCCGGCAGCGGGCGATCGCGGCGGACCCGGCCTATGCTCTCACCGGCCGACTGGGCGATGAACCACGGCCCCTGCTGTTCTTCTATGACCGCGACGGCTGCGGCGTCTATTGGATCGCACGCGCCGAAGGCCGGGACACGCGTCTCGACGACCCGCTGCATCTCTCGCGCATCCTGGCCGACCTGCGCCGGCGGCAGTGGCTGACCCACAAGCTCTTCCGCGAGTTCGTGCCTGGCTTCGAGCAGGCGCACTTGGTGGACATGCACCCGCACATCGCCCGCGCCTTGAAGATCCAGAAGCAGTCCGCCGGCTTCACCGAGTATGACATGACCTGGGATGAAGTCGTGTCAGGCGGATCGCCGCATGCCGATGCGATCGCGCGCCTGCTCGGACATCCGGGGTACGGCCAGGCGGCCGATGGCTGGCAGCTTCCGTATCGAGCGCTGATTCCCAAGGGGCTCGATGGCCTGCTGGTCATCGGCAAGCCGGCCTTCCGGTTCATCCACTATCAGGGCACGGTCGCCGCGGTCGGGCATGCGGCCGGCGTCGCCGCTGCTGTCGCGGCGCGGGTCGGTGTGCCCTTGCGGAACGTCGCGGTAGGAATGATCCAGGACGAGCTGCGGCGTCAGGATGCGACCATGTAACGATGACCCCGGAGTGGGTCGAGCGAAAGCGGTCATATATCGGCTGAAGTGCAGTCAACAGAGAAGAAGTGATCATGAAAATCAGGTGCATACACCTGTTGCGTCTTCGTAGCGAGATTCCTGACGGCATGGCGCTGCCGCTACCTTCCTTTATCACCGGCGGGATCTACATCCTTCAGGTTGAGACCGATGAAGGGCTGATCGGCTTGGGAGAGCCCAGTCCATACGGCGCCTCGCCGGAAAAAATGGCAGAGGCCCTGGAATCCCCATTGATGCGCACTCTGCTGGGCAAGGATCCGCTCGCTGACGATGCGGTTCCGCCGCAGCCGGGTTTTAGCGGCGGCTATCGCCTGTCCGCCGATCAGGCCCTGCTGGCAGGGTATTCCCAGGCGATCTGGGATTTGCGGGGGAAGATTCAAGGCACGCCGCTTCATCGGCTGCTGGCCCCGGATGCGCCGGCTGACATTGCGGCCTACGCGTCGGCGGGAATGTGGCACGACGATCCTGGTGCCGAAGACGCGCTGGTTCAAGAGGCCCTGCGCTTTCAGTCCGAGGGGTTCTGGGGCTACAAGCTGAGACCGGCCACTCCCCGTCGTCAGGCCGGCAGTCATCTGGGGGGCAACAACGCGCCGCCCCCGGTGGATGTGGACCGGCTATTGCAGGTGCTGGTGCGGATACGGCAAGCGGTGGGCGATGAGTGGCCGCTGATGGTTGATGCCGGCGCCCGCCTCTACTTCGAAGACGCCTGCCGGCTCGGTGCGTTCATGCAGGAAGCCCGCTTTGCGTTTTTCGAGGAGCCCCTGCCCCGGCGTCCCCAATTGTATGAACAGCTCAAAGGGGTGGTCCGGGTTCCTCTGGCCGGCGGGGAATTCCTGAGTACGGCCCGGGACTTCGAGCCGTGGCTTGCGCAGGGGGCGCTCGATGTGCTGCAGCCCGATGTCAACCTCTGCGGCATCGAGGAGCTTCGGAAGATCGACGAGCAAGCCCATCTACAGGGGCGAAAGATGGTCTTGCATAACTGGGCCAACGAGATCAGCTCTGCCGCGAGTCTGGCGGTGGCGGTCGGTTCGCAGACCTGCCGCCTGGTCGAATGCAATCGGATCTGGAATCCCTTCCGCGGACGGGTTTGTATCGGAGGGCCGGAGCTCGAAAGGGGGCGTCTCAGGCTCTCCGATCGGCCGGGGCTCGGCATTACGCTCGACGAAGCATCTGTCAATCAGTTTCTGGCGGGTCGTTTTGCCATTCAATCGGGCCACGGGTGATGGCGGGAGGTGCAGCCAGCATGGACGCGCGGTTTCCCCCAGGACATCATCACGTACCAAAGACAAGGAGAGAAACTACATGAGCACGAAGGGACTTGCAGGCAAGATCCTGGGCGTCATCCATGTGGGCGTGTGGGTCGCCGAACTGGGCAGCAAGTTCGCGCGCGAGATCATGCCCGAGGTGACCGTCCTGAACATCGCGGATGACACCATCCAGTGGGCTGTCAACAACGCGATGGCGGAGAAAGGGGTGGCCCAGGAGCACATCCCACCGTTCAACTACCACCGTGTGGCGACCTATTGCCGCTTCTTGCAGGAGGTCGGGGCGGATGCCATCCTCTTCGGCTGTTCCACCATGAACCGCGCCGTGGAACACGCGCGGCCCATGATCGATATCCCCATCATCGCGATCGACCGGCCCATGATGGACAAGGCCGTGCGGATCGGCAGTCGGATCGGTCTGCTCGCCACACTGGACACAACCGTGCCGTCGTCGCTGCGGCAACTGAAGAACGCCGCGGCCGACGCCGGGCGCGACATCGAGATCGTGGAGATATTCCGCGGCGATGCCTTTCGCGCGTTGCGGGCGGGCGACCAGGCCACCCATGACAGGCTCCTGCTGGAAGCGATCCAGGCTCATCAGGAACAAGTTGACGTCATCGCCATGGCCCAGATCTCGATGTCCAGGCTCGAGGACCAGATTGCCCAGGCCGGCTTCACAATCCCTGTGCTGAATTCGGGCCGGGAGGGGTTCCTGGCAGCGCGTGAGGTCTTGAGCAACTGAGGAGGCATCGATGATGACCGTTCGCGAACGCATCCTTGCCACGTTGCACGGCGAGCCGGTAGACCGTATCGCCTTTGCCCCGCGGTGGGATCTTTGGCTCAATGCTGCCCGAAGGGATGGGCGGATACCTGCGGAGTGGCGGAACCTCGATCTCCACGGGTGCACCCGGCGTATGGGTTGGGGAATCAAGGGCAAGCAGGGTACCGTCCATCGCGAAGTGCAAGAGGGCATTGAGGTCCGCAAGCAGACGGTGGGAACCGACAGTGTCACCGAGATCATCACGCCTGTAGGGACGATCACCGAGATCCAGCGGCTGACCCCGGAGCTGGTCGCCTGGGGAATCTCGACCGGCCGGATCGTCAAGCCCTTCATCACCGAGCCCAAGGATTACCCGCCGGCGATCTATATCGTCGAGCATACGCGGGTCGAGCCCACCTACGAGCAGTTTCTGGCCTACGACGCCGGGATCGGCGCGGACGGCATTACCCTTGGCCGCGGCGGAAATTCGCCGATCCACCGGCTGATGCAGGATTTCACCGACTACGAGGGTTTCTACTATCAACTTGCCGACCATCCGGTCCTGGTGCAGGATCTGCTGGCAGCCCTGGAACGGTTGGTGGCGAAGGTGCAGGAGGTGGTGCTCGCCTCGCCGGCCCTGATCGTACAGTACGACAGCAACTATGACGATTTCCTCACGCCGGTGCCGATCTACCGCCGGTTCTTTCTGCCGGACTTCCAGAGCTTCTCCGAGCGCTTGCATGCCGCGGGCAAGTACTTCGCCACGCATGCGGACGGTCACCACGGGCAGCTCCTTGACCTGATGGGCGCGTCCGGCTTTGACATCGCAGAGGCTTTCACCACACCGCCGATGACCAAAGTGGGCGTGGCGCAGGCGCGGGCGGTGTGGGGCAAGCGGATCACCATCTGGGGTGGTCTGGCCTCTAACATGTTCTCGGCATTCACGTCTGATGCGGAGTTTGAGGCCCACGTCCGGCAGGTATTGCGCGAGGCGGCGCCGGGAGATCATTTCATCCTGGGCACGGGGGACAATGTCCCGACGGATGCCGAGCTGCCGCGGCTTATGAGGCTAACGGAACTGGTCGAGGAGCTGGGAACCTACCCGCTTCAGGGCTGAGCGAGCAGTGGTCGAGCGGGAGAGCCTGGCCTGCGGTCCGCCGCTCTGCTATCCATCCATCTCGGGAGGAGGCGAGAATGGTTACTCACGAGGAAACCAGAAAACTGGAACGCCTGGCTGCACATATGCGCTGGCACATCGTCTCGATGATGGGGTCGAACAAGGCGCACCATTTCGGCGGCTCCCTCTCGGCAGCCGACATCGTCACGGCGCTCTACTTCTACAAAATGCGCTACGACCCGGCGCATCCCGGCTGGCCCCTGCGCGATCGTTTCATCATGAGCAAAGGCCATTCGGTGCCTGCGCAATATGCGGCGCTGGCGCTGCTTGGTGTCTTCCCGATCGAGGAGCTGGCGACCCTCAAGCGGTTGGGCAGCCGGCTGCAAGGCCATCCCGCCATGCGCTGCACCCCCGGCATCGAGGGCTGCACCGGCGCGCTGGGCGAGGGCCTCTCCTACGCCAACGGCATGGCGCTGGCCGGCCGCATCCAGGGACTCGACTACCGCGTCTACTGTCTGTTGGGCGATGGCGAGCTGCACGAAGGCCAGACCTGGGAGGCAGCGATGACCACCGCCAAGCAATGCCTAGCGAACGTCGTCGCCATCATTGACCGCAATCGCTTGAAGGCGATGGACGAGACCGCCTGCGGCAAGTCGCTCGACCCGCTGCCCGACCGCTGGGCCGCCTTCGGCTGGGCGGTGCGGGAGATCGACGGGCACGACATGGCGGCGATCTGCGATGCCTTGGATTGGGCCACCGAGCAGGACCGACCCGCGGCGATGATCGCCAACACGGTCAAGGGGAAAGGCGTCTCGTTCTTCGAGGGGCAGGCGAAGTTCCACAATGCGCCGGTCACCGAGGCGCAACTTCAGCAGGCCTTGAGCGAGCTCAAGGCCGCACTGGCAGAGGAGGCGTGAGATGGCGACCCTCACCGAGACCCGCTTTGCCTACGGCGAGGCGCTGCGCGACCTGGGTGCACGCCGGCCCGATATCGTCGTGCTCGACGCCGACCTGTACAACTCCACGCGCTCCGTGCTCTTCCGGGACGCGTTCCCGAATCGTTTCATAGACGTTGGCATCTCCGAGGCGGACATGGTCAGCACGGCGGCCGGGATGGCCGCCTCCGGGCTGATCCCCTACGCCAACAGCTTCGCCATGTTCATCACGGGCGTCTGCTACATGCCGATCCGCACGCAGATCGCCTACCCGGCCCTGCCGGTCAAGCTGATCGGCTCCAGCTCCGGGCTGACGCAGGGGCCGGACGGTGCCAGCCACCAGTCGCTGGAAGACATCGCGCTGATGCGCGTACTGCCGAACATGGTTGTAGTCTCGCCGGCCGACGCCGTGGAGACGCGGCTGGCAACCGCCGCCATGGCGGATTGGCCCGGCCCCGTCTATCTGCGCCTGGGCCGCTATCCCGTCCCCGACCTGTTCGGCCCGGACTACCGGTTCGAGGTCGGCAAGGCTGTCACCATGCGGGAAGGCGGCGACGTCGTCATCTTCGCCACTGGGCACATGACCTGGAAGGCGCTGGACGCAGTGGAGCTGCTGGCGCGTGACCATATCGAAGCGCGCGTGATCAACGTCTCCACGATCAAGCCGCTGGACGAGGCCGCGATCCGGGATGCAGCCGCCCACTTCCCGCTGCTGGTGACGGTCGAGGAGCACAGCATCATCGGCGGGCTGGGGGGCGCTGTGGCCGAATGTGTCTCCGGCCTGGCTGGCGCGCCGCGCCTGCTGCGCCTGGGCGTGCGCGATCAGTTCGGCGAATCGGGCCTGGCGGACGAGCTGCTGGAGAAGCATGGCCTGCAGCCGGAGGGTATCCGGGCGAGCGTTTTGCAGGTACTGATGTCTATGGTGCGCCACTGAATTGCGTCAACGGGCGCGCGGGATGGGGTAGCCTGGGGCCGGGGAGGAGACGCTTGGGCGGCAGGAGGAGAGCTATGCAAATCACCCACATCGAACCCTATCCGGTAGGGATCGGAAACCGCAATGTCCTCTTCGTGGTCGTTGAGACGGACGAAGGCATCGAGGGCATCGGCGAGTCCGGCCTTATTAGCCGTGAATTGGCAGTGATGGGCGCCATTGAGCATCTGCGCCCTCTCTTGGTCGGCCAGGACCCGCAGCGGATCGAGCATCTCTGGCAGACCCTCTTTCGGAGCGGATTCTTCCCGGCACAGCGAGTTCTGAGCGCCGCCATATCGGCCATCGACATTGCGCTCTGGGACATCAAAGCCAAAGCCCTGAACATCCCCGTATATGAGCTGTTGGGGGGGCGTGTGCGGGACAGGGTAGCCTGCTATACCCACGTCGGAGGTCCCGGTGGCACCGGCGCCCAGGGCGCCGACGTCGGTCGCCTCATCGAATCGTGCCTGGAGGCGAAAGAGGCGGGCTGGAAGTTTCTGCGCTGGGGCCCGCCGCTCGTGGGGAGGACATTCGAGCCTCGACAGGCTGTCCGCATGGCCATCAAGCAGTTCGAGGCGGTGCGGGAGGCCGTCGGTGAGGAGATCGAGATCGTCTTCGACGTGCACACGCGGCTGGACCTGCCGGAAGCGCTGTGGTTGTGCCGCGAAGTCGAGCCGTTCCATCCGTTTTTCGTCGAGGATCCATTGCGGTCGGAGAATCCCGACTCCTACAAGATGCTGCGCGCTCGCACGGCTGTTCCTCTGGCGGCGGGTGAGCACTATAGCTCCAAGTGGGAGTTTCGCCCACTGGTCGAGGAGGAGTGGATCGACTACGCGCGTGCCGATGTCTGCATCTGCGGCGGTCTGACAGAAGCGAAGAAGATCGCCGGCTGGTGCGAGACCCACTATATCAGGATGGCCCCGCACAATCCATCGGGTCCGGTTTCCACCGCCGCCAGCCTCCACTTCAGCCTGACCTGCCCGAACTTCGGCGTGCAGGAGCAGACGGGCCGGCCAGGGAAAACGCTGACGGATGTCTTTCCTGTGCAGTGCGAGTGGGCTGATGGCTATCTGTTGCCCTCGCAGCGACCAGGGCTCGGGATCGAATTCGACCGTGAGGCCGCAAAGCGGCATCCATTCCGGATGGCCGAGCTTCCGCAGGTACGCCGTCTGGATGGCTCGGTCACGAACTACTAGCCAGTGGGGGTAAGGAGGTATCCATGAAACGCATTGGAATGACCTGGCAGGTGGACCCCGCATGCTGGGAGCAGTACCGGGCGATCCACCTCAACCCGTGGCCTGAATTGTTGACGACCTTCGCCGAGCACGGCGTCCACAACTTCAGCTGCTTCGCATTCGGCACGCGCGTCTTCGCGTACCTGGAGATCGAGGGTGAGGACGTGTACGAAGTGCTGGGCCAGGTTGCCCGGACTGAGGTGAAGAAGCGCTGGGACGCGGAAGTCACCGTTCAGGTGTTGCCCGAGGCTGCGCCAGGCGCTGGCAGGCAGTTCCTCGAACTTGAGCGCATCTTCTATTCACCCTGAGTCTGGTGGGCGCTGAAGCCGGCGCCCACCAAAACATCACGTTACACATGGGGGCACGGTGAACTCGAAACATCGAACGTACGCAGCATTATCCAATCGCGGCTGGGACCGCTTGCCCATGTGGTACGGCGCCGAGCCTGACACCACACGCAACGTCCTCGCCTTCCTCGGCCTGGCCGACGATGAGGCGCTGTTTCGACGCCTCGGCATTGACACGCGGACGATCCGTCCTCGGTACATCGGGCCTGAGCTGAAACGCTACGACGACGGGACGTTCGACACCTACTGGGGCATCCGGCGCGGCGGTGGCTTCTGGGGGATCGCGCTGAACACGCCACTCGCCGGCGCCGAAACCGTTGCCGATGTTGAGGCGCACGCGTTTCCCAACAGCGACTGGTTCGACGTGGCCTTCACCGCCGAGGACCGGCTGCTGTCCGAGGAGTACTTCATCATCGGCGGCATGTGGTCGCCTTTTTGGCATGACACGCTGGAACTGCTCGGCCTCGAGAAGATGCTGGTGGACATGAAGCACAATCCAGGGCTGGTGGAGGCCGTGCTCGACCGTACCTTCGACCTCCACTACAGCGTGTCGGTGCGCGCCTTCGGGGCCAACCCAGGGCTCATCGACATGTTCTGGTTCGCCAACGATTTCGGCACACAGAAGGGACTCATCATCCATCCCGAGATGTGGCGCAAGTACTTCAAGCAACGGATCAGAAAGCTGGCGGATCTCGGCCACCGGCACGGCCTGAAGGTGGCGATGCACTCCTGCGGCGACATCCACGCCATCATCCCGGATCTGATCGAAATCGGCATCGAAATCCTGAATCCGATCCAGGTCTCCGCAGCCAACATGGACCCGGCCATCCTGAAGCGGGAGTACGGGAGAGACCTCGTCTTTTTCGGCGCCATCGACTACAACGAGATCCTCAACCATGGCACGGAGGAGGTCGTGCGGGCCGAGGTACGCCGTATCATCGACCTGCTCGGTCGCGACGGCCGCTATATCGTTGCGCCATCCCACGACCTGATGATGTCAGAAGTGCCGCCGCGCAATATCTGGGCCATGTACGATGAAGCTCGTCGCTACTCTTCCTCAATTGCACCGTGCGCGTAATTGGCTTCGGGTTGGGCTCCGGGGCCGCCGTTGGTTCCGGTATCACCGTTCCCTCCCATCAAAACCCGTTCGCCAGGCCGGTCAAAGGTGAGTTCGATAACGAACGTGGCGGCGCCTACAGCGACCGTGTCGCTGCCCAGCTTTGTTGTGGTGATCTCCGGTATGGGCGGATAGGCATGAAGAGCGACGTGACGCCGGATGGGGTCGAGGATGAGCTCACCTGCTTTCGCCATGCCGCCGGCCAGGATAACCAGCTCCGGGTTGAGGAGGTTGATCAGGTTCGAAATACCGAGCCCAAGATACTCGCCCATCTCCTCGAATAGATTGAGCACCAGCCGGTCTCCCGGTCCCGGAACACGCAAGGATCGCGGTAGGGGCCTTTGCGATAGGGCGGTTCCGGCGAGGCGAAGGGGTTCGGAGAGGTCTTGGTGAAGTGGATGCCGTCCGTGCTGGTGGCGACGCTCAGATGCTCGGTGCGGTCGGGCAGACGCGTGGCATATAAGGCGTAGTACAAGCCGTCGCGGTGGAAGGCCGACCCGGTGCAGATGGAGGCTTCCCACTCGTGGTCGATACCCAGCGCCAGGGGATGACACTCCCAGTGCACCAGATCGCGCGTCGACGCGTGCGCCCACTGATGGCCGCCCAATCCACCCTTGCCCTCGTGATGGCCCTCATCCAGCAGGTAGTACAGGTGAAAGACGCCATCGTGGAAGAAGGGCATGCAGTCGCCCACGAAAAAGTCGCCTGGAGGCTTGAAATACTGCATGGATTACTCCATCCCCCCGTAGATCTCGCGCAGCGCGACATACCCCTGTTTGCGCTCCCGATTGTATCCCACGATCCCCTTCAGGTTCAGCCCCGCCCAATAGCTCGTGACGTGCTTTGACAGGTCGGGGTAATCCTGGTAGAGGAACGGGAATGCACCGCACACATTGGTCGCCGAGCGGAGCACCTCATAAGTCCGCCGCAGGAAGTACGCCTGGTAATCCTCGGACCAGAGCTACCGCTCGGCCGAGCGGTAGCCGGGCACCGCGTCCGCGCCGAACTCTGTGAGGAACAGTGATTTCGCGCGCAGGTGAATGAACCTATCGGAGCTACTGCCGTCGGCCCAAGGCCTCGGACGCTTCAAAGTAATAGCGGATACCCTCGGCAGGCAGATTCCAGGGCAGATGGTTGCCGATGGAGAAGAAGTAGCCGGGGCAGCCGCGGCCGCGTGCCGCCATTCCCCGCACCATCTCAAAGATGGCCGCACGGTCTGCAGTGGCCAACACCCGGTTGTCGCCATCACCCGCCAGTATCTTGTCCGGATGACGTTTGGTCAGCGCACCCCAGTCGGTATAGGGCTCAGAGCGAATGCCGTCCGCGCCACAGGCGAAGACATCCTCAGCCACCCTGTCTACATTGCCGTCCGAGATGAAAACCACCTTCTTGCCTGCGCCATGCAGATATCCCCAGAACTCCTCGTAGTACGGGTAGATCATGCGCCGCAGCCACTCAGGCCTGAACACGGGCCCTGCAGCATAGCAGATATCGTCATGGCTGATGACGACTTCCACATCGGTGCGCGCGAAGGCCTGGAAAGCCTTGCGTGATCTCTCGGCGAACTGCCCGAGCAAGCGCCGCATCTCGCCCTCGTATAGTGCCCCGAGTTCCAGAAAGAGTTCCCAGCCGAAGGTGAGCAGGGGCCACATAAAAATGGTGTTGTAGAAGCTTCCTGTCACGAGCGCCCGCTGGCCCGTTGCTGCCCGCTGTGTGTCCAACTCCCTCTGCAACACAGCAGCCAGGTGATCCACATCCAGTCGGTAGTCGTATTCGGCAACTACGCCGGTGTTGCGCTGATCAAGATGGGCCATGGGATCATAGGATAGCACATCCTCGATAGTCTTGAAGTGCTTGCCCCAATCCCAATGCCAGGTACGCCCGGCTCCCCTGCGGACTGACCGTGCGCCGTCATCTTCAACGAACGTCAGTTGGCTATCAGAGAATCGCTCCAATGGCGCATCGGAAACCGGCACGCTGCCAACATCAATGAGAAACAGCTCGAGAAGGCGCTGTCGCGCTCGCTGTGGATGATCCCAAGGATCAATTCCCGTCACCTGCTGTTCAAAGCCAGGATGGCTGAACGACTCCCAGTGGGAAATGCGCTCGGTGGGCTCAAGCCGCATTGTCTTCAACGCACGAGTGCTATCCATTCTGTCTTTTCTCTGCCTTCGGTTGTGCAACGGACGGCCGTGCGCCTGGCAGGCCCCGCAGTTGTACGCCCCCGTCCAGGACGAGCAACTGACCCGTCATGTAGCCGGCCTCAGGCGATATGAGGAAGGCAACGGCCTCCGCCACATCCTCCGGCGTTCCTAACCGCCCCAACGGTACGTTCTCCGCCGCGCGGGCAATCGCTTCTTCTACTGATACCCCCAACCGCGCTCCGCGGGCCCTCTGGACCTCCCGCTGCAACGGCGTATCCACGATGCCCGGCACGACGGCGTTGACAGTAATCCCATGGGGTGCCAGGGCAAGCGCGGCCGACTGCGTGACGCTGATCAAGCCGGCCTTGGCGGCAGCATAGTGCACATGATCGGGTCGCGCCCCCAGGCCGGAGATCGATGCGATGTTGACGATGCGCCCGCGACCCTGCCTGATCATGATGCGCGCACACGCCTGCAGGCAGAAAAAGGCGGCCTTCAGATTCACATCCAGGACATCATCCCACTCGGCTTCCGTCACATTCACAAGCGGGGTGATCCGCATGATGCCCGCGTTGTTTACGAGGACATCCAGCGATCCCCACTCACTGGCGATCTGTTCGACCATGCCCGGCAGACGACTCACGTCGTGAAGGTCGGCGTGGTAGGCGCGTGCTTCTGTGCCGTTGGCCCGCACCTCGCTCGCAGCGGTCTCGGCCAGCTCCAGGTTAACGTCCAGAAGAGCGACATTCATGGCAAGCCTGGCAAGCCGAAACGCGATGGCCCGCCCGATGCCGCGTCCAGCACCTGTCACAATGGCTGTTGCTCTCATGCCGACCACCTCCTGTCCGCTACACTAGCGAAGGGGACTGCGGCCCCCGGTTCATTTCGACCACCATACCGCGGCGTCCAGTAGCTGAAATACATCTCCTCGCAATCAGGATTGCAGAAGTCGCGCTCCTGATCGCCCACCTGGCCGCGCCAGACGCGACCCGGAAGCATCTTGCCGCACAAGTGGCAGTTGATGACAGCCACTTCGTACCAGTTGCGCACGCGCATAACCCATTGTCCCATGTCAAGCTGTCCTCCCTGATCGCAGACGGGCGGTCTCTTGCTCGGCAAGCTCATAGTCTCCACCGGCCGGCGCCACGGCAACCCCGTACTGCAGCCGGGCAGCGCCGGATGAGATGAAGCCTTCATTGACGTCGTGCAACACCCTCTCGAGAGCTCTGTCATGCGGCTGCCCGAATCCCCCACCTCCGGGACTCTGGAGGATGATCTCATCGCCCTGCTCAAGCGTCACGTTGACGAATTTGGCGGCGCTCATGACGCCGAAGACATCGCTGAATGTGCCGAAGGCCGGCATACCTTTGCGCCGGATCAGCAGCGCGCTGTTGGCGCCCTCACCGCCGCCAAAGAGCCCCCACGGCTTCACCTTCATACGCTCAAACAGCGCGCTGAGCGTGATCTGGGGCGCCGTGACTTCGAGGACGCGCCGGATACCGAGGCCGCCGCGGAACTCCCCTGCCCCTCCGGAGTCCGGAACAAGCGCGTAGCTCTTGGTCAGGTAGGGGAACCTCGTCTCGAAGATCTCCACTGGCGTGTTCCGGCAATTGCCGTTGGGTACCACCACGGCGTTGTTGCCGTCACGCCACGATGCAGCCCCCCAGCCGCCCGCTTCGAAGTGGTAGCATACATAGTACTGGCTTGACTCAGGGTGCACGCCGCCGAAGAGAAAGTTGCACGAGGTGCCCCCCTCAGCAGCCGCCACTCGATCGGGGATCGCCTGAGCCAGCGCGCCCAAGACCGCGTCCACGATGCGCGGATGGGTCTCGGTGTTGCCGGCCACAGACGGCCCAGGATGCAGCACGTTGACGCAGCTCCCGGGCGGCGCGATGATGCGGATCGGGCGATAACAGCCGGCGTTGTGGGGGATCTCATTGTCCACGATGTGGAGGATGGCATTGTAGGTGGCAGATGCCGTCACGCCATAGGTCGCGTTGATGCACCCCTTGGCCTGGGGATCAGAGCGGCTGAAATCGGCCAGGATGTCGTCGCCCTGAACGACAATGTTCACCCGCACGAAGGTCGGCTTGTCTGTGACTCCATCGTCCTCCATGCAGTCTTCGAAGGTATACTCGCCGTCCGGTATCTGACGGATCTCGGCGCGCATCCAGCGCTCGGCGTGATCCATCAGCTCCTCGGTAGCCTGGTCAACAAAATCGGCGCCATACTCATCGAGGAGGCCAAGCAGTCGCCGCTCGGCGATCTTGAGCGAGCCGATCATGGCGTGGAAGTCGCCCCAGGTGTTGTCTGGGGTGCGATGGTTGGCAAGGATGATGCGCCAGATATCCTTGACATACTCGCCACGGTGCATGATCTTGACGGGAGGCAGGCGTAGTCCCTCCTGGTAGACCTCGGTCGAGGTGGCCGCAAACGAACCCGGCGCCATGCCGCCGATCTCAGAGACGTGACCGATGTTGGCGACAAATCCCCACAGGCGATCGGCGACGTAGACAGGCATGAGAACCATGTGCTCAGGCATGTGGCAGCCGCCGCGATAGGGGTCGTTGTGGATGACGACGTCTCCAGGCTCGAAGTTCTCGATGCCCAGCTCCTCGATGGTCCAGCCGACCATGAATTGGATGGCGCCCAACTGCGCCGGGCAGAACTCGGCCTGGGCAATCATCTCCCCCTTGCGATTGAAGATCACGCAGGAGAAATCGAGCCCCTCATTGAACATGGTGGAATACGCCGTCCGCATCATGGCCACGCCCATCTCCCGGCAGATGTTGACCAGATGATTGTGGATGATGCTCAGTGTCACGACGTCAATGCTGGTTTGATCAGCAGACACAGTACAACTCCCTCACCTGGCTACGAAAGGCCGCACGTTTCGCACGCCAACGTCAAGCTATCGTCACCCCAGACCTGACAGGTTCCCCCAGAACCTGTCAGGTCTCGATGGGTTCACACGCTCAGTATCAGGCCACAGGTATGAGCCGTCAACTCCTGGCCTGGATGCAACAGCGTGGTGGAGTCCTCCTCCTCGATCAGCGCGGGACCTTCAACCGCGGCGCCCGCGCCCAGGTCGGCTCTCCGGTAGACGGGACACGCTATGAATCCCTCTTTCTCGTGGAAGTACACAGGACGGCTGACCACGGGCCGCGCCGGAGGCAGAACAGGAAGGGGCTTCAGCGCCGGTTTCTGAACGGCGCCAACCGCCGTGACGGTGAAATGCACAAGCTGGATCACCTCACCGCCGATGCGATAACCGTAGAACGCCTCGTGCTGCCGGTGAAAAGCCTCGAGCAAGGCATGCATGACTCCGGCAGTGATGGGGCCTGCCGGCACAGCCACTTCCTGTTCGTAGTTCTGACCGATATAGCGCATGCTGATCGACCGCTGGACCGTGGGGATGCCCGTGAACCCCTCGTTCCGAAGATCGAGCAAGGCTTCAGCGGTCATCCTGGCGAACTCACGATCGACGCGCTCGCAATCCAACCGATCCGACCGAAAGGCCTGCGTCCACACCTTGTCCACCCTCAGATCGGCCAGCAGTGCGCCAAACGCCGAGCCGAGTCCCGGATGCGGCGGGATGATGATGCGCCGCATGCCGACCGCGCGCGCCAGGGCGGTCGCGTGCAGCGGCCCAGCGCCACCGAAGGCCACCAGATCGTATTTGCGGGGGTCCAGCCCGCGCTGCACCGTCATGAGGCGGATCGCATCGGCCATGTTCGCGTCGGCCAGGTCAACGATCGCCTTGGCCAAGCGAACCCCCGTCAGCCCCAGCGGCGCGCCGAACTCATGCAGCCGCTGTGTGGCGCGTTTCGGATCGAGCGCCATCTCCCCACCCAGGAAGTACGCCGGATTGAGCCGCCCGAGCGCCAGATTGGCATCGGTGACGGTCGGTTCCGTGCCGCCGCGCCCATAGCAGATAGGGCCGGGATCCGATCCGGCGCTGCGGGGTCCGACCTTCAGGAAGCCGCCCTTGTCCACCCAGGCCATCGATCCACCGCCAGCGCCGATGGTGATCAGGTCCATGAAGGGGGCGGCGATGGGCATGCCCCATTCGATCTGGTACTCGGTGGTGTAGCCTATCTGCCCCCCAGTGATGGCGCCCACGTCGGTGCTGGTGCCGCCCATGTCCAGCGACACCACATTCTCGCTGCCGGCCAGCGCGCCGAAGTGCTTGCCCGCGATCAACCCGCCCGCCAACCCGGATAACAGGACGTGAATCGCGTTGTCCTTCGCGGCCGAGCTGAGCATGCTGCCGCCGTTCGACTTCACGATGGAGAATGGGCCGCGATACCCCCACCGGCGCAAACCATCCTCGACGTGCGTGACAAACTGGGCGATGATGGGCTTGACGTAGGCATCCGCAGCGGTTGTCGAGCCGCGCTCGTATTCGCGCCAGATCGGAGCGACGTTGTGGGAGAGCGAGACCGGAACCTCAGGGAAGGCGGCGCGCAGACGTCGGCCCAGCATCTGCTCGTGAGCTGGATTGGCATAGGAGAACAGCAGGTTGATGGCAATCGCGAGATGGGCATCCTCCTCGCCCATCCGCTCCCTGACGAGCGCAACGATTCTGTCCACTTCGGCATCATCCAGCGGCACGAGGACCTGCCCTTCCTTGTTGATACGCTCACGGACGCCGATGCAGTCCCGACGTGCCGGGATCGGATCCGGCTTGCGCCACGTCAGGTCGTAGTGATACCGCCGGTTGACGCGCTGAATGAACAGCGTGTCGGTGAAGCCTGCGGTCGTCAGATAGATGACGCGGGCACCCTTGCGCTCCAACAGCGCGTTAGTAGCAACCGTGGTGCCCAGGAGCAACAGATCGATCTCCTCCGGGGTCGCCGCGCAGCGCCGCAACCCGTTGAGCACAGCTTGTTCCGGATGCGCCGGGATGGATGGCGTCTTGCCGATCAGCAGATCGCCCGAAGCGAGGTCGAGACCTACTACGTCGGTAAACGTGCCACCCGTATCTACTGCTATTCGCATTGTCATCGTCAAGCCACCGTATTCGCTGTGCTGTGTCGCCACCATCCGGTTGGCGTTGTTCGCGTAGATGATCGGCAGCCTGGCCCGGCGCGCCAGGTCCAGGGCCGGCTTGACATGCCCCACCCGACCTGTGCCACGCCGAGTGTCCCATGCGCTGAGTGTGGTCGCTCCGCAGCGCGGCTATCAATCAGTCAAATCGTACAACGCCACCTCACCAGCCCCATGGTTGGCGCTCAGGATCTGCGTCCTGCCCGGCACTTGCACGACTGCAATCTGGTTCGGACCTACGCCCTCGTCGATGATCGTGGTCTCCATTTGCCAGACCCGCCCTGGGTGAGGCCGCAGGAGTGTTAATGCCTTGTTGCCGCCGCGACTCCCCACGATGATAGCTGGCTCGCCGAGAAGCTCGCCGCCCCAGACTACGTGGCCGAAATCCAGCTCCGATGAATAGACCTCGCGCCATCTCCCGCCGCTCCCCTTCTTGTGGATGGCAAAGATGTGCCCATGCAGCGGCGCGATGGATAACAACTCGCGCCTGCCATCACCATCGATGTCCGCTGTAACGATGTCACTGACCTCGCCAGGAAGGATAAGATCATGAGTCCATCGTTCCTTACCTCGCGCTGGCGGGTGCAGGGCGAATACCCCTTCGTGAGCCGACACCAAGACGACATCGCCGTTCCGTTTGCGCTCGACGAACAGGCCGTGGTTCTTGGTAATCCCTTCGAGAACGGGCTCCAACTGCCACGGGCCGTCTGTGCGCTCGGGTACCGGCCCGGCATAGACAGCACAGGGATCCTGCCACTCCGTCGCGTTCGCTCCCCGTCCAATAAGGGTAGCGGCAACGATGACCTGCTTGCTCCCCACACGGACGAACTCAAAGCGGTGAACGAACGGGAGGTCGATGATCCGGCGGACGGCCCAGGGAAGACGCGTATCGCTGTCCGCCTGGGCGCAAACAATGCCGGCGCGTTCGGCGTCAGGAAAGAAACGCTCCTGCACCGCCAAAAACGCAGCGTCAGAGCCTGGCAGAGCCGCGATACTCATGGTGCCGCCCGGCCCCTCCCAGACGACGGAGGCGCGCCAGTCAGGAGGCGAGAAGAGCAGACACTCACCGTGTGCTTCCGTTGCGGCGATGAGGTGAATCTGTCCACCAACAGGCACTGCCGCGACTGCATAGACCTTATCGAGATGTGCCAATACACGCTTGGAGATTCTCATGTGCTTTGTCCCTCACTGCCGATCCTCTCCATGGCGGCGAGAAGGGCATCGCGGCCCATCCTCTCAGTAGTCCACGGATCGCCGCCCGGTGGTGTACGGATTTCAACAGCCACACCGAGCTCGGGTCTGGCCAAAAGGCCTGCGTCCCGCAAGAGACGAAGTATCGTGGCCATTCCATCGAGCGTGAGTCGGCCTGGGGAGCCAAGTGGAATGTGGCTGTCTCCGAAGCTCGGCGAGGCGGCGTCCAGAACCGGGTTGGATATGTGCACCTCCGAAATGAACGGCTTTGCCAGGGCGAGCGAGTCAGCGAGTTGTTCCTTGTTCAGGGTAACATGCCCGCTGTCCCAACCCAGCTTCACGGCAGGAGCAGCCGCCGCCACCTTGTCGAGCACTGCCACACTGTCCGACATCGGTCCGAGCAGACCCTTCTTGTGTATTTCTCGGTCCAGTGGCTCAATGACCACGGTGAGGCGATTGGCGCCTGCCGTCGCCAGCTCACGCAGGCTGTCGCACAGAGCTTCCAGGGCCGCAGGACGCGCCGCTGGCCCTGGATCTGGCCCGCTCAGCACACCCAGCGCAGATGCGCCGCATTCCAAAGCGTCATCCATCTGTCTCTTGATCGTGGACACAGAGCGAGCGCGCAATTCGGGGTCGAGGGCAGAGAGGTTGAGGTGCTGTGCCACCAAAACGAATGACGTCCAGTAGGTGAGCGACAGACCGCTTGTGGTCACGATGTCAGCGATCTGGCGCCGTTCTCCGCCATCGGGAACACCGGCGATGCCGGCAGCTCCATAGAAACCGTCACGCGCAATGCGCTCCAACGCATTGGCGAACACACCCACTTCGCCCAGGAATGGATGATGAGTCTCACTGACGAGGATGCATGGGCGGAATGAACAGGTCAGCGGGACAGCGCGCTTGCTCTGTATGGTCATACGGTTACGCTCGTTCCTTGACTTCGACGCGGATAATGCGGAAGCAGTAGTGCGGATCGCCGCCGTTCGAGCCTCCGCCCAGGATTACCTTCTTGGACTCAGGGAGGTCAAAGCGCGCACTGCTGAGCCCGGCGTCGTTCCACGTCTCGATGATGCCGGCGAACCAGGCATCACCCCGCACGTGCATGCCCCACAGGTTATCCTGGCGCATGCGCACCGCGGTGCGGGGATACTTCCACTCCAGCGGCTCGGCCTCGAGGAGGACAAAGCCGTTGGTCGAGCAGCCGCTGCCGATGACGGTCACAGCGACGATGGGCTCCTCCTCCTCAATCGTGATGCTGCCGTAGGGATAGATGTCCAGTTCGGCGCCATCGGGGTTGAACTCGCAGCCTGTGTCCGGGCGGCCAAGCTCCACCTTGACATTGGGGTAGTTGAAGGGCGCCCAATAGACGTAGGTCTTGGTGCGCCACACCTCGCGCACTTGAGGCGTCTTGTTGGCGGCGATCCGCCCGAGTTCCTGCTCCTTTTCCGTCCACGTGCCCTTGACCCGCTCCGGGTTGTGCGGGATCTTCCATCCCCAGCACGCGTTGAAGTTGCTGGGCGTCGAACCGAATGTTACCCGAATGACCTCTTGATCGCGCTCCTGCTTCGACATTGTGTTCCTCCTAGAACGGTTGAATTGGGATGATCAAGGTGGGCTGCTGGCAGCCCACCGGCAAGCATCGGGCGGTCATTGGATTGGCGGCCGCCTTCAGTGCATCCTTCTCCATCAGGTCATGGTTGCGTTGCGGCCGTCACCAGGGCCGCGAAGTTCTCCTCCGGCGTGTTGCCCGGCACCTGGTCACCGCTGGCCAGGATGAAGCCAAAGGCGCCCGCATCGCGGATGCACTGCCGCGCTTCGGCACGCACGCTATCCGGAGTGCCCTGCAGGAGTGTCTCGAAGGTATTGACATTCCCTTTCAGGACCAGGCGCGCGCCATAGCGTTTGCGCACTTCAGCCAACGTGACATCCCCACCCGGCGGACGTTCCAGGGGTTCGACCATCGTCACCCCGGCATCGACGAGCATATCCAGAGCGGCCGCCGACTTGCCGCACATATGTACGCCTGTCGGGATGTGGTGCCGGGCGGCCACCGCGCATGCGCGCGTCAGCCAGGGATAAGCATAGCGCCGGTACAAAGCCGGGGAGACGACGGACATCGAGCTGACCGATCCTCCGAACATGATCAAATCCGGCGGCTGCAGGCGGAACTGTGCCTCCATGACCGCCAGCGCCCATTCTCCATAGATGTGCAGCGCCCGTTCCAGCAACTCCGTCCGGTCATAGAAGTCGAGGATCGCCCGCTCCAAATCCACGCGTTGGTACAACCACCACGCCAAGGGGACCGATATCCTGGTCGAGACGATGCCGCTGTCGCCGAGCATCTTCCGCAGGGAAGGGTAGTTGTGGTGCACGCGCAGGGTCGAGGGATCCGGCAGCGTGCTCAGGAGCGCATCCATCTCCCGTTCCGGTTCGGTGATGATTGGCTTCTCAGTCCACGGCGATTGTGCGGCCGGGTAGCGTTTGATGAGAGTCAGGTCGCCGTGAGGGGTGTGGGTGGTGTGGCACACTCGCCAGGCATCATCGGTCTGCTCGACACCTGCACCCACCCGCAGGTGCGGTGTGATCTTGCTTTCGGTCGTGACGCCGGGGGCGTCGCCCTCTACGGTGTCGGTTTCCTGCAGGAGGGCGAAGTCGAAACGCCGCGCCAGGTCTATCTGCACCTGCCAGAGCGGGGGCTGCTCGTTGACAAATACGTCCCAATACGGCCGCCCCGTGTAGCGAGCGGGCAGCATCATCGAGACGTCAGGCGATACCGGCACCTGGTCAACGGGCTCCCCGCGCAACGCCGCCAGCAGCCTCTGGCGCTGAGTCATTGCCGTGTTTGCCATACCTCCCTCCCGCTTGACAGCCTCTCGCCTGTCAGGCATACCACGTCTGCCGCGCTTCATCGATGTAGGCCAGGATGTTCTCCCAGGGTACATCCGGTTGCACCTGGTGGGTGGGCTCCAGAAGCAGCCCGCCGTTCTCGCCCAGGGTGGCAACCAATCGCCTCACCTCTCGGCGCACTTCGTTCGGCGTGCCGAAGGGCAGCACGGATTGCGTGCCCAGCCCGCCCCAGAAGGCCAGCCGGTCGCCGAACTGGCGTTTGACGGCGGCGCCATCCATGCACTCCGGCTGGATGGGGTTGAGGATATTGACGCCGATCTCGATGAGCTCCGGCACAAAAGCTGTGGCGTTGCCGTCCGAGTGATACCAAACCAGCACGTCGGGCCGCGCGTGACGCGCGGCGGCCAGCACGCGTGCCCAGCGCGGCTTGAACCAGCGCCGCCAGGTTGCCGGGCTCATCATCGGCCCCGTCTGCATGGCGATGTCGTCGTTGATGCCCAGTACGTCGATGCCCGCCGCGAGTTGCAACCGGGCCGCGCGACACAGGATCTCGGTCTTTCTGTCCAACAGGCGCTCGGCCAGTTCGGGACGCTCCACAAAGTCCAGGAAGAGCTGTTCGAAGCCTCGCACCTGCCACGCCCACTCGAAGAGCGAACCGATGCGCCCGCGCACCGCGTAGCCGGCGGCCTGCAAGGCGGCGACGCGGCTGCCATAGGTCGCGAATCGGTGCGGGTCGCCGATGTCAGGAATGGGGAAGGACTCGATATCGCGCACGGTCTTGGCCTGATCGAGCAGTGGGACATTGCGCGTATAATGCTCGAACGTGCCCTGGACCTGGCCGATCCCCTCTTCAGTCACCTGGGTGCCGGCCGGCTTCCCGGCCAGGTAGGCGTCGTAGTCCGCCTCGGCCACCGGCGGATCAATGACCGCGTCACGTACATCCGTGTCGAAGTAGACAGCCGGGTCCGTTTCCCCGGTTCGCTTTTGCAGTTGGGCCACCACAGGCGGTGTGCACCGGATGAAGTATGGCACGCGGTCCGGGACCTGACGCCGCAACGCGGCAAGGACACGCTCTCGTGCATTCATGGTAGATATCCTTAGGCAATGTCAGCGAACAAGCTCAGCACATTGACGAACATCAGGTAACGAGCATCCCGAGCGGAACGGAGCCGCTCAGCCGTTCGGCGGCGGAGTGAAAGTCGAAGGAGGCGGTCATGGCAGGTCGCTGCGCCTCCTTCGACTCCGTGGCGGCACTACATCGCCACTTCGCTCAGGATGCTCCGCTCGGGCTGTAGCACCAGGCGCGATGGTTATTCCATGACAGGCCCATAGAGAGGTGGTACACTTCCCTGGAAGGTCGCTTGCCCAGGGTGGCCTGACGCTCAGTAGCCGTAGTCAGCCTTGAGCGTGGATTCATCACGCCAGCGCGGGCTGGTCCTCTCCGCCTGCCTGGTGCGCAAGGACAGACCCGAGCAGTGCTGCGCCAGCACCTCGAAGATGCGGTTGGCGATGACGCGATGGCCCAGGTCGTTGGCGTGCACGCCGTCGTAGTGCACCATCCAGTCCGTATGGCCGTTGGCCCCTAGCACATCCACGAACAGGCACCCCTCCTGGGCAGCAACGGCAGCGATCTCCTCATTGAAGCGGTGCATAAGCGCCAGATCGGCATGAGACCATTCATCCCCGCCCACGGCAAAGCCGGTCATGTAGTAGGGCCCGAGGAGCACGATCACCGGCCGGATGTGCTCCCTGACCCGGCGAATGAGCGCCGCCAGCTCATCGCGAAAGAGCGCCAGCGGCGTGCCCCCACGGGCGTCGTTCAGCCCGTAGGCGATGACGAGCAGGTCGGGATCGTGCGCCAGCACATGTTTGTCCAGTCGCTCGTTGGCCGCCGGTCTGCCGCTATGCGGGTAACACGGGCTGCGCGTGGAGATGACGTTCGCGCCGATGCCGGCATTGATCAGGCGCACCGGTTGCGTCTGGTAGTCGGTGATCGTGGCTGCCAGGAGCGACGCCCAGCAGCGCTCGCGCGCGGTGGTCCAACCGCCGGCAGTGGTACTTTCGCCCAGCGTGACGAGGGTGCTGAATTCGTGGTCACACCAGTCCTTCTTCATGTCGCGCTCCTCCTAAACTGGTCGCAAGGTGGAATTGCGTCAGTCTGCCGTCGTGAACGCCTGTTTGGCTGTCTGTAGCCCGTTCTGCGCACAACCGACCAACATTTTCACCTTGCGATTAGTTTAGTTCCCAACCTACACTTGTGTCGTATCCAGTATGCCGACCCGGATGTCTTCTTTGTTGACGGAAAAGATGACCAGGAGCTTGTCGCCATCCACCAGGCTGTTAGGATAGTGCCAGCCATCCTCTTTGTGCACGCCGTTGACCCGGCGATGGGTCTTGCCCTCAACCAGGGTAACCATGCGGTCAAAGGTATAGCCGTCGTCGCTCAAGGCAATTTGCAAGTGCGTGCGATCGAGCATGCGGTCGTAGTTGTTGCCGATGATGTAGAAACGGCCGTCGGTCAGCCGGCCGGCGCTGGCGCGCGACATGGTATTGGGCATGTCCGATAGGGCGAGATCGCTCCATGTCTGCCCGCCATCGTCGCTCCAGCTCAGCGCCAGGCGCGTCGAGAAGCCGACATCGCGGAAGTACATCCAGATGCGCCCATCGGCCGTCTGATACCACGTGCCCTGGATGGGGCGGATGCGCGGGTCACTGCGGGGGATGTGCACAACCTGGGGTGGTGTGGCGAGATCCTGCCCCGGCTTCCACAGCAGCGCCAGGGGGTTCTGCTCGCCGATGAAGGCGTTGCCACCGCACAGGTGACCGCCGTTCTGCAGACGCCGCGGGCCTTCGAACAGGTAGATGTTCTCGGCAATGCCCTGGCGCTCGGTCCAGGTGACGCCGTCTGCGGTGCAGTAGACATCCAGGCGGATGTAGTCTGTCACGAATGATGTCAGGCTCGGGTCAGTAGCCGGTCGCGTGCCTCCGGCGACGCCCACGAAGTCGTAGAGCTTGCCGCCCGCTGCGCACATGCCTGCGTTGTTGCGGATGATGCCGCTGGCCGGATCGGTGGCAACCAGCACCTTGTACTCAGACCACTGTCTGTCGTCCCGCGAGAGTGCGTAGTGAACCTCTTGTCCCGGCACGTCTTCGTCGAGCCGCGAGGCGCTCCAACTGGCCACGTACTGGCCTTTGAGCTTGTTGATGGCCTGGTGATGGCTGTAGGCGAAGGTTGCAGCGTCGCCGTGATAGACCTCGCTGATCGGGAACGGCGCCTGGGGAAACGCTCCCCACGTGGGAGGGAGGCCGGGATTCCATTCCTCCAGGCTCGTGTACCCGGCGCTAAACGCAGCCATCTTCAGCTTGAAGTCCAGCATCTTGGCCATCAAGTCCGGCGACACCACCGAGATCACCTTGTCATGTCTTATTTCCATTCTGGTCTCCTCTCACGGGCTCCAACTCAGGATAGAGCGGCAGGCTGAGCCATGCTCCGCCCTGCCGGGCCGACCGATGGGCCGCTTCCATGGCCTCGACGCAGCGCAATCCCTCGCGCCAGGTCAGACACGGCGTCGAGCCATCGGTGATCCAGCGCACGAAGTCGCCGACTTCCCTGCGGAAAGCCACGTTGAAGCCCAGGTCGTCGAAGCGCTCATGGTGCGGCTCGCGCTCGCTCAGCCGCTGCCAGTACAGATCGATGTGGTCCATGTCCGGTACGAAGCGCATGGCACCGTGGCGACAGACCACCAGCGGCCCGCCCGACTGCCGGAATTGCAGTAAAGGATAGTTCAGGGCCACGTTCAGGTCTGCCACCGCGCCGGAATGGAAGTGGTAGGTGACATGCATCGTGTCCGGGTAGTCGTACTTGAGATCCATCTGCGGCGCGGCCACGGCGCTCACCCGTGCTACATCGCCGCACATGGCCCGCATCCAGTCCGTGATGTGCACATCTGCGATCGTGAGCGTGCCGCCTGTGCGCGCCTCGGCATTCCACCATGCCGGGTAGTTGTAGCGCGGCGGCCGGATGTCCCAGTAGGCCACCGACGAGATGGCCAACACCTCGCCCAGTTCGGCGCGCAGCTCGGTCATGCGCGCCCAGGGCGGCCGAAGCCGGCGTTTGTGGCCCACCATCAGCCTGACCGCGGCCTTCTCGCAGGCCCGCACCATCTCCCAGCAGTCGGGAACGTTGACGGCCATGGCCTTCTCGCAGAACACGTGTCTGCCGCGGCGGGCTGCGGCAATCGTGATCTCCTTGTGCGTGAAATTCGGGCTGGCAATGGCCACAGCATCCAACGGCACGCGGTCAAGCAGGGTCTCGTGCTCCTCAAACTCGGCCAGGTTCAGCCCTGTCTGCTCCCGACAGCGGGAGCGTGAGGCTGGGCTGGGGTCACAGATTGCCACAACGTCCGCTACCTCGTTGATGTATTGCAGCAGTTGCGGGCCGAAGTCGCCGACGCCAATCACGGCGAAGCGTAGCCGTCTCGCAGCCACCATCGCTTTTCTCCTTACAGCTTTGGGTGATTCAGTCGCAGACCGGTGGCGCCGACGTTGTTCCAGCGGAAGCCGCGCAGGCCATCCAACGAGGCTGCCAGAAGGATGTCGCGTCGCAGCCCGGCAAAGGCGACGTCGGTTGGCCCACGCAGATGCTCACCCGTCCAGTCTTCGGCGAAGAGCTCCAGACGCCGCGTCCCCGGATCGAAGATGTAGATGGCGTCCGGCCGGTGACAGCCGATCCAGATACGCCCCGCTGTGTCGAAGGCAATGCCGTCGGGGGCAAGGAACGGCAGGTGCACGATACGCTCGAACTTCCCTGCTGACCCATCTGGCATGATGGCGATGCGCGCGATGGCGCTGCCATGCGTCTCGACGAAGTATAGATAGCGTTCTTCCTCATCCAGAGCGATGGCATTGGGGGTGTCCACCGCCTGCGGGTACCACAGCTCGGCCTGCCCGCCGCCGGGCGCAATCCTGTAGATGGCCCCATTGACGGCATCCGACCAGTCGCCGCTGTCCGACAGGTACAGGTTGCCATGGCGGTCGAAGGCCGGATAATTGGCGCACAGGAAGCGGCGCCCGCCAGGGCCGGTGGCATAGATGCTCTCGCGACCATCCGGCGAGATACGCACCATCTTGCCGTCGGTGCAGTCTGCGCAGTAGAGATTGCCCTCCGCATCCACGCATTGGCCGAGCACGCGCCGCGGGGCAGTGGAGGCGAACTGCTCGCCGACGTTCTTCTCGAGGTTGATCCGGTAGACCTGGCCGCCTGTGCCCGTGGTATAGGCCTCGCCGCCGGGGCCGATCGCGATCGACTCAGGATGATCCAGCCCGCTGATGTGCACGATCGTCTTGATGTTGTGTTGCGTGTACATGGATGCACCTCCCCTCAGGCGATAGGGGCGGGGTCACCCCGCCCGTACGGGAAGTTCAGCCGCACGCCACGCGCTCCCACGTGGTCCAGGCGCTGCACGACCAGGTTGTCGAGACTGGCGACGAGCAGCACATCGCGCTGAGGCCCGGCAAAATTCAGGCAGGTCGGCCCGCGCACTGCTTCCCCGCGCCAGTCCTCGGTGAAGCACTGCAGGCGGCGCGTGTCGGGGTAGTAGATCCAGATGCTATCAGGACGGTAGATGGCCAGCCAGATGCGGCCGGCTGTGTCAAACGCAATCCCATGCGGAACCATGTACGGGAAGTGGAGCAACCGTTCGAAAGCCCCGGCGCTGCCGTCGGGGTTGATGGCGATGCGCGCCAGCCCCTGGCTATGGCACTCCAGCAAGTACAAATAGTGCTCCGTGCGATCCAGGGCCATCATGGTCGGTGAATCCACCGGTTCGGGGTACCAGAGCTGCGCTTCTCCACCGCCGGGCGGGATCTTGAAGATGCGGCCGTTGATCTTGCTCGACCAATCGCCGCTGTCCGACAGATACAGGTTGCCTTGCCGATCGAACACCGGGTAGTTAGCGCACATGAACGGGCGCCCGCCAGGTGCTCTGGCGTAGGTTGTTTCCTTGCCCTCCTGGGTGATGCGGATCACCTTGCTGTCGCTGGAGCAATCGGCGACATAGAGGTCGTTGTCCGCGTCCACCGCCAATCCGAGCGTGCGGCGAGGAGCGGTTGAGGCGAACTGGGTCACGGTGTTGTCGGCCAGGTTGATGCGGTACACCTGGCCCGCCGTGCCGGTGGTATAGGCCTCGCCTCCGGGGCCGATGCCGATGGACTCAGGGTGATCGACACCCTTGATGTGCACGATTCTTTTGATGTCGTAGGGCTTGAGCACCTTCATGCCCGACCTCCTTCAGCCGCAGAAGTCGTCGATCGTGTCCAGGATCGCATTGAAACTGGTTCGCCAGCACTGCGGGGGAACGTCCTCCGTGATTCCCAGCAGGAAGCGCCGCCCCGGAGCCACCGCCTCAAGGATCCCACGGGTGGTGGCACGGATGGTCTCCGCTGAGGCAAGGTGAAGCGACGAAGGGAAGTTGGCCCACAGGATCTTGTCCTTGAACGCCTGCCGGCCCTGGGCAATGGTCATGTCAGTATCGGGCGCCGGCGTGAATGCCTCCAGGATATCGATGGGTGATGCCGCCAGGTCCTTCGCCCAGATGGCGTTGTCGCCGTCGATGTGAACAGCCTGGAGCTTGCCGGCAGCATGCAGCGCGGCCGCCGACTCCGCCAGCGGCGGCAAGACCTTGTCCACAAAACGCCGCCGGCCCAAGACGCTGGCGATAGGATTGCCACACGCTTGGACCATCTCCACAGGAGCGTCGGCCAGGATCGCGTATCGGCGCTGTTCGCGTCGCCACAGGGCATCGTAGAGGGCCCAGAGATGGTCCGGCCGCTCGGCCAGCTCGTAGCTGAACTGCTCGATGCCCATCAGCCTGATGATGATCTCCTGCAAGGGGCTGTAGCCTGCCCAGATGTAGACGTAGCCGTCCTCGCCCAGGCTCTCCTGAGCGAGCCTGATCTCCTCGAAGCTGGGGGAGAAGACCGTATCATCGATGGCGTGGATGAGCGGTTCGTAGTCGGCCTCCCCTTTGATCCAATACTGAACCTGCTTGCGCACGTTATTGGTCTGATTGGGCAGGAATAGGGAGGTTACGCTGCCCTTCGGGGTGGAGATGGCCTCTCGCTCCCACTTCTTGCCGCCTTGGTTGTAGGTGGCCATCGTCCAGTCACAATGCGGGTACTCCACCTGGACGCCCGGGAAACGAACCATCATGGTCAGGCCGCGCTCGATCAGCTTGCGCTTGTCCTCTCCCCAGGGGATCTTCCACTCATAGGTGGTGAAGGGTGTCCGGTCGGTCGGTTCGCCATGGAGGGCAGCCACGACGCGCTGCCGGTTGGTCATCGCCTCCATATCGTCACCTCAGCTATCGGCGATCTGGAACGAGTACAGCTCGGCGTTGCGCAGGTGGAAGCGCAAAATGACGATGCCCGGGATCATGTTGATGGCGTCGCCGGCCGTCCAGGCTACCTTGTGATGCACGCTGTCGCCGCTGAAGATCTGGCAGTCAGCCTTGCCGTAGCCCGGCCAGACATGGTTCCAGTTGTCCATCACTTCGACCTGGATGTAGCCGCCGGGCTCGCAGCGGCCGTTGATGTACAGGTGTCTGCCGGTGGAGAAGACGGGCTTGGTCTCGACGTAGCCTTCCCGTATTGTCGCGTCCAGCGACACCCAGCCGTCGAGGCGCAGGGTCGCCAGGCACAGATGGTGCCCGTCCCGCACAAGGGCAGGGTCCCGGGCTTCAGGCACGTCAAGACCCTCCTGACGGCCAAAGATCCACCAGTCGTGATGGATATTGTTGCCGCCGTAATAGAACCACAGCTCGTCCCCCACCTGGAGCGGCTGCGTCGAGAACTCGATCTGCAGGCTGTCATGGCTGCCGCCCGGGCCCCGGCTTATGAGGGGTTGGTGGCTGGGGAAGCGCTGCCAGCGCCGTCCGTCGCGGCCGTAGAGCAGCACAATATCCAGGTTGTTGTCTACCTGGTGCAGGATCTCCAGGACGCCGAGGTGCATCTCACCGGCTCGCCAGGGGACAAAGCTGTAGTAGGAGTCCTGCAGGTTGTCTTCGCTACCAGGAACCAGCATCTGCTCCGGCTGTGTCCAGTGGATGCAGTCCTGGCTTTCCGTACGATAGGTACAGCGCCGGGTATTGCCGATGCCGGCAGGCTGATCCGGGTAGACGGGCAGGAACCAGTTTTGTGAATCCGGGTGAGGGGAGAGGTGGAAGCTCTCGGCCCGTCCGTGGATCAGGTATTTGTGGTCGATCTCATCGTAGGTCAGGATCTGCACGTCGCTGCCCCAGTAGGGCAGGATAGGATTGCCGGCGTGTGGCGTCCAGTCTATACCATTTGGCGAGAAGGCCATGGACACGCCCACAGAGTGATGGGCCCGATAGGTGGAGCGCTTGGGATGATTCGAGTTGAACAGCTTCTGGATATAGACCGCCTTGTAGCGCCGCGCCGGATCAACGTCCCAGAGGTCGAGCAACACCGACGGCGTGCCCACGCCGCTATACGGCGGGTAGCTGAACACGGTGTTCGTGTTGCGGCCATCGACGAACAGTTTGCCCATGGGCGGCTTCTCCCAGACGATGCCGTCCCGCGAGCAGGCATAGTAGATGCGGTCATCGCAGATCTCGGCCTTGGCGTCATCCACGCCGAAAAACTCGAACTGGTCTTCGTACCAGCACTTGAAGAACCCGTCGTCCGGATCCTGCACCACGTTGAAGCTGTTGGTGCGAAAGTAGGGAATGCCCTCCCAGGGCTGGTCACGCACGATCAGCGGGTTTGCCGGGTGCTTGCGGGCGCTGTGCTGGGTGCGCTTAACGTTGCGCACACAGGCGATGACATCGTCGTCGAAGAAGAGCTGTCGCCGGTCGCCGATGTCTTTGTACTGCCAGTCGCGTGAGTAGGCGATGATCACGGTTCCTCCTAGGCCGGGATGCTGGTGTGCGACAGGGCGCTCTCGGCCTCCGCCACGAGCGCCTCGACGTCGCGTTCTTGCTGAGCATCGAGAACTGGAGAGGCCTCAGCAGCAAGCAGACCTCTCACCCTCTCGCGGGCGCGCTCAAGGATGTCCCTCGCGCCCTGCGCCTCCCACGATGCGAAGCTCAAGCGGCCATGCACGCGCCCGTACTGCACTTCAGAACGATAGTGAGCCAGGGTGTGATCCCTGGTCAGAAACTCCCCGCCGGGGCCTGCGCTCTGGATCTCCTGAATGGCGAGACGCTCATCGTCAACGGCGATGCCGCGCGCCTGGCGCAACATGGCGCCGTAGATGTCGTCATCGATCACCAGTTGCTCCAGGCTGACGGTGCTCTGGGTGGCAAAGACGCCGGCCGCGCCGTTCATGTGGGCGCCCGCCAACAGGGGCAGGAGCGCCGAGCTCCACTTGTCGGAGACGGCCATCGCATCCGGTGTCGAGGAGTCCGATGTCAGGCCGTCGGAACCGGCCGGCAGGCCGCAGTGGTGCGCCATCTCCACGCTGGCTGCCGACAGCAAGCCGTCTTCCGGGGCGCCGATGGCGGCCGTACTGGTCCGCATGTCCATGACCAGCGGGTGTCCGGCGTACATCACCGCCGCTCCGGCACGATGCAACTGCACGATCGTCACCGCTGCCAGCATCTCGACATGCATCTGCAGCACTGTCCCGGCCATGGTGACCGGCGACGACGCGCCGGCAACCGGAGAGGAGTTGACGACAATCGGTATGCCAAGCTCGGCAGAGACCATCGCCACCTCGGCCTGGCCGTAACCGTAAGTCAATGGGCTGTTGACCGACGAGAGGACCATGACCCGATGCGGGGAGGCGGCGGGCTGCACAACCTCCACCAGGCGCTTGATCCAGCGCATGCCCTCGCCCGAAAGGGCCGACATCATCAGCGGCTTGCGTGTGCCGCGCAACATGGCGGCGACTGCCCGTACATCCATGGCCTGGGGCGCCCCCTCTTGATCGTACAGAGCGCCCACCATGTGCACGTTCCCCAGGGCATCAGCGACCCGAATCCAATTCCGCAGGTCGCTGCCGGCCACCGGCCGTCGCTGCTTCGAGCCGAAGTCCACGATCCAATCGAGGCCGGTGCCGGTTCTGGCATAATACTTGCCGCTCTCGCCCAGGACCAGGCTCTTGTCGCCGTGCCCATGCATGGTATACATATGGGGCGCCGTCGCCAGGGCCTGCGCGATCAGACGGCGCGGAATACGCACCAACTGCCGGCCTTCGTCCACGCGTGCTCCGTGGCTGCCCAGGAGCTGGCGGGCAGGTGGATAGTGGACAGCGATGCCGGTCTCTTCTAGAGTTCTCTGCGCCAGATCGTGGATACGCTCCCGATCGTCCGGTTGGAGAACAGTGCATGATGGCATCATATCGTCAGGCAATCTGGAACGAGTACAACTCGGCGTTGCGCAGGTGGAAGCGCAGCTTGACGATGCCGGGGATCATGTTGACGGCGTCGCCGGCCGTCCAGGCCACCTTGTGGCGCACGCTGTCGCCGGTGAACGTGTGGCACTCGTTCTTGCCGTAGCCCGGCCAGACATGGTTCCAGTTGTCCATCACTTCCACCTGGATGTAGCCGTCCGGATCGCAGCGGCCGTTGATGTACAGGTGGGCGCCGGTGGAGAAGACCGGCTTGGTCTCGACGTAGCCTTCGCGGATGGTGGCGTCCAGCGACACCCAGCCGTCGAGACGCAGGGTGGCCAGGCAGAGATGTGAGCCGTTGTAGGCATAGGTGGGGTCTTTGGCTTCCGGCACGTCCAGTCCTTGCATCTGGCCGAAGATCCACCAGTCATGGTGGATGTTGGCCCCACCATAGTAGATCCAGATCTCATCGCCCACCACCAGCGGCTGCGTGGGCGTCTCCAGCATATAGCAGTCGTAGCTGCCTTCAGGTCCCCGCGCCATGATGGGCTGGTGCGTCGGGAAGCGGTTCCACGCCTTGCCATCACGCGAATGGCAGAGCTCGATGTCGAAGGTGTTGTCCACCTCGTGAAAGACACCCAAGATCCCCAGGTGCATCTCGTCGGCGCGCCAGGGGACGAAGCAGTAGTGGGCGTCCTGCAGGTTGTCATCAGGCCCAGGCTCGAAGATCAGCTCGCCCTTTGACCAATGGATGCAGTCGGTGCTCTCGTGCCGGTACTGGCAGCGGCGAGTCGTCCAGATGCCCTCGACCGCGCCGGGATAGACCGGGAAGAACCAGGGGTCCGAGTCCGGGTGGGCGGTCGACCACTTCATGTGGGCGCGGCCGTACAGGATGTACTTCCTGTCGATCGAGTCATAGGTCAGCACCTCGACGTCGCCGCCCCAGGTGGTGATGATGGGATTGCCTGCGTAGGGGGTCCAGTCGATCCCGTTGGACGAGAAGGCCAGGGAGATGCCGGCGCAGTGGGGCGCGGGCATCGAAGAGCGCTTGGGCCGGTTGGCATTGAGCGAGCGGTGGACATAGACGCCCTTGAACCGCCGCTCCGGATCGGGATCGTGCTCGTCGAGCAGCACCGACATGCAGCTTGCCGACTCGTAGGGCGGATAGCTGAAGATGGTGTTCGTGTTGTGGCCGTCCAGGATGAGCTTGCCCAGCGGTGGCTTCTCCCAGTTCACCCCGTCGCGCGACTGTGCATAGTAGATGCGGTCACGCGCGATCTCTGCCCTCTCGTTGTCCACGCCGAAAAACTCGTACTGGTCCTCGTACCAACACTTGAAGAGGCCGTCGGCCGGATCGCGTATCACGTTGAAACAGGGCGAGCGAAAATAGGGCAGCACCTCCCATGGCTTGTCCCGTTTCATCAGCGGGTTGGCCGGATGCTTCTTGGGCGTATGAACAGTGCGCTTGACGTTACGGACGCAGGCGATCACATCGTCATCGAAGAAGAGCTGCCGGTTGCTGCCGATCTCTTTGTACTGCCATTCGCGCGAATAGGCGATGATCATGACGTTCTCCTCTTTCGCCGCCTGCCCACCCTATGCATCGGCAATCTGGAACGAATACAGCTCGGCGTTGCGCAGATGGAAGCGCAGCTTGACGATGCCCGGAATCATGTTGATGGCGTCGCCGGCCGTCCAAGCTACCTTGTGATGCACGCTGTCGCCGGTGAACGTGTGGCAGTCGCCCTTGCCATAGCCCGACCAAACGTGGTTCCAGTTGTCCATCACTTCCACCTGGATGGTGCCGCCGGGCTCGCAGCGGCCATTGATGAACAAGTGCGCGCCGGTGGAGAAGACGGGCTTGGTCTCGACGTAGCCTTCGCGGATGGTGGCGTCCAGCGATACCCAGCCGTCCAGACGCAGGGTGGCCAAGCAGAGGTGATGGCCGTTTTGCGCGTACTGCGGGTCATTCGCCTCCGGGATGTCCAGACCTTCTTCCTTGCCGAACAGCCACCAGTCGTGATGAACGCTCATGCCGCCGTAGTAGATCCAAATCTCGTCGCCGACGACCAGCGGCTGCGTGGGCGTCTCGATGTCGAGGCTGTCGTAGCTGCCGGCAGGCCCACGCGGTAGCAAAGGACGCTGGCCGGGGAAGCGCCTCCAGTTGACGCCGTCCCGGCTGTGGATCAGCTCCATATCCAGCGTGTTGTCGACTTCATGCAGAATGTTGAGAATGCCCAGGTGCATTTCGTCGACCCGGAAGGGAACCAGGCCGTAGGGTGCATTGTCCAGATCAAAGCCCTCGCAGGCGTCGAAGATGAGCTTGGGCTCCGACCAATTCATCAAGTCCGTGCTTTCCATGCGGAAGACACAGCGCCGCGTGCCCCAGATGCCCTGCACGCCGCCGGGGTAGACCGGCAGGAACCAGGTGTCTGCCTCGGGGTGCTCGACCCATTCCTTGCCATCGGCGCGGCCGAAGAGAACGTACTTGCGGTCTATCGGGTCGTAGGTGAGGATCTCCACGTCTGATCCCCACTTCTTGATCAAGGGATTACCCGCATAGGGCGTCCAGTCGATGCCGTTGGGCGAGAACGCCAGATGCAAGCCGTTGGAGTGCGGCCCCGGCATCGGCGAGATCTTGGGCCGGTTGATGTTGCGTGTGCGCAGGACATACTGCGACTTGTAGCGCCGCGCCGGGTCAGGATCGTTCGGGTCGAACAGGATCGTGTTGCAGCTTGCCATCTCAACCGGCGGGTAGCTGAACACGCAGTTCGTGCCCTGACCGTCGTGGAGCAGCTTGTCGAAGGCAGGTTTGTGCCAATGAATGCCATCCGTTGACTCCGCATAGTAGATGCGGTCGCCCTGGAGGATATCGACTTTGCTCATGCCGAAGTACGAGTACATATCCTCGTACCAGCACTTGAACAGTTTCTCGGCCGGATCATAGGCGACGTTGAAGCAGGGTGTGCGGAAGTAGGGCACCACCTCCCACGGCTTGTCGCGGACGATCAGCGGGTTGGCCGGGTGCTTGCGTGGGCTGTGCTGCGTACGCTTGATATTGCGGACGCATGCCACCACATCGTCATCGATGAATAACTGGCGGCGGCTCTCGATCTCCTTGTATTGCCATTCGCGAGAGTAAGCAATGATCATGACTCTCTCCTCGGGGCTCTATGGCTGCCCGGTCGTGCCCACGCGTAGCATGGACCCCGCGCCGCCAATCCCATGCGACAGCGGCGCTCCACCGGCGAAGCGGAAGGAGAATAGCTCGGCGTCGCACAGGAAGAAGCGCAAGCGCCGCGCCAGCGGCACCGATTTCTCCCGGTCAGAATCCGGCCGGTCGTCCACCTGCACCGGCGCCGTCGAGCTTCCCTGCCACGTCATCAGATGGCTGACGCTGTCACCGACGAAGACATCGCAGGCGTCCTTGGAGCAGTTGGCCACCACGTTGTCGTACTCGTCGATCACCTCCACCCGCACGTAGCCGCCTCGGGCGCAGCGGGCGTTGATGTAGAGCTGCGTCCCCTCGCTGGTCAGGGGCCGCGTCACCACCAGGCCCTCGCGCAGGGCATTGGCTTGCAGGCCGGCAAACCCGTCCTTGCGCAGCGACGCCACGCCCATCCCGAAGCGCACCCCTTGCGGGTTGCGCGCCTCGGGGTGATCGAGCATCTCGCCGAAGGTGGGAACCAGCCACCAGTCATGGTGGTAGTTGGTGCCGCCGTGGAAGAACAGCAGCTCATCCCCGAACTCCACCGGCGCGCTGGGCAGCGACACCATGTATGCGTCCCAATACCCCTCGCCGCGCGGCTCCAGGAACGACTGGCGCTTGTTGGTGCGCTTCCAGTGGAGGCCATCCCTGCTCATCATCAACTGCACATCCATCGTGTTGTCCACGAAGTGGAGGACGCCCGCTGTTCCCAGATACAGATTCCCCACCTTGAAGCTTGGCATGCCATAGAAGGATTCGTCCAGGTTGTCTTCCTCGTCATCGGCCGCGGCCACCGGTATCGGTTCCGTCCAGTGGATGAAGTCGTGGCTGCGGCTCTGCCAGATGCGTCGCTGGTTGAACGAGAAGGTGCTGTGCGGCTCATGGGGCGGGTTGAACGAGAGCCGGTTGAAGGGCGTGCGCGGGTTCATGGGGTTCATCGAGGCGCGCTTCTGCAGGAAGTGGCGCGTGTGCAGGATGAACTCCTGGGCTTCGTCGTCATACATCGGCACCAGCACGTCCTCCAACCGCGGGCCGCTGCGGCCGAAGCGAGGAAAAGCGCTATACATCTTCCAGTGGATGCCGTCCGGCGAGTGTGCAGCCTCGATGCGATGCGAGGTGGACTCCCACATGTGCGAGTAGATAGTGCGAAAGCGCTGGTCGGGCGTCGCGGGGTGCTTGTCAATGACCATGCCCGCCGAGTGCACCTGGCCATAGGCCGAGTCGCCCAGCACGATGTTGGTCTTGTGTCCATCCAGGCGATAGACGTCCAGCTCCGGCTTGCGCCACTCGAAGCCATCCTTGCTCTCCGCGTACAACTGGCGTGAGAAGCGGTTCCAGTGCACATTGGGGGTGGGCAGCGGGCCTTCCAGATCCTCGTACCAGCACTTGCACAGGCCGTCCTGGGGATCGTACAAGACGCAGAAGTTGGAGTAGGTGAAGTAGAGCGAGTGCTCCCACGGCCGGTCTTTGGCGATCACAGGAGCATCGGCGCGCCGCTTGGGCCGGTGCCAGCGGCGCGTGATGTCCTGAACGGTCTCGATGACCAGGTTGTCCAGGAACAACTGGGGCAGGTCTTGGATGTAGAGCTGAGTGGGGTCCAGGGTCATGTCACGCATCGGCATTTCTCCTCAAAATCATGAGTCGGCGATCTGGAACGAGTAGAGTTCGGCGTCGCGCAGATGGAAGCGCAGCTTGACGATGCCCGGGATCATGTTGACGGCGTCGCCACCCGTCCAGGCCACCTTGTGGTGCACGCTGTCGCCGGTGAAGGTCTGGCAGTCAGCCTTGCCGTAGCCCGGCCAGACGTGATTCCAGTTGTCCATCACTTCCACCTGGATGGTGCCGCCCGCAGCGCAGCGGCCGTTGATGAAGAGGTGCTTGCCGGCGGAGAAGACGGGCTTGGTCTCGATGTAGCCCTCGCGGATGGTGGCGTCCAGCGACACCCAGCCGTCCAGGCGCAGCGTAGCCAGGCAGATGTGAAAACCATCGTACGCAAAGCGAGGGTCCTTCGCTTCGGGGACATCGAGTCGTTGCGCCTGGCCGAAGATCCACCAGTCGTGGTGCACGCTGCCGCCGCCGTAGTAGATCCACAGCTCATCGCCAACCACAACGGGCGGATTCGTCGTTTCCAGCATGTAGGAGTCGTAACTGCCCTCGGGACCGCGGGCTATCAGCGGGCGGCGGCCGGGAAGATGCTGCCAGGCCTTGCCGTCGCGCGAGTAGAGCAGCTCCATGTCGAGTGTATTGTCGACCTCATGGAAGACGTTGAGGATGCCTAGGTGCAGCTCACCGGCGCGCCAGGGGATGAAGTCGTAGTAGGCGTCCTGCAGGTTGTCGTCCGGGCCCGGCTCGAGCATGAGCTCGCCTTTAGTCCAGTGGATGCAGTCTTCGCTCTCGTGCCGATACTGGCAGCGCCGCGTGCCCCAAATGCCCGGCACATTCCCTGGATAGACGGGAAAGAACCAGGGATCAGACTCCGGGTGGCTGGTGGCCCACTTCATGTCGGCCCGGCCGTTGAGGACATACTTGCGGTCGATGGGATCGTAGGTGAGAATCTGGGCGTCGCCGCCCCAGTGCGTCACGATGGGGTTGCCCTCGAAGGGCGTCCAGTCGATGCCGTTCGGGGAGAAGGCCAGCGAAACACCCGCGCAGTGCGGGGCAGGCATGGTCGAGCGCTTGGGCCGGTTGGCGTTGGGCGAGCGCAGGACGTAGACGGCCTTGTAGCGCCGGGCGGGATCGGGGTCATGCTCGTCGAGCAGGACCGACAACTCGGCGGCAATCTCGTAAGGGGGATAGCTGAAAACCGTGTTGGTGTTGCGCCCATCCAGGAAGAGCTTGCCCATGCCGGGCTTGCGCCAGTGCAGGCCGTCTTCGGACTCCGCGTAGTAGATGCGCGAGCGGCACAATTCGGCGCGCTCGTTATCCACGCCGAAGAACTCGAACTGGTCTTCGTACCAGCACTTGAACAGCCTCTCCGCGGGGTCGTAGATAACGTTGAAGCTGTTGGCGCGCGGATAGATCAATACCTCCCACGGCTGGTCGCGCTGGATGAGAGGGTTGGCGGGATGCTTCTTGGGGCTGTGATAAGTGCGCTTGACATTGCGCACGCACGCCACGACGTCGTCGTCAACGAAGAACTGCTTGCGGTCACCGATATCCTTATACTGCCATTCACGTGAGTAGGCGATGATCATGGGGGCGTCGGTTTCTCCTGGGGACCTTGTCACGCACGGATCTTCTCAGTAATCTGGGGCAAAGACCTGTCAGGTTTCCGGCCAGAGGTGCTGCCGCGGCACATTCGCCACGGAAACCTGACAGGTCTTCCCGGCTTACCGAGATGATACTCACACACCGCCGGCCCGAAGCTCATCGCCCACACAGCGCACGAAGATATCCACCATCTCGTCGGCCTGCGGGATGGTCGTGATGAGAGGCGGCGCAAAGGCGATCCAGTTGGGGTCACAGCGCAGGATCATGCCGGCATCCAACAGGCGACGTTCCACCCGCTTGCCGAACTGCCGCTCCAGGGGGAAGTGCTGTTTCCTGGCCATGTCTGCAACGAACTCCACTCCCACCAGGCAGCCCTTGCCGCGCACCTCGCCGAGGATGCCCAGGGCAGCGACTTCTTTGCTCACCCGCGCCCGGATATGGTCGCCGATCTTCTGTCCATTGGCAATCAAGCCCTCGCGCTCCACAACGTCGATGACCGCCAGGCCGGCCGCCGCAGCAATCGGATTGGCGCCATAGGTATGCCCGTGCGCGAAGTGGATATTGGCGTTGTCTTCGCCCCAGAAAGTCGAGAAGTACAGGTCGTCGCGGATGGCCACCGCAGCCAGGGGCGCATAGCCGCTCGACAGGCCCTTGCCGCAGCAGAGCAGGTCGGGGGTCACGCCAAAGGTCTGCGAGGCAAACCACTGGCCTGTCCGCCCCATGCCGGTGATGATCTCGTCGTAGATGAGCAGGACATTGTGCTTCGTGCAGATGTCCCGAATCAGCGGGTGATACTCCGGCGGGGGCATCGATATGCCGCCGGTGTTGCTGATCGGCTCGACGATGAAGCCGGCCACCGACTCCGCTCCCTGCTGCTGGATGGTGTAGTCCAACATGCGGGCGCAAAGAAGATCGCACGAGGGATAGGTGAGCCCGTAGGCGCAGGTGAAACAAGATGGCGGCGCAATGTGGACGTAGCCCTCCAAGAACGGGCCAAACACGCTCTTGCGCGGCCCGCCCAGCCCAGTAGCCGACATCGCCCCCATCGTGGCCCCGTGGTAGCCCTTGTACAGGCCGATGAACTTGTACTTGCTCGGCTTGCCGGCCTGGCGGAAGTACTGGCGGGCGAACTTCATGGCCGTCTCGGTGGCTTCCGATCCACCCGATAGGAGCTTGATGGTCTGCAGGCCGGCCGGGGTGATTCCGCCCAGCCGCATCACATAGCGAATGGCGGTATCGGACACGGCATGGAGAGGCGCAACAAACGACACCTTCTCTTGCTGTCTGCGGATCGCCTCGATCACATGCGGATTACCGTGCCCGATGTTGACGACGAAGATGCCCGAAATGCCGTCGATGTAACGCTTGCCGTCGATGTCAGTCAGGTAGATGCCCTGTGCCCGCTCGATGATGAGGGGCCTGGCAGCGAAGCTCTTCATCTGTCGCAGGTCGAGCAGGATATGCTGGACGGCGTCCTTCCAATGCCCGTTCTCTGTCACGTCGGGTTCTCCTTCAGGTCTGGTTGGTCAGTGCGAACGAGTAGAGATCGGCGTTGCGCACATAGAAGCGCAGCTTGCGGAAGCGCTCGTTCTCGGCATGGGGATAGGCAGCCCGTTCGCGCGAGCGGACAGGGATGCTGGTCTTGCCCTGCCAGGACACAATGTGGCTGACGCTGTCGCCGCTGAAGACGTCGCACGCTTCCTGGCTGAACCCGGGGATTACCCGATCCTGCAAGTCAACGACTTCCACGGCGATGGATCCACCCCCGCGGCAGGCGGCGTTGATCACCAGATGCTCGCCGGTGGAGATCACCGGCCGTGTAATGTAGATGCCCGGACGCACGGCGTTGGCAGACAGGGAGACAAAACCATCGCGGCGCATGGTGGCAAGTCCCAGGCAATAGGCGACCTCGTCGATGTCGAGGGCTTCGCGGACGGTCAGCCCCTCGCGCGCACCCGTGATCCACCAGTCGTGATGGTTGCGCGCGCCGCCATGGTAGACCCAAAGCTCGTTGCCCACGGGGATCGGGGGGTAGGGCATCGTCACCATGTGGGCGTCCCAGGCGCCATCACCGCCCGGCTCAAGAAACGGCTGGCCGCGGTTGAGGTGGTGCCAGGTCTTGCCGTTGCGGCTGTAGACAAGCCGCACTCTCATATCGTTCGACACGTAGTTGTAGATGTTCAGGAAGCCGAGGGTGATATCGCCCATCGGATACTGGGCCAGACCGTAGAAGCACTCATCCAGCTCGGCCTCGTCCTCGTCGGGAATCAGGGCCGGGTACGGCTCGCTCCAGCGCAGCAGATCGCTGCTCTCCGCCTGCCAGACGCGGCGCTTGTTCATGCGCCGCCAATCTGAGGGATAGTAGGGGAGCGTCCAGTGGCCGACGGTCGGATTGCCCAAGTTGCGCGCCACGGCATACATGTCGTAGTGGCGCGTGTTGATGACGAAGAAACGGCCTTCGGCGTTGTAGCGCAGAATGATGACGTCATCAAGCCGATCGCCGTGGCGGCCGAAGCGCGGCTTCTCCTGGCCGACCTGCCAGCGCCGGCCGTCGGCGGAGGTTGCCAGGCGCATGGCGGCGACGTCGGCAGAGCCGGGCGGGAAGCTGGTGTATAGACCCTTGTAGCGCTTCTGAGCATCCTGCTCGTGCGGGTCGCGCACGATGGCCATGTTGTAGCCGTAGGGGAGGCTCACATTCGTCGGCATGCCGTGGCCACTTGCATCGCCCAGAGGCGGCTTGCGCCAGTGCAGCCCGTCCTCCGATTCGGCATAGAGGATGTGATAGATGCTGCGCCCAATCGCCGAATCTTCGGGCCGCACGTGGGGCTTGTTCCAGTCGGTGTACCAGCACTTGAAGATGCCCTCGTGCGGGTCGCGCTGCACCTGATGGGTATTGCACGAGAAGTAGGGGATACTCTCCCAGGGCCGGTCCTTCTTGATCAACGGCGCCGCCGGATGCTTGACCGGGGTGTGCCACACGCGGCGCATGTTCTCGACAGACTCGATGACCAGATCATCGAAGAAGTACTGCGTCACCTCTCCGATGTCGAGCATCGTGCTGTCGTAGGGACAGGGGTAGTTCATCGTTTCATCTCCCCGCGAGACCGCTAAGCGTCACGCCGCGCACGAAGTAGCGCTGGCCAACGAGAAGCACAATGACCGGCGGGATGAGAGCCATGAACGATGCTGCCGCCATCAGGCGAAAAGGAATCTGTTCCAGGCCTCCGCCGGAGGTATGGAACAAGCGTATGCCGAGGGCAACAGTCTGTAGGTTCAGCTTTTGCAGGAAGACCAGGGGATAAAGGAAGTCGCTCCAGTTCGACAGAAAGGCAAAGATGCCGACCGCGGTCAGGGGTGGGATGGCCTGCGGCAGCACCACATGCCAGAAGATCTGCAGGGTTGAGGCGCCATCCACCCGGGCAGCTTCGTCGAACTCGATGGGAATGGTGCGGAAGAACTGGCGCATCAGAAAGATATAGAACGCCCCCTGGCCGTAGTTGGCCTGGCAGAACCACGACGGAACGACGAGAGGCAGGAAGGTGTTGATCCAGCCCACTCGATTGAAAACGATGAACTGTGGGATGAGCTGGATGACGGCCGGCAGCATCATCGTGGACAAGACAAGACCAAAGAGCACATCGCGTCCCGGATAGCGCAGCCTGGCAAAGCTGAATCCCACCAACGAGCAGCTCAACACACTGCCGGTGACCGACAAGATGGTCACCAGGAACGAATTGCGGACGAACACTCCGAACGCCGCCCGCTCGAACACGCGGGCGTAGTTCGCCCAGATGGGAGGATGAGGCACGAGCTGGATCGGCAGGCTGAACTCCTTGCCGACATCCTTCAGCGAGGTGGAGACCAGCCACACCAATGGGAAAAGCAAGAGCGATGTGATGCCCAACAGGATGACATAGAGGATGATCGTACGCAGGCCTTTCCTGGCGCGCGGTGGTATGGCTACAGTGGTCATCTCAATGCTCCTGAGCTAGACGTTCGTCTCGTAGTACACCCATCTCGATAACCGAAACTGGAGGGCGGTCAGAACCATGATGATGAGGAAGAGGATGGTGGACATCAGCGCGGCATAGCCCATTTTCAGGTTCTGGAAGCCCTGCTGGTAAATATACATGACATTGGTGACGGTGCTGTTGACCGGTCCTCCCATCGTGGAGAGGAAGGGATAGGTGAACATCTGCAGCGTCTCGATCACCAGCACAACCACATTGAAGAAAAGGGCCGGCGTGATGAGCGGCAGTGTCACGCTGACGAAGCGCCGCACCGTTCCCGCGCCGTCGATATGCGCAGCCTCCAACAGCTCATTGGGCACACCCTGCAGGGCGGCCAGGAAGATCAGCATCTGGGGCCCGAAGTAGTAGGCCATCATCAGCGCCAGAGACGGCTTGGCAGTGTCCGGATCTGTCAGCCACGGCAGCGTCGGCAACCCCAACCCCTGCAGAATGACGTTGAGCAGGCCGCTCCCCGGCGTCATGAGGATCACCCACATGTAGACACTGCTGAAGGCGGGAATGACCGTGGGCAGATAGAAGATCGTGCGGAAGATGCCGGTCCCGCGCAGGCCTTGGTTGAGCAGGATGGCCAGCACGAGTGCCAGCGAGATGCGCGGAATGACCGAGAGCGCGCTCAGGATAAACGTGTTCGTCAGTGCTGTGCCGAAAACGTCGTCGTTCATCATGCGTCGGAAGTTGTCGAGGCCTGTAAAGAGAGGTGGTGAGATGACGTCGTAGTCGGTAGCCGACAGACTGAAAGTCATGATCATCGGGACAACGGTGAACGCCAGGAAGCCGATGATCCAGGGAGAGATGAGCAGATACCCCTCAAGAGATTGCTTTATGTGCAGGCGACGGCGAGGCGCCGTTACGCGACCAGGGGCTGTTCCCGGCTGTCGCGTCGCTGCTGTTGTGATGCCAGGCATCGTGCCTCCTCATGTCTGCGGAACCGGTCCGTCCGTTGGGCGCGTTATTCAGTGCGGGGCGACTACGATGGCTCCAGCTTAGACCGGTGTGCCACGAAAGGAGTCGAACATGAGACATGGACTGGGACGGCAGTTCCTGGCGGAGATTCGCCGGAGCGATGCGGCAGGCATCGCTCCGGCGAAACACGTCCCGGAGGTTACGGATCTTACTGTGGCTCAGCCGCCGTACTTCTTGTAATAGTCGTCCATGCTCTGCTGAACTTTGGCCACGGCGGGATCCATGGCCTCCTTGGCAGACTTCTTGCCGAGAGCAATCTCGTCATAGGCGGCCTGCGTGATGGCGTCTTGCTCGTTGAAGCCTGGCGCCAGGGCGTCGGGGCGGGCGTACTGCGCCGCGTAGGCGTAGACGTCGTTCTTCTCCCAGGGGAGCAACGCCTTCTTCCACCGCTCGCTCTCGAAGTCGCCGTCGTACATCGGCTGGGTGGCGCCGAACTCGATGCCGACCTCATAGGCACGCACGGCCTGCCACTTCATCCACTCCCAGCAGGCATCCGGGAACTTGGTCTTGCTGCAGATGATGAAGCCCTGGCCGATGCCGCGGGCCGAGAAACCCTTGGGGCCCTGCGGGTTCGGGACCATGCCGCAGTCAATGGCCTTGTCGATGCTCGTCAGGAAGCCGCGATGGTTGTAGTACATGGCAAGGCGATTGCCGTTGAAGAGGGGCGGCATGACCACCTGGTAGTTCTGGTCGCGTCCGGCTGTGGCGGGCGACCACTTCTTGCGCACATGATCCGCGATCACGTCCCAGCCCTGCAACGCCTCGGGGGTGTTGCCGATGCACTTCTTCAGATCGGGGCTGTAGAAGGCTCCACCGAACATGTTGAGGTGCGACACCTGGATGCGGATGGTCTTTGGCGGCTCGCTGCAGGCATAGATCTGGGTGGCGCCCTCACCTTTGGCGATCTTGTTGCACTGGTCGACGAAGGTCTCAATCGTCCACTTGTTTTGCTTCCACAGGTCGTATGGCTCTGTCAGGCCGGCGTCCTTGAAGAGCTTCTTGTTGTAGTAGATGATGTTGGCAACGTACTGACCCGGCAGGCCGTATTGTCGCCCCATGTACGCAAGCGTGGCAAGAGAAGCCGGGAAGAAGCGCTTGAGGTTGTAGTTTTCCTTCTCGATATACGGCGTGAGATCGATGATCGCCTTGCGAACGGCATAGGTGGGCACAAACATGGGGTGGCCCTGGGTGAGGTCAGGGGCCGTGCCGCCGGCAAAGGCTGTGAAGAACTTGGTTTCCAGGTCCGAGAACGGCGAAGGCGTGAGGTTGACGGTGATGTTCAGCTTCTCTTTGGCCTCGGCAAAGATCGGCTTCCACATGTCCACGCCGCCCCAGATATCACACCACAATTCCAGGGTTACCGCTGCCTTTGGCGCTGGGCTGGCTACAACGGCTGGCGCCTTGGTCGGTTCAGGCGCTTTGGTAGCCGCTGGGGCCTGCGTGGGGGCAGGCGCGGCCGGGGCCTTGGTCGGCTCAACCTTGGCGGCCGGCGCGGGTGCAGGTGCCGGTTGGCTGCAGGCAGCGATCAGCAGGGCGCTCGAACCCAAACCTGCGCCCCGCAGGAACTGCCTGCGGCTCAGTTTGACATGGTCTGACATCGCTTTCCTCCTGGTGAGATGATACAGGTAGGTCCGGCGGCTCGCCGGAGCCGGAATAGGGTGGCGCCGGGAAAGCTCGGCCGCACTTCCGCGGCGACACAGGGTATTATCGTCAGTATACCACGCGTTGCAGCGGCGCATAAGGCCAAAGCGGACATCGAGGGGACATCCGGAGTTCAGTTCCCATTGCTTGATCTTTCCCTGGCAGAATGCTATACTTCGATGGGTGAGCCCTCATGAATGATGCACAGGTCAACCCCGCCCTGGTGCAGGAAGTGCATTGGGCGCTCCAGCACCTCTATGATCCCGCGGAGCTGCGCAAGAGCCCGCTGGTGGGCTGGCTCGAACTCGCCGCGCAGCGGAATCCGCCGGCCGCGCTGGAAGAGCGGCTGCGCGCCGCGATTCAGGACCTGCGGCCGGCTGAGAACGTTCCGCTGAACTCCAACGCCTGGCGCATCTACCGGATCCTGCAGCGCCGGTTCGTCGAACGGATCACCCAGCGGCAGGTTGCCGCCGACCTGAACTACAGCACCCGGCAGATGCGGCGCCAGGAGGGGCTGGCGCTGGAAACCCTGGCCGATCTGCTTTGGCAACGCTACGGCCTGATCGAGAAGATGAAGGCTGCGCAAGGGCCACAAGCCGCGACCGTCATCTCGACAGAGCCTCGCTCAGCGCAGGAGCCCCCGGCGCCGAGGCTTGCGTCGGAGTTCGCGCCAGGCTCCGAGCAGGAGCTTCAGCAAATCCGGGAGTCGTTCCCCAGCGAGCTCGGCGATCTGGCTGTGCTGTTGGCCGAGGCACTCAAGATCGCCGCGCCGCTGGCACAGGCCACGGGGACACGTATCCAGTTACAGATCCCCGAAGATCGTCCCCCCGTCAGCGGGCAGCTCGAACCGATGCGCCAGGCGCTGCTGAGCCTGCTGACCGCCGCCGTCCTCTCGGCGCCGGGCGGTCAGGTGAGGGTGACGGCGCGTGTGCACGGCCAGGAGTTTGGCGTCGAGCTGGCCGCTGAGGGCGGTCAGGCGCCTGCCCCTGAGACGCAGGCCGCGACGCGGGCTGAGGTCGCCGAGGAGTTGGCTATGGCGGGGCGGCTGCTCGATCTCTGCTGCGGCCAACTGACGATGCCGGCTCTCGGCGCTGCCGCTGCCCTCCTCACCATCAGTGTCACCCTGCCGGTGGCGCCTCAAACGACCGTGCTGGTCGTCGACGACAACGCCGACACCCTACGCCTGCTGCAACGGTACCTCTCCGGCACCCGCTACCGCTTCCTCGGCGTGCGCGATCCGGCCCAGGCTGTGGCGGCGGCGGACATGGTCAGCCCGGCGGCCATCGTGCTCGATGTGATGTTGCCCGGCGTGGACGGCTGGGAGTTGTTGAGCCGGCTGCGCGAGCATCCGCACACGCGCGGCGTGCCGGTGATCGTCTGCACCATCTTGCCCCAGGAGCGGGTGGCACTGATGCTCGGCGCGGCCGCGTTCCTCCGCAAGCCGGTCAGCCGGGAGGCGTTGTTGGTCGCCCTGGATCAGCTCGACCTGCCAACGGCATCCCCGGCGACACGATCTGGCTGAATGCCTGTACGCAGGTAATGAGCTGCTGCACCGACAGTCCCCTCCCCGTCGTCACCGTTAGCGTGTGACTGACCAGCGGCTGGCTCTGCGGATCCTGCGCCGTCGCCAGGATCACCGGTATGTCAGCCAGCGCGGGGTCTTCCTGGCGAGCCGCCAGGAACCCGAATCCGCTCATCCCCGGCATGATCAAGTCCAGGATGATCGCGTCCGGACGTAGGGGCGGACCTTGTGCCCGCCCGTCCCGCAACAACGCCAACGCCTCCTCGCCATCGTTAGCCGTCATCACACGATAGCCCCGGCCGGCCGCCGCCAACATGCGGCCAAACAGCAGCAGGGCATCGGGATCGTCATCCACCAGCAGCACTGTCTTGATCTCCTCACCGAGCGCGTCGAGCGCGGCCAGCAGCCGCTCCTGCGTCACGGGTTTCAGCAGGTAGCCGGCGACGCCGAGCGCGCCGGCCGTCTGCCCCGGCTCCGGCACCGAGCAGATGACGGTCGGCACGTCCACCGGCAGCTCGGACGTCAGGTCAGCGGCCCCGATCTGGCGCAGTGTCTCATCCACGGCCGGGCTGTTCACCACGAGCATCTGCGCGGGCCGCTGGGCCAGATCCGCCAGCGCAGCCGGCAGGGATGGCCGGGAAGCGATCTCCGCGTTGGTCAGGTAGCGGGCGAACAGGTGGCCGAGCGTCTGGCCGCCTTCGGCTACGACGAGACGGGGACGAACGGGGGGCCGCGGGACGGGCGGCCGACGGGACCGCTCCTCGTAGGGCAGGTAGGGGTTGACCCAGCGCAGCGCGCTCTCCTCCTCCAGCCGTGGCTCGATGGGTAAGCGGAAGTGGAAGGTGGTACCCAGGCCCGGCTTGCCCTCACTCTCGACCCACATCTTGCCGTCGTGCAGTTCCACGAAACCTTTGCTGATGCTCAGGCCGAGCCCGGTACCACCGTGCCGCCGCCGCGCCGTTCCATCCAACTGCTCGAAAGGCCGGAAAAGCCGCACCTGATCTTCGGGCGCGATGCCCGGCCCCGTGTCAGCCACACTGACCAGCACATCACCGCCCTCCTGGCGCACGCTCACCCTCACCCCGCCCTCCTCGGTGAAGCGGCCGGCATTGCTCAGGAGGTTGAGCATCACCTCGCGGATACGCAGCGAGTCGCAGAAGATCGGGGGCAGGTCACGAGGCACAGCAATCTGCAGGGAGAGATTTTTGGACTCGAACAGGGGCCGCACCGCCACCGCAGCCGCATCGATGATCTCTGCCAGCGAGACCCTTTCGCGCAGCAGCGCCATCTGGTCGGCGTCAATCTGGCTCATGTCCAGCACGTCGTCGATCAGGGCGGAGAGGTGGCGGCTGTTGCGCAACACCACCTCCAGGTCGGCCAGCAGCGCGTCGGGCGCCCAGCCGTAGCTTTCGGGCGCGCGTGTGATCAGCTCGATGAAGCCGATAACCATGTTCAGCGGCGTGCGCAGCTCGTGACTGACTTTGGAGACAAAATCCGCCTTGGCGCGCTCGGCCTGCTCGGCCGCGTGCCGCGCGCCATTCAGCAGCTTGTTCAGCCGGCGCATCTGCACGTCCGCCTCGGCCAGATCCTGCACCGCCTGCTTGAGATCGGCCTGAGCATCCCGCGCGGACTCAAGTTCTGCCTGCGCCGTGCAGTAATGCTCCCACGACCAGCGCATGGCGTGATCGAGCGGTCGCTGCGCCAGCCAGATCAGTCCCGCGCCGCCCCACGTGGCTGCGCCGGCTGCAGCCCAGGTCGCCAACGGAATGCCTTCCGACGACTGCATGGCCGCAACAAGGATGCCGCTGACAGCCAGCGCAACCATCAGCCCGGCCCTGCGACTCAGGAAAAGGGCGGCCAACAGCACGGGCAGCGCCACCAGTGCGCTCAGGTAGGGCGATATCCAGAAGATGCAGGCCAGCGTGGTCGCAGACCAGAGCGCCATCAGCAGCCAGGCACGGGCGTCATAGCGTCCTTGACTCACCCAGTAAGTAGGGATGAGCGTTACCAGCAACACTGCGCCGATCATTCCCAGAGGCGCCAGCTCGGGCCTGGCCGCCCAGACGGCCATCATCAGACACGCGGCGGCGCCGGTTGCAACGTATAGCGAATCCAGCGCCTCGGCCTGCTGGCCGCGCAAGTTGGCGCGGTGCCCCGCGGTGGAGGGGAGGTCGAGTGCGGCCGGCCCTATCATGGTAAAGTCCTCCCGATGGCTACGTGCTCGCTATGACGATCCGTCGCTGTCCTGCCACGCCCAGATGCTGGCGCAGCACCCAGGCCGTGCGGTGGTACGTCGCCTCTTGCGCCGCGGCCACGTCGCCGGTCTCGCGCATGGCCTGTTCGTAGGGCTGTCGGATCTCGGTGCCGACGTTGATCTTGGCGATCCCACGCCGGAACGCTGCGAGCACGTCTGCGCGGCGGATCCCCGACCCCCCGTGCAGCACCAGAGGGATGCCCGTGGCAGCCGCCAGCTCGTCCAGGCGCTCCAGCTTGAGCCGAGCCTCCACCTTCCGCTGATCGCGCGCGCCAGCGGCAATAGCGCCGTGGATGTTGCCGATCGCCACCGAAAGCCAGTCGCAGCCGGTCTCAGCCACGAACCGCCGCGCCTCCTCGACATCGGTGAAACCCTTACCCGAGCTAAACAGCTCTTCATAGGGTGGCAGGGGACCGGCTTCATGCCCCATGACAGCGCCCAGCTCCGCCTCGCACGGGATGCCGGCCGCGTGCGCCAGATCCACGACGGCCCGCGTGGCCGCGATGTTGGCGTCCAGCGGCAGGCGTGAGCCATCCACCATCACCGACTGGTAGCCCAGCGCCAACGCATCCCGGATGATCGGCAAGTAGTCCACCGGCTGGTTGTCTTCGTCGATCACTGGCACGTGATCCAGGTGTAACCGCACATGATCGGGGTGCGCCCATCTGGCGAATTCCTCAGCCACGGCCGCCGGGCTCTGGGCTTCGAACTTCATCCACTCGGGCCGCGCCACCGCGATCAGCGCAAAGGCGTCGTGATCGACCACGGCGCGCACCACTGGCTGCAGCATAGGCAGGTAGGGAATGTTGAAGGCTGGGATGACCACGCCGCTGCGGCGGGCATTTTCGATGATCGCGGCTGTGGTTTTCATGCCGGCAACCTCAGAGGATAACGTCCATACTGGCGTATCAGGCTCATCATATAGTCGTAGCGTGCCTGGGAGATATCAGGGCCGACCGTGTGAGAGCCAATGACCAGGCCACCGCCTTCTCCCGCCCGCAAGACCCGCAATACATGCTCGCGCACCTCCTGATCCGTGCCCGAGGGGATGATTGCAGAGTTGCACAGTCCACCCACCAGGGCAAGCCGGCCGTCGTATTGCCTTCGCAGCGCCAGCGCATCCATGTGGGCGCGCGGTTCTACCGGGTTGAGCGCGGTGATGCCGATGTCGACCAGATCGGGCAGCACAGCGCGAATATCGCCGTCGGAATGGAACATGATGTGACGGGCGCCAGCCTGACGGAACGCCGTCACCATCCTGGCCATCTGAGGCACGAAAAAGCGCCGATACAGCCGCGGCCCCATGGTGAGGCCGCGATTGCCTGCGATGTCATCGTAGATGGCGATGCCGGTCTCATAGAGCTGGCCGCGCCGCAACGATTCCAGCCCCATCGCAATCAGATGATCTGTCACGCGGCCAGCCAGGGCATCCACAAAACCGGGATCCTCCACCATATCCATCAGCCAGTTGGCCTCGCCGCGCAGGAAGCTGGAACGCAAGTAGGGCCCACCCACTTTGCACAAGATGAACGGCGGGGACGGCTGGCCGCGCATCTGCGCGAGGTTGTGCAGGAATGCGACATAGCGGCCATCGGCCGCAGGAGAATCGAAGACCAGGCGGTCGAGAGCACGCTTCTCGGCGAACGGGGTTTCGAGCTCGGTGTAGAATCTGGCATCGGGGCGCACACGCACCAGTCGGCCCCAGCCATCCCGCCGGATCTCATACGCGCCTTCCCGCCGCACCAGGCCGGCCTGGCTATACCAGGCAGACTCGTCGGCAATGGCGACATACAGATCGACATCATAGCAGGCGTTGATCTCCGGGTCGTCTACGCTGTCCGACTTCTCACGCTCCGGATCCGTCGGCAGGCCGCGGTTCCGTCGCCAACGCTCGGAGAAGGCGCCCCAATAGAGGTCGAAGTGCGGCACGCGATCCGGCTCACGGAACTCCAGCGCCGCGGTCACGCGTTCGGTAGCGGTCAGTGGTGGCATCGGGTCTCCTCTACGGCAGGTCGCTGGCTCTCACGACCCCGACCTCGATGTCTTCTTTGTTGACGGAGTAGGTGACCAGCAACCTGTCCCCGTCCACGATGGAGTTGGGATAGTGGTAGCCGTCTTCCTTGTGGCGCCCGTTGATGCGGCGGGTCGTGGGACCGGCTACCAACGTGTAGATGCGGTCGAAGGTTTCTCCATCATCGCTCAAGGCGATCAGCAGGTGGCGGCGGTCGAGCATGATGCTGTAGATGTTGCCCAACATATAGTATCGACCATCGGTCAGCCGGCCGACATGGGCGCGCGAATAGGTGTTGGGGATATCCGTGCGCACAGGCGCGGTCCAGGTTTCGCCGCCATCGTTGCTGATGCTCAGCCCCTCACAGCCGGACCACGTGCCATCGCGCCAGAAAAGGTAGATCGTGCCGTCGGGAAATTGGTACCAGCTCCCCTGTTCGGGCAATACGCTGGGGGACTTGGGTACCCGGATCATGCGGGGCGCCGTTGCGGGGCTTTGGCCCTTGTCCCAGAGCATGACCAGGCCCTGGCTCGGATCTTCAAGCGCGCCCCCCGCGCACATCAGCCGGCCTTCCCGGGTGGGGCGGGGCGCCTCGAATAGATAGATGGACTCAGCGATACGGGGGTGGTGCGTCCAGTGCTCGAGATCCTCGCTGACGTACACGTCAAGCCCTGGAATCTGGGGGTGCAGGGAAGCCATGCCGGGCGTCACCAACTCGCGCCCGAAATCGTCGGCCACCCCCACATAGGCATATAGCTTGCCCTCCCACGAGAGGATCCCGGCGTTGTTGCGCACCTTCTTCGACTCGACAGGGGTATGCGCGAGCACGCGTGGCAGAGACCAGTTGAGCCCATCCGCAGACCAGGCATAGTGCACCTCTTGTCCGGGGTAGTCCTCATGCAGCAGGCCGTTCGACCAGGACACGACGTAACGATCGGCGAACTTGCAGATCGCCTGGTGGTGACTGTAGGCGAAGGTGCTGGCCTGACCGGCATAGACCCGCGACCGCGCACAGGGGACCTGCGGATGGATGCCCCATGCGGGGGGGATGGTCGGGTGCCAGTCGGTCAAAATGGGGAAGCCGGACGTCATGGCAACATTGCGCACCATGAAATCCTCCATCTTTTTCGCCAGCCCGGGGGTGATCATGGATGCGATGCGTAGATCGATGTATTTCATGTCAGCTCCTCCTACTTGTGCTCAGGGTATTGCCCTCGGATGTAGGGCGGCGGCCGGGACAGCATGTCCCGGCATACGGTCCTCTGTCTTGGCTCTTCCTGGTGCTGGCACTACAAACCCCTCCTGTGGGTTGCTGTTGTCCGGCATAGGCGCTCAGCGACTTCCGAACTCGACATAGGCGGCGTAGAGCGCCTCGACGTTCTCGGGCGGATAGTCCGGCATGATCGGCGCGTACCCGATGATCCCGCCATCGGCCGTCCCCAGGGCCGCGAACACCTCGCGCACGTGCTGGCGCACCTCGGCCGGCGTGCCGTAGGGCAGGACATGCTGCCCGTCCATTTGGGTCAGGAAGCAGACGCGACCGCGGAAAGGCGCCATCTGGTCGAGGCCCATCATGCTGTGCTGGACGTTGATGATGTTGACCCCCAGCTCGATGAGATCGGGGATGATCGCGAGATTCATGCCGCAGCTATGAAAGAAGATCAGCTTGCCGGCTTGTCGGGCCGGCGCAAAGAGCCGCTCATAGGCCGGCCGGAAGAACGACCGCCAGAGCGCCGGCTTGATCAGCAGGCTGCGCTGCGAGCCCCAGTCATCCTGGAAGTTGATGGTGTCAACGTCGGTCTGGCACCACAAAGCGACAGCGACCAGCATCGCGTCCACGACCCGGTCGCGCAGCTCATAGGCCCGCGAGTCCCCCTCGGCCAGGTCCATGAAGAGCGTCTCCATGCCGCGCAGATCCTGCATGCGCTCAAACGGATTGATGAGTGGGTATTGCGCCGCGTGGTACTTGTGCGGTTCCCGCCGCAGCATGTCCGGGACCAGCTCCCATTGGCCGAGGCTGCGAAAGTCCGGCCAGGGGTAGCCGTCGAGCGCCCGCCAGTCGGCCAACGGGAACCTGGTGGCGATGCCCTGCAATCCCTGCACGCCGGTGGTGATGGTGCAGCCCCACACGTCGGTCGTCTCCAGGGCTGTACTGGTCTCTTTGGCGGCCACCAGGCCCGGCGGCATAGTCCAGCATACCTCGGCCATGTCGCCCCCGTAGCGCGCCTGCAGATCGGCCACCAATTCAGGGCGCTGGAGCTGCGTTGCCTTCAGGAAGCGATGGAAGAACGGCACGCGATCCGGCCTTTCGAACAGGATGGCCCGCCGTGTGCGCTCTCGGCTGTCCATGGGTTACGCTCCCGCAGTTCGTACAGCATCGATGAGGGCACGGAAGTTGGCTTCCGGCGTGTTGCCCGGCACCTGGTCGCCGCTGGACAGAATGAAACCGATGTCGCCAGCGTCTGCGATGCACTGCCGCGCCTCGGCGCGCACCTGTTCGGGCGTGCCCCAGGCCAGGGTCTCGAAGGTGTTCACGTTGCCCTTGAGCACGACGTGGGCGCCGTAGCGCTGCCGCGCCTCGGCCAGGGTGATGTCGCCGCTGGGGGGACGCTCCAGCGGTTCGATCATGGTCACGCCGGCGTCCACCACCATGTCCAGCGCCGCCCGGCATTTGCCGCACATATGCACCGCTGTCGGCACACCATGGCCCGCCGCGATCTGGCACGCCTTCTTCAGCCAGGGATAGGCGTAGCGGCGATAGAGGTCGGGCGAGACTACCGACATCGAGCTGACCGACCCGCCGAACATGAGCAGTCCCGGCTGCTGCAGACGGCAGATCGCCTCAACCATGTGCAACGCCCACTCGCCGTAGGCCGCCAGGGCGCGCTCCACCAGGGCAGTCCGGTCATAGAAGTCGTACAGCCCGGCCTGGAGATCCACGCGCTGGTACATCCACCAGGCCAGCGGCACGGAAAGCACTGCGCATGTGAGACCCCGATCCCCCAACGCGCTCTCCGCCGCGGGATACCAGGGGGCCAGGCGGAAGGAGGCGGGATCGGGCAGCGTGCTGAGGAGCGCATCCACCTCCTGATCGGGGTCTGCCAGAAGCGGTTTTTCGGTCCAGGGCGATTGGCCGCGGGCATAGCGTTTGATCAGCGTCAGATCACCCTCGGGTGTATGTGTCGTCTCCAACACCTGCCAGGCTTCATCCGTGCGCGACAAGACCGCGGTTTCCTTCGTGACGCCCGGCGCGTCACCTTCGATCGTCCCGCCCCACCCCTGCAGGTGATCGAAGCCGAAGCGGCCGGTCAGATCGATGATCGCCTGCCAGAGCGGCGGCGTCTCGTTGAAGAACACATCCCAGAAGGGCCTGCCGGTGTAGCGCGCGGGCATCATCATGGAGATATCCGGCGCCACCGGCACGCGGTCCACCGGTTGGCGGCGCAGGGCGGCCCGCAGCCGCTCTGCCGAACTCATAGCCTTCACGCGATCCTCCACTTCGGAACAGAGATCATCAGCCGCCGGGCGCTTCGAGGCCGCGCAGGTCCAGCGGGTAGGCCCCGTAGCGATGCGCTGCCTCGACCATCGCCACGTAGTTCTGGGGCAGCACCGACGAGTGGAGGCTGTTGGACGAGCAGATGATGTAGCCGCCGCCCGGCCCGCCGTCCAAGATGCACTTCTTCACCGTGTCCACGACCTCGGCAATCGACGCCTCGCTCAGGATGTAACCGCAGTCCACGTTGCCCACCAGGCACAGGCGGTCGCCGTAACGGCGCTTGGCCACGGCCAGGTCCATATCGGCAATCGGCTCCAAGGGGTTGATGGCGTCGATGCCTGTCTCGATGAAGGAGTCCATCAGCGCCCAGATCTTGCCGTCGCAGTGTTTCAGGACCAGGGCGCCCTCTTCGCGGGCCGCGGCCACGACGCGCGCCATGCCGGGCATGAAGAACTTGCGAAACATCGCCACCGACATCATTGGCCCGCTCCGGTAGGCGTAATCATCGCCCAGGGACACGATGTCGGCTCCGGCGCGCACCGCGCGCCGCACCAGGCGCACATGGACATCCACGACCATCTCCACCATGGCCCGTACCAGGTCCGGCTCCTCACGCAGCATCATCAGGAATCTCTCCAGGCCGGAAAGCAAGGCGGTGGTCATGAAGGCTTCGCGCTGGTGCCAGACGATGGCGCGCTGGCCCTTGAACTGCTCGACGTAGGCCGGAAGGCTGCCCAGGCGCTCCGGATCCATCGGATCTGGCGGCGTGTAGCGCCGAAGGTCGGCCATGGAATGGATGGGGCCATCCAGCGGCGATCCGATGAGCTGGGGATCTGCATGGTAGATCGTCCCCCACTCATCGCGATAGCGATTCTCAGGGAGGGTCTGGCGGCGATAGTACGTGCCGCAACTGATGGCATCCAGGTCCAGCTTCTCCACGAAGGCAGGCAAATCGCCGCCCGGGACGACACCTTCGATCACCACAGGGTCAATCGAAAGCTCGATCACTGGCACTCTATCCGGCTGGCCGCGCTTCATGGCCGTCATGACCCGTTCATAGCCGTTCATCGGCAGGTCCCCTTTCTGAATCAGTTTGTCTCGCGCTGCTTTGGGGATGTCACCCCTTCAGCCCGCCCGAAGCCAGGCCCGCCACGATATGCCTCTGCACCGTGACAGCCAGGATGAGCACTGGCGTCGTCACCAGCAGCGCCGCTGCCGCCAGCGGTCCCCAGTTGATCTGTTCGAAGGTCAGCACGTTGAAGATCGCCACCGGCAAGGTCTGCAGGCGGGGGCCGGCCAGGACCACGGCGAAGATGAAGTTGTTCCATGAGAAGATGAAGGCCAGGATGCCCGCGACCGCGATCCCTGGCCTGACCAGCGGCACAGCGACCCGCAAGAAGCTGCCGAAGCGTGAACAGCCATCGATGACCGCCGCATCCTCCAGCTCGCGATGCACATCCTCGAAGAAGCCGATCATGATCCAGATGATCAGCGGCAGGCCGATGATCAGGTGGGTGAGGATGAGCGCGAGATACGTGTTGGACAGGCCGATGCGCTGGAAGAGCAAGAACCAGGGGATCAGGTAACTGAGGGCAGGGGTCATCCGGGCGACCAGGATGAAGAGCGCTGCACCGTAACGCCCGGAGCGGGCGATGCCATAGGCTGCGGGCACGCCCAGGAGCAGGGACAACGACGTCGCGCCCAAGGCCACGATGAGGCTGTTGAGCGCATAGCGGGCGAACGGACTGGCCTCGAAGACCGTGCGATAGCTGTTGATCGTGAGTCCTGATGGGATGAACACCGGCGGGTACGCCAGGTTGTCCGCATCGGGCTTGAGAGAGAGCGAGATCATCCAGAAAAAGAAGAAGAGGGTCGGCAGCAACAGCGCAACCACGAAGATGCCGAAGACGACGCCATTGACCAGCTTGCGCGGATTCACTGCCATGATGTTCTGCGCCTCACGAGCAAGAGCACCACGCTCAACAGCATGATGAGCAGGAAAAAGACAACCACCACGGATGAAGCAAACCCGATGTTGTAGAAAGCAAATGCCTGCAGGTAGAGGAAGATGTTGATCGTTTCCGACGCCGTGCCCGGCCCGCCCTGCGTGATCACGTAGATGATGTCGAACGACTTCAGGGCGTCAATGGAGCGCAAAACGATCGCCACCATGATATAGGGCCAGAGCAGCGGCAGTGTGACGTAGCGGATCAACTGCCAAAAGGACGCGCCGTCGATGCGGGCAGCCTCCACCGGCTCCTCAGGCAGCGAAGCCAGTCCTCCCAGCACGATGAGCATCACGAAGGGCGTCCACTGCCAGGTTTCCACCATCGCCAGCGTGGGGATCACGGAGTCGCTGGCAAAGACCCATTTGAGCGGCGGTATGCCGACGCGTCCCAGCATGTAGTTAAGCACGCCGAGTTGTGGGTGGAACATCATCTGCCAGATGAGGGCAATCGCCACCGGCGTCGCCATCATGGGCATGGTGAAGATCGTGCGGAGGATCCCCCGGCCAGGGTAGATGCGCGAGAAGCCCAGGGCGGCGATCGTGCCGATGAACACCGGCGCCGCCACACCCAAGATCATGAAGTAGAACGTGCGCGGGATGGCTTCCAGGAAACGCTTGTCGCTGAACAGCTTCATGTAGTTGGCTGCGGCCAGGAAGCGCGGCGGTGTCGTCGAGCCCATCGAGAATTCGTGGACGCTCATCCAAACGCTGTACAGCAGCGGGAACGCGATGATCAGCAGAAGGGTCAGGGCCGCAGGGAGGATCATCAGCGCGTAGAGGTGATGATCCAGAAACGTCCCGAGCCGCCGGCGAAAGACACGCATCCACCCTCTCCTTGCGTGTTCCGGGCTTGCAGCGTCCGATCGGACGCCGCAAGCCCGGAACACCGAACTCAGCCTTCCAGACTCTTCTTGAGGATCGGCTCGAACTCCTTGGTGGCTTCCTCGAGCAGGGTCTTGGCGTCGCCGCCTTCGATCATCTTGGTCAGCGCCACGCCGAAGATATCGCGGAACTGAGTGACGTCCTTGATCTGCGGCAGTTGCGGCCGGCCCGATGCAATGGAGCCCAAGACAGCTTCCGTCCATTCCTTGGGCAGAGGTTGGGCCTTGAGGTACTCCGGATCGTTGTAGATCGACACCCGCGTCCCGGTAAATGAGCCCTCGACCGTCATCTTGAACTGGCTGGCCCTGCTGCTGGCCCAGGCGATGAAGAGCCAGGCAGCCTCCTTCTGCTTGCCGAAGGGGTTGATGGCCAGCGCATCGATGGCTGTCCCCGAGAAGGCTGGCTGCTTGGCTGTGCCGGGGAACAGCGCATAGCCGACCTTGCCGACGACCTTCGATTTGGTGGCATCTTCGAGGGGTGCGGCGAAGTTGAGGCCATCGGGCCAGCAGCCTGCCTGCCCTTGCGAGAAGGAGCCCTGAGCCTCGTTCCAGTTGAAGCCGATGGCGCCCGGAGGGGCGTAGGTCTTCATGATGGAGGCGTACATCTTGGCTGCCTCAACAGCTTCGGCGCTGGTCGTCGTGAGCTTGGCGCCCGTCGGGTCCAGATAGCTGCCGCCCATCGAGACGAGGAACATGCCCCAGAGCGGGACATTGGCGTTCTTCAACCCGCGGCCGACGAACGCATACAGACTGGGCGCATTGTGGGTGGCCTTGAGAGCCGCCTGCAGTTCGTCCAGGGTCTTGGGCGCCTTCAGCCCCTTCTCGGTGTACAGGTCCTTGCGGTACATGAAGGAGAAGAGACCCAGGCTACCCGGGATGGCCAGGATTGTCCCATCGGCAGCGGTCACCCACCAGGTGCCTGACGCCCCGTAATCCTTCCAGTTGTAGTCAGGGGGGGTCAGGTTGGCGTTCTCCAGGTACTTGTTGAGCGGCTCGTACCAACCGGCTTTGGCAAACAGTCCCTTCTCCACGTGCAGGGAGCTGGAGAACACATCGATGCCGGAGGATTTGGCGTTGAGCTCGATGGGCAGCTTCTGACGGACCTGCTGCTCAGGCACCACCTGCATCTCGACCTTGATGCCGGTCAGCTTCTCGAAGTCGGGCCCCATCTTCTGGAGCACCGTGTAGTAGGGCGACTGGGTGAGCAGCACCACCAGCGACTTGCCTTTCTGCTGCATCCAGTCGAATGCCGTCGCAGCGGCAGTTGGAGCCGCAGCCTTGGCTGTGGGTGGGACTGCGGTTGGCGGCACGGCTGTGGGCGCGGCCGCGGGGGGTGCAGGAGCGGCCGGGGGCGGCGCGCAGGCGGCGACAGCCACCGCGCCCAGAGCCACACCGCTCATCTTCAGCATATTCCGTCGGGACAATCGAACACTAGCCATCTGCATTCTCCTTTGGCGTGATACCGCTCTTGCGGTGATCAGGACAAACGTACTCAACCACTTCGTCAACTGGTGCCTGCTCTTGCCATCCACTCTCCTTTCAGTCCAGGCCCGGATCCTCTCAATAACTGGGAGAGACCTGTCAGGTTTTCGAGACGGACTTGCTGTGGAAGCACGTCTTGCTGGATACCTGACAGGTCGTCACCCCGCCTGGACCTGCCGGATCAGCGCCCGGCCAGCCCGGTCACGGCGATGCCGCGCACGAAATAGCGTTGCGTGAAGAGGAATAGAACCACAACCGGCAGCAGCATCACCAGCGAGGCAGCCATGATCAGGTTCCAGTTGGCATAGAACTCGGCGATGAAGAACCGCAGGCCCACGGCGAAGGTCCACAGATCCTGCCTGGCCAGATAGATTAGCGGGCCCATGAAGTCATTCCAGGCCGCCATGAAGGAGAAGATGGCTACAGCCGACTCGGCAGGCAAAGCCAGCGGTGCCATGATCTCCAGCCAGATGCGCAGCGTGCTGCAGCCATCCACCCGGGCGGCATCTTCGAGCTCCTTGGGGAGGGTCATGAAGAACTGGCGCATGAGGAAGACATAGAAGGCGCTGCCGCCGAAGAAAGCCGGGACGATCAAGGGCAGGAAGGTGTTGTACCAGCCGATGGCCCGGAAGATGAGGAAGGTGGGAATCAGCGTGACGATCTGCGGCAAGATCAAGGTCGCAATCAGGACGCTGAACCAGAAGTCGCGGCCGGCGAAGCGCAGGCGGCCGAACCCAAAGCCGACCAGCGATGCGCTGACCACCGAGCCGAAGGATACTGTCACCGCAATGATGGCTGAGTTGCGTGCGTAGAGGAGCAGCGGTCGCTCGCGGAAGGCGCGGAGGAAATTCTCCCACATGGCAGGATCGGGGATCAGCCGCGGCGGGATCGAGAACTCCTGGCCATCGGGCTTGAGCGCCGTAGAGAACAGCCAGATCAGGGGGAACAGCAGGAAGATTGCCCCGGCTACGAGCGCGATGTAGTTGAGGCCTACTTTCGCGCCTCGCGTAACCCGACGCCTGGTTTGTGGCTTGCGGCTGTTGGTCCTCATACCCGGCCCTCCCCGCCGCTCTCGTAGTACACCCAGCGTTTGGAGAATTTGAACTGGACGAACGTGATCGCCATGACGATGACGAACAACACCCAGGCCAGGGCCGAGGCATAGCCCATGCGCAGGTTCTCGAACCCATGCTGAAACAGATAGAGCACATACATCAGGCTGGCATCGCCTGGCCCACCCTTGGTGGCGATGTAGACGAAGTTGAATACCTGGAATGAGAGGATCAAACCCATGGTCAGGTTGAAGAGGATGGCCGGGCTGATGAGTGGCAGTGTGATCTGTATCAGCTTGCGCCAGCCACCGGCGCCATCGATGGAGGCCGCTTCATAGAGGTCTTCAGGCACCCCCTGCAGCGCAGCCAGGAAAATCACCATGTTGCTGCCGATATACCAGAGACCGAGCAGGGCCATGGTGGGTATCACCGTGTCCTTGTCGAAAAGAAACATGGACGTCGGCAAGCCGAGGGCCTTCAGGATGACGTTGGCAATGCCGAACTGCGGTTGGAGGATCCACATCCACACGGCGGCGTTGGCAACCGAGGGAATGACCGACGGCAGGTAGTATGTGGTGCGGAATATGCCGATGCCGCGCACCGCCCTGTTCAACAGCATGGCGAAGAAGAACGCACTCAGCAGATGAATCGGAACCGCCATGACTGAGTACAGCGCGGTGTTGCGCAGGGCGGCGAAGAACCGCGGATCGCTCAGCAGGCGCTCGAAGTTGCCCAGCCCCAACCACCTGGCCGGGCTGATGATGTCGTAGCGCATGAAGCTCAGCACCGCTGACATGATCATAGGGCCAGCCGTGAAAAACAGAAAACCGATCAGCCAGGGTGAGATGACCAGGTACCCTTCCACGTTGCTGCGCCACCGCCCGGTCTTCCAGAATGGACTCTTCTTCATGCAGGCTCCTGACTTCAAAACGCTCCGCCCCAACCGGCACAGGCGGTGGGTATCCGGTCGCCATCCCTCTCGGGATGGCGACCGGTTCCGCGTTAGTATCCTGCCAGTTGAATTGTTGCACAAATGGCAAGGATTTCGGCCACGGATTACACGGATTTCGCGGAGACGGCAGGAGAAATCAGTGTAATCCGTGCAATCCGTGGCTGTTTGGTTCCGGCTCGTCCGGGTTAGGCCATTCACGCCATCGGAATCCCGTGACTAGCCGCGCTGCTCCTTCAGGATCGCGTCAGCCTGTTTGACCACTTCGTCCATCGCCGCCTTGACGGTTACTCCCTTGCCGAAGGCCTTGTCGTAGGCCTGTTGGGTCAGGTTGTCGATCTCGGGGAAGCCCGGCGGGCAGATCGTCGTGGTAAGGGCGTCGAACCCCTGGATCCAGGCTTGCGGGTCTTCCCACGGGTTGAGCGGCTTGAGCCAGAGATCCGCCTTCATGGCAGCCGGGCGGTTGGGTGTGCCACTCTGCGCCTTCACCATGTCGTCGTTGCCGACCGTCGCCCCATGATAGGCGAACTGGAAGGCCACGTCGGAGATCTTGCTTTGCTTGGTCACAGACCACTGGTTCACGCCAGCCCGCGTCAGGGTCTTGCCAGCGATGGTGAACTTGTAGGCCGGCACCAGCCCCAGCTTGAGGTCCTTATGGTTGAGGGATGGCCACAGACCGCGCGGGAAGTAGACGAAGCCGATCCTGCCGGCGTTGAAGAGCGGCAGGATCCCCTGGTGCCCGGCCAGGGTATCCCCCGGGGTGGCCGCCCAGCCGTTCCACCGCCAACCCAGGATGTACTCCCAGGCCTTCACGGCCGCGTCCGAGTTGATCAGACACTTGAGGTAGTCCGGACTGAACACCGCGCCGCCGAAGCCCTTGATCCACGGCTCCTGGATGCGCAACGATTTGGATGGCTCGAAGGTGCCCCAGTAGCGATCGTCCCCGGTACCGGTGGTCAGGGCCTTGATGTACGCGTCGAAGGTCTCCTGGGTCCACTGGCCCTTCTTGGCTACTTCCCAAGGGTCCTCCAGCTTGGCCTTCTCGATGAGCGCCTTGTTGTACACCCACATCGAAGGCCCGCACTCCAAGGGCAGACCGTGCGTCTCCCCAGCCCACTTGCAGTGCTCAAACCCGGAAGGCCAGAAAGCAGTCAGGTCGGCGTTCGCCTTCTTGGCGAGATCGTCCAACGGAATGGTCACCTTCTTGGCCGCGAAGGTGGGGGTGGAGAGATGGCCCTGCATGAAGACATCGGGCAGGGCAGCGCCCGCCGCCGCCGCGGTCACCTTGGTCTGCATCTGGCCGCCCGCGACGGCCAGGTAGTCGATCTTGGCATTGGGAGTCTTCGCTTCGAAGCTGCCATACGTTTGCTTCAGGATGGCCTCGCCGTAGTTGCCATCATGCCAGACCACGAGAGTGACTGCTGCCTTCGACGCCGGCGCCGCGGTGGGCGCCGGCGCCGCTGTGGCTGGCGCTGCAGTGGGCGGCACGGCCGTAGCCGGGGCCTTGGTCGGCGCCGCGGCGGGCGGCGCTGGCGTGGGCGCTGGCGCGCAGGCGGCGACAGCCACCGCGCCCAGGGCGATTCCGCTCATCCTGAGCATGTCTCGGCGAGACAGACGCGAGCTTGCCATGTGAATACTCCTTCGTTAGTGATGTGTTTGGTGGAATTGACTGGATGCACTGCGTGAGACCTTGTGCTCTTCGATCTGGCGTCACACCTCCTTTACAGCTCCAGGCCGTCCACGCCGCACCACTGACAGGTGAGCATGAGCAGCGTCGCCCACATCCCGAAAACGCTTTCCATCTCCACGTACTCGTCGGCGGCATGGGCGTTGCCGCCGCGCGGGCCGAATACCACCGCCGGAATGCCAAACGTGCGCTGCAGCGCCCACAGATCGCAGGGATACGGCGCTCCGACCACTGTGGGCTGCTGGCCTGCCACCTGGGCCGCGCAGGCGCTGAGCGTGGCAACCAGTGGGTGCGCGGGATCCATGGCGGTCGGATGCATCCAACGGCGGGCAAACTGCAACTGCGGCCGCGCCCGGAAGGCCGCCGGATAGCGCGCCACCAGCCCATCCAGCCAGCGGTCCACCTGGCCGAGCACGGCGGCCCGCTCCTCGCCGGGCAGCGTCTGGCAGATCAGCTCGATGCGGCCCACCGGCGGCACGGCAATGGGGACGTGGCTGCCCCAGCCGCCGGCGTACACTTTTGTAACGCTGACCGTGGCCGGATCACTGTAGTGCTTGTACAGGTCCGACACGGGCTGCCCGCGCCTGATGGCGCGCAACTCGTCAAGGTGGGTTAGGAACAACCCGATCTGCTCGACCGCGTCCGCCGTCAGCTCGGTCCTGCGCGCCACATCGAGCCAGGTTCCCTCCGAGCCGAATAAAACGTTGGCGATCAGGGCGCCGCGCGCGGCCGGGTAGATCTCCAGTCCGGTGACCTCGCAGATGACCGCTCCATCCACGACCCCTTCGCGCAGCCGGCCGGCGAGGGTGCTGTTCACGCCGGCCTCTTCTTCATCCACCACGCTCTCGAACGTCACCGATCCGCGCAAGGGCAAGCCCTGCTCGGCGATAGCCTTCACGAGCACCAGCATGGCTCCCAAGGGGCCCTTCATGTCGGCGGCGCCCAGCCCGTAGAGCCGGCCCTCATGGATCTCAGCGGCGAATGGCGGCCTCGTCCAGACGTTTTCGCCCAGGGCCACCGTATCGCAGTGGCCGGTGAGCAGCAGCGAACGTCCCCCGCCACGTCCCTTGAGAACCGTGGACAGGTTGGGGCGATTCCGGTAATCGCGTCCCGGCCAGTAGTCGGGATGCTCCACCAGCCCCGGCACCTGGTCCGGCTCATAGAGATGCGCTGTCAAACTGTGCCGCGCCAGATAGCCGGCGATGAACTCCTGACACGCCTTCTCTTCGCCGGTGGGCGGCATGTTCTGCGACGGGATACGCACGAGGCTTTGCATGACCTCGACGATCTCGTCACGATAGCGTCGCAGCATGTCTTGGGCAAACGCATTGAGGCTCATGCGGTCTCCTCGCCGGGCTGGCGGCTCAAAGCACGATGATCTCGCGCCGGTACGACGTCAATTCCTCAAGCCCGGTGTCGGTGATCAGGATCCCATCCTCATAGCGCAGCCCGTAGTCGCCATCGCTGAGCCAGATGTCGATGTTGAACTGCATGCCGGGTTGGATGACCATCGTGCTTCCTGCGCCCAGCCACAGCCCCTCCACCTCGGAGGTGCCGGTTCCGTGCGCGGGGCCGTAGAGCGTGAACTCCTCAAATCCGTAACGGGCCAGCGTCGCGTGATAGTTCTTGAAGACATCACCGGCGGCCACGCCCGGCCGGACGTCGCGCAGGGCGCCATCGAAGGCCTCCATCGCCACTCGCATCAGCTCCTGGGCCCTTGCGGGCGGCTTACCGATGGAGAAAGGACGGCACATGTTGCCGCAGTAACCCATATGCCGTGCGCCGAAGGTGAGCTGCACCAGCTCGTTCCTCCGGATGCGCCGGTTCGTGGAACGGCACAAACTCTGATGCGTGTTCGGCCCCGAGCACACCCAGATCGGATAGGAAGTACCCTCGGCCCCCAGGCGGCGCATCGCCGCATGCGCACGGGCTTCGATCTCCCACTCGGCCTGGCCTTCGGCCACCATGTTCAGCACGTCGATCATGGCCTGCTCGGTAATCCAGTAGGCCTGGCGGATGACGGCCATCTCGTAGGGGGACTTGATGGCCCGCACACGCAGCAGAATGTCATCGGCAGGCGCAATCTGTGCCTCGGTTGCTGCCTGCTGCAGGTCAACGAAGAGCGGATGGGGGAAGATGTTCCAGTCCGTCACGCCCACCCGTTTCGGCGGCCGCGTGCAGACTGCCGCCATGATGGACGCAAAGTTCTCGTGCGCGACGGGCGGCACCCAGTCGGGGGCGGATGATTCCACAAGCCCGGGATGGATGTGCAGATTCACGATGCGTGAGAACTGGCGGGCGAACTCGAACGATTCCGGCCCGCCTGTCACCAGGGCGGGTTCGCCCTCTCGCGGCACGACCACTGCGGCGAAGTCAAAAAACGGCCAGAAATCCGCCAGATACCTGCTGCTGGCTGGCTCTGATTCGGAGGAGTAGGTGACGAGCACATCCATGTCCGCGCGCGCCATCTCGGCCTGCAGCCGGGTCACACGCTGTCTGAAGTCGGAATCGGGGATGATCGGGGTTCTCATGAACGTTGATCTCCTTCAATGTACACATCGCAATATACTCATCATGCTGATTCTCGGATCACAAGCCTGGTCTCGAAGACCTGCTGCACGGGTTCCGCCACTTCTCCCGTGAGAATGCCGACCAGGGCCGCCATAGCCGCTTGGGCCATGTCCATCAGCGGCAAGTCGAACGTCGTCAAAGGAGGCACCGTGTACCGGGTCATGTCTACGTTGTCGTGGCCGATCACGGACACGTCATCGGGAATGCGGCGTCCCGCCACGCGCAGCGCATGCATGGCGCCCACGGCCATGTAGTCGCCGACACAGAACACGGCGTCGCATGGCTGGCCGGTGGCCAGGAAGGACGTCATGGCCTCGTACCCGCCATCCTCGCTGAAGATGGCGCCGACCGCCTCAGCCGGTCGCGGCAGGCCATGCTGCTGCGCTGCTTCCAGAAACGCCTGGCGGCGCAGGTCGGTTGACTGAGTCAGCATGGCGGCATAGAGCACGCAGAGATGCCGGCGACCGCGTTGTATCAGGTACTCGGCGGCCAGGCGGCCCGACTGCGCGTTGGTCGAGTCGATGTAGTTGCACCCGTCCACGCGACGATTGAAGACGATAACGGGCACTGCCACGCCCTGGCTCGCCAGGAAACGATCGTCCTCAGGGCTGCTGTTGGCGATAATGGCGCCATTGAACCGGCTCATACTCAGAAGGCCCGGCAGGTCCTTCAGTTGGCCACGGCCGTATGGCTCCACGGTCAGTTGGATGGGAACCGGGCTGGAACTGGCATACAGGACCGCGCCGTAGTAGACAGAGCTGAGCACAACCAGGGGTGCCTGAGAAGCCGTGGCAAGGGCGATGAACAGGCTATGCGGCTCGACAGAGCGTAGACGCCGCGCCAGCAGGTTGGGCCGATAGCTCATCTCCTTCATGACCGCCGCCACCCGCGCGCGGGTCTCCTCACTGATGGGAACCCTCGACTCCGCGCCGCTGAGGATGCGCGAGACCGTGCTCTGCGCCACGCCCGCTCGCCGAGCGATCTCCTTCATGGAAACGGGACTCGCAAGCTTTTCCATGACACGACGCTCCTGTTCTCAAAGAGAGGAGACGCCGAAGGCGAGCATCCGCCCGCTCTTGCGCACTTCATCGGCCACCGCCAGGATATTCGCCTTCGGATAGGGCGGGAAGGAATCGTTGGTGTCACCGATCATATGCCGCCACCCACGGGTGGCAGCCAACACGCGGCGAATCTCCGCGGCCAAGCCATCAAGATCGGCGTCGTAGAAGTAGTCCACGTTCACTGCGCCGCGTGTCACGATCCGGCTGCCCAGCCGTTGGCGGGCGCTGTGCAAGTCAGAGACCGTCCCCAGCGGCGGCGCCGCCAGGCTTTCCAGCACATCCGCCGCCATTTCGTCATACACGTCTGCCTCGATCAGGGCGCGCATGTGGCCGCAGGTATGTACCCAGCCCAGCATCCTGTGGCTGTGCGCCGCCTCATGCAGCCGGCGAGCTTGGGGGATGAAATAGCGCCGATAGATCTTTGGAGAGAAAAGCTCCAGGCCGTTGATCGCACCCATGGTGATATCGGCGCCGGCCGCAGCCGCGCAGCCCAGCCAGACCATATTGGCCTGCTCGAGCGCCTCGTACAGGCGTTCCATCGCCGCGATGTGATCCGCCAGCAGATAGCAGAAGGTGTCGTGCGCCATATACAGCATGCTGGCCAGCACGAAGGTGGGCACACCCAGGCCGACCTTGAAGGGGGTCTCGGCCGGCCATCGCACGGCCTCCGCCCGGAACTTGGCCGTCAACCGATCGCGCACCCGACCATCCTCCAAACTCGCCTGCGCCACGCGCTCGATCAGGTGCGTCAGCGCGGGCAGGTCTGCCGGGCCCTTGACCAGGTGCATCGCCCAATATGCCGGCTTCCCGACCGGCGTAACGAACACCTCCGCCAGCTCCCCGACCGGGGTGCGGATCGTGGTGTGTCTGGCGAGATCCCCATTGGGGGCCGTTTCCTCCCGGACAGCCATCTCGACATCGTCCAGAAAGCCGATGACGTCGAGGTGCGTGGCGCCGCCCAAGGGGCAGATGAACTGGATACCGGTCTCCCGACAGCACTGCAAGACCATGTCGGGCGTGATGGGGGATTGCGGCAGCTCAGTGAAGGAGGCAGACTGTCCCTCGGCGCGCGCTGAGACGCCAAAGTAAGATGCGGTCGTGGAATGAGCATCGGCCAGCATGACCGGCACGAGATCCGGATCGCCGCTCTTCATCCACTCCAGAAGGGGTTTCGTCGGCCTGGCGGATATGCTCATGACGCTGACCTCTCCGAGACCGCCGCGGCTTCGGCACGCGCGACGTGGCGCTGTCCTAAAGGATGCTTCGCGATGGCGTTGGCAAATAGCGCTCGCACATCGCGCCGAAATTGTCGGCAGGGGTATCTGCGGGCACCTCACACCCCGCAGAGAGCACGAACGGCGCCCCCGCCTCTGCGATGCACCGCCGGCAGGCGTTGCGCACATCGTCTGGGCCGGCCAATAGCAACACCGCCACCGGGTCGAAGTTGCCGCACAGGCACACCTGCGGTCCCAGCACGGCGCGCGCCCGCCGCAATTCGACCATCCAGTCGATGTCCACCATGTCGGCGCCCGTCTTGGCGATGTCCGGCAGCAGATGCGTAATGTCGCCGCAGATGTGCAGCTTGACCAACCCGCCGTGCGCGTGAATGGCGCGAATCAGCTCTCGCTCATACGGCAGGACCACTTCACGATAGGATGCCGGCCCGATCACTGAGGCTGCGGCATCGCCGATGCCGATGATCTCGGCGCCCGCATCGAGCTGCGCCCTGGCGAAGTCAGTTTCATGCGGCAGGATGTAGTCCATCAAGGCGCGTAGCAGATCGGGTTCCAGCACCAGATCCGCCATCGTCTGTTCCAGGCCGTGGAACGTGGCTGCCTGCGCAAAGGGGCCCTCGACCCACCCGTGCACCGCGATATCGGGACGGCGCTCCTTGAAGAGCCGGATCGCGGCCAACCGATCGCTCATCAGGGGACCATCCCACGGCGCGGGCCAGCACAGCGCCGCGATGTCTCCCCGCTCAGTCACCAGCACCCCGTCAGGATGGGGCGGCGCATCTGCCAGCCAGGTCAGCGGCAAACCGCAATCCCCTGCTTCTCGATAGGCGAAGCCGGTCACGTTGAAGCAGTCAATCTCCCACCGCTCGAGCATCCGAAGCTGGCACGCCACCAGCACGCGGTGATCCTGATTGTAGTCCCGAAATGAGACCCCGACCTGGCGCGCGCAGAACTGCTTGATCAGGGGCATGTTCGCCACCCGATCAGTCGGTTGGCCGCGCATTGCTGCCAGGAGGCGCTCTACTGAAGTCATCTGCTTCTCACCCGCCAGCGTCAAACAGGCGCCTTCATCACTTGGCGGAAGTCGCTGGCCACAGCGGCCGCAGCCGTTCGAAATAGGCCGATATCGCAGAAATAGCCGAACATCTGAACGCCCAGTTCCCTGAGTCTGGGCATGTCCTCGACACGATCGGCATGGCAGCCCATGATCTTCTCGTGTTTGCGGCAGGCCACAGCGACTTGCGCCAGCGCGGCCTGCACCACCGGCGCATTCCATTGGCCTGGTACGCCGAGATCCACGCTCAGATCGCCTGGCCCAACATACAACCCGTCCACCCCTTCCGTTGCGGCGATCTGGTCCACGATCGCTAACCCGCCCGCCAACTCGATCTGGATGAGCGTGAGCAAATCACGATTCGCCTCGGCATAGTGCAGTCTGATGGTCAGACGCCTGGACGGGAATCCCCTCAACGGCATATCGGACCTGCACGGTACGTGTTGCACCTGGCGGAATCAGCGGCAGGGCGGATGCAGCTTGCCAATTTGCGGCCCCGAGTATCTCGTATGCGCCGAGGCCTGCGGTCCATGGCTCGATGCAGACCGCGGGGATCGTTTTCGGGGACGCAACGACGAAGTCGGCAATACTCATGTCGACATCGACATGAATCTGGCGTCCGCCCACATGATCTCTCAGCGTGGCACGCGTACCGGTCAAGCCGGCATAGACGCCGTCATAGCTCGTCTCGGCATCGAACCGCAGCGGCCCAGACAACGCACGCCTCCCACCATCCGGAACCGAGAGGTGCGGATCAATCGTTCGCATATGGGTGCAGGGCAGGAACGCTTCGACGCCGCGCCGCCCCGGATCGGCCGTAGCAAACCAGGGGTGATAGCCAAGCGAGAAGGGGGCCGCATCACTGCCGTGGTTGGTGATCGCTGCGTTCAGGCACAGGGATTGCTGCTCAAGTGTGTAGGCAAGCGCCAGCGATACGTCGAAAGGATACGACTTCTGGCGGACGCTTTCCGGGAGCCGCACTGAGTATTCGACGCGCACTCGATCCTTGCCAACGAGTTGAGCGGTGCGCTGGCACTCGGCGCTCTGCAGCAGACCGTGCAGCGGCATGAAATATTCCCCAGTGTGGCCGTAGATTCTGTAGACGCCGAAACGCGGGGTTGAGCCGGTTCGATCCCATGTCCGCCCCACTGCAGGGAAGAGCACAGGATTGCCGCCGTAGAAGAACTTGCGCGGGTCCTGGCCGAAACCGGGGTCAACATGAAACACCTCCCGGCCGTCCACAACCCAGGAAAGCAGGTTGCATCCCATGTCGGCAGCGATTCTGCACGATACGCCGTTTGCCAAATGATACGCATCGTACTCCATGGATCGCCCTTCCTTCATTGAGCCGGGGTCGCCACGCCTGACGGTGCTTCGCTTTCTTTCACGAGAGCATACGATTGCGGGCAACCCTATGCTATCATTTGTTTTGGGGCTTGTCAAACGGTACTATGGCACCACAGCAATTCCAAAAGTAGGTTACGGCGAAACAACCCGGCAGAGCGTGAATGGGTGAACGCGCTCGTGTCAGCTATGAGTCGGTCTCCGTTGTGTCAGCACTGTGATCGGCGCTGCGCCTGCCAGCCGTGGCTGGGAGCGGCTGACAAAGGCTGCGGCCGGCGAGCGGCGCGTGGGAGCCACCGCTGCCTGGGGCCTGGCGGTCGGCGCGGTGATCAGCGGCGGGGTGGCGGGGCCTGTGCCTGGGCGGCAGCCCTTGCCCAAGTACCCTGGGGGTCAGCCTGGGGAGAGGCCCAGCCCCATCAGCATGAAGTCGAGCACGTCATGCCAGCTGCTAGCAGCCTGTCGGGGATCTTCTACGTTACGGCAGGCTGAATTGTGATACACTGGTCGCATGACCAGAAAGTCCAAGACCGTTGACATGGATGGCTCCAAGGTCCATGCCAACGCCTCCAAAAGCAAGGCGGTCAGCTACCAGCGGCTGCTGGAATCGGAAGAACAGCGTTGCCCGGACGGCAACCAGGTGCAGGCCCGCGTTGCCTGTTGGCAGGTCACAGTCATCCATGGGCTACGGGTCTCCCGCGAGGGGGTCGGTTACTCCGAAGGCGCTGACGCCAGCGATCCTCCGGCTTCCGGCTGAGTCGCGGCGCCGTCGCCGCTGGCCGCCAAGTCACTGTTTCGTTCCACGAGAACCCGCTCGCCAGGCCGATCGAAGACGCGCTCAATGACGAGCGTGGCGGCGCCTACAGCGACCGTATCGCTGCCCAACTTTGTTGTGGTGATCTCCGGTATGGGCGGATAGGCATGAAGAGCGACGTGACGCCGGATGGGGTCGAGGATCAGCTCGCCTGCTTTCGCCATGCCGCCAGCCAAAATGACCAGCTCAGGGTTGAGGAGGTTGATCAGGTTCGAAATACCGAGCCCAAGATACTCGCCCATCTCCTCGAAAAGATTGAGCACCAGCCGGTCTCCCTGGCGCCCGGCATCTATGATGGCCTCCAATCGCCGGTCTCGGTCCTCTGACGGGAATGCGACCTCTGTGTGGGCGCCGGTGCGCAGGCCTTCGGTGACGCGCTCGAGCAGTACGTTGGTGGAGACGTAGGTCTCCAGGCAGCCGAAGCTCCCGCACCGGCAGCGTTTGCCGCCTCGCTCGATCACGGTATGGCCAAAGTGGCCGACCCGATCCTGCGGACCCCGGTAGATCTGGCCGTTGATGATCAACCCAGCGCCGATACCGCTCCCGACACGGACGCAGATGATGTTATCCTTGCCGACCCCTGCGCCATACCACAATTCGGCCAGCGCCACCGCCGTGATATTGCTTTGGATCACGACCGGCACATCTACCTGGCTTCCAACGATATCCAATACGGGCACGCTCCGCCACCCCAACTGAGCCGAACTGACGATCTGCCCCGACCGGCTGTCCACATGGCCAGGGGAGGCGATCCCGAGGCCCATGATGTGTTCATGCGGCAGACCCGCAGTCAGGTTTCGGTATAGCTCGACAAGTCGGCTCAGAGATGAGCGGTAGTCCATATCTGGCGACATGGATACGCGTTCGAAGCGCAGGATCTCCCCGCGGAGGTTCATGATCAGACCACTCAGACAATGGGTTTCGATCTCGATTCCCACGGGGTAGTGCATCCGGCTGTTGAGGTCAAGCAGCACCGGCTTGCGCCCCGACTTGGCGGTGCGCGCAGTTATCTCCACGACCAACCCGGCAGTGATCAGCGCGTCCACGATGCTCGAAACGGTGGATGGACTGAGCTGTGAGAGCCTGGCGATGTCGCTGCGGGAGATGGGCGCATTGCGCCTCACCATCCCCAGTACAACCGCGATGTTCGAATCTCGCATCTGCCGAATGTTAATCGCTCGCATCTATCCCCTCGTTAGTTCGATTCTCACATTATATCGTCTGATGGGCCAGGATCAAAGCCAGGGAGACAGACAATGGGATGGCTGCAACCATCCATCCTTCCAACTGCGCCAGCAGCAGGTCGCAACCGATACGCGGCGACCTATTCATGCTGATGCCGCCGACCAGGACGGTTTTCGGTTGGCGCCTCGTGGCTCTCATACCTCACGCAAGCGGCGGGCCGTCTCGAGGTAGAACGCAAAGGTGTCGTTGCCCATCGTGGGCGGGATGCCGCCCTCCGAGCGGAAGATGTAGCTCCCCAGCCGCTTGCCGATTCCGATCACCGTCTCCAGGTGGGCTGCCAGCTCCTCTCGCCCCATCTCACCGATCCGCTTGCTCACGCCGCCGGCGAAAGCCAGCCGTTCACCGTAGCGCATGAGGAGCTGCTCGAGGTCCATGTCGTCTTCCGGGCCAACGGGGTTCAGGATGTCGAGGCCGGTCGCGGCAAGCTCGGGCATGATGCCGTTGATGTTGCCGTGGCTGTGGATCTGCAGGTAGCCGCCGTGCGCATGGCACAGCTCAGCCATGCGGCGGTGCCAGGCCTGGAAGAATGTGACATAGTTCCGCCGCGAGAAGAGCAGGCCTGCGCTGGAGCCCATGTCGTCGCCGAACAGGATGCAGTCCACGCCGCGCTCCAGCAGGTTGCGGGCCGAACGGAAGTTGTACTCGCCGATGCGGTCCACCACGGCATGTACGAGCTCGGGCTCATCCACCATGTCGATGAAGAGGTCATCCAGCGGGCGGAACAGGTACCAGGCGCCGGTGAAGAAGCCATGCACCTTGGCCAGGGTGAAGTAGCCCCGGGCTTTGAACAAGGCAGCCGCCTCGGCTACGCCCTCGTAACGCCGCGGGTCGTCGGGGTCGGGCATGGGCACGCTGCGGGGATCGGCCTTGACCTGCAGTGGCAGGCTGACGGGCTGGTTCTGCCCCGATCGCTTGTCCAGGCGCCAGGCCGCGCCGTTCTCGAACTCATACACCGTCTCGCTGGCATCATCGGCGATCGCGCGCGCCCGCAGCCGGCCCATGCCGACTTCGGCGAAATCGCAGTCCATCAGCCGCAGCAGTCCGACCTGCTCCTCAAAGGTGCCCTGGCGCAGGGCGGGCATGGTGCCGTATGACTTCATGCCCGCATACTGCGGCGCGAACTTCCGCTCGGCCGCCAGGTCATAGAACTCCTCGTAACTCGGGATGCGATCTACAGGCTGGCGACGCAGTGTAGCCAGCACGCGTTCTCGTGGCAACATGATACTCGCTCCTGATGCATCAAGCATTCGTGAAGAAGATATCCGAGCGCATGGTGGCCAGCCCAATCTGTGAGAATCCACCGCGCCCGCGTCCTCCGGGCCGCGCATCGGCGATGCTGCGCGGCTCGCCGCTGCTCCGCCCTTCGTACCACATGTAGTAGGTGTCACCCACTTTGATCGTTGTGCCATACCAGATGCCGCAGTCGTCCCACTCGCCCTCCTTCCCTCGCTCGAAGACCGGATTGCCGGCGTATTTCGTCCAATGGAGCAGGTCGTGCGAGGCCGCAACGCCGAAGTGCCAGGGGGTATCCTCGTGGCAACCGCTCCCCGCATAGACCATATACCACAGCCCATTGTCCCAAAAGATGCGTGCGGTGGTGACCGACAACGCCTCCCAACTGCCCGGCGCTCCAACGGTCAACACCATCTGGCGCTGCGCACGATCGAAGCGGTATGGGTCTGCGGAGCGCAGGACACAGATATCGGTGCCGCCCCGCTCGTGGAATTCGCTGTAGAACAACCAGTATTGCCCATCGTGGAAAACGACCTCGGGGGCAGCCGAGAACGGCGCGACCACCGGCTCTGCTCCCCAACGCCGGAAGCGCAATCCGTCGTCCGACACTGCCAGCGCGATGCTCTTGACCGCGTGACCCCAGGTGCGACCACGATTCGAGCCGCCGGACTGCGCGGACTCAACGGGCCTGCTGAAAGGCACAGCGGTGTAGTACATCAGAAACTTGCCGTTCACGGCGATGACCGATGGGTCAATGGCGCCCATGTCGTCGATACTGCCGGGCTCGCCCGGCATGGTCACCGGATTGCCCGGATACTCCGTCCAGGTCACGCCGTCGAATCTGTCCAGCGGGCAGGTGAGCAAACCGATCTGGGCGTGGACGACGCCGTTGCCGTCCTTGTGGTTGCCGCGAAAGTAGAGCCGCCATTCATCTCGCCACCGCAGGATATCCACATTGGCGGTCACGTAATTCCGCCAGGTGTTGGGGACGACCGGGATGACCGGGTTGGCCGGATGCCGTTGGAAAGCGTTTGCCGACATTTTGCCTACCTCATGTTTGCAGGATCACCTTCTGACAGCACGCCCAACGCCTCAATAGCCGTATTCCGCTGCGGCCTGGAGCATGGCGCGCAGATTCTCCAGGGGCGCCTCGGCCAGGATCGTGGTCGACGGCGACAGGATGTAACCTCCGCGCGGCGTCCCCAGGTGTTCGATGCACCAGCGCACCCGCTCTGCCACCTGCTGGGGCGAACCGTCGCGCAGCACGCCGCGCGTATCTATTCCGCCCATGAAGCAGGCCTGGCCGCGGAAGCGCCTGCTGACCTCCTTGAGATCGAGCGGTCCCGGCTGGACGGGATGCAGGACGTCCACGCCGATCTCGATCAGGTCGGGGATGATGTCCATGATATTGCCGCAGCTATGGTAGATCACATCCAGCTCGTGCTCGTGACAACGCCGAAACATGGCCGCATAGCGGGGCTTGAAGATCTCCCGCCACATCTGCGGCCGGATCATCAGCCCCTCCTGCGTGCCCCAGTCATCGGTGAAGTAGATGCCGTCCACCTTCCAGCCGAGAGGCGCTTGGGCGTAGCGGTCAATGATGGCCAGGTTGAACTGCTGCACCCGATCGGCGAGTTTCTCGACCCTCTCGCGCTCCAGGATGAGATCCTGGAGGAGCTCCGCGTAGCCTCGCAGGAAATGGCAGCGCTCAAAGAGCGCGAATCCCAACTTGCCGTGGCAATAGATGTGCTGCAACTGCATGCGCACACGCAGCGCCGCATCCAGCCGGCCGGGCGCGTGCGGATCGGGCGCTTGATAGGACGCGAGCGCTGTCCAGTCGGCCAGCGGGCGGACACTGACCTGCCCCACCGTATCATCCCTGCTCTCCCAGACGCAGCCCCATTCATCCTCCCCGGGTTGGCTGGGCTTCCAGCCGCGCGCCGGCTCGTAGGGCAGGCTCAGGATATCGGTGGGGTACCTGCGGAACAACACCTCAACGTCGCGACCGTACCGGTCATAGACGGATGGTGCGAGGTCGTGCGCTTTGGACGGCACCCGGTTTGGTCCCTGGAAGTGGATGGTCCGCCGCACCTGTTCCCGCGAACTGCAGTCAGTCATATCTGCTTTTCCTCACTCGTAGCTCAGGGCTGGCTCCACGCCAACCTGTAACCGATAGAGACTACTCGGTGGCGAGGGATGCCAGGCAAGCCTCCCATGCGCGTGCCAGACCGCCGCTGCTCACCAGCACGCTTCCCCGGACGGTGATCGCCTGTCCAGGCGCCAGGTCCCCGAAGAATGGATTGGCATGGATGCAGGCCAGATGTGGACAGGCGTTGGCCTGAAGTTGGTGCACTCGCTGCCAGCCCAGGGTGAGGACCTGGCTGCCGTCGGAGCTGGTTGCCGCAATGATCCCATCGTCGCTCTCGTCGAGAGCGAATCCCCACTTGGCCCGATGCCGGGCCGTTCGCTCGATATGTGAGCGCCCGCGCACCAATACCATGCAGTGGCCAGGCAGCCCACCTTCATAGTGCTGCTCTGCCAGACTCTTGAACTGCCCACCACTTCGATACCAGACATCGGCATGGTTTTTTCCGTCAAAGGCCGCAGTGGCGCAGAGCGAGAGGCAGACCGGCGCAACCACGGCGGGCCAGGCGTGCTCCGACTCGTTACGCACGGTCAGCGACATGAGCCACCCATTCTCCATCCCCCCGTGTGAGCGAAGCTCGCCTACCTCTCCGCACAGCGTCATCTGCCCGTCGGCGTTTTGGTGTTCATAGCGCCAGGTGCTGGGTTGCTCGTCTTGCGCTTCGCGACGCCAGCAGACCGCGCCCTTGACGCTCATGTGAACGTCGGTATTGCCCAGAAGCAGGAAGCCTTCGGGCATCCAGAGAGCGAATGCCGACCGCGGGTCTTGCATAAGATGAAGCACCGGCTGTCTCCACATTGCGTCTGACTTGGCCATGATCTCCTCCTGATACAAGTGCTCTGATGGCAGAATTCCCTACCGCGTAACGCGAACACCTGCACTGACCGCAGGTGCGCAGTGTCTCCATTGTTGGCCTTCCGATGGCCGAACTGCTCACAGCACCGGAACCTCGAACTCGACCCCGAATAGCTCCCGGCCATACCGGACAAAGCACTCGAAGGCGAAATCGTTCCACGCCGGATCGCAGCCGATCGCGTCCAGATAGGTCTTGGTGCCCCGCCCATAGGACTTAGCGATGAACCCGCCCTTCCTGCTGGCCAGGTGCCGCACCAGCCTTCGCACCTCGTCCTCGATGCGCGCTCGATCACCCGTGACCAACGTCTGCTGGATGTCCACCGGGCAGAAGAACGTGGCTCGACCGGCGCATTTGGCCGCCAGTCGTTCGATGCCGCCGATGCCGTCCCGGCCATAGTTGTCAGTCTGATCGAATTGCAGCACGTCAATCCCGGAGGCCAGAAAGCCGTCGATCAAGTTGAAGAGCATTCCGCAACTGTGGAGGATGACCCGCATGTCATGTCGGTGGGCCGCCTCACAGATCTTGACATAGCCGGGCGCAAAGAACTTCTGCCACATCGCGGGGCTGATCAGCGGCCCGATCTGGGTGCCCCAGTCCTCCATGATGTGGATGCCATCGGCGCCGCATGCCGCATAGCCCTCGACGACCTGCACCAGTTCATCTTCGATGATCTCACAGGCCTGATGCACCCTCTCGGGCGCCAGCATCAGGTCCTGCATCAAGTTCGCCAGCCCGCGCAGCTTGGCCAGTGTGCTGAAGGACGCGTTGGCGAGGCAGCCCACCCGGAACATGCTCGAATGCGCATCGAACAACTGCTGCACACGCGCGTTGCGCGCTGCGGTGGATAGCCGCGGCATGGTGAAAGTAGCGAGTCCATCCCAGGAATCCTGCAAAACACCGTGATGAACATCGCCCTTGGTGGCCGTATCCATCACCATACGCGCCCAGACATTCCCGTAGGCATCCGTTCGGAACTCGCGCTCTCCCTCGACCCACTTCTTTTCGTCAAACTCGAACTCCCAGTCCACATAGCTGGTGATGATGTCCGTGTAGCGTCTGCCGTGGGCGAAATAGTCGAAGGCGAGCCGCTCAGGATAGGCCATGTCAATCGTGCGGCGAACGATCTCTCTGCTGTCCATCGGTGTCCTCTATCTATTCGCTGCCCTTGATGGGCCTTGCAGGGGACAGCGGTTGCCCGCCGCCGCAGGGTGATCCCTCTTATCTGCCGTAGCGATGGATCATCTCCTCGAGCCTGCGCGCCTCATCCACCGTCTTCGTCCGCAGCCAGATGACCGTGCGATCGCCCCGGATCATCTCGAGATACTCCCGCAGATACTCGGGGCGGACCTCATTGCTGCCGGGCGGTCCATCGATGATCAGGCTCAGGATCACCGGCTCCGGCCCCAGGATGTGCCGCGCACGCGGATATTGCTGCATGTCGAACTGCGAGTCCACCCCTTTGAAGCCGGGGATCTCTTGCAGCACCGGCAGGAGGTGCGTGTTGCCGCCGCAGTAGTGCAGGACCAGCCCCTGGAAACCTTGCAGCAGTTGAGTGTAATAGGGGACGAAGAACTCCCGGATATGCCTGGGTGAGTAGAGCACCAGGGAATCGGCGGCGGCGCAGATCCAGCCCGCGGGCAGGCGGATGTGAAAGGAGCCCCAGTAGACGGCGTCCGCTGCTGCGGCCAGTTGCCGTGCCACCCACTGCCGCGTGATGCCGGTATAGAGCCGCAGAAAGTGACGAATCTCCTCTGGGTGGGTCAGCGCCATTTCCGGCGCCAAGATCGAGCCGAGCACCTGGCTGGCTGCGGTGTCCGGCCCCTCGATCTCCGGCGCCCGGATGGGGATCAGCCCGCCGGTGCGTTCGCGCCAGTCCCGGATGGCCGCCAGGATGCGCTGCGCCGTCGGGCTCCGGTCCAGATCGGGCTTGAGGCCACGGACATCCTCTGGCTTCTGCACGACAGGTCGCACCCAGGGGTATTGGTTCGGGTCCGGGAACTCCTCACGGCAGCCGAAGGCGCCGGTGCAGTGGTTGTTGCCGAAGAGCGCCCAGAGGCTGGGCGTCCAGACATCCCCCAGCCGAGCCTGGATCCGACGTTCTATCAACGTGAGCTGCACCCGCAGGCTCAATTCTGCATCCTCAAACATCGCCTGACGGGTGACCGGCGGCGCCAACTTCGGCAGCCAACCCATGCGCTGCTGGCACGGCGCTTGCGGATCCTCGAGGATGCAGATGAAGTACTGCACCTGGCGCTGCGCGGGATCGGTCCAGAACCGCTCGATCTGCTGAACGCGCGGGAGATAGGATGCGACTTGTGCGGCCAGTTCACGCAGCGCATCCGCATCGAGCGGCCCGGACTTGTCCAACCAGTTGTACGCCATCGTGTTCGCTTCCCCCTTGGTCCAATACTCATCGGAGTAGAAGGCTCAACCCAAAGATGGCGGCCTCGACCGCGGCGGTCCACGCAAAGGTGCGCCAGGAGCGGCGCTCACCCAGGTGTTTGTTATGATACTCGCCGCTCACGATCACGAAAATCGCTACGATCACGCCCACCACCGCCGTGACCAACCTGCCGATCGCTGTGGCATTGTACAGACTCAGCTCTGACGAAGGATTCTGCTGCAGGGTCAGATACAGGCTCACGGCAATATCTCTGATCAGCACCACCTCCAGCACAGCAACGGCAGAGGTGGCCAGCCAGAGGACGAGCGCCAGGGCGGCGGTCAGAACTTTCTTCGGTAGATCGTTTCCTTCCGGCAGTGAGCTATCTGTGGGCATCTCAAGGCTCCTTCGCTTCGACGCGGCCGAATGTGCTAAGCCCCATAACGCCGGTACCTGGCCACTGCCTCATGGATGGCGCGCACATTGTCATCCGGTGTGCCCGAGTCGATGTTGATGCAGCACACGCTGGCCTGCTGGAGGGGGCCGCTCAACAAGAGCGCTTTCTCTACGTCAGCCTGCACTTCGGCCGGCGTGCATTCCTGGAGTTTGACCGGGCTAAGACGCAGATTGAACCAGGCGTTCGGCAAGGCCGCGCGACAGCGGGCGATATCCGAGCCCCACCCCACGTCGAAGAAGCCGCACTCCTTGACTTTGGCAAAGCCCTTCAGCACGTGCTCCATGTTGCCGCCACAGTGATGAATGCCATAGGGCTGCAAGCGCGCGGCCAGATAGTTTTCCTGGGGCAGCAGGAACTCCTCGTACAGCGCATTGGAGATCATGGTCACCGAGCAGTTGGAGTGCAGGTTGATGCGTGCATCCACGCTGCCCACGGTGCGATTCACGGTGATCGAGCTGGTACCGGTGCGCCGGCGGACATACTGCGCTACCGCAACGCAGGTGCGCGCGACGACATCGAGCAGCCGCCGGGCCAGCGGGGCATTCTCGTAATAGTCGACGAAGAGCTGATTCCCGCGCAGATAGAGTGCGATGTTCTGCACGCCTTCCCAGTTGATGTCTCCCTCCAGATAGCCGAACTCGGCCTCCAGCACGTCCATGACGGCGATCGTTTCCTTCATCGGGCTGGTTTCCGCCAGATCGGGCGCCTCCAGCGCCAGGATCTGCTCGTCGCTCATGTTGGCGGTGATGACCTGCGGCGATGCATCCGGGGAGAACTCGACGGCGCAGCCCAGGATCCCGGGGACCACAAAACCGAGCGCATTGTGCACCGGCCCGATGACGGGGCGGGGTTTGGACTCCTCCTCGCCCATCCCTACGTCGCCGAAACGCTCGTGGAGGATCTGGCGCATCCGCCTCTCGCTCTCGACGCGGGTGCGTGGGTCGAAGAAGAAGTCTTCGGTAAAGCGAATACCGTAGTTCTCGTGCCACCAGTGCGGGTGAAAGACCACTTCCACAGGCAGAAACGAACGCGATTCGAGCTTCATCCTTGCTCTCCATAATAGATCAGGCGACGCCACACCATTCCACGATCGTGAGCGCGATCAATGCGACGGCATCGAGCAGCTCTTGCTCGGTGATGTGCTCGTTGGGCGCATGGGCGCGGTGGATCGGCCCCGGCCCCATCTCGACGAGCGGCATCCCGCCGTAGTTGGCGTAGATGAAGCCGTCTCCCGATGTCCCCACGCCGATGCGGGTCTCGCCCAGGACCCGCTGCTGAGCCGATCGCGCGGCCTTCACTAGCGGGGCCTCGACCGGGAGCGAGGTCGCTTCCAGGAAACGCCCCATGGTTCGTATGGCAGGACGATGGGTTTTGAGCCATGCCGAATCGCTCAGACTCGCGGCCAGATGCTCGCTCACCTGCGCCAGCAACGACGCCTGGCTTTCTCCCGGCAGGGTCGTCATCCACGCCTGCATCTCGCAGAGGTCGGGCACAGCGCCTCCGCCGAGCGTCTGCGACTCGAACCGGCGCACGATCAAAGGCGCGGGGATCTCGCGCTCTCCGAAGAGCGGCAGGGACTGCGCCGACCGTCCTCGCAGCGCTTCCAACTCCTGAAGGCTCTGATAGACGCGCAGCGCGAGGCCGATGGCATCCACGCCTTGCCAGCGCTCGATCGGATGCGCGCCCTGGCCGTGCACCGCGATCTTGAAGCTTTGGCAGCCATAAGTGGCCGGACAGACCACCAGGTCCGTCGGTTCCAGCATGAGCGCGCCGTCAGCCCGGTAGCCGTGCAGGATGGTGGCCAGCGCGCCATTGCCGCCGCCGTACTCCTCATCCACGAAGCTCTGAAAGATGAGATCCCCGCCCAGGGCCAATCCCATCTCGCGCAGACAGGCCATCGCCATGACCGCCGCGGCCAGAGGGCCTTTGGCATCTATGGCCCCGCGGCCGTAGATCCTGCCCTCGCCGCGCGTGCCGCTCCACGGATCGTATCGCCACTGCGCCGGATCGCCCGGCGGCACCACATCCACGTGGCTTGCTACGATCAGCGAAGGCCCGCCGCCGCGCCCCCTCCAAACCCCCACCAGGTCCGGCCGGTCGCGATAGTCCCTGGCGATCTCCACGCTCCCCCCCACGCGATAGGCGGGATGGCTTGTCAGGCCGGGGACTTCATCGAGACAAAAGAGAGCAACCTCCAGGCCCAGGCTAGCCAGCTTCTCGGCCAGGAAAGCCTGCGCCGGCTTCTCGTTTCCGCTGGGCGGTGTATTGGCGGTGGGAATCCTCAACAAGGCCTGGGTGAAAGCGATGATGGCCTCGCGGCGCGCCTGGATGCGCTGCAGGATGTCGCTCTGGAGCTCAGCATTCATAGGCCCAACCGTCTGCCCCATTCCTCCAGGAAACGCCGGCTCTGCAGGAACTTCTCCTCGAGCTGCGGCAGTTTTTCCAGGTCAATGGCGTAGTAGCCGTCATAGCCCTGCTTCTTCAACGCCAGGAAAACCCCTTCCCAGTCGATGTTCCCCGCCCCCGGCTCCAGGTGCCGGTTCACCTTGCCGTCGTTGTCCGCGATGTGGACATAGCGGATCTGCTGACCCAGTTTTTCGATCGCCAGCGGCAGCAGCTCCTTTTGCGCGTGTTGGTGCGCCGTATCCAGGATCACGCCCAGGTTGCGGTCATCGACGGCCTCAAGGAGGCGCAGCAGCGCGTCGCTGTTGGACGCCACCTCGCCCACGCGCGGCTCGATCAAAAGCTGGACGCCGTGCTTCTTGGCGATCTCGTTGCAGCGCGCGACCGCCTGGACAAAGTGCTCCCAGAACTCGGCCCAGCGGAATCCGCTCGGGATGCGCACGCGGTAGTCCCGGCCGAACGTGATGTCCTGCGTGAGCGCCTTGCCTTCGAGCAGTTCCACGGGCGGAAAGTAGCTGTCTATCCAGACGAACGGCGAGCCGAAGTAGGCAGCCGTCTCTACTCCTTGCTCGAAGAGCGTCATGGCGCTCCGTTGGGTCTCCTTGTCCAACGCGATGACCTCGGGCAGTAGCGGGGCAAAATCAACCACGCGGACGCCCGCGCGCTCGACCGCCTGCTTGATCTGCCGGCGATTGGCCACGACATCGCGCAGATTCGGGAAGCCCATGCCCTCCAGCTCGATGTTCTCGAACCCCAGATCGGCCATCTCCTGAATGGCCCGCAGCATCTGCTCCACCGAGGGCGGAAAGCCATACTTGCCGATGGCATACATCCAGCAGCAGCTAATCTTCATCTGGGAAACCTCACTAACTGGCGCTGCCACTCAGGGCCAATGCCTCTTTACGCAGTCGGGCCGCGCCATCCGCGTACGTGCCCAACAGCACCCGGATATCGGTGTTCCAGGTGATCATGCGCACGCCCTTGTGCATCCATCCCGCGAGCGCCTCGATGCTGTTCAGATGAATGCCGGGAACGACGTTGCGCTCCCGGCAGGCTTCGAGAACCCGCTCGATCGCCTGCAGGACCTTGGGATGATCCGCCTGGCCCGGCACGCCCAGGTCAATGGAAAGATCGCCCGGGCCGATGAACGCGACGTCAACGCCGGGCACGCTCAGCAGCGCATCGATGTTCTCGACGGCTTCGGCCAACTCGACTTGCACGATGACCAACGTCTCTTCGTTGGCCTCGGCGATGTAGGACCCGGTAGCCTGGCTGCGGTACTCGTTCATGGCGCCGGTGATGAAGCTGCCGCGCCGGCCCAGCGGAGGGTACTTGGTCTCCGCGACGAGCTCCTCCACCTGTTTCCTGGAACCTATCCGCGGGACCATCAGGCCGAGGGCGCCGATGTCCAGGATGCGGCCCAGCGGCGCATAGCGCGCGTCTGGGGCGCGCACCAGGGGACAGATCCCTTCCAGGCGCGCCGTCCTGATGATGTCGGCGGCTGTGGCCAGATCGTAGGCCCCGTGCTCCATATCCACAAAGAAGAAGTCAAGCCCGGCCGAAGCGAGAATCTGAGCGATGCCCGGACTGCGCACTTCGTCGATCATCGTGCCGATGGCGACCTGCCCGGATTTGAGCGCCCTTTTGACCTTGTTTGCTCGCATGTGAACCTCCTGTTGACGCCGCAGCGCGGGACTGAGACGTCCCGCGCTGCGGAGCTATGCGACGGGCTTCGCTGACGCGTAACGACCGTATCGTGCGCGTGCGGCCATCGCCCACTCGTAATGCTCCACCGAGATATCAGGGCCGATGGAATGCCCGCCCAGGATCAGGCCGCCATCGCGCCCCAGTTCAGCCAGTCTGCGGATGTGCGTCGTGATCTCTTCCTGACTGCCCTGCGGCAGAATGTGACAGTTGTCCATCGCACCCATGAAGGCCAGCTTCCTGCCGTGCTTCTGCCGCAGGGCGAAGACGTCCACGCCGGCGCGCAGCTCGCAGGGATGCATCGCATCCAGCCCCGCATCAATCCACATCTCCACCAGCGGCATGGCGTTGCCGTCGCAGTGCATGTACACGCACGCTGCCCCTGCCTCTTTATAGGCCTTGACCATCCGCTTGAGGCTGGGCAGGCAGAGCCTTTCGTAGGCGCGCGGGCCCATCACCGGCCCTTGCAGCGAGCAGCTATCGTCGTTGATCTGGATGCCGGCCAGGTGCTCGCGGTTTCTCCGCAGTTGCTCCACGCCCACCGCAATCAGGTGATCCATCACCCGCTCCACCAACGCCCGCACCCAGCCGGGATCCTCAGCCATATCCATCAGGAAGCCGGTATAGCCTCGCAACATGGAGGGCCGCTTGAACGGTCCGCCCGTCTTGGCAAAGAGGGCGTAGCGCCCTTTGCGCCGGGCGATCAGCGCATCCGAATGCGCATAGCGCGATTCGAGCAGCGGTGATTCGAATGACAGCTTGTCCGGATCCACGCGCTCTTCCAGGGCGACGCCCAGCTCCTGGCTGAAGTGCGCACCTTCGACGGTGCGCACGGTCTCGCCCCAGCCGCCCCTGGAGATGACGGCGCCTTCCTCGGGCCGTTCTTCGAGCCGGGCTTTCAGCGAGGGCCAGGGGGTCTCGTCTGCGGCAGCGGTGACGATGTCGTTGCCGTAGTAATCATGGATCGCCTCGCGCGCGGCATCCTTCGGGTTCGGCGGCGCCGCGGCAGGGCTATCGCGGCCAGTATCGGTCGTGTCGCTCGAGACCGCAGGCGGGATCTTGCCTCTGACTGCCATCCAGTTTTCGACGAACTCTTCCCAGTAGTTGTCGTAGAGGGGCAGGATATCGGGCTGCCTGAAGCTGAGCGCGGCCGCGACGCGTGCTCTCGATAGGTTCTCCATGGCCTTCTCCTCTGTCTTCTCGTGCGCGCCAGTCGTTGCCGCTGGCAGCACGCAGGAACTGTTGCTCCAGCGCCTACGTGCAGCCCGCGCGGCTACTCCAGCACGTAGGTGCGGATGATCCGGAACGCAAAGTGATCGTGGTCGCCGCTCCCCCCGCGCAGGACGATCCGCCTGGTCGCTTCGATCTCAAAGTAGGCCGTGCTCTCCCGCGTCATCAACTCGTTGATCGGCGAGCGCGGGCCGTAGCCCCGCACGATCTCCTGGTAGTCTCGGGTGTGCAGAAAGGCCGACGGATGCATGCTCCAGAGATCGCCGATGCGCTGCATGCGGATGTTCTGCAGGTTATAGCCCCGGTGTCCTTCGACCTTGGCATTGGATTGCGCGGTCGGTTCTCCCTCCTGGAGATACTCGCAGAACACATAGCCGGGCGCGATGCAGCCGCTGCCGATGACCGCCACGGCGATGATCGGCTCCGGCTCGGTGACGGTGATCGTGCCCTCGTTCCTGGCCATCTCGTAGCCGTGAGGGTGGGGGCCCAGGCCCTCAGCGCCCTCCGGATTCCACACCTGGACGTTGGCATACTCGAAGGGGGTGAGATACTGCCGCACCCTGACGACGCCGCTGAGCGGCTGTTGCAGCTTGCCGGACGGCTTCCAGAAAGCCTCCTCAAACGCGTTGTTGGACATTTTGTTGCTCCTTTGTGTGATTGGTTCGGGTGCGTTCAAAGTAGTTACGAGCACCCTGAGCGGAGCCCGGCGTAGTATGCCGGGCGAAGTCGAAGGGTGCGGCCATGGCTGGCGACCGCTGCGCATCCTTCGACTGCGTGGCCGAAACGACATGGCCACTCCGCTTAGGATGCTCCGCTACGGGCGCCCATAGCTGACTTTGAATCTACCCAAGTCCTACAGTCCACAGACGATCTCCTCGCCGTGGTCACGTCCCTCGGCCAAACCCCTCCTTGAGCTCGGCAAAGCGGCCCGCGCTCAAGGTCGCCAGGCCGATCTGCGAAAAGCCGCCCGGCGCGTACTCCTGGCTGCGGCTGCGGCCTGCACTCCGCCCCTCGTACCAGAGGTAGTAGGTGTCGCCGATGTGCGCGGCATCGCCGACCCAGATGCCGCCATCATCCCACTGTCCCGCCTCCCCGCGCATGAACACCGGTTCCGGATGCTTCTGCCAACGGCGCAGGTCGCGCGAGCGGGCCAGACCGAAGTGATCGGGGTAGTCGCGCATTGGCGTACCCCCATAGAAGAGGTAGTACCAGCCACCCTCATACAGCCAGCGCCCACCGCTGACCGAGCGGCTGTCCGGCTCCGGCCGGACCACCGGCTCATCGCTGGTCAGCTTCCAATGCCTGGCGTCGGGTGAGGTGTAATGATAATACGCGTACTGGCGCTCATCGTAGCGCCGATCTCCCACCAATTCACGCAGCCCCAACGCCTCCCACTGCCCCTCCCGGAAGGTGAGCGCGGTGAGGCTCAGCAGCCGGGGATCGTCGCCGATCAGCGGCGTCGTCTGCACCCGATAGAAGTTGATGCCATCCCTGGAGGTCGCCAGGCCGGGACGCTTGACCCAGTGGGGCGCCCGCGGCCAGACGCCAGAGGCGGGCACTTCGCTCTCCGGCGGGTTGGCGATCCCCTCGTAGATGAGATAGAAGACGCCCTCGTGCTCGATGACGATCGGATCGATCGGTCCGGTGCCGTCGAAGTCGCCGGGCGCGCCATGGGTGAAGATCGGGTTGAAAGGGTAATCCTTCCAGCCTTTGCCGTTGAATCCCGCCAGCGGGCGGGAGGCCAGCCCCACCGCCTCGTGGCCGACCGCCCCCTTCCACCAAACGCCCAGGCCCGCCCGGTAGTAGAGATAGGCCGTGTCGCCCCTGAGCAGCAGGCTGCAATTGGCGACGCGATCGTGCCGCCAGGTGCCCGGCACGATCGGCAAGATCGGATTGTCTGGATCTCTGATCCACAAGATACGCTGCATGCAATTCTCTCCTTTCTTTGGTGATCGGTCTGGCCGTCGCTCCTGGTCGAGAGAGCTCTTCTCCGCCTACCAATAGAGTTCCGTGGCGCTTACGAAGCGGGAGACCGTCTTCCAATGTACCACAGTGTCGCGGTAGTGATCGCGCTGATAGAGCGGGTGATACTGGCCGGCCGGCTCGATGGCCACCACCTCGTTGCCCTTGCACACCAGGCTGTAGGGCTTCTTGTCGATGTGGATCCAGTGCTGGCGCTCCTGGATCGGAAATCGGAGGGTGACCTGTGCGCCCGCCGGCGCCTGCCCCACCTGGGCATAACGGCCTTCCCATCCAACCTGACGGCCTTCATGATTGACGGTGCATGTGACCTCATGCGGCTGCACCCACTCGGGGATGCGCACCGTCAGCGCCACCTCCTGCTTGATGTGGATGTCCACCTGACCTTCGTAGGGGATGTAGCTGTTGACATCCGCCCACGGCGAGGCGCGGTTCAGCAGCAGGTTGATCCGCAGCTTGCCGGCCTCGTGCCGCAGGATATGCTCCCAGGCGAAGTATAAAGCGCGCGAGCCGGTCCCCGTGCAGCAGCCGATCATGGCCAGGTAGTTGCGCTCGTCGCCGGCCAGCCAGTCGTTGGGGGCCGCGCTGCTGCTGAACGACCCCAGGCAGGCGTCGGCGAGGCCGGCGAACTTCTGGCGGCGCGGGTCGGGCTGATACCAGCCGGATGTGGTATTGAACCATCCGCGTTCCGGCCCCATCCACGGCAGCCGCTCCATCCAGTCGGCCCGCGTCAACTGCTGTTCGGCGAACTGGTTGCGGATCCAGCGGTCTACGTCATCCCAGTAGTCCCCCAGGCCCAGCGCGCTCAAGCGCAGTCCCAGCCCGATCATGTCGGCCAGCCCACAGGTCTCGCACATCTGGAAGTCCCGGCGCGAGTGGGCAATGTACTCCGGGAAGTAACCCGTGAGCCGCTCGCCGTTGGCGCGGGCATACTCGAAACCGCGGCGGGCGAAGTCGATCAGATCCTGGTCGCCGCCGGCGGCCACCGCGTAGTCGAGGGTCTCCAGCAGGCAGTGCACGTGGGCGTAGAAGTGCGCTTCGGGGCCGGGCCGGCGCTGGCAAGGAAGGAACTTGCCTTGCGGGTCGAAGTAGCTGCCATGATCTTTGATGGCTCGCACCAGCTTGCCTGCCAGGGCCAACGCCGGCTCATAGCCGGTCTCACGGTAGAAAAAGGTGAGCGCGTGCACCGCCCAACCGCCGTGCGAGATCATGTGCGGGTTGGGCATGGAGGGGTCGGTCCACGGCAGCACGCTGCGGGGGAAGTAAGCATACTCACCCTTGTCGACCACCTGGGCGGCCAGCCCATCGACGATCCGTTGTCCCGCCTTCCGCCACAACGGGTCGCCTGTGAGGTGCGCATACAGCGTCAGCACCGTCATGCCCCACGCCGAACTGATCAGGCTGGAGCGATCGCCTGTGCTGCTGCCGTGCGTGCCGGGGGCATTGAAAGCGAGCCAGGGCCGGTCCTCGATCTTCTCGTAGAGCAGGCCGTCGGGCGCCTGCATGTGGAGCAGCACCCGGGTCCAGTGCTCCTCGACATGGGCATTGTGATCGCTGCCGCTGATCAGGCGCATGAGCGGCAGCGCGGCGTGATACCACATCTGGTTCCAAATGTCCCACCGCCAATGGCCCAGAAAGGGCGGGTTGAGGCCCAGCGCGGTCACGTAGTAGATCTCATAGTCGGACTCGGGGTCGGTCCGGCCGGTCAGGCCCTGGATCGCCAGGGCAGCGCGTTCCTGCAGATCCAGCGTGGCAGGCGCTAGCGTGGTGTAGCGCGCGCCGGACTGAGCTGGCAGCGCGAATTCCGGGATCGTCGGGTTGGTGTAGGTGTACTTCATCGCATCTTTCCTCGTGTTCCCCTGCCTCAGTCTCGCACCTCACCAGGGCAGCGTCTGCTCAGCAACATAGCGGCCGGCCTGCTTCCACAAGGTCACGCCGTCCCGATAGTGATCGCGCTGGTAGAGCGGGCAGAGCTTGCCCGGCGGGTCAATGAACACGATGTCATGCCCCTTGCGCACCAGGTGATACCACCGGTTGTTGATCGAGACGCGCTCGGTCGTCTCCCCGAGGGGGAAGCGCAGGCGCACGGTCTCCCCCGGATGCGCCGCGCCGATCTGCGCGTACCGGCCGTCGAAGGCCAGCGGACGGGCGGCCTCCCCCACGCTGCACGCGACCTGGCCCAGCTCGACCCACCCCGGCATCCGCACGGATAGCGTGCAGGCGCGCTTGACATGGAGGTCCACCTGCCCGGCATAAGGTACGTGGCTGTCCACGTCCACGGCCTCGTGGCTGCGATTGAGCAGCAGGTTCACCTTGACCTGGTCGCCCGTGGCATGCACGATGTTGCGCCACACGTCGTACAGCCCGCGCGTGCCGTTGGCAGTGCAGCAGTGCATGATGCCCTGGATGTGGCCCAATCGCTGCAGCTTGGGGCTTGCCGGCTCCCAGCGCGTCAGGGCGAACTCGATCCAGTCGTTGGGGCTCTGCCAGCCCGCGAAGGCGCCGATATTGCGCTCGCCCACCCGCTCGGTGGTCATCGGCCACTGGCCCTCTGGCTCGATCCACGAGGGCGGATCGCCCACGTGCAGGCGGTGGATCCAGTCGTGGCGCAGTAACTGGCCTTCGGCGAGCTGGTTGCGCATCCAGCGATCGGCGTCGTCCCAGTACGCGTCGCCCAGGCCGGCCTCCGCCAGGCGCACGGCGATGCGCACCATATCGCCCACCTCGCAGATCTCGCAGGTCTGGTGTTCCGGCAGCGCCGATTCCGGGAAGAAGCCGGTGAGGACCTCGCCATACGTCCTGGCCACCGGGAAGGCGCGGGTGGCGAAGTCGAGCAGTTCTTGATCGCCCGCGGCCAGCCCGTACTCCAGGCAGGTCAGGATGGTCATGGCGTGGTGGTGGAAGTGCACCACCCCGTGCCGCGGGCCGTTGGGATCGGGGTTGTCGCGCAGGAATTCATAGTGCGGGCCAAAGTACTGCCCCTCCCGCACCACATAGCGGCAGAATTGCCCGGCCAGCCGCAGGGCGGGCTTGTAGCCGCTCGCGCGATAGAAGTCAACCAGCCGGCGCGCCGGCCAGATCTGGTAGGCGGCGAAGGTGCCCAGAGGCCGCGGCGCCGCGGGATCATCGGTGACGTCTTCATCGGGTTGGCCGGCGGGAGCGGCAAAGGCGCCGGGCGGCCGCGGCGCCGTGGGACTTCCGTGCCGGCCCGGCGCGTACCACCATTCCGGCAGATAGGCCATGTCTCCCCTGGGTACGGCCAGGCCGGCCAGCCCCTCGACGATCCCCCGACCGAACGGCTGCCAGAAGTCGCCGCCGTCCAGAAGCGCGCAGGTCGTGATCGCGCCCAGGGCGAGGCCATTGACCTGTTGGTCAATCACATGATCGCCGGCAAACGCCCCGCCCTTGCCGGGCCGCACAATTCCCCGGCCGACGAGGGGTGTCCAGACCAGGCCGTCCGGGCCGATCATGCGCAGCAGCGCTTCCTTCCAGCGCGCCTCCACGTGCAGGTTCTGCGTCGAGCCGCTCATCAGCCGCATGCGTGGCGCCGATTCCAGGAACTTGATCGTGATGCCCGTATCGGAGACATCATGGTACATGAACGGCGGGCTGCCGCGGAACTGCGCCTTCCAGTAGACGCGATAATCCGCCTCCGGATCGGTGGGCTCGGTCATGCCGTTGATTGCCAGCCGCGCGCGCTCGGCGAGATCGAGCGTCGCGGGGATCCACGATTCGTAGCTCGCTCCCCGGAGCCGGCTCTCCGGCGGGGTGGGCGCGTCAGGACGGATGTACTGGATATTGCTGATTGGCGTTGTCATTATGCTTTCTCTCTCCTTACTTCACGCATTCCAGGCCGACAAGACTTCGCTGGAATTCAGTACAGCCATCTCGCTCTCCATCCATGCCAGCGCCCCTTCCTGTGCCTGCGGAGAGCCAGTGGCCACGCAATCGCGTAGCACCACCGGATAGTAGCCGTGCATCTGCGCGTCTACAGCGGTCATCAGGACGCAACCGCGGGTAGACGTGCCGGTAATGAGCACACTCTTGATCCTGCGTGCCTTCAGATAGGCGTCCAGCGGGGTGTAGGAGAACGCACTGGCACGGTTCTTGCGGATCACCAGATCGCCCGGCTGCGGCGCCAACTCAGCGATCGTCAACGTCTCCTGCTGATCCTCAGCCAGCGACATCACATTCTCTTTGTTGCGGTGGCAGAACAGGTTGGGCCCATCCATCAGCGAGGCGCCCCGCGCGTCAGCATGCACGAATTCCGCATAGGTCACCAGGATATGCGCTTCACGCGCCGCGGTGAGCAGGCGCCCGAGGCGCGGGATGATCTGGCCGAGCAGCGTGTCCGCGGGGCATGGCCCGTTCCGGTGAACGATGCCGTTCTGCATGTCGATGACCAGCACGGCCGTATGCGCCGGATTCACTAACTCGTTTGTCGTTGTCAGAATTTCGATCCCGTTGATGATTCTCATCCCATGTCTCCTCGGTATTCGAGAAGTGATGACGCTTCATTGGCGAAGCGAGCTGCCCGCTGCGCTACGGTCGAACTCCCACACAGCGGCCCGCTGCTCTTCCGTCACCAGCTCGACATCCAACCACAGTCCCCGCGCCGGCAAGTTCGAAACCAGAAAGTCGAGCTCCTGTTCTTTCACAGGGCCGACGATCACCAGCGCCTTCTTCTCGAGAATCCGCCGGCAGAGAGGCAGCAGCTCACGCAACGGCTTGCCGTGGGGATCCAGGACGATGTCAATGGCTTTCAGGGCCTCGATGTCCAGCACCCACTCTGCCAGAGGGGGAAAGCCGGAATGGGTGTGGAACACCTGGTAGTCGAACGACTCGATGACCCTGGTGGAACAGGGCGCGATGAACTCGCGGAAGATGCGCGGCGAGAGGTTGACCGCATAGTCTTCCTGCGTACGCAAGCAGGTTCCGGGGCACCACATGCCGTACTGGTTGCAGTATCCTCCCTGCAGGCGGGGCATCACCGCCAACTGCCTTTGCACCCAGTGGATATACAGCGTCGTAAGCTGCTCCAGCAGCGCCCTGGCCTCCGCAGGGTGGTCGTAGAAAGCCAGGTAGGCCTTCTCCGGGCCGAGCACTTGCACGAACAGGTCGCCCGGCCCGCGAACGGTCGGATCGAGCGTCGGGATACATTGCCCGGGATAGTAACGGTCCCTGACGAACGTCTCGAACTCGATCAGCTTGTCCAGCCACTCCAGGCGGGGCGCGAACCCCTGCCGGTCCCGCTCGTACCAGTCGTCCGGCAGGTAGGGGATGGGCCAGATGGTGCGAGATGTGGCTGATACGCGCAAGGCACAGCCCATGATTGCCGCCAGCCACGGAACACGATGATAGGGGAACAGCGTATTGAAGGCGACCTTGCCCCACGCTGAGGGCGCGCCAAGCGGCGCGATCGGCGCCGGTTGCAGCTTCTCCGGCGCAAGCATGTCGGGCTGAAGAATCAGGCCGTCCTTGTCCTCCCATGCGGGCGGCAGCGCCGGTACGTGCCAGGTTCGTCGCGCTGAAGAACAATCAACATTGATGATCGGTTGCTCCAGTGTCCGCTCCCAGAAAGCGGTGTGCAGGCGCAATAGCGGCCGCAACTGGGGGCGCAACTGCGCTTCGGGCAAAGTGTTGTCCATCCGCACTACCTCCTTCTGCTGTAGGTGAAGACCTCGCCAACCGCAAGGACCACGGGCACCATTTCGGGCGCATATGCTCTGCATGCCTCGAGAAAGGCTGCCGGGGTGCCGTCGGCTCTCGTGTTTTGACCGGCAAACAGCCAAAAGTGGCAGGGGATGGCTGTGCGGGCACGGACCTCATGGGCCAACCGGGCAGCCTCGGTGGCGTTCAGGTTGCCGAACATGCCGTTGATGCAGGGGATGATGATATCCGGACTGAGCGCCATCACCTCCTGCATCCTCTCCGGCTGATAGCAGGTATCTCCGGTGTGGTACAACCGGATGCCGTCCGTCTCGAGCACCAGGCCGATGGCATCAGGTTCTGAGTCCCCATGGTTGGCATAGACGGCGCGCAGTGAGAAGCCGCTGGTTGCCATCCGTCCGAACTCAGTGACCTGGCCGGGCGCCAACAAGCGCATCCTTGCCGGTGGGACACCGAGCCTCTGCAGCGCGCGCAGGCAAGAGATGGGGCCGGCGAAGCTGACCTGCGGCGCGCGCGTGACGAGCTGTGCGATGGACTCCTCATCGAGATGGTCCTGGTGGCAGTGGGTGCATACCCAAAGGCCGCCGGTGACATCGCTGGCCTCCAGCGGCGGCGGCAGCAGCCGCTTGGACAAGACGCCCCCACGCAAGGTCGTCTCGCACATGTTGGACAGGTAGGCATCCACATAGATGAGCTGGTGATTGGACAGCTTCAGAGCAAACCCTGCCTGTCCGAGCCAGGCGATTGCCAGAGACCCAGGCGCTACCTGGAGCGCGGCGAGCGTCGCAGCAAGGTTCATCATCGCTCACCTCGGACGCGGGAGCGGCTGATTCACGGGGAAGCGCGGGGGGCGGCCGCTCAAAACGGCAACCACATCCTCGACTGCCATGCTGCACATACGGGCGATAGCCTCATCGGTCTTGTAGGCCGTCCAGGGCGTGGCGAGAACGTTGTCCAAGCGTACGAGAGGGTCATCGGGCGGACAGGGAGCAGGATCATGCACGTCTATGGCGGCCCCGGCCAGGATGCGCGCCTCCAGTGCCTGGATCAGCGCCTGTTTATCTACCACGGCCGCCCGACTGGTGTTGACCAGATACGAGGTTTTCTTCATCAGGCCAAGCCTGCGGCCGTCGATGATCCCTCTGGTCTGCTCGCCCAACGGGACGTGCAAGGTGACGATGTCGGAGCGCGCCATCAGCTCGTCCAGCGAGACCCACTGGACATTGTAGGCTTGCCCGAATTCCTGATCCACCAGGATATCGTGAGCCAGAATGCTTGCGCCAAAGGCGGCGGCCCTCTTGATCACCTCTCGACCGATCTGGCCCGTGCCAACCACGCCGAGGGTCAGACTCCCGAGCTCGCGGCCACGGAACTGATTCCAACGCCCGGCCTTCAGGTCTTGGGCCACCGTCGGGATGTCTCTGAGCAGGCACAGAATCAAGCCGAGAGTGAAATCGGCGACGGCCTGATTGGTGGCGCCCGGCGTATTGGTGACCCAGACGCCGTGCCTGGCCGCAGCGGCCAGATCGACACGGTCCACACCTGCTCCCGTGCGCGCAACGATCTCGAGCGTTTGCGTTGTCGCAAAGATCCGCTCCGTCCACCACTCACCACTGGCGATCACGGCCTGAACACCGCGCACCCGCGCGCCGAACTCGGACTCGGGCAGCCCTTCCAGGGTGAGGTCTGCGACCTGGCAATCATTCTCCTGCAGGAACCTGCGTGCGTCTGCGGTCAGATAGGCCGCGGTATTGATGACTGCTCGCGCCATGTTTTCCGTCCTCCATCAATCAAGATTCACCGATGGTCTGCATCGCAGTACGTCTGGTCCACCTGTCCACACCGGCCCTACCTGACTCCACCGTAGAATTCGCTGTCGTGATAACAGAACAGATCCCAGAAGCAGTTGGGATAGGGATGGGCAAGCTCGCTGACCGCGGTGAGCTCTCTCATCTCTTCGGCCGACAGCCGCAGGCCGACGACATCCATGCTGACCCTGAACTGCTCCATGCTGCTGGCGCCCAGCAGCGTCACATCGCAGTGACCGGACTGCAACACCCAGGCCATCGCCACATTGGGTATGGTCTTGCCGTGTTCCTGGGCCATCCGATCCATCACATCGAGCGTCGCCCAGTTGCGCTCCACGGCGAGGTTCTTCCAGGAGCACATCTCCGAGTCCTTGAGCACGTCGAATCTACTGCCGGGACGGGGCCCTGTTGCTCCCCTGCGATAGCGACCGGTCAGGAACCCCTCGGCGTACACCCCCCAGGCGATGATGGACACATCCTGGGCCCGGCAGGCGGGAATGATCGAGAACTCGGCCACCCGGTCGGCCAGGGCATACCAGATCTGGTTGGAGACGATGGGGGTCAGGCCGAACTGGCGGGCGTGCATGTTGGCCTGGACCACATGCCAGCCATCCCAGTTGCTGACGCCAACGTAGCGGATCTTGCCAGCGCGCACGAAGTCGTCCAACACGCGCACGGTCTCTTCGAACGGCGTGTACGGGTCATAGACATGACACTGGTAGAGATCGATGTAGTCGGTGCCCAGCCGGCGCAGGCTGGCCTCGATCTCCGTGGCCAGGTAAGTCCGAGAGAGCCCAAAGGCATTGGGGCGCATGGTCTCGGTCATCTGCCACGCCCCCTTGGTGGCCAGCACCACGCGATCCCGCCGGCCCTTGAGCACCTTCCCTACCATGTGCTCGGAGTCGCCAGCGCCGGCAGCGCCCTTCACCCGTCCATAGACGTTGGCCGTGTCAATGTAGTTGCCCCCCATGTCCAGAAACATGTCAACAGCAGAGCGCGATGCTTGCTCATCCATCCAGGTGCCGAAGGGTATGGCCCCCAGGCCGATGCGTGACACCTGCAGTCCGGAACGCCCCAGGTAGCAATACTCCATTCTGTCCTCCTCAGTTCGTCGCCTGTCTCCCGCGCAGGGAGCGGGCTCTTGCCGCCACATCGTGGTTCACGATGTGGGTTGGTACCTGACCATTGAGAACGGCGATCACCTCCCTGGCCGCCATCATGGCGACCCTGTTGAGAGAATCCTCGGTGTAGGCGGCCATGTGGGGGGGTGGCCAGGACGCAGTCCAGCTATCGCTCTCACGCGCCCCCACGCCGCGTGAGCGAGCCGTAGAGATCAGCGCGCCGCACCCGGAAGACGTTGGCTTGCGGCGTCACGCCGGCCGCGCGGAAGGCAGCCTGCCCGGCCAGGTCAACATCGGCGAACACAAAGCTCTCGGCCGTGCCGGCAGCATCGAACGGCTCACCGTGGACATCAACGCAGATGCTGCCGCCCCCGCGCCGCTGGCCCTGGGCGTTGCGGGTCACCACATTGCTGGTGAAGACAGGCACGGCATTCCAGCGTGCGTGCAGCTTCGCCCAGACGCTCATGTCGCCGCAGTTCATCGGCCAGAAAATAGCCTGCGCCCCTTCCAGCGCCAACACTCGCCACATCTCCGGGTACTCGCCATCGTGGCAGATCTGGACGCCGATGCGGCCAAAGCGAGTGTCGAAAAGCCCCAAGTGATCACCGGGAAGGAACAATGCCTGCTCGTTCTTGTACGCGCAGGTCTCGGGCCGATGATCCATGCACAAGTGCGTCTTGTCGTAGATGCCCACGATCTTGCCGTCGTCGATGACCAGGATGGAGTTGTAGAGCCCTGCGCCGGCTGGATTGCGCCGGACCAGGCCAAACAGGATCATCGCGCCGTAGCGCCTGGAGCAGGCACAGAAGGCCTCGCCGGTGGGGCCGGGTACCGGCTCGGCAACCTGCTCTGGCCAGGTAGGATCCGGCGTGTTGTTGTAGACCGCAAACCCCTCTGGCAGAAGGATGACATCGGGATGATAGAGACTCGCCCCCTGCTCAAGCAGGCTGAATGCGCGCTGGTAGTTGGCAGTCACCTGCCCCACGACGATCTCCGGCTGAATCGAGAGCACCCTCATGCGTACCTCCCATGCTCAAGTACAAGGCTATTGACATAGTTGATGTTCTCGAGTGGGGTGCCGAGGGTCTCGCTGTTGCTATGCCAGCGGATGGGCATGTCCCAGCCGGCTGTACCGGCCATGAAGTAGTAGCGACCCGGCGTCGTCATGCCCTGGCGCAGGCAGGCGAGCGTCGCTTCGCGTATCTGCTCTTTGCTTCCCTCGCGCACGATGCGCGGATCCATGTTACCGACCAGAATCGTGTCAGGCCCAAAGACCCTCCGCGCCTCCATGAGATCGCCGAACGGACTGATCTCCATCACCCGTGGCCGCAGCAAACGAGCCATAGACGGCCACAGGTGTTGCGACCGGCCACACAGATGAATACGTATCACCTGCCCGCTGGTCGAGCCGCGGCGGGCGCACTGCAGGATGTAGGGTACGGCGAACGTCTCATAGTCTTGGGGTGCGATGTTGCCGCAGGCATCGTCCGGACAGCCGATGCTCTCCGGCATGGACAGGTTCAGTTGCCGGCGGATGTAGGCCGCGACGGCGATGTACGTATCCACCATAAGCTGCAGCAACCGGTGCACGTGCTCCGGACAATCCCGCAGATCCATCAGTAACTGGCCCATGGGCATGATGGTGGAGGCATTGGTGAAAGGGGTGGCATTGAAGCCGCCAGCGCCAACAGGCAACCGGTCGCCCACGATCTCCTTGAAGTACTGGGCGAAGTGCACCATGCGGCCCACCAACTCGACCCTGGCCGGGTCGGGTATCTCCAGCCGGTCCACCTCGGCCGCGCTCGCCAGAGCCGGCTTCTGCAACTGGGGGTAGTCGTCCTCGGGCCACCACAGCTCGGTGAAAAGCGCCGGCCACGGGGCGCCGAAATTCGCGTTGACGCCCCAGCCGTAGCCACCTGCGATGCCCACGTCTTCGCCGGGGATGTTCTGCAAACGCCACAGCAAGCCCCGCAGCTTCACTTCGAGCATCAGGTGGGGATCATTCAGCATCTGCTTCACGGTGATCGTCAGACCGAGCTCGCGCGGTATCCAGGGGAACTCCTTGCTATTGGGATGGATGCCAACCCGGGGCGGCGTTCGGCCATCGAGCAGCGCCGCGTAGATCTGCTGACTCTCGCGCAGGCGCGGGCGATACGCCTCGATCTGGTCGAGCAGTCGCATGAACCCGTCCTTGTCCATGCTACTGCCTCCCTGCCAGTGTCAGCTCGTTGAGCCGTCGCCGGTAGTAGAGGAACGCCTCCAGCGTCATCTCATAGTGCACCAGATGATCCAGGTGCGGGATGTAGCCGCCCTCGGCAATCAGCGCCGGCACCTTGGCCTCGAGTTCCGCATCCATGGCCTGCCGGCCCTGCACCAGGGTGCGCTTGTCCAGCCCGCCCATCAGGCGCAGGTTACGCCCGAACCGCTTGCGCAACACGCGCGGATCCATGCCCGCGGCCACCTCCATGGGCAGAAAGCCATTGATACCCCCTTCCAGCCACAGCGGCAGCAGCAGCGTGGCATCACCATCGCTGTCCACGATGATCCACTTGACGCCGTGCTGGCGCAGGAAGGACGTGAAGCGCTGATAGCGGGGCAGCATGAACTGACGGAACATCTTGGGCGAGATCATCGGCCCGTTCTTGTACGACATGTCTTCGAAGATGTAGACGAAATCCACCTCCACATCGTGCAGCAGCCGCTGCATCACGCCGATGTAGAAATCGGTCATGTACTCCATCATCTCATGCACCCAGTCCGGGTCGTCGTGGAAGAGCGTGAGGAAGCGCTCGAAGCCGATCCAGCCCCTCAGTCGGCCAAAGAGGCTGCCGCCGCGTGCCCAGAACACGTGAGAGCGATTTCGCCATCCCTGCACCAGCGTGTCCCAGTTTTCGGGATACCTCTCCGGGGACATGGGGTTGAGCCGCTCCTTCTTGAACGTCTCCCAATCCTGGCGGCTCTCGATGGGGAAACGCAGATACTGCGGCATGTGGCGCAGGGCGCCCCCGGTATTCAGCACCCTGCTGATCACACCACCGCCATCCTGGACGATCTTGTACTCCGGCGTCTCTTCGAGCACGCGCGGCTCAAACGCTGGGCACGCCGTCCACCTGTACGGGCAGCGCTCGAAGCGATCCAGGCCAACGAAGTCCTCCCAATTGACCTCCTTGGGCAGCCCCTGCTTGTGCCATTCCTCTTCCGTGGCGGGCAGAATGCCCAACTCCCACCAGGGCACGCGGTCAACCTCTTCGAACTGCATGGTGCGATGAAACCGTTCACGCGCGTCCATGGCGCCTCCTTTGATGCTTCGTTTGAGGCCAGTCCGTCTTGGCGAGCACTGCTTCTGTCCCCTCCTGCACCCGGCCGTTTCAGAGGCAGCCCCGACTGTGTCACGACGGACGCCGCTGGCCTGACAGACCAGGCGCCGATTGTCCCCACCATCTCCTGGTCACAGCAAAGACCGGAGCATGAAAGTGATCCTGCCGCACTACTCGTAGGTCACATTGTCACCCGGCGAGCAGCGCAGGCCATACAGGCTCTTCGGGTTGTCGAAGAACATCCGCCGTGCCAAGTCGACGGCTTGATCCTCGGTGAGCAGTCCCTCACTCATGCGCTTCGCCAGGGCAAGAGCGACGTTCTGGCGTGAGAGAACCAGGTCACCCAGCGTCCACTCGATCCAAACGAACGTATCCCCACCGAAGGCGATGATCTTGTTGGCCGGGACCAGATCGAGCCACTCATCCAGAGCAGATCGAGCTATCTCGCGCGCCAAAGAATGCGCCCAGCAGAGGTTGAGCCACACGTTGGGCAGGGTCTTGACCATCATGCCTGCCTCGCGCACCCAGGGAGCGCCGGCATGATAGACCTCGAAGCGCGTCTTCGGATACAACATGAAGACCGGAATGAGGTTCATGGGATTGGCCAGGCGATAGTCCTTCCACATACCTCGATGGCCGCTGTGCTGGATGATGACCAGCCCCACTTCCCCGGCAATGCGGATGATGGCGTGCGCCAGGTAGTCGCGCAGCGCCGTCTGTTCAGCCGGGGACAGGGGCGCCCCACCCTGATTGCCCCGATCGTGCAGACGCGCCGCCCGCTCGAAGAGCGGCGCGACGTCGGAAGCAGCAGGAAGCGACTGAATGGTTGGCTTATCGAGCTTGATGCCAAGCACTCCCCTGGCGCGGTAAAGGGCCAGAAGCTCAGCCACAGCGCCGACATAGGATTCCAGCGAGGAGACCGAGCGCCCCAGCTCTGCTTCGATCATGGTGAAGGCGTGGTGGCCCAAGCCCACATTGAACTGCGCTTCCCACATCTGCGGCAGGCGGAAGTTGCCGGCGGCGGGCAGCCCGTTCCAGCAGCGCATGTAGACCTGGTTGAGGGCAACCAGGATGCGGCCGCAATCGTGAAAGGCGCGGCGATAGATGCCAGGCTTGTTCGCCGCCTGCATCACACGCGAGATCTCCTCGTAGTTGTCATCCGTGATGTCTTCGTAGCCGTAGAACTCCTTCAGACCGAGGAAGGTGGCGCGGCTGACGGAGGTATGACGGATGAGGGGAAGCCACTTTCTGAGGATTGCCCAGCGTTCCTCGAGGGATCTCCCGCGATCAACCATGGCCGCGAACTCGACATCTGTCATGCCTGCAGCCTGCAAGTCGAACCTGGGATAGTTTTCCCAAAGCGATACGGCATCCACCTCCAGCGTCAACCTTGTGGCCTCGTCCGGCAGATGCTCGTGGGAGTCGATCACCCACAGATCGCTGATCCGTTGGTACAGATGTGTCGCCAGATCGCCTGGATTCCTCATGCTATTCTCCGCTCAACTTGTAGAGGCGCACCCTCGCGGGCGCCCTGGCAGGCAGGCGCAAGGCTTTGTCGTGAGCCTTCGGCGTGAGTTCAGTCGAACGCTCAGCCGAACGGCCGTGCCCCTACCCCTGGCCGATGCGCCCGCATTCCTCGGCCAACTGTAAGGCATAGCGATAGTTCGCCATGCTGACGGTCGGCGGGATCGAGTGGTCGGAGTGGAAGACGTAGGCCCCGCCCTCCTTCGCGGCCGGCAGCTTCGCCTCGATCTCGCGACGCACGTCGTCGGCGCTCCCGCTCAACGCGTCGGCGCTGATGTTGCCGATGAAGACCATCCGGTCGCCGTAGAGCTGGCGCAGCTCACGGATGTCGTTGCCGGCGCGCGCTTCCAGCGGATGCAGGCCGCGCACGCCCGCCTCCAGGTAGAGCGGCACTAGCTGGCGCACGTTTCCGCAGGTGTGGTAGATGCTGGGCATCCCGCGCGCCGCAAAGTACGCGGTGAGCCGCTGGATGTGAGGCAGAACCGCCCGCCGGTAGAAGCGCGGCGAGAAGATCATGCCGCCCCGGTAGCAGATGTCGGCGTTGAACCAGGCCACGTCGAAGCGCAGGCCCTCGCCCGCCAGCAGCTCGTACATACCGATGATGAGGTCCGTGTACACGGCGAACATTTCGCACAGCAGCTCGGGGTCCTGGGCGATCTGGACGAGCGTCCCTTCGTAGCCCAGCACCTTGAAGACCGCCCAACAGGGATCGGGATTCTTGTAGAGCAGGACGCTGTGCGCGACCCGGTCTGCTTCGTAGTGCTCCCTGAAGTCGGCCTGCAGCCGCTGCGGGCCTGGGATGAGGCCGGCCCTGAAGCGCGCCCAGTCCTCGCGGCCGCGCACCGTGAAGTCCACCTCCGTGGGTGGTGTGTACAACCCCTTCTTCTCCATGTGCGTGATGCCGTTGGCGTCGACTTTAAGGATCACGTTGTCGTCCTCACGCACCACGCGCGGCTCGAGCTGCAGCGAAAGGTCCGGGACCACTGAACGTCGCAGCGAATCCACGCCGAAGTACTCGCCGGGATCGGCCCCATCGGGCAGCCCTTCGCCCCGCCAGCGCAGCGTCGTGTCGGGCCAGAAGTTCTGCTCGGCCACGCCCACCGCATCCGGTACCTCGCCGTGGAGGCTGGCCAGGATGCGATCACGGTTGAGTGGTGTCGTCATAGCGGCTCACTTCGTTTCGTGTGCTATACCAACCCTATACCAACCTGAAAAACGTCCCGGCGATGAAACGCGTGCCGCCGAACTGATTGCCGTCGTCGAGGTTGTAGTAATAGACCGTCAGAATGCGCCCGTCATCCAGCTCCATCGTCACCGGGTACCCCAGGTCCCAGCACAGGGCGTCATCGCGCAGCACCGTATCCGCGCTCCAGGTCTCGCCGCTGTCTTCGCTCACAAGGCACCCCATGCCGTAGGGCGGCTTGCGTCGGCCGTAAGTCACCACGATGCGCCCATCGCGCAGCAGCAGGGGGAAGGGCGAGCGGTAGAAGGCCGCGCCGGTCGGCAGCGGCTCGAAGGTCTGCACGGGCCGGCCGGCCGGGTCTTTGGCGGTGGGGGGGCGGCTGTAGCTGCCCGGCGCGCGCCGCGCGACCCAGGGGGAGTGGCCCAGCGTATGGATAGGCCGTGGGGCGCTCCACGTCACGCCGCCGTCATCCGAGTAGTTCATCCAGATCAGGTTGCCCTGGCTCGTGAAGCCGATCTGGGACATCATGTAGCACTGCAGCCGGCCGCCGGGCAACATGATGAGGGCGTTGTAGGTGAAGCCCAGCGTGCCGGTCGGATCGGAGGCAATCGTGGTGATGCACTCCCAGCTCAAGCCGTTGTCGTCGGTCAGATAGAGCACGGCTTCCTTGCGTCCCGCGGGGTCGGCGCCCTTGCCGGCCGTCCCCACGACGAGGAACGTTCCGTCGGGGAGGCGCACAGGCGGATGGGCGTTGATCAGCAGCGAGTCCTGGTGCGCCGGTGGCGCGATCACGGTGGGCACGCGCTCCCAGGTGCGGCCCTTGTCCACGGAGCGCAGCGAGAACGTGATGAAGTGCGGGACGACCCGGCCGGTGTGGTACGGATCGTGCATCTCCTTGCCGGCCCAGCAGCGGCCGAAGAAGAAGCACGCGCCGGGCTGGCGCATGTCGAGCTCCTCGCGGGCGCTATCCTGGCCCCCCGTACTGGACCCGTGCAGGGTCCGGTCGCTGGCGCTGTCCGGCCAGAGACGGGCGCGCAGCTCATCAATCGGGGCGCCGCGCGGCCAGATGGCAACCTCCGAGCTTTCCGGCCAGGTTTCGCCGTTATCGGTCGAACGGAGCAGCACCTGGTCGGCCCGCTCCATATAGGAGAAATCGTGGCCTACCTCGTCAGCGCGCTGATAGAAGCACGGCGCCTTGCTGTAGGTGATGGCCAGCTCGCCGCCCCCGAAGTTGTAGGAGCCGCAGTGGCGCGGGTGGCCCCGGTACGTGTCCTTGCTGTAGGCCACCGTGATGTGCCGGATGTCCCGGATGCCGGCTGCTTTCGGTTCTCGAACAGCCATGGTGTACAGTCTCCTCTCCTGTTGGAATAGGTGATAGCATCATTGCTCTGATCATTCGGCGCCTCATTCACCTGGCATCGGCGTCACCGAATCAGCTCCACTGCCCTGCCACCACACGGTCCGGGTCTTCTGGCAGAAAACTCCTGATCGCCGCCGTGACAGGGGCAACGCCTCAGTCCTCTTCCACATAGAACGTGCCCTCAACATCCGAGTGAAAGCCGCGTTGCGGCCAGGGATGCGAGGGTGATGACACGAAGGTGGGATTGCTGTGGTAAACACAGAGAATCCGCTCGTCGTCTGCGTAATCCCATGACGGGTATCCGCAACCCAGGCGGAACTCCCCGATGCCTGGAGTGTCCACAACGTGGTGGTTGAAATCCCATTCGCCATGCTGGTCGTCCCAGATGCTGAAGCCGACACCGCAGATACCGATGTCGAGGTCACCCACATATCGGTAGCTGCAGATAAGCGTCCCCCGCCGAGTACGAAAGAGCGAGGGTGAATGGCCGTATAATGCCTGGAAGGCCAGGGTCGGCTCGTCCCAGGTGCGCCCCAGGTCCTCCGAATGGCTTTCCCAAAGGGGCGACATGCCGTGGCCGTAGCGCGGCGAGCGCCAATCGCGGAACACTGCGAGCATGCGCCCGCCCGGCAACTCGATGATGTCGTGCTCGTTGTCCATACCGATCGCCACCGTGACCATCTCCGACCAGGTGGCGCCGCCGTCGTGTGATCGGATATGCACGCTACGCCATAGGCGATCGCCGGGAAGCTGACCACAAACGGGCACGACGATCGTGCTGTCGCTCAGCTCGCGGATCCGGCCATAGGCGTAGGCCCAGCGCAGATCGCCCACTGCCGCACCGTTCGGCGCCAACTTCAGCGGATCGCTCCACGAGCGTCCATTGTCCGTCGAAGCGAGCAGATACGTTTCCGGGAAAGCCTGATGGCCCGCCGGACGGGAGCGTTTGAAGGGCATGAGGATCGTACCGCTGGCAAGCTGAGTCGTGCCGATTGAACAGTTTGCCGCCAGCCCATCGCGTGGGAGGGCCACAGCGTGTGGCTCCGACCAAGTGCGGCCCCCGTCGTCAGACCGCACCAGGTTAACCTGCCAGCCGTCTGGCCCGGGCGCGTTGTAGTTCACGAGCAGTTCACCATTCTGCAGGCGGCAGAGTGAGGACGAGGAGCCGTCCGCAGCGATGTGAACCCTTCGCAGCCGTCTCAATGACATGTCAACCCCCTGATCTGATGCTTGCTGCTAAACTATTCACTGCGGGGCCGGGCGCCACTTGACCAGGCAGCCGCCCTTGCTCGGATAGTGCCCGTAGCTGGTGATGATCGAGCCGTCAGCCAGCAGCGTCGAGCAGAGGTGGCCACATGCCAGGGTATGCGGCGAACCGTCAGCCAACTCGAAGCGGTCGAGCATGATCTCGTGTTCGAGGTTCCACGTCAGGCCGTTGTCTCGGCTGATAACGGCCCCGCAGCCTCGGGTATAACTGGCCAACCGCCCGTCCACGACGTCCTGACGAGCGATGTAGGTCATCACCAGCGTGCCGTCCGGCAGGGCCAGCAGGTGCGCGTGCATCTTGCCAGCGGGGAAGAGGACACGCACGGGTGACCAGGTCCGGCCGTCGTCTTTGGAGATCGAGATACCGATGCCCTCGAGGTTGTCGTTGTGGAAGCGCATGTGGCGTGCCTCCATGTCAGTCCTCAGCGCGGCGACGATCCAGCCGTTGGCCGCGCGGACCAGTGAGCCTTCACTGACTCCCCGCTGGTAGGTCCGACCCTCGAACACTGCCTCCCATGTCCACTCTGTCGGGCAGATTTCCTCGCTCCAGGTGCGGCCGCCGTCGGAAGACCAGTGAAAACCGCCGACCGCGGCATCGACAGGATGTTTGTAGTCTTTCGGCCCCATCCAACCGAACGCCGCTATCCGCACCGCCCTGCCAGACCTATCGCGGTCTACCAGGTAGTTGCCCTCTGTGTTGATCCGCCGCCCCATGCTGGACACCGGTAGGGGATGGCGCTCACGCCAGGTACGCCCGTAGTCCTTGCTGAAGAACCGCACCGGTTTGCCGCCTCCCGTGCCTGCCTCAGCCGAAAAGATCAGCTCGCCGCCGCCCAAGCTGGTGAGTCCCATGGGCCGGCCGTAGATAGAGCGGCCGATCCGCTGCAGATCAGACCAGGTCTCGCCGCCATCGGGGCTGAACGCAATGGCGGTCTTCTCCCGTGAGCGGCTTTGGTCCAGGACGCCGGCCAGGATCAGCTCGCCGTTGTCCATCTGCGCAATGCCGAAAGGGCAGAAGTTGCGGAAGTCGCGCTGGTAGTATTGCATCCGGGTGCGGGTATGCTTCTTCACCTGGTCGGGGGCCATACCGAGCGCCTCGGCTACTTCGTCAGCAGTCCGATCCGACAAGGCCCGGATACGCTCCGACAGCGCGTCGGTGAAGTGAACGAATCGGCACTGCGCCGGGAGCATGGTCCAGCCGCCCCTGCCGTCGCGCTGCGTCAGCCAGTGGGGTTTCCAGCCCAAGTCTGCGGGTGCATGTGTGGCATGTGTCATGGCTCAGGTTTCTCCTTGCAGTAGTCCTCTCCTTGTTCTGCTGCTATCGGGGTGCGCCAGGCTTGTGCCAGAAGCACACGGCAAGCTCGGCGAAGTCTACAACGATGCCCTCTGTCACGTCCGGATTCCGGCGCTTCAGCCGCACGGTGCACTCGTGCCTGCCTCGTTTGGGGGCACGGCCGATCTGTGCCAGGTCGGCAGTCCAGAAATGCAGGTCCATCCACTGCTGCCAGGTTCCCGGCGTCAGGGGCGGCTCGATGTGCCCGGGCGCCTCCTCACCATCCCACAGCACCGTGATCTCGTCGAGGGGCGTCATGCCCTTCAGACACAACCGCAGCGTGGCCGAGCGTAGTGTCCTATCGGCCGCGGCCTGTTGCAGGTCTGCGCCGACCGTGATCCCAAACGCGCACTCCGGCTCATCCGGCGTTATCTTGTGCGGCAGAGGACGCAGGGGCGCGCACTCGAAGAACCTGCTGTGCGAGTCGTGCGTCTGCCGGTTGACTAGGTAGGTTTGGTCCCGGCCGCGCAGTAGCTCCGGATCGTGGAGCTCGTGCAGGAACGCGACAGCCGGGTGCGTCGCGTAACGCTCGAAGGCGAAGTGTAGGTTGAAGAAGTACAATCCGTCCACGCCCTGCTCGTAGGCGCCGAGCGCCATGGCCCGGTAGTGCTCGGTCGAAGGGCCGTTGGGCGCGCCGCCGTAGTAGATGGTTCGGTCGTATTCAACGTTGGGGAATCCGGCGGTGGATTCGACGCACCAGTAGACCAGCGTCCGGCTGCCACGGCAGCCCTCCACAAAGGCCGCCAGATCCGCTTCCTGCTCCGCGGAATGGAAACAGCTTGCCGTCAGCACATCCACCCACCCCTTCTTCACCCACGTGCGCCAATCCAGCCCCACCTCTGAACACGCGGGCTCGTGAGATGGCAGGCGCACCGCCAGGCCCTGGGGCCGCCCTTTCTTCTGCGCCGCCTCATCCGCCAGGTCGCGGAGCTTCTCCATCAACGCGTTCAGCAGAGCCTTTCCCTCGTTCAGATGGGCCTTCGGGAAGTAGCCGGGGCTGCGCATGAAATCCAGCTCCACGCCGTCCACGTCATAGTCCACGTAGGCTTCTCTCAACAAGGCGTAGACGTGATCCCTGACTTCGGACTTGCTGTAGTCCCACCGGTCATCCTCCAGGCGCAGGTCGGGGCGGGCCTCGTAGAGCTGGCTGCTCTTGGAATTCTGCCGTGGGGTGCGGACATGGTGGTGATCGTTGAACCGGAAGCTCAGCCAGACATCCTTGCCCAGCGCATGGCCGCGGTCGCAGATCAGCGCCAGCGGATCCTGTCCTTGAGCGATCATCCCGCGCAGCGTGGCGGCGAACGCCCATTCCGCGGCCGTCTCGAAGCGGGCAAAGCGCGAACCTCGCACCTCTCCGACGCGGGTGTTGTAGTTGGCCGTGCCGCTAGGATTCTGCAGACCGCACCAGAACAGCGCGTCGACGGGTTTGCCCTCGATCTGCGGCTTGAACAGCGCGTCCAGATATTGATCGGCCGTCAACGGCGCCACCCAGTTCCAGTAACCTCGCCCGCCGTCGTCGTTGATGATCAGGCGGTACGGCTTGCCCATGCGAAATCGCTCGCCCGTTCCATCTGCTGACATGACATCCTCCTTCTGAGTCAACTGAAGCCAACTCTTGCAACCCTACTCGTCCGTCTCCTGGCTACGCTCTGCGAGACCCTATGCCAGTCCTGTCTCCCATCCACGGCCCGCGCTGAAGCACAGGATGTCGCACCACCTGTCAGAGCACACGGCTGCAGTCCGCAGTGTCCAGGCCGAGGCGCTGCAGCTACGCACCCACGGCAGCCTGCTCAGACACGCTCCTTGACCTCGACGCGGATGACGCGGAAGCAGTAGTGCGGGTCAGCGCCGTTCGAGCCGCCGCCGAGGATCACCTTCTTGGACTCCGGGAGGTCGAAGCGCGCACTGCTGAGCCCGGCGTCGTTCCACGTCTCGGTGATGCCGGCGAACCAGGCATCGCCCCGCACATGCATGCCCCACAGGTTGTCCTGGCGCATACGCACCGCGGTGCGGGGATACTTCCACTCCAGCGGCTCGGCTTCGAGCACCACGAAACCGTTGGTCGAGCAGCCGCTGCCGATGACGGTGACGGCGACGATCGGTTCGTCTTCCTCGATGGTGATGCTGCCGTAGGGATAGATATCGAGCTCGGCCCCGTCGGGGTTGAACTCGCAGCCCGTGTCCGGGCGGCCAAGCTCCACCTTGACGTTGGGGTAGTTGAAGGGCGCCCAATAGACGTAGGTCTTGGTGCGCCACACCTCGCGCACCTGCGGCGTCTTGCTGGCGGCGAGTTGCCCGAGCTCCTTCTCCTTCTCAGTCCACGTGCCCTTGACTCGCTCGGGATTGCCTGATATCTTCCAGCCCCAGCATTTGTTGATGTTGCTGGGCGTCGAGCCGAATGTGACCCGAATGACCTCTTGATCGCGCTCCTCTTTCGACATTGCGTTCCTCCTCAAAACGGTTGAATTAGGATGATCCTTCCTTGGAAAGTCGCACGGCCAGGTTGGCCTGATGCTCAGTACCCGTAGTCGGTCTTGAGCGTAGATTCGTCACGCCAGCGCGGGCTGGTCTTCTCCGCCTGCCTGGTGCGCAAGGACAGACCCGAGCAGTGCTGCGCCAGCACCTCGAAGATGCGGTTGGCGATGACGCGGTGTCCCAGGTCGTTGGCGTGCACGCCGTCGTAGTGCACCATCCAGTCCGTATGGCCGTTGGCCCCTAGCACATCCACGAACAGGCACCCCTCCTGGGCAGCAACGGCAGCGATCTCCTCATTGAAGCGGTGCATAAGCGCCAGATCGGCATGAGACCATTCATCCCCGCCCACGGCAAAGCCGGTCATGTAGTAGGGCCCGAGGAGCACGATCACCGGCCGGATGTGCTCCCTGACCCGGCGAATGAGCGCCGCCAGCTCATCGCGAAAGAGCGCCAGCGGCGTGCCCCCACGGGCGTCGTTCAGCCCGTAGGCGATGACGAGCAGGTCGGGATCGTGCGCCAGCACATGTTTGTCCAGTCGCTCGTTGGCCGCCGGTTTGCCGCTGTGCGGGTAACACGGGCTGCGGGTGGAGATGACGTTCGCGCCGATGCCGGCATTGATCAGGCGCACCGGTTGCGTCTGGTAGTCGGTGATCGTGGCTGCCAGGAGCGACGCCCAGCAGCGCTCGCGCGCGGTGCTCCAGCCGCCGGCAGTGGTGCTTTCGCCTAGCGTGACGAGGGTGCGGAATTCGTGGCTACACCAGTCCTGCTTCATGCCATTCTCCTTCCACCAGATTGACCCTCATTTGCTTCGAGGCTATTCGTCGCGCCCTTCCAGCCGGCAGCGACCAGCAGCGCGTCGAGCTGAGGGATACCTTTGACGCCCAGGGCGAGCGAGACGACCGCCGGGTGCGCCAGAATCTCCCCGAGGGCGTACTGCAACAGGCTGCGGCCCCGGGACTGTGCTTCAGCCTCGAGTTCCTCCAACCGGTCGAAAAGGTCGTCGCTCAGTTCCCACACCCACTGCGGTTTCTCGGCTTTGCGCGAATTCTCCGGCGGCCTTTGGCTCCGGCGGTACTTGCCGGTGAGCAAGCCTCCCTGCAACACCTGGTAGGGGATCACCGCGATCCGCTCCTGCTGGCAAAGGGGCAGCAAGTCCTTCTCGATGTCACGCTTGAGTAGGCTATAGGGCGGCTGACAGGCCACCGGTCGCCGCCAGCCGCCCCCATCGCAGACCGCCAGGAGCTCGGCGACCTGCGCGGCCGAGAAGTTGGATACACCCCAATGGCGGATCTTGCCTGCGGCTATCAGATCGTCAAAGGCCTGCACCGATTCGGCGAGGGGTGTCTTGGGGTCCGGCTTGTGCATGTAGTAGATATCGACTGCGTCACAGCGCAGTCTGCGCAGCGAGCGCTCAATCTCCCGCCGGATGTGAGCCCGGCTCAGCCCCTCGTCATCGTCGGTGGGTCCGATCTTCATCCCTACCTTAGTGGCTAGCACGACCTGCGCTCTGTGGCCCCGCAGCGCCTGGCCGAGGATCAGTTCCGCCACCCCGCCCGCCGAACCAACAGAGCGCGTATAGCCTTCATACATGTTGGCGGTGTCGACTAAGTTCACGCCATGCTCGATGGCCCAGTGTACCAGCCTGATGGCCTCAGCCTCGGCTACCGGCGTGCCGAAAGTCATCGTGCCGAGGCAGATGGGGGACACGGCGAGCGATGTATTCGGGATGGGACGCATATGCATTCGATGCCTCCTTGAGACGGCCTGTTTGAACGCTTCCAGCCGAGGTCGGACAGCCGGGTCATGCGCCCCGCAAGTGGGCGATAGCCGACTGCAGGGAGGAGACCAGGTAGTCCATCGTCTCCTCGGGCATCCCGCACCACCAGGGCAGGCTGAACGAGTTATCCCACCAACCTTCGAGCGTCGGGCAGTCGTGTTCGCCCGCACCGAGCTTTTGGAACAGCGGATAACGATAGAGCGGATGGTACTGCACGATGGCTCGGATGCCGTACTGGGTCGTCAGAAGGTCCAAGAGGTCGTCGCGGTTCTTGCCAAAACGTGAGCCATCAAAGTGCAGCACAAAGGCATGGAAGATATGCCGATAGCCCTCCGGTACTCTGGCAAAGGAGATCTCCTCCACAGCAGCCAGGGCTGCGCGCAGCCGCATGGCCTGATCGATCAGCGTGTTGTTGGTCTCCTCCAGCCTTCTCAGGGCCACGCTTCCTAGCGCACACTGCGCCTCGCCGATACAGAAGTTGTTCGGCCACACCCCCTCGATGTCAACGTCGACATCGCTCATCGCCGGAACCCAGTACCGGGGACGATCTGGGGCATAGGCACGAACGCCGTTGTGCCGGAGGCCCGCCGCCAGCAGCGCGTCCGCATCAGACCGCACGGTGAGCACCCCGCCCTCACCCAGCGTAGTCATATTCTTGGCGCCGTGGAAGCTAAAGCAGCCGAAGTCGCCGAAGGTGCCGACCTTCTTGCCGCCAATGGATGCTCCGGGGGACTGGGCACAGTCCTCAATCACGCGCAGGCCATGCCTCTCGGCGATGCTCAGGATGGCGGGCATATCGGCCGGCATGCCCAGAAGGTGCACGGCCACGATGGCTTTCGTGCGGGACGTGATTTTCCTCTCGATGTCTCGCGGGTCGACGACCCAGGTATCGCGATCGATATCGGCCCAGACGATCTTGGCGCCGCTTGCGCCGAAGGGGATCGCTGTGGCACAAAAGGTATAGGCCGGGATGATCACCTCATCCTCGGGAGTCAGGCGACAGAGTATGGCAGCCAGCCTCAGCGCATTGGTGCAGTTGTCGACGGCAAAGGCGTGGTTGGCGCCCATTTGCGCCTTGAAATCCGCCTCGAACTGGCGCAGATAGCGCCCCTGCGTCTGCGCTTCGGCCTCGACCATCACCTGAACTACGACATCAATCTCGTCCTCAGCGTACCGCCTCATCCGTGCCGGTGGGGACACTCGGTAACCCGTGGCACTGCCCCGCCCCGAGGCATCATCTGTTTTGATCACATTCGGTTGGCTTCCCATTTCCATCACTCCTTTCTGAGTAACTGCTTGGCTGACAACATCCTCGCCAGCGGCGAGCTCTCACCGCGGCGTGGCCCGATCCCACACAAGCCCAGTTTCCTGTCACTCGGAACCTCCTGTTTTGAGCCACGAACCTATCTTCACACTACCTCCACAACCGCTAGGCCTCGATCCGCTTGGACATCCGTCTCATGATCTCGTGGTCCGAAGAGCGCGAGATCTCTAGCGCGTGGTCGGTAAGGGGCAGATAGTGATGCACCTCGGCCCCGAGCGAGATGAAACCCTCCGCATAGGAGCACCGGATGCGCTCGCCAAACGCGCCGTCGCTCGTCTCGATGCGCTTGCGGGCGACTTGGCCGGCGTAGCCCTGGCTGACAAGACAGTCGAGGGCAGCCAGCTTTCTGTCAATCACGTCGGTTGTATCGACAAAGACATCACAATAGTAACCGCCTTCAGCGTGCCAGAGCACGCCACGGACATGGGCTGCGCCTTCGCCGAAGAAAAAAACCTGGGCCACTCGGTGCGGTGGGTGACGGTCGCCCGGGTCCACTCCGTGAGCGAGAGAGAGCGCGTGCAGCACGATCTGCCCGGTGATAGCGTGAGGGCTGGTGAGGCCATCCCCCTCTTTCGGATAATGGGTCAGGACGATGTGGGGCCGCAGTTCGCGGATGACCCGCGCCAGGCGTCGCACGGTGGGCTCAGTTACCAGCAGGACGGCGTCATCCTCTCCGAAGAAGAAGACGTCTTTGACCCCCAGCAGTTCGCACGCCTTGCGCACCTCTTGGGCCTTGACATCGGAGCGGTCGGCCATCATACTCTTTAGCTGCGAGGCCTCAGGGATCTCGCTGCGGTGGAACATCTCGTCGCTGATGACCTTGTCGTGCACGCGGGCGCCATCGGTCAGGCACAGGCAGTAGACCTGGTCGCCGCGGTTGGCGTGGTGCACGAGGGTGCCAGCGCATTGGTCAAAGGTATCAGCAGGGTGGGCGCCGATAGATAGCAGCCGTATGGGTTGCGACATGGCAGAATCCCGATTCAGCATAGCACTGGTCTCCTGTCTGACCTACTTGACCGCAAAGGTGGAGCCGGCGATGAAACGCGTGCCGCCGAAGCCGTTGCCGTCGTCCAGATTGTAGTAGTAGGCGGTGAAGATGCGGCCATCCGCCAGTTCAGTGGCCACAGGATAGCCCAGGTCGCCGCAGTTCGCGTCGTCGCGCAGCACGAACTCCCGGCTCCAGGTCTTGCCGAGATCTTCGCTGACCAGCCCTCCCATGCCGTAAGGCGGCTTGCGGCGGTCATACAGGACAACGATGCGGCCATCACGCAGCACAAGCGGATAGGGGGCGCGCATGAGCTGGTTGCCGTTGGGCATAGGTTCGTACGTCTGCACCGGCCGCCCAGCCGGATCCTTCCTGACCCCAGGCCGGCCGTACTGTCCCGGCCGCCGGCGTTCCACCCAGGGCGAGTAGCCCAACTGGCCAATGGGCTTCATGTCACTCCAGGTCAAACCACCGTCGTCCGAGTAGCTCATGCACGCCCAGTTGCCGCCAGCGGAGTTGATGTTCTGGCGCATCGAATAGCATTGCAGGCGACCGCCGGACACCATCACCAGGGCGTTGTAGGTGTAGCCCCATACGCCTGTCGGGTCACGGGCGATGCTGGTGATGTAGTCCCAACTCAACCCGTTGTCATCGCTCATGTAGAGAGCCGCTTCTTTCATCGAGCTGGGATCCGCCCCGGCGCCGGCAGTGACCACGACAAGGAAGCTCCCGTCGGGCATGCGCACCGGCGGGTGAGCGTTCAGCAGCAGCGACTGGGCGTGACCAGGCGGTGCAATCAGGGTGGGCGCCCTGTCCCAGGTTCTCCCCTTGTCCACCGATCGCAGCGAGAAGGTCACAAACTGAGGCACTGATCCCCCCCGGTTGGGGTCGTTGACCGTCTTGCCGACCCAGGAGCGGCCGAAGAAGAAGCATGCCCCAGGCTGTGACATGTCTAGCTCTTGTCTCGTCGTGTCCGCCGGCCACAACAGCGCCCGCTGCTCATCGATGGGTCCGCCGCGTTTCCAGACGATGGATTCCTGGCTCTCCGGCCAGGTTTCGCCGTTGTCTAGTGAACGAGCCAGCACCTGCTCTGACCGCTCCATGTAGTGGAAGTCATGCCGGGTGTCTCTCGGGCTCTGGTAGGCGCACGGGGCACGGTTGTAGGTAACGGCCAGTTCGCCGTTGCCGAAATTGAACATCCCACAATGGCGTGGGTGGCCTCGGTACGTGTCCTTGCTGTACGCCACGGTGATATGCCGTACGTCGCTCAGCTCGGCTTGCTTGGGTGACTTCATCTTCCTGCCCTCCTTGTTGTATCAGTCGCCAGGCGATCTCAGATCCCAGGGATGCGTGCAACTCCAGCGCCCCGCTTTGCTAAGCAGGTCTCTGGCTGCCTCCTCGGTTGGAGCCGACGTCCTGATGAACAACCCGTTCGGTCCATAGGTGCGGAGCGCTTCCTCCACCCGCTCGAACGACACTGAGATCTGCATCCCTTTGCCGGAGGCACGGATTGCCTGCAGCACGTCCGGCCAGTCCAGCCCCTCTGGGCGGCCAGCCCCCGGCACCCACTGTACCCAGTTGACCTCGTCGATGTCCAGAATCGTGGGCAGGTGCTGTAGCGCGTTGGCGCCGTCGAGATGGTAGAAACTGCGCCCTGCCCAACGTGCCAGCGCAACAAGCTCGGGCACCACGAAGTCCCGGAACATGCGTGGACTGAGCATGCAACTGAAATCGCACTGCACTGCCCCTGTGCGGAAGTACATCGCCCCTGGTCCACCCCCATCGTCCTGTGTAAGCCTGACCACGTGTTTCAGCATCCAGATGCGCGTGCCTGTCAGATGCGCCAGCAGGGCACGCACCTCGGAGGGATGGTCGATGAGATCCGTCGCCAGACCATCGGGGCCGCGCAGATTGGAGAGCACATCGGTGGGCGAATCGCCGATATGCATGGCGATGAGGTACTTGCCCAGGCCATCCTTTCGCTGCGCCTCGACGATGCGCAGCGTTGTCTGCCACCAGCGATTGCTCGGGTCGAACTGGTACTCCTCGACAGAGGAGCGGCGCAGGTACGGGCACGGCCAGACAGTCTGCGGAGAGAAAATGGCGTTGGGGTTGCCATAGGCGACGTAGCCCAGCCGCAGGCTGGGCAGCGGCAGCGCCTCGCCGCCGAAGAAGGTGTTCTGGAAGCGGGCGTTGATGGCGGCGACGATATAGTCGGGGTCTGTGTGCCGCGCCACGTCGTCCTTCGGCTCCGGAACAGGGACCTGCAGATCGCGCGGCGCCGTCACCGCGATGACGGCACGATCCAGAACCTCACCGTCCCAAAACGCCTCCAGCCGCTGTCTTGCGTCTGCCCAGTCCGGCTTATACTGCAGTGTCGCGACTTCCATGTCCGGTGGCCTCCGATCTCCCGTCGGTGGCACTGTGCTGCGTTCCAGTACTCCGTCAAGGCCGTTCTGATGGGTTCTGCCGAGGGCGTATCCGGTGCAATGCAGCCCCTCACATGAACCTTGACGGGGCACCAGAGTGCTACCAATCCAACGCTTGCTCACTGACGTAGCGGGTGGCTGTTTTCCACAGCGTGACGTTGTCCCGATAGTGATCGCGTTGGTAGAGCGGGCAGAGCTTGCCCGGCGGGTCAATGAACACGATGTCATGCCCCTTGCGCACCAGGTGATACCACCGGTTGTTGATCGAGACGCGCTCGGTCGTCTCCCCGATGGGGAAGCGCAGGCGCACGGTCTCCCCCGGATGCGCCGCGCCGATCTGCGCATACCGGCCGTCGAAGGCCAGCGGACGGCCGGCCTCCCCCACGCTGCACGCGACCTGGCCCAGCTCGACCCACCCCGGCATCCGCACGGACAGCGTACAGGCGCGCTTGACATGGAGGTCCACCTGCCCGGCATAAGGTACGTGGCTGTCCACGTCCACGGCCTCGTGGCTGCGGTTGAGCAGCAAGTTGACCTTGACCCGATCGCCGCTGGCATGCACGATGTTGCGCCACACGTCGTACACACCACGAACGCCATTGGCCGTGCAGCAGTGCATGATCCCCTGCACGTGCCCCAGGCGTTGGCCCTTTGCCCCAATAGCATGCCCGAGTCCCCAACGCGTGGCGGTGAACCGCACCCAGTCATTCGGGCTTTGCCAGCCGGCAAAGGCGCCGATGTTGCGCTCGCCCACCCGATCCGTGGTCATTGGCCACGTGCCATCCGCCTCGATCCACGAGGGCGGGTCACCCAGGTGCAGGCGATAGATCCAGTCGCTGCGCAGGAGCTGACCCTCGGCCAACTGGTTGCGCATCCAGCGGTCGGCATCGTCCCAGCAGTCATCGCCCAGGCCTGCCTCTGCCAGGCGGACGGCGATGCGCACCATGTCGCCCACTTCGCAGATCTCGCACGTCTGGTCCTCCGGCAGGGCCGACTCGGGGAAGAAGCCGGTGAGTGTGTCGCCGTAGGTCTTCGCCACCGGGAAGGCGCGCAGCACGAAGTCCAGGATCTCCTGGTCATTGGCCGCCAGCGCGTATTCCAGGCAGGTCAGGATAGTCATGGCGTGGTGGTGGAAGTGCACCACCCCATGCCGCGGGCCGTTGGGGTCGGGGTTGTCGCGCAGGAACTCGCAATTCGGCCCGAAGTACTGCGCGGCCGTGGGCTGGTAATGGCAGAATTGGCCGGCCAGGGCCAGGGCCGGCTCGTAGCCCGTCACCCGATAGAAGTCGACCAGCCGGCGGCCTGGCCACATGCTGTAGGCGCCAAAGGTCCCCAGTGGACGCGGCTTGCTCGCATCGGCGTACTGCCCGGGCGCAAACCACCATTCGGCCAGGTAGGCCATCTTCCCTGTGGATACCGCAAGCCGGCGCAGCCCGTCAACGATGCCCCGTCCAATGGGCTCCCAGAACGCCCGCTCGCCCAGGGCAGCGCAGGCGGCGGCAACGCCCAGGGCGATGCCGTTGACCTGCTGGTCGATCATCTGCTCACCGGCGTAGGCGCCACCCTTGCTCTGGCCAAAGCGTAAGTACGGCAGTCCCTCCAGTGGCGTAGCTACCAGCCCGTCAGGGGAGATCATGCGCACCAGCGCCTGCTTCCAACGCTCCTCCACGTGCAGGTTCTGTTGGGAGCCGCTCATGATGCGCATGCGCGGTACGGCCTCCGCGAACTTCAGGGTGATACCGGTGTCCGACACATCGTGGTACATGGTTGGCGGATTGAAACGAAACGACGTTTTCCAGTACACACGGTAGTCTGCTGCGGGATCGGTGGGCTCGGTCATGCCGTTGACCGCCAGCCGCGCCCGCTCCGCCAGATCCAGGGTGGCCGGAATCATGGCCTCGTACTGCCGCCCACGCAAGCGTAGCTCTGGCGGTTCTGGAGCGTCCGGCCGGACATACCGAATGGTTGATGTGCTGGTTGTCATGTTACCTCCCGGAGACAGCCATGGAGGGCGCCTCCTGATGTTGCCGCTGCCTACACCCGGTAGATGGCGGCTTCGATGTAGCGCAGCGGCTCACCCCGTCTCGCCCAGTAGTACACGGTGATGATGCGGCCATCCGGCAACTGGGCGGAGCATGGCTCACCGATGTCGGTGTTCATCCCGTCTGTGACGGTGTCATTGTAAGCGTGTACGGTGACGGCCTGCCCTGCGTCGGCCTGGTGATCGTCTTGCTGGAGGACGGCCCCGCGGCCGTCGCTCCAGCTCTTCCCCCGATCCTCGCTCACCATGGCGCGGATGCTCGGATCGTGGCGGTTGCCCCACACGCACAACAGCCGCCCGTCCCGCAGCCCGAGGAGGTGGTGCGCGGCCCCCGAAATCTGCGCCGGGATCGTTTCCAGCGGGCTCCACGTCTGGCCGTCGTCCCGGGAGCGCGCCAGCCAGACGCCGGCGCGGAGCGCCCTCCGGCCATCGGCCGTCGTGACCCGTTCGGCGCTGTGCATCGCCGCGATGATCTCGCCGTCGGCCATGCGCACCAGCGAGCATTGGTGGTAGTGCACCTTGCCGCTGGGGTCCACGGCGATGATCGAGCCATCCCCCCAGGTGTGGCCGCCGTCATGCGAGCGGATTACCGCCTGGGCGTGTTGCTTCTCGCCCGTCACACAGGGTGAACCGCAGTGCGGGGAGAGCAGTGTCCCATCCGGCAATTCGAGCATCGGGGCGTGGACCCGCGCGCAGGCAAGGGGGGAAGGAATGAGCGGCACGGGCGGCTGCCAGGTCACGCCGCCATCCTCAGACCGGCGCACCCAGATGTCGCTACAGGTCGGTCGCAGCCAGCCCGCCGGATCGCTGACGGCCGTCTGCTTGGGGCGGAGCCGCGCGTAGGGCGCAAGGAGGAGGTCGGCGCGTCCACGACCGCCGCTGAGCGCGCTGACGGAGATCTGCTCGACGCCGCCCAACGGCTCGGCCAGCACCTGGTAGCTGGCCCGATCCCAGGTGCGCCCGCCGTCTTTGGAGAGGATGATCGCGCCGCGGGCCAGGGGGTCGCCATGCGAATGGGCCCTGCTGCCCGCCGGCAGCGTGGGTGGGTAGGGCGCCTGGCGGAAGGCCACGGCCAGAGCCTGCCCTGAACTTGTCGAAGAGTCGCCGTTGCTCACGCAGACGATCTCGGGGAACGCCCCGTTCCACTTGCCTTCGGGGTCGCGGTAGACGGTGACATGCTGAAGATCACGGACAAGGCTCATGTCGCATCCTCCAGATCGGTCGATCATCGCAGCGCGAAGTAACTGCCGCCGATGAAGCGAGTCCCATTGAATTTGTTGCCGTCCTGAAGTTGACAGTAATAGGCCGTGAAGATACGGCCGTCGTCCAGCTCAGTGGCCACCGGGTAACCGAGATCCGGGCCGCTCGCGTCATCGCGGATGATGGCCGCATCCGACCAGGTCTGGCCGTCGTCCTCGCTCAGGATGGCCGCGATCCCCGCCGGATACTCTCGCCGGGCGAAGACCACCACAATCCGGCCGTCGCGCAGCCGCAACGGCCACGGCGAGCGGTAGAGCACCCCGCGATGGGCGCCCGCTTCCCAGCGCGTCGCCCAGGGGCCGTGGCCGTAGCGCACGATCGGCCGCGGCTCGCTCCAGGTGAAGCAGTCGTCCGACTCGCTCAGGCACAGCGCGTGGAACCCGCCCGCCAGCATCAGCATGTAGCATTGCAGCCGGCCGCTGGGCAGCAGGATGAGATTGGCATAGGTCGGCCGGCCCGCGCCGGCCTTGTCCACCGCGATCCTGGACAGACATTGCCAGGTCATGCCGTAGTTCTCGCTGCCGTAGAGCCAGACCGAGCCGGGTTGCCCGGCCGTGAACGCCCCCACGACTGCGCCATCCGGCAGCGTGGCCAGCGGGTGGTTGTCCTTGAGGATGCCGGTCATGCCCGGCGGCGGAGCAATTGTGACCGGCACGCGCTCCCAGGTATGGCCCTTGTCGACTGAACGGATCAGGAAGACCGGTTCACACTGCGTATTCTTCTGTGTCGTCGGGTCAGGGCGGAAGATCGTCGTCCGGCCGAAGAAATACATGGCTTCGGGCTTGCTCATGTCGAGGAGCTCGCGCCTGGCTGGATCCTGCTCCAGGAACCGGATGCGTTCCGCGACCGGCCGCGTCTCATCCCAGACCACGACGTCGTTTTCGGGGAGCCAGGTCTGGCCGTGATCCAACGATCTGCGCAGAATCGCCTTCGCCCGGCTCTGATACCCGTCCGCCTGGCTGTGCGAGATGTCCTTCTCCGTCTCGTAGCTGCAGGGCGCGCGCCAGTACAGCACGGCCAGCTCGCCGTTGCCGAAGTTCTTCATCCCGCACTGGCGCGGGTGCCCGCAGTAGGTCTTCGGGTCATAATCCACCTTGATGTGATGGAAACCGTGGATGAAACTTCTCTCCGGTTGGTTCATCCCCCACTCCTCTCGTCAGCGCTATCTGACCGTAAAGGCGGACCCGGCGATGAAGCGCGTGCCGCCGAAGCCGTTGCCGTCGTCCAGGGTGTAGTAGAAGGCGGTGAAGATGCGGCCCGCCGCGACCTCGGTCGCCACCGGGTAGCCCAGGTCGGGCGTGGCGGCGTCGGCGCGCAGCACCTGCTCCGGGCTCCAGGTCTGGCCGTCGTCTTCGCTGATGATGACGCCCATGCCATAGGGCAGCTTGCGCCGGCCGAAGATCACGATGGTCCGCCCGTCGGCCAGCCGCAGCGGCCAGGGCGAACGATAGAATTTGCCGGTTGGCCCATGGCTGTCGTGATTCGCGCTGCGGCGCGAGACCCACGGCGATTGCCCCCACCGCACGATGGGCTTTGGTTCCGACCAGGAATAGCCGCCGTCGTCGGAGTAGTTCATCTGGATCGCATCCCGCCAACCGTTGATATGCAGGGTGTAGGCCTGCAGCCGCCCCGACGGCAGGAGCAGCAGCCCGGCGTACGTGGGCCGGCCGTCGCCGGTCGGATCGCTGGCGATGCGCGCCAGCGGCTCCCAGCTCAGCCCGTTGTCGTCCGAGCCGTAGAGATGCACGCCGCCCAATCCGTCGCGCCGTTGCACGGTCATCGCCGCAAGCTGCGTACCGTCTGGCATCTGCACCAGCGGGTGGCCATCCTTGTGCACCCAGGCATAGCCGGCAGGCGGATGGACCGGCGTCGGCGTCTTTTCCCACGTCTTCCCCCGGTCGCGCGAGCGCAGCGAGAAAGACAGTCCCAACTCTACCGGTAGGTCCGCCTCCCCGAAATGCGTGCGTCCGAAGTAGATGGCGGTGTCGTGCGCCCGGAGATCAATCTGCTCGCGGACGATGCGCGGCGCCGACTTCGCTTCCGGCGCAGTCGCCGTGTCGCGCGCGGTCAGGTCGATCCGGGCGCGCTGGGCGGTGAGGTCATCCTCCCCCTGCAGCACCCAGGCGCGGCGCGCGTCCGCCGGCGCCGTGTGGTCGAACACCACCTGGTCGTTGCCGCGCTCCCACGTCCGGCCGTAGTCATAGCTGCGCGCCAGGATCACCTGTGCGCGGCTGATGTAGCCGTTCAGCCCGCTGTGGCTGATGTCAGTGCGCACCCGATAGGCGCACGGCGCACGGTTGTAGAGGATGGCGATCTCGCCGCCGCCGTAGTTGAAGATGCCGCCCTGCCGGGGATGCCCGGCGTAGCGGTCGCGGGCATAGTCGACCTGAATGTGTTCGATGTCCGAGAGCATGCCTTCATGTTGTGTCATTGAACACTCTGCCTTTCCAGCAATTGAAAAGCCCGTCGGCGGTCGTCTGATGGCTTCGTAGTGGCGACTTCAGTCGCCTGCTCGCACGAAGACAACTGAAGTCGCACCTACCAACCGATCACATCATCGCTGACGGGCTACCGGTCACGAGGTTGGAGGAACTCCTGATCCAAGAGCGCGAAGGTGATGAATCGGTAGTCGTCGCGCTCCCAGAGCACGCCCACGCTCCCATCTGCAAGCGAGGTGAGGTCCGAGTAGGCTGCCGGTCCTTCGGCGATCGGCCGTTCGCGAGTGAAGCTCTCGGCCTCGTCATCGCTGATGCGGGCCACCAGATTGGCCCGGCCGGGCCCTTTGGGGCCGGTCCAGACGATGTCATGGACGCCACGACCGTGGCGCTCACGACCGTGGCGCCCACGCCAGTTGCCGTCATCGCCTGCGGATCGGGGCGTACAACGCTCGATCGCGCAGCATACCGGCGTGACGATCTGTCCCGGGCGGGGCGCCGACCAGATGCGCCCCCCGTCACTGCTGACAGCCATCCAGCGGCCAGGACCGGTCGATTGCCGGAAATCGAGGAGGATGCGGCCATCGGCCAGCTCGACCAATTGGCCTTCGGTGCCGCCCTCGGGGCCCAGCGCCAGGTGACCGCGCTGCCAGGTCTGGCCATGGTCCTCGCTGAAGACCGCAAACACGCCCTCCGGCGCGACTTTCCAGCATGGCACAACCAGCCGGCCTTGACGATCCTGGATACCGCCGCCGGGGCCGACGACGGTGCAGCGCCACTGACTGTCGGCCAGATCGCGGCACACCGCGGTGATGTCCGCGGACGCCGACCACGTCACGCCGTGATCGTCGCTGTGGCGAACCAGATTCTCGATGTCATCGCTGCCGGGCCGAGCGGTCGCGGTGCTCCTTCCGGGCTTGCCGCGCAGGTAGTGAAGCCACACGCGGCCGTTCTGCCGATCCAGGACACTGGTCGGGTTGGCGGCAGACCAGCACTCGCCCGGATCCTCGATCACAGTCATCGGCGACCATGTGCGCCCCCGGTCGCTGCTCCGCTTCAGCACCAGGGCGATCTGGTTGTTATCATAGCCTGGATCCACGCGGTTGTGCTTCCGGGCTTCGGCAAAAGCCAGCAGCGATCCGTCAGCGGCCGCCTCGATGACGGGGATGCGAAACGTATGGTAGCCGTTCTCGCCAGAAGCGAAAACGTCCACCTGAAGAGGACTTGTCATGTTGATACGCCTTGGAAGCAGTCTCAGTAGATCACAGGTTGCTCGCTCCAAGCCGGTCTGAGATCGGCGGCCGGGGGTCACAGACCCCCTTTGAGCTTGAATCTGTGATCTGCTGAGTCTAGACCCCTGACAGCTCCAGCTTATCGGCAAAGTGGCAGGCTGCATAGCGTTCGCTGGCGCCCATCACCGGCGACAAGGGCGGCATCTCTTGCTTGCAGATCTCCTGAGCGTGGCGGCAACGGGGGTGGAAGCGACAGCCCGACGGCGGCCGGGCCGGGCTGGGCACATCGCCCTGCAATAGGATGCGCGCGGCCAACCCCGGGCCGGAGGTGCGGTAGCGGGGGATGGCCGACAGCAAGGCCTCCGTATAGGGATGGCACGGTCGGCGATAGATCTCGTTCACTGGCCCGTGCTCCACCAGCTTGCCCACGTACATGACCGCCACGCGGTCGCTCAGATGCCGCACCACGTTCAAGTCATGCGAGATGAAGAGATAGGTCAACCCCATCTTCTGCTGCAAGCCCTGCAGCAGTTTGAGGATCTGGGCCTGCACCGACACGTCCAGGGCCGAGACCGGCTCATCGCAGACGATGAACTCCGGGTCCAGGCTCAGCGCGCGGGCGATGCCGAGGCGCTGCCGCTGGCCGCCGCTGAACTCGTGGGGATAGCGGTACAGATAGGCCGGGTTCAGGCCGACCGATTCGAGCAGCTCCACGATCCGGTTCTGCCGGTCTGCGACTTTGTGGATCTGCATGTATTCGCCGACGATGTCACCGACAGACATGCGCGGGTTCAGCGAGGAGAAGGGATCCTGGAAGATGATCTGCATCCGCTTCCTCATGCTGAACAACTCGGCCGTGTTCATGGTCAGCACATTCGACGCGCTACCCGTGCCGTTGGTGCGATAGAGCACCTGGCCGCCGGTGGCTTTGATCAACCGGAGCACCGTGCGTCCCAGGGTGGTCTTGCCGCAGCCGCTTTCGCCCACCAACCCCAGCGTCTCCCCGCGCCGGATGTACAGGTCGACCCCATCCACGGCCTTGACATGCCCGACGACCATCTGCAGAAAACCGGCCTTGATCGGGAACCAGGTCTTCAGGTCTTTGACCTCCAGCAGGATTTCGCCCGGTTTGGCCTGTTCGGTCATGGCATCTTACTCCTCTCGGGCATAGCGCCAGCAGCGCACCTGGCTCTGCGCCGTTGTGATCATCTGCGGCGGTTGCTGGCACTGCGGCCAGGCATATGCACAGCGCGGGGCAAAGGCACAGCCGGTGGGGATCTCGAAGGGGCCTGGCACCATGCCGGCGATCGGCTCCAGCTCCTTTTTCACCTCAGTCTCGAGCAAAGAGCAGTGGAGCAAGGCCTGAGTATAAGGGTGCCTGGGGCGCTGGAAAATATCGGTGACCGGCGCCGACTCCACGACCTGCCCCAGGTACATCACGATCACCCGGTCGCACAGCTCGCCGACCACGCCCAGATTGTGCGTGATCCAGAGCATGGCCATGCCCCGCCTGGAACAGGACGCCTTGACCAGATCCAGGATCTGCGCCTGGACGGTCACATCCAGCGCCGTCGTCGGCTCATCGGCGATCAACAGACGCGGATTGCAGGCCAGCGCCATGGCCAGCATGGCCCGCTGTCTCATGCCGCCGCTCAACTGGTGCGGATAACGGTCTACGACCTCCTCGGGGTCGGGCATATTGACATCCCGGAGAGACCCGATCGCCACCTCCCTGGCCTGCTCATTGGAGGCGTTCTGATGCAACCGCACGGCTTCCATGATCTGATAGCCAACGGTAAAGGAGGGGTTGAGGGAGGTCATCGGCTCCTGAAAGACCATGGCCATATCCTGGCCGCGGATGCTGCGCATCTCCGGGCTATCGAAGCCCAGTTGGGTGACATCCGTGGCGCCGTTGTCGCGGTAGATCCAGATGTGGCCCTGGCTGATGCGGCCGCGCGGCCGCGGCACCAGGCGCATGATCGCCAATGCCGTCACGCTCTTGCCGCAGCCGCTCTCTCCGACCAGGCCGACCTTTTCCCCGGGACTGAGCGCCAGGTCAACCCCACGCACCGCCTTGACGATGCCGACATGGGTGCGGAATTCGACGTGCAGATCCTCGACCCGCAGCAAACAGTTGTCTGAACTCATATTCTGTTCCTTCATCCCCTCACTGGTACGGGTCGGCGGCATCGCGCAGCCCATCCCCAAGGAAGTTAAAGGCAGAGACCGTCAGGATGATGCACAGCCCCGGGGTCATGATCCAGGGGGAGATCAGGATGGCGTGCAGATCCTGCGCATCTTTCAGCAACAATCCCCAACTGGCTTGCGGCGGCTTGATGCCAAAGCCCAGGAAGCTGAGGCCGCTTTCGGCCATGATGATGCCGGGGATGGCCATCGTCGTGACCACGATCAGATGGCTGAGCACATTGGGCACGACATGCTGGCTCATGATGTGCCGCGCATTGCCACCGCCGGCGGTCGAGGCCATGACGAAGTCCCGTTCGCGCACGCTCAACACCATGCCGCGCACCGCGCGCGCCAGACCGGTCCAGCCGATAAAGGCCAGCACGGTGGTGATGCCCCAGAACGTCCAGTTCGAAGGCCAGTCTTTGGGCAGGATGGCCGCCAGGGCCAGCCAGAGAGGCAGTTGGGGGATCGAGCTGATGATCTCGATCGCGCGCTGGATGATCATGTCCACGATCCCGCTGTAATAGCCCGAGATCGTGCCGATGATGGTGCCCAGGATCGTGCTCAGGATGACGCCGAACAGGCCGACCGTCAGGCTCGTGCGTCCGCCGTGGATGATGCGGCTCAACAGGTCCCGGCCGCGATAGTCGGTGCCGAGGAGATGGATGTAGCCCGGCTTGTCCACGCCAAACAACACCGTCTGCATCTCTTGGGCCGTGGGGCCAAATTGTCCTTTCGGGCGTTTGACCAGAAACTGGATCGGGAAGACCTGGCTGGTGTCCGGCGCGAAAACGGTCTCGAAGTCCGCGGTCACGGCCGGCTTCATGCCGTACACAAAGGGCCGCAGATGGAACTTGCCGGTGCTATCCACGAAGCGGATCGCCTGCGGGCTCATAAAAATGCGCGATGAGGATTCCGCCGGGAAATAGGGCGCGGTGAACTCGGCAAAGAGGAGGATGGTCAGCCAGACCACGAGAAACGCCAGCGAGACCAGCGCCAGGTTGTGCCGCCGGAACTTGCGCCACGCCAACGTCCAGGCCGTGACGGCGTGCTGCGCCTCTGGTCTAGCATTCCGGTTGCGCCCCGTTCGGCCCCCGAACGGGATCCGGGAAAACAGTCCCTTGGCCATCTATATTCCTCCCTCACTCATACCTGATCGTCGGATCGAGCCAGACGAGCGCGATATCGGCCAGCAGGTTGCCGATCTGCAGGAACATCGTGGTGATCAGGAGAAATGTGCCGGCCACATAGCTGTCCTGTTGGATCAGAGCGGTATAGAACAGGAGCCCGATCGTGGGCAGGCCCAGCACGATGCTCAGGGTCGTATCGCCGCTGATCAGATGGGAAAAGATCCCGCCCATCCCCATCACCCAGGGATGGAGGGCGTTACGCAGGGCGTGGCGGTAGATCACTGCTCGCTCCGTCAGCCCCTTGGCGCGCGCGGTCTGCACATACTGCTGCCCCAGCTTGTCGAGCAGATTGCCCCGGATCACGCGGATCGTGCCGCCCGCGCCCGTGAGCAAGCCGACCACGATGGGGAGGGAAAGGTGCTTGGCCAGGTCCCAGATCTTGGCCAGGCTCCAGGGCGCGGTCAAATACTCGGAGGAGAGCAGCCCGCCGACCGGCTGGTTGAAGACGAACACCATAACGACCATGAACACCAGCGCCAGGAAGAAGTCGGGCGTGGCCATCCCCAGGAACACCACGGCGTTGGTGGTATAGTCCGCGGCGCTGTACTGGTGCGTGGCGGAATAGACGCCGAGAACGAATCCCACCAGGAGCCGGAGCAGCAACCCGATCCCGGCCATCAGCACCGTCCAGCCCAACCGCTCCAGGATCAGCTCGGAGACGGGGCGCATGGACTGAAACGAATAGCCGAAATCGCCGTGGGTGATGATCCGGCCCATCCAGGAGCCGTAGCGCACCAGAATGGACCGGTCCAGGCCGTACAGGCTGCGCAGCTCTCCGAGATATTCAAGCTGACCCTTCTTGACGTCCTCCGGCGTGTTGGGGTCATTCCTGACGCGGTTCTCGTACAGGCTCACAAAGTCACCGGGGGCCAGGTCGATCACCAGGAAGCAGATGAAGGAAAGGATGATGGTGATCGGCACCATGTAGAGGACGCGGCGCATTATGTATCGTAACATCGAGACCTCCCGGAGGTATGGACGGGTTCGGCAAGACCGAGGAGCGGCCGCGGCACAACCGCCGCTGATCCCCGAACGCGACCGGAACGCCGCCTCCCCACCTGCGGCGCAATGCAGGGGTCAGCCGATGACGACCACCATCTGGCCGACGAAAGACCAGGGCAGAAGGCGCGGGGCAAGACACCCCGCGCCCTCCACCTCGAGTCCGTCGGCATAATGAACACTAAGGATGTATTCCGGTCATAGGCGAGGTGTCTCGTCACTGACGCCCGCACGACCATAAATGGATCGTGCTACCGAGCAGCGCCCGGCTAACCGGGCTAAACCATCGTGTCGGCGATAATTCAGCCCCGTTGACGGGGCGCCGCTGGGTAGACCGGTCGATTTATCGCCGGGCGGGCGCACGTGACGCACAGCGCGCCGGCGAAGGCGATTACCGGTGTATTTTCTTAACGTTCATCATGCCGCCGTTGCGTTACCCAGGAGCCCATCGGAAAGGGTAGTAGTATAGCCCCTTGTGGGCGTTCTGACGGGCACAAGGCCCTATACTACGAGCTTATTCTGATAGGCTCCAAGTTGGCCTGTTACGCCTTCCGGTACCACTGCCAGGTGCGCATGGCCTGATACGCATCCCAACTGGCGCCGAAGAAGCCCTTCTTGCCGATGGTGGCATTGTACAGGTACGGATTGTTGCCGATCCGCTCGTTGATGGCCACCACGAAGCTGACTGCGCCAAAGGCGATACGCCAGCGATAGGTGCTGGTCACGACCCAGTCGATCAGCTTGTCCCGCGCCGCTTTGTCCTGCGGGTTCTTCTGGAAGTCGGCCAGGATCTTCTGCCCCTCGATCTGCCAATCGAAGAGCTTGGTGTCCTTGCTGCGCGGCAGCAGCGGGTTGGGGTCCCCCTCCTTCTGCGGCAGCAAGCCAGCGCCCGTGTACTTCTGCAGATCCTCCGCCTTGGTGTATGCGCCGCCGAAGATGGCAGCGCCGGTGCTGTACATCTCGTAAAGGCCGGGGGTCACCAGCGTGTTCTCGGCGACCTGCTCATCCATCGGGCTGAAGGTGACCTTGAAGCCCATCTGATTGAACTGCTCCGTCGCGTCTTCACCCCACCGCACACGGTTCCAGTCGTGCGCCGGCGCGGGCATCAGCCAGCCGATCGGCTCGCCCGCCTGCGGGCCGCCCGCGGGATACTCGCGATAGCCGTCGCCGTTGGTGTCCTTCAACCCCAGCTCATCGAAGATCTTCATCGCCGCCGCGCGGTCGAACTTGGCGACATACTTGTCCTTGTACTCGTTGTAGTAGAAGAACGACGGGTTGAAGGGCGACTTCCAGGCCGGGCACACGGCGCAGGTCTTCACACCCATCCCATCCGTATCCAATCCCAAGGCCAGTGCCTGCGTGAACTTCTGGTTCTGGAAGAGCGCGCGCAGGCCATCCTTCGGAGTATCGAGGTTGATGCGCAGCCCCTGGCCGTACCAGGCCTTGGGGAAGTCCCACTGCAGTAAGCGAATGCCGGCCGTCTTCTCGTAGCGCTTGACGGTGGCCGCCTCTTGCGCCACCGCCTTGGTATAATCGCCGTCCAGCTCGCCGGAGATCAGGCCCATCGCCACCTCAGAACCGGTCTTGGCCGACTTGAAGACGAAGCGGTCAAAGTAGGGGAGCTGCTGCCCCTTGTTGTCCACCTTCCAGTAGTAGGGGTTGCGCTCGCAGTAGAGCTTGTCGCCCACGATGCCGGAGGGGATCCAGGGCATCAGCACCGGCGGCTTGTCCTTCGGGAAGCGCGCGCCGTTCCACTTCTCCATGGTGGCGCCGGCGGTCAGCTTGGGATGGAGCTTCTCCATCTGGTGCTTGGGCAGGATGTAGAGGCCATAGTAGGCGTTCTGGCTGAAGAACCTGGCCAAGGCATCGGGATAAGGGTTCTTGAAGGTCACCTTCAGGGTGAAGTCATCCACCTTGGCGAACACCGGAATGCCCCCGGCCTGGCCGTGGGTACCCGTTGGGGAGAACTGGGTCTTCTGCACGCTGGTCACCTGCGGGCTGATGATCGCATCGCTCAGCGCGACATCATTCCAGGTGAACAGGATGTCGTTCACCGTGAAAGGCGTGCCGTCCGACCACTTGACGCCTTTGCGCAGGTTGAAGGTGATCTCCTTGCCATCGGCCGACCAGGTCCAGCTCTCCGCCAGGTTCGGCTCGATCGTGGTGTTTGCACTTGCCGCCGGTTCGGCGAGCGTATCATCCACGCCGAACTGCACCAGGCTTTCGTTCCAGATGTGGGCGGTGCGGCTGTACTCCCCGGTGATCCAGAAGTTGACGGGGATGTCGAGCGTGGACTCGTGCGGCAGCGTGCACACCGCCGAGTAGACGCCGACCTCCGGCGCATCCTTGTTGACATACGGCTTTTCGGGCAGGCGCTTGTCAAGGCTCGGCAGCTTGCCATCCTTCACGAGCTGGGCCAGTGAGGGCGCCTCGCTGAAGGAGGTCGGGGCCGCGGCGGGGGCCTTGGTCGGCTCGGGCGCTTTGGTCGCCGCAGGCGCGGCCGTCGGGGCCGGCGCCTTGGTCGGCTCGGGGGCCTTGGTTGCTGCGGGCGCGGCCGTCGGGGCTGGCGCCTTGGTCGGCTCGGGGGCCTTGGTCGGCTCCGGCGCTTTGGTCGGCTGCGCGACCGGCGCCTTGGTCGGTTCAGGGGCGGCAGGTGCGCACGCCGCCAGGGTCAGACCTGCGCTCGTCAGGGCGCCCTGAATGAACTGTCTTCGGTTGATCTTGCGGGACATGATGATCCTCCTGTTGGGGTGAGTGAATCCAACCTTCCATCGACGACGCAGTGTGGCGCATGGAAAACAACGCTCCGCTTGTCCGCTTCACACCTCCTTCTCCACCGCGAGCCAGGACGACCGCAAGCCGCGCAGGTGGGCGATGCCGCGCCGTGCCGCGGTTTCCGCATCCGGCGCTTTCGGCGCTCGTGGACATGCCGGTCATTCTCACATCCGGCAACGACCGCGATCACCATACTTCTCCCGATACTTCCTCACCGTCCGAATGTAGAAATCCAGGTTCTCGACGGGGAAATCCACTGGAATGCCGCCTTCGTTCCTGGCCATGAACCCGCCGCCCCGGGTCCCCACCTCGAAAACCTCGGCGACATGCGCCTCCAGCTCCTCTCGGGTCATGCGCGCAATGAACTTGCTCAAGCCCCCAAAGAGCACGATCTGGCTGCCATGCCGGGCTTTGATGGCGGCCAGGTCCATCCGATCTCCCGGCCCCACGGGATTGAGTACGTCGATGCCGGTGGCGATGACCTTGTCCACAAAGGGCATGATATAACCATGACTATGGATGCGAAAATAGGCGTTGTATCGGTGGCAGAGATCGGCCAGGCGCATATGCCACGGCTGGAAGTACTCCTCGTACATGGCAGGGGAAAACCAGGGATGATTGGTGCACCCCATGTCTTCGGAGATGACGATGATATGCACGCCGCGCTTCAGCAGGTTCTCGGCGATCCTCAGGTGGTGCTCCCCGATCTTCTCCAGTAACCGATGGGCGAAAGATGGATTGACGGCCATATCCATGAGAAAGTCCTCGATGGAGCGGAGGTTATACCAGACTCCTGTGAAGAAACCCCCGACCCGGCCCTCGATGAAAAAATCGCGCTGAGCATAGAACTGGATATCGTCCTCTGCCTGCTTGTAGCGTTCCGGATCATCGGCGTCAGGCAGCTCCAGGTGGTCGAGATCAGACTCGTCAGCCACCGGGTAGCGAACGCGCACCGAGAAGTGAGGATTGAGATGCGTATAGACTCGTGTGCCGATCTCGCTCTCGGTGATGACATAGTCCTCCCCTCGTTCCACTTGTTTGGAAGACGTACGGAAACCAGCGGGCGCGATGCGGGCATTGTCCAAGAACTCGATCTGGCGAAAGAGCGCCTCCCGAGGTGGCATTCCCCGCAGTTCCGGCATGAACTTGTCTTGGGCGTCCACATCCATGAATATCTCGTTCCACGGCACCACCCCGGGCGCGCGGTGCTCCATGACGGCCTGGATCTCACGGTAGGACATTGTTCTCACCCCCTGGTGAAAGCCTCTTGAACGGCAGCACACCGACTAACCGGTCCGTGTTCGAGAACGGACTCGATAGATCTGTCAGATAGAAGGCGCATGGCGAGACAGCCCGCGCGCCCTCTACCCGCTCTGAGAATCGCACCTGACCCCCCGACCCCCTTCCCTGCGAGGGCAGGGGGCGCCACACTCCCCCCTCGCCTGGCAGGCGAGGGGGGCAGGGGGTGAGGTATTCACCCGCCGTGGCGCCGCGCTCGGCATGAACATCTGCTCTGTCCGCCGCGCGATCCGCGATTAGCCTGTTACGCCTTTCGATACCACTGCCAGGCGCGCATGACTTGATAGTAATCCCAGCTAAGCTGCAATATGCCGTTCTTGGCCATCGTGGCATTGTAAGAAGGCGGGAAGTTGCCGATCCGCTCGTTGATCGCCACCACCATGGCGACTCCGCCATAGGCAAAGCGGAAGCGGGCGATGCTGGTCACGTGCCAGTCGACCAGCTTGTCCCGCGCTGCCTTGTCCTGCGGTTTGGCCTTGAAGTCCGCCAGGATCTTCTGCCCCTCGATCTGCCAGTCGAAGAGCTTGGTGTCTTTCGTGCGCGGCAGCAGCGGGTTGGGGTCCCCCTCCTTCTGCGGCAGCAATCCGGCGCCTGTGTACTTCTGCAGATCCTCGGCCTTGGTATATGCGCCGCCCAAGAGGCCAGGGCCGGTGCTGTACATCTCGTAGAGGCCGGGGGTGACCAGCGTGTTCTCGGCGACCTGCTCATCCATCGGGCTGAAGGTGACCTTGAAGCCCATCTGGTTGAATTGCTCCGTCGCGTCCTCACCCCAGCGCACGCGCATCCAGTCATGCGCAGGCGTCGGCATCAACCAGCCGATCGCCTCGCCTGCCTGCGGGCCGCCGGCAGGATACTCGCGGTAGCCGTCGCCGTTGGTGTCCTTCAACCCCAGCTCATCGAAGATCTTCATCGCCGCCGCGCGGTCGAACTTGGCGACATACTTGTCCTTGTACTCGTTGTAGTAGAAGAACATCGGGCTGAAGGGCGACTTCCAGGCCGGGCACACGGCGCAGGTCTTGGCCGCCATCGAGTCCGTATCCAGGCCCAGGGCCAGCGCCTGCATGAACTTGGGGTTCTGGAAGAGCGCGCGCAGGCCATCCTTCGGGGTGTCGAGGTTGGCCAACAGCCCCTGGTAGAGCCCGATTTTCGGCGCCTCCGCCTGGAGCAAACGGACGCCGGCCGTCTTCTCGTAGCGCTTCACGGTGGCCGCCTCTTGCGCCACCGCCTTGGTGAAATCGCCGTCCAGCTCGCCGGAGATCAGGCCCATCGCCACCTCCGACCCGGTCTTGGCCGACTTGAGGACGAAGCGATCGAAGTAGGGGAGCTGCTGCCCCTTGTTGTCCACCTTCCAGTAGTAGGGGTTCCGCTCGCCGAAGAGCTTATCGCCCACGATGCCGGAGGGAATCCAGGGCATCAGCACCGGCGGCTTGTCCTTCGGGAAGCGCGCGCCGTTCCACTGCTCCTTGGTGGCGCCGGGCGTCAGCTTGGGATGCAGCTTGGCCATCTGGTGCTTGGGCAGGATGTAGAGGCCCTGCCAGGCGAGCTGGCTGAACAGATAGACCAGCGACTCGGGGTAGGGGTTCTTGAAGGTCACCTTGAGGGTATAGTCGTCCACCTTGGTGAATATCGGGACGTCCCCAGCCTTGGCGTGGGGGCCTGTACCCGAGAACTGAGTCTTGAAGCCGGTCACCTGCGGGCTGATGATCGCATCGCTCTGTGCCACATCATTGTAGGTGAACAGGATATCGTCCGCGGTGAACGGTTGGCCGTCGGACCACTTGACGCCTTTGCGCAGGTTGAAGGTGATCTCCTTGCCGTCGGCCGACCAGGTCCAGCTCTCCGCCAGGTTCGGCTCGATCGTGGACTGCGGAGTTGGCGCCATCCCGCCAAACGTATCATCGATGCCGAACTGCACCAGGCTTTCGTTCCAGATGTGGACGGTGCGGCTGTACTCGCCGGTGATCCAGTAGTTGACGGGGATGTCCAGAGTGGACTCGTGCGGCAGTGTGCACACCGCCGAGTAGACGCCAATCTCCGGCGCATCCTTGTTGACATACGGCTTTTCGGGCAGGCGCTTGTCAAGGCTCGGCAGCTTGCCATCCTTCACGAGCTGGGCCAGTGAGGGCGCCTCGCTGAAGGAGGTCGGGGCCGCGGCGGGG
>Ga0233425_10000215_pt1 | contig 151323 bp, 138 predicted proteins | sample Watercolumn_Towu_2_FD_181712 | JGI IMG/M metagenome (GOLD analysis project Ga0233425, IMG submission 181712) | Freshwater microbial communities from Lake Towuti, South Sulawesi, Indonesia - Watercolumn_Towuti2014_140_MG | ecosystem: Environmental > Aquatic > Freshwater > Lake | place...
GGTGCTGTGTCGCAGACGGTAACGCGATAGGAGAGATCGATGCGACCGCTCGGCGGCCGGCCCGACCAGAAACTTGGGTGGCTAAGGTGGAGCTGGGTACATCGCAGGTCCGCTTCCGACCCAAAGCGGACATCGACCTATCGATCCGCATCCTGCGTCGTGATGAAGGGGCCCGGCTGCATCGAGCCAACGCAGGTAGTTGGAACAGCCTTCGCGTCGGCTTTGGTCGCAATGACCTGCATCATGGTGTCGATGCAATCCAACCCTGAAAGACCGTCCGGGAAGTGTCCAAGGTGGGGGATGGTCACCAAGCGCCCCCGCGGGAAGCGGGATAAGACAGCTTCAGCCCAAGCGACCGGAGTGGCGTAATCGCGTTCCCCGGCGATAAACAAGACCGGAACCTCGGACGCGCGCTGCGGATAGGTCACCTTGCGCCTGGGAACATTCCAGGTCGAGCAAGCGGATCGTTGGCGGTCGATGCGATAAGAGCCAAGGAACGTGTCTCGTGTCGCCGAGGCGGCGGTGGCCGGCTCGATCCATGGAACGTCCTCCGCGCAGGTCACGGACAGATACAGGCCGTCGGCCAGCGGCTGTCCCGCCGTCTGACTGATCGCGGGCGGCCCCGATGACGCCATCTGCGTGATGCGGGACGGCAATGACCGCAGGCCGGGCGTCGACACCATGCTCGCTCGCAGTCGTTCGCGCGCAGGACCATCGAAGTCGGGCCGCGAGAGCAGGGTTTGCCAGTCCTTCGTCAGATGCGGGTACGCCGCGGCGCACTCGGCATCGGCCCGGCAATCCGCAAAGACGGCTTCGAGGGTCGTCTGTGCATTTCGGGCATGCCACAACGGCGTGTGGGCGTCTTCGGCGACAGTGCCGACAAGCACGGCGGATCGGATTGCAGCGGGCTCCACTGCGATCCAGGCCAACGCGAGCCGCGTGCCGTAGGACAGGCCGAACAGATCCACCTGTTGATGCCCGAGCGCGGCACGCACGGCTTGCAGGTCGGCGACAGTTTCGCTGGTCGTGTAGTGGGCCAAATCGGCCTTCCCGGCCAATCGCTCACGGCAGGCCCGAACGGCATCCTCCGGGTAGGTCGCTCCGCTTCCCGCAAGTTCCGGACATGCCAGCGGAGACGAGGCACCGGTACCTCGCTGGTCGACCAATACGACGTCCCGGTGTCGCCGGTGCACCTGGCCTTCAGTCAGATAGAAGTCCGCACCGTTGGTAGCTGCCAAGCCTGGACCGCCCGCCAGATCGTACAGAGGAGCGAAGCTCGGATCGGGCTCGACCGCCGGTATCACCATGATCCGCAGCCTGATCTGACGTCCATCAGGTACTGCTCGATTCTCAGGCACCGAGAGTTCGCCGCATCGGACCTGCACGTGGCTGCCGGGAACTGCACACGGGCGAAGGGCAATCGCGGGTGCCGCAACAGCAGCAGGCGCAGGAGCCGACAACAGCGCTATTGACATGACCAGTGACAACGCCATACCACCCTCCTGCGGTCTGTTTCCTCCAGCCTAACTGGCCGGCTCCGTCCTGAGGCGCCGCCAAGCGGAGGCCTGCCTCGCTAGCGTCCGCTTGTGGCCGAAAGTGGACATGGTCGACCCTACCTCGCCGGTCAGCCCAGGCGGATGCCAGTGAATGGGTAATCGGCACTCGCTGTTAGTACTGGAGCATCCTTCGGGCACGCGAGACATGCTTTCCGCGCGAAACGCGGCTGGCCGTGCACGACACGAGCTGAGACTATCGGGGCCTGCGGAAGTTGCCGCGCAATTCGCTGCGCCTGCGTGCCCATGACTGATTTCGCTACTGCTGACGAAGGCGCTACCGACGCCCAGGCCCGTGACTACGTATCCGCGTGGATCAGCGCAGGCATCAGCCTGCTTCTGCAGCACTCCATCAAGCCCGAGCGTGCGCTGAAGATTTCCGCCGAGCGCGTGGAGGCGCTGTGTTCGGGGACCGCGGTGCCTAGCCTCGCCGAAGCGACGCGGTTTGCCGATGTTTTCGGCCAGACCCTGCCACGCGACGTGGCACAGGCCCTCGTCGCGCTGGGCGTCGAGGGGCCGGCCGAGGCGGTAGAGGCGCTCGCGGATTCTGTAGGCGCCCTCGACGGCCCGCTCGTGACCATCGCCGACGTGAAGGCATGGGCGCACGCGGCGCGACGGCATGCTCGTCCCACGCGCCTGACGCGTAGCGAACTCGCCGCGCGTCTGGGTGTCCCTGAGAGCGTCGTCTCCAGTTGGGAGAGCGTTCGCCTGAATTTCGTGCCGCCACGCGGGGCGCTAGCGGCGATCGCACATGCCTGCGGCCTGCCGCTGCCGAGCCTTCGCGTCGACCTAGACGATCCGCCGTGGCCGCTCGTCGAAGGCGTGCCCATCGACACGACGGCGGCATTGAAGGCGTGGATCCGCACGGCCCGTCGGTTCGGACAGGCCGGTCGCCTCACCGTGGCTGACCTTGCCAGCGCGATGGACGAGCGTCCCCGCATCGTCGCCCTCTGGGAGAGTCCGGCGTCGGCACGGCTACCCAATGCCGTCCAGGTTGAAGAGATCGCGCGTGCGTGCGGCGTGGGGCGTCCGCGCCTTGCCGAGAGCCTAGCCCGCGAGGCGATCCGTGGGGCGGCACGCCGACCGCCGATCGAAGTCGAACCTGCCTCGGACCTGACGGGCGAGGTCTTCAACACAGGCCGGCGTCTGGCAAGCATCGCGTACCCGGAAGAATCGCGCGAGCGCAATGCGCGGATCTTCCTCAAGCGGTTTTCCGCGAACGAGCCCGGTGATACGACCCTGCAGGCCTTGGGGGATGAGTTCGGGATGACCCGCGAGCGCGTGCGCCAGATCCTCGACAAGCTGCTCGCCCAGTTGCCGTTCCTCGACCTGGACACCGCCCACTTCGCGCGCCTGGCAGACGCGTGCCCGACACTCGCGCCCCAGAGCGTGCGGGCCGCCCGGGAAACGCTCGCGACCGTGCTCGGTTCGGACGTTGGCCTCGGGGGTGCGTACGACTACGGCGTGCTGGTGCTCGGCCGCAAGCTGCCGCTGGAGTGGGTGCAGGCGCCCGGTGAACTCGAGGCGTGGGTCGCCGGCGGCCAGCGCGCGCACTGGTACCCCACGGCGATCAACGTCGCCAAGCGTCTCATCCGTTACTCAGGCGCCGCCCAGATTCTGCTCGGCTGGGCGGCCACCCAGCGCGAATGCGGCGAGGCCATCGCGTTCGACGACTACCATCAGGCGATGGTGCAGACCCCGGGCTTTTCCTGGGTCGACGAGGAAGAGTCGTGGTTCTGGCTCGGCGCGCTGGGTTCAGCGAACCGGATGATCGAGTGGACGCTCTACATCCTCGCGGAAGCCGGTCGGGCGCTGGATGTCGAGATGATCTACAGCGGCATTGCTCGTTACTCGCGCAACCGCGAGTCCAGCATCGCGACGGAGGCCGGCGTCGCAATGCCCATCGCCGTTTTCCGGCAGCTGCTTCAGGCCTGCGGCTACTTCGAGTGCCTTCAGGGTGACAATTTCAGACTGGCACCCTCAGCCGAAAGCTTGGGGTTCGAAGCCCGCTCCATGACCACGCGCCAGATCCTCGAGGTGCTGCGGGGACTCGGGGGCGTGGCGTCGCGGCGGGAGCTGCGGGAGCGCCTCGTCGACACGCGCAGGATGAACGTCATCAGCTTCAGCGTCGCGCTCTCCATCTCGCCCTTGCTGCGCCAGCTCGACTACGGCCTGTACGCCATCCGTGGCGTACGGCTGACGCCCGAGGCGATGGCGCGCGCGCAGGCCTCCATGGCGTCCTCGACAATCGCCGTCGAGGCCGGAGACGGTCTGGTTTCGTGGACCGTCCCCTTTACCGCGAGCACGCTCGACTCGCACTACATTCGCCTGCCCGCACGCGCGCAGCCGCGCATCGCGCCAGGCGACTACGTCGTCGTACCCAACAACGTCCGCGTTGAGGTGCTGGGCGGATCGAACGCCCGCATCACGGGCCTCGCCCGGGTCCTGATCGCGGCCGGAGCGCGGGAGGGCACGGCCGTCCAACTCATGGTCGAGCCCGACTCACGCACCATCGCCTACGACTTCTTGGAAGCCCATACCGCGGACTGACAGGTCCGCTATTGGCCGAAAGCGGACATCGGGCCGCTAGACCCGGGCCGCGCGCCGATATGCAATCTCACGAAATGGTGTTAGCTGGGGCAGGGTGCTCGGCCTACTCGCACCCAACTCCGTCGTTATCGCGGTCCAGGTGGGATCCGTAGCCAAGCTGTCCGCGCCTCACGGGCGGGGCGCCCGCGGCACGCGCCTCGGAACAGTTGGCGAACGCGCGGCCGGCCGTCCGGCTTGAGTCGCCTGAGCGATCGAGGGATGCCCCGAGGTCGGGCGCCCGCGAGGGTCCTCCGCCCCGGTGGCAGTGGTAGTCGCCGGTCTTGCGGTTGTTGTGGCACCCCTCGGAGTTGAGCCCGCCGGGGTGCGCTTGGCTGTCGAAGCAACACAGCGCGGCAGCAATGGCCGCCGCCCGCAACGTCTGTCTCATCTCAGCCCCCTGTCAGCTGGCCGCTGGTGCGGCACCCGCAGGCTAACGCCGATCGGTTACCGCGGGCACCCCCATGGGGGGATTGCGGCCGTGCTCGCTCATCGAGACCCCCGCGAAGTTTTTTTTCAGTCTCGGTGACCCCTTGCCTTAAAGTCCCGGCACTACGCCTTGGGGAAGGCCATGAACGGCTGGCAGCGCCTTTACAGAGGGTCAGCCGAGATACGTGTAAAAACAGTGCGCCGACCGATGTTTTATCCGCTACATCAGTAGGTTAGGGCGTTTTCGCTGCGCTGCAACAATGCCTAGCCGTCGCTCTCGAACGCTCCGTCAATTGGGTCCGGCAGCTCGTCGAATTTGAGCCAGTAGTCGCCGAAACGGTTGATGTGAGCGATCGTGTAGGGGCTCAGGCACGCCACTTGGGCACCCGTGATCTTCCATCCAGACCGCTGAAGCTGACGGAGAATGCGCGTCTGGTGGACCGCATTCCACAAAATGACGGCGTTCGCCACCACATGCTGGTACTTGACGGCCTTTTCCTGCTCGATCGGGTCATTTTTGGCGATGACGTCACCCCCAAAGGCTAGGTGGTCGGCGAAGGCGTTGTAGGACTCGCACTGGTTCGTGGCTGCCGTCACGGCGACCCGCAACTGCTCGTCGTTGATGTAGCGCAGCAGGTAGAGCGTACGGACGGCGCTCCCCAGTGCCCGGAACGCCTGGTATAGCCGGTTGCGGGGGCTCTTGTTGCCGAGCTTGCGCAGCAGCGTGGCCGACGGCAGGCGCCCGGTTCGGATCGAGACGACCACCTGCATGAGGTCTTTCCAGTGGCGCTCGATGATCGACCAGTCGACTACGTCGTCGAACAGGGCGTTGATGTGCGTGTAACGCGTGCCGGGAGCAGGGCGATAGAACGTGTAGTCGTGCCAGTTCCGGATGCGCGGCATAAGCTGGACGCCGAGCAGGTAGGCCAAGCCGAAGCCCGGAAGCGACTGTCCCTGGGTGTCCGTGTGAATCCGGTCGGGCTGCAGTGAATCGCCCCGGCTTTCGTAGACACCTACGAGCCTGATTGTCCCGCCTGTCGCTCGAACTCTACCGGAGACAGTCCTCCGTTGGATCCGTGGCGCCGCTTGGGGTTGTAGAACATCTCGATGTAGTCGAACACGTCACTGCGGCACGCGTCTCGGGTCAGGTAGATCTTCCGCTTGATCCGTTCGCGCTTGAGCAGCTGGAAGAAACTCTCGGCGACCGCGTTGTCATGGCAGTTGCCACGACGGCTCATGCTGCAGACGATGCCGTGCGCTTTCAGGAAGGCCTGCCACTCGCTGCCGGTGAACTGGCTGCCCTGGTCGGAGTGCAGCATCAAGCCGGGCGCCGGCTTGCGGCGCCACACCGCGGCCAGCAATGCCTGCAGCACGAGGTCGGTGTGCATCTGGCCCTGCATCGCCCAACCGACCACCTGTCGCGAATAGAGATCGATCACCACCGCCAGATACAGCCAGCCTTCGTGTGTGCGCAGATAGGTGATGTCGGTGACCCAATGCGTGTTCGGCGCCGGCACGTCGAACTGCCGATCCAGTCGGTTGGGGGCGACCGTTGAAACCGAACCGCCGCGTGGACGGGGTCCCCGCCCGTAGCCGACCTGCGCCCGCAGACCTTCGCGCTTCATGAGTCGCGCGACGCGGTGCTTGCCGCAGTGCTCGCCCAGGTCGCGCAGGTCGTCGGTCACCTTGCGATAGCCGTAGACCGTGCCGCTCTCCAGCCACGCCTGCCGGATCATCCCGAGCAGGCGCTGGTCGTCGCGGTGTCGCGCGCTGTGCGGCCGATGCTGCCATGCATAGAAGCCGCTGCGCTGCACGCCGAGCACCCGGCACATGCTGGTGACGCGGAACTGGTCCAGATGCGCCTGCATGAATGCGTACTTCGCCCTTACCCCTTGGCAAAGTACGCCGCGGCCTTTTTTAGGATGTCGCGCTCCTCCGTGACGCGCCGCAGCTCCGCCTGCAGCCGCCGTACTTCCGCCGCCTGACTCACGTCCGCGTCCCGCATCGCGGGTGCCTTCCGCCGTTCGCGCACCCATCCATAGAGCGAATCGATGCTGACGCCGAGCCGGGTCGCTACGTCCCGTGCAGACCGTCCGTGCTCGATCACTTGCTTGGCCGCTTCGGCCTTGAACTCATCCGAGTACCGCTTGCCACTCATACCCACCTCCGTCTCTGCCGTAATGTACGGCTCGGAGATGTCTAGTGAAGCCGGGGCGATTCAGTTCGGGCAGTTTCAGATCGGGCATGGACGTACGCCGGGTATCGACCTGTTAGCGGCCTGAGTCAAATCGCCCTGATGCGCAGCCGTCGAACGACCTGCCGCGCGATCGCGACTCAGATCGCTGGCAGCCGTCGGTCGTCGCGCGCGTGAACAGGCCGTTATGACGCCATCGCGACATCGTGCCGACGATGATGCCGTCGAGGGTGCAATCGGTCGCGTAACCTGATGACTTCAAAAGATTTTGCCCCAGGCTGCGGGTACTACTCGCGGGGCGAACTGGAGCTGGAGCTCGGCAAGCTGGCCCTCTCGCTCGGCCGCCTCGAAGCGACCCATCAGGGGCAGTCGCGACGCGCCGTGCAGTGGCCGCAGCCGGCCATCAACGAGTTCCTCGAGACGTGCCTACGCCTGCTGGCCCGGACCCGCGCGTCGCACCGTGCGGCGGTGGTCCAGCGCCTGTGCTATCTGGCGACGTCGGCGGAGCTGGGACTCATTGGCCTGGAGGCGTGGCTCCAGGAGCAGCCTCCTCCCCAAAGTACCTCGGACGCCCGAATGCCGGTCCACGTGACTTGGCAGGGTGAGGGCGGGACGACCGCCTACAACGGCCACGTATGACCGAGCGTGTCCGGGGCTTGTTGCCAGGCCTGCGCTCCCGTACGCGTTCGTCCATCAGGAATCGGATCTTCGAGGCCTCGTTCGGCGAGCTGCGCCCCGGGGGCGCCGACCCAACGCGAGATGCTTCACCAGGCGCCGTTGACGCCGCGAGTTGACGGCTCGCAGGGAAACGACCGGGTTCGGACCGAACCCGTGCCGCTCGCAGACCTGACCCGGACGCCGGGTGACTCCGACGGCGACTGGATAGCACGCATCCTCGAGTCACGTCGTTGGGCCTCGAAGCGCGTGCATCAGCGCTGAGCGCGAAGCTGGCATCCAGGCCGACGGGCGGCGACGGTGCTACTCGACCCGCACCGTGCTGGTCAGCATGATCGGGCGCTGCGGCTCGCGGCCGTGGCTGCGTATCCCGTGCACGCGGATCGTCGCGGTGCCAGGCATCTCGAAAACCAGCTCCACCGTACGCCTGAACATGTTGAGGGGCGTCGTGCAGACGTACTCGAGACCGTCAGGGCCTTCGGGCACGTGGGTGTAGTCCCAGGGGCGCACCTCCGCCTCGAGCCCGCGGACCCAGCCGTCGGCGCCGCCGGCCGCCTCGCAGCCGCCGCCGAACGAGCGGATCGTCACATCGAGCGTCTCGCCCGCGCGGACGCGACCGGCATGCTCGACCCACGGGCCATCCGTCATGGGGCGGCCCTCGTAATCGAGGAACACGATGGTCGACTCGATCCGTCGCCAGCTCGTCGGACGACCCGGCAGCACCGCCGGCGCGGGCGGCGAGACGCGGATCTCCCTAGCGCCCGGCGGCGGCCCGGCGCGGGGAGTCCCCTGCGGTGGCGTCGTGCAGCCAGCCATGAGAAGTGCGGCCACACACACCGCGGCACGCCGGTCCCCGGCAGTCACGGGATGCGTCCCCGGTGGGATCGCAGCCACAGAAGTCCGGAGCGTGGGTCGGCGGCCGGTCCCGTCAGCGAGCAGATCCCGGCGCGCGGGGCACCCGCGTGGTCATGGGCATAGACGACGTAGCGCTGGCCGACCTTGAACGGATAGCCGCACGCCCCGCCGGAGTCGCTCGTACGCACCGTGAACTGGCCGGCACGGGCGCCCTTTAAGGCCTCGACACCGCGAAAGGACACCGTGTACTCGGGCCAACCTTGCTGCTCCGGTGGATCTGAAAGCCCTACGCGGACCAGCAGCCGGCGCCACCAGGAGAGGGTTTCGACCGGTCGCGTGGAGACCACGCGACCGACAAAGACATGGTCGGCACGCGCGGCCTCTTGCTCGGGCGAACCCGGCGGGATGCAGGTGCACGCGAAAGCCGCCGCAGGGCAGAGGGTGGCGAGCAGCAGGGACAGGGACGCGATTCGCTGGGGAAGCATGGCGGACGAGCTAGCGTACAGGCAGGTTGGCGATGTAGCGGATGCTGCCGGCGACCGCTTCGACCTCAAGACTCGCGCCCAACAGTTCACACAGGTGCTTGGCGATCAGGATATCGACCCCGTCTCCCGGAGCGACGGGGATGAGCCCGCGTTGGAGTGCGGTTTCATACCCCGTGGCCTCCACGCCAGACACCTGCTGAAGCGCGTCAGTCGCCTCGGCCAGTGCGATACCCGCAGCGTTGGATCCGGCGCTTGCCGAGGGATCCATGGCTTGGGCGACCTCGATCCGCCACCGATCAGCGTTTCGCGCGTCCGGCCCCCAGCACAGGACCGCGGTCGTCGCGTTAGGCGCACGGAACACGCAGAACAGCAGGTGTTTGGCCAAGCGTCGAACACGCTCGGCATCCCCCTGCACCATGAACGGAGCGGGGCCTTCCGCGGTGAGCGACGTGCCCTTTTGCTCCGCGATGTATCGCAGCCCCTCGGCCAGCAGCTCGAGACCATGGCCGGCGTCGAAAGACTCCTTGCTCGCCGTCTCATGGCCCACTTCCAGGTGCGCGAGGGTCACCATGTCGACCAGGGCGCGCTCCAGTCCTCGGAACCCGTCCTCCGACAGCTTCTGAAGCTCGTAGCTCTGATGCCATTCGCCGGGCTCCGAGCCGAGTTTGTGACTTGTCACGACCAGCTGGAGATCGTTACGCATGTCCGTCGCCAACGACTCCAGGGCCCGGCCACGCACGGACCCATGCATGCGCACGACATCCAGCAGCCGCTGGACCTCGGCGCCCCGTGTCTCCGCCTCGGCCATCTGGAGCTGGCTGTACTCCTTGACCGTGAGCGTCTGCTGGTCATTGAGCAGCCGGGCCGAGACGTTCGAGGCAACACGGTGCGCTGGTAGGTCCACCTCCGGTAGCGCCGCAACGCACCCCATAAGGTGGTCGACGACGACGGTGTTGAAGTGGCCCCATTCGCGCATCACTCCGGTCAAGCTGTAGCCCTGGAGCCAGCGCGTGCGGGCATGAGACACGGCATAGGCCTGCTCCTCGCTGATCAGCGGGACGGGCGCCTGCGGCCAGGCGCGTAAGGCGCGGCCCAGCGCCTCGAGGACGTCGGGAAAGTGGTCATTGAATTGCTTGAGCGTCCAGGCGGACGCCGCGTCGAGCGTCGGGTCACCGGCAACGGTGTCGCGCCAAGTCTCGAGCGTTGTTCCACGGCTCGCATCGAGCCGATCTGCAATCTGGGCGAGCGACGCCCGGGTCCGTTCTAGTTTGTCCACCAATACTCCACGGCCGGCCGTGTGGTTCGCGTGCCACGGAGGAAACGTAAGAGTGCCGCCTTCACCAGACGATGAAGGCTCGCGTCTAGGCTGGCAGCGCGATCAAGGTCGCGTCTCCGATGGGTCTGCCCCGGTGGGCGGAGGTCCGCGGTCAGGGTTGGCGCTCTCCCGCGGGCCTTTTTCTGAACGGTAATGTCGCGATCTCGCACGGTCGCTTGAATCGGGCCTCACGCGCACCTAACTTCACGTGCCGATCACGAAGGTCTTGCCAATGCGCGTGAAAGTATTTGAGCGCGCGGATGGCGCGACCGTCGTGCTGCCGCTGGATCTCCACGGTACGTTTCCGCCCGACTACCACGGCGCTCTGGTCGAAATCGGTGACGCCGAACTCGATCTCGACTGCCTCTCGCCCAAGTTCGTTACGGCGCTTGGTCTGAAAGGCTATTGCGCCGCGCAGGGTACGGACGCCGCGTCAGTGCTGGAGTGCATCGTCGCGTGGAAGGCGGCGCCACAAGGGCCTTCGCTGCCATGCGTAGTCACGTGAACCTGCTTAGCGGCGCCGGCTGCAGCATGAATCCCTGCGGCGCCGGTTTGATACACGGGTAACGCCACCGCTGTCTGGACGAAGCGCCGCAGCATGTATGCACACGGTGTATGGATCAGCGGCTATGGGTGTATGAGGCGGATGACCGGACCTTCTGGGTCCCACGGGAGCCGAGCTTCGCCCTGTCCTGGATTCCCGCCCCCCATCCTCGAGATGGGGACTGCTGTAGTCGAACCTCATGCGCTCGCGGCGAGGACCCGCGACGACCTGAACTACGCGGGCGTTGCGAAGATCAGCGCGGCAGATGCCACGGTCTGGATCTCTCGCTTGGAGCCTACGGCGGTGCAGACAGACACCCTTGCCTATCGAAGTAGGCCTGAAGCCTAGGTCCTAATGTGGCCGTTGATCTGCCTGTTCGCGGCGTCCCGATAGCGGATCGAGGCAGCACAGGAGGTGGTCAGCCATGACCGCTATGCGTGATCTGCTCGATCGATGCGCGCCGTATGGCGGCATCTAACGCGGCGGAAAGTCCGCTTTCATCCCGCGGCGCAGAAACGTCTGCGCCGCGAGCGCCCACGGGTCGCGCCGCTGCGCACGATGGCGAAGCGAGGCCATGTCACGCAGCAGCCAAAACGGCGGATGATTTGATGCGCTTCCGCTGTCGCGACGCGTTCTGCAACGGGCGACGAAGTCTGCGACGCGCTGTGCGATGACCGGGTCTGATATCGCCGCATCAGGGGTGACCCGGACGCGCTCACGGTACGCCAGCACATCAGGAAGCGGCGAGGGGCTCGCCCATGCGACAACCGGAAGCGCAGCCGCGGGATAAGGTGACTCATGCGGCAGGTAGGCTGGGCCCGGATCGATAAGCATCCCGTTCGCATGCACCCAATAGTGCGAAGGCTCGCCCACGCCAGTCGTACCGAACCCCTGCAGACTGAGCTGGCGCCCGTCGGTTGAGACCACTGCGCACAGAAAGTCGCCGCCCGCGACCTGCGCATCCAGGCCTGCGTCCTCCAACAGCGAGGCGATCGCGAACGCGGCGTACATGCAGCGCTTGTGGAAGTCCGACGGAAATACTGCGCGCAGTGCCGCGTCCGTGACGAGCAATGCACTCAGAACTGGATCGGCGTGTGCCATGTTGTATACCAGCTATGAGCGTGCGTTCGGCGACACGGTAGCGAGGCGGTTCGGCATGTCATCGCGCTTCGCATTGCGTACGCCTCTTCGGGAGCTCCGCGGAGAGGCCAGACCGTCACATCCGATGCGTCGTGCTGGCGTCCACTGAGGACCACTGCCTAGGTGGACTTGGCTAGGTCGTCAAGAATCGGGCAGTCAGGGCGATTGTCGCCATGGCACCGCCGCGCAAGGGTTTCGAGCGTGCGCTGCATGGCCTGCATCTCCTCGATCCTCTGGGCCAGCTCCGCGGCATGGGCCTTGGCCAGGCGCTTGACGTCCGCGCTCGCGCGGCTGCGATCGTCCCACAGGCTCAGCAGGGCCTCGATCTGCTTGATCGAAAACCCCAGCGTGCGAGCGCGCTTGATGAACTGCAGGCGATGCACGTCCGCATCGCTGTAGAGGCGGTAGCCGGCAAACGTTCGCGCAGCTTCCGGAATCAGCCCGATCGATTCGTAGTGGCGGATCATCTTCGCGCTGACCCCGGCGAGCGCTGAAGCCTCGCCGATGTTGTGCAGCGCTCGCTCGCGGGCCTCGCTGAGCTCAGGCCTGGGCGGTTTGCGTGCCATGGGCAGCCTCCGATGGGGCATGCGTGGCCGGAGCCCAGCGACGCAGCAGCAGGGTGTTGGCCAGCACGCTGACCGAGGAAAAGGCCATGGCCGCGCCGGCGATCACCGGGTCGAGCAAGCCGGAGGCCGCGAGCGGAATGCCGACCACGTTGTAGCCGAAGGCCCAGAACAGGTTCTGGTGGATCTTGCGGGTCGTGCGGCGCGAGATGTCGATCGCATCGGCGACGAGCGCGAGCTGCGGGCGCATCAGGGTCACGGCCGCGGCGTGCATGGCCACGTCCGTCCCCGTGCCCATCGCGATGCCGACATCGGCCGCGGCGAGCGCCGGGGCATCGTTGATGCCATCGCCGACCATCGCCACCGTCGACCCGGCACGCAGTTCCGTCACGGCCTCGGCCTTCTGGGCGGGCATGACGTTCGCACGCACCTCATCAATACCGATCGAGCGCGCGACCGCACGGGCCGCGCCCTCGTTGTCGCCTGAGATCATGACCGTGCGCACGCCGAGCGTGTGCAGTCGGGCCACCGCCGATCGCGCTTCGGGGCGGGGCTCGTCGCGGAATGCGAGCAGGCCCTCAAGCGTGATATCGGCGCCTGCGCCACGCGCGAGCCAGGAAACCGTGTGCCCTTGACTTCGCAGGGCCTCGGCTCGGCCGGCGAGGGGCGCAAGATCCACGCCCGCCTCGCGCATCATCGCTTCAGAGCCCAGCAGCACGCGCTGTCCGTCGAGCTCGGCCTCCATGCCGCGCCCCGCGACCGCGCGGACCGACTGCATCGCCATGCGCGGCAGCCCGGTCGCCGCCTCGAGCACGGCGTGGGCGAGCGGATGCTCGCTGCCGGCCTGCAGGCTGGCCGCCAGCCCCAGCAACTGCGCGGCATCGCCCGTGGCCGGCACGGCCTCGACCAGCACCGGCGTGCCGCGGGTGAGGGTGCCGGTCTTGTCGAATGCGACCACGTCGATCTTGTGCGCGGTCTCCAGCGCCTCGGCGTCCTTGATCAGGATGCCCGCGCGAGCGGCGACGCCGGTACCGGCCATGATCGCGGTCGGCGTGGCGAGGCCCAACGCACACGGGCAGGCGATCACCAGCACCGCGACGGCATTGAGGATCGCCTGCGTCCAGTCGCCGCTGACCAGGCCCCACCCGAGAAGCGTCACGAGCGCGATCGCGATCACCACCGGCACGAAGACCGCACTGACCCGGTCGACGACCTGCTGGATCGGCGCCTTCTTGGCCTGGGCGTCTTCGACCAGTCGGATGATGCGGGCCAGCGCCGACTCAGCGCCCACCGCCACCGTCTCCACCAGCACCAGCCCTTCGCCATTGACGGCGCCGCCCGTGACGCGATCGCCCTCGACCTTGGCGACCGGGAGCGATTCGCCGGTGATGAGCGACTCGTCGGCATGGGTGCGGCCCTGGACGATGTGGCCGTCGACCGGGAAGCGCTCGCCGGGGCGGACGACGACCGTGTCGCCGACGCGCACTTCGGCCAGGGGGACGTCGACGTCCTGATCGCCGCGGCGCACGCGGGCGGTGCTCGGACGCAGCGCCTGCAGCGCGCGGATCGCCTCGGTGGTCTGCCGCTTCGCGCGCGCTTCCAGGAACTTGCCCAGCAGGATCAGCGTGATGATCACCGCCGAGGCTTCGAAGTAGAGCGGCCGCATGCCGTGGTGGAGCGCCGGCTGCAGCAGGTGGTAGACGCTCAAGCCGTAGCCGGCGCTCGTGCCGAGCGCGACCAGCAGGTCCATGTTCCCGGTGCCGGCGCGCACGGCCTTCCACGCCGCGCGGTAGAACCGGGCGCCCAGCCAGAACTGCACCGGGGTCGCCAGGGCCCACTGGACCCAGCCGGGCAGCATCCAGTGCTCGCCCCAGAGCAGTGCGACCATGGGCGCTGCCAGCGGCAGCGAAAGCACGGCGGCGATCAGCAGGTGGCGGGCTTCACGGCTCATGCCGGCCGCCTCGTCCGTAGCCGCGCGCGGCTGAGCGCCAACGTCGCTCGCCACAGGGCGCTTGGCGGTGTAGCCCGCGTCGGTGACCGCCTGGATGAGCGCCTCATCCTCCACACTCGCGGCTGCGGTGACCGAAGCGCGCTCGGTGGCCAGGTTGACGGTCGCATCGATCACGCCGGGCACCCGCTTGAGCGCGCGCTCCACCCGCCCCACGCACGAGGCGCAAGTCATGCCTTCGATCGCCAGGTCGACCGTGCGGGTCCCGATCCGGTAACCGGCATCCTCGATGGCTCGGCCGATGGCCGCGAGGTCGAGCGGCGCGGCGCCCTGGACCTCGGCGACCTCGGTCGCGAGATTGGCCTGCGCGCTGGTCACGCCGGGAAGGCGCGCGAGCGCCCGCTCCACGCGTCCAACGCACGAGGCGCAGGTCATGCCCTCGATGGGGACGCGAAGGCTCGAGGATGGGGCGGGTGGGGTGGTCATGGCGGTCATCGTGCACCTCAGCGGGTTGGGTCCGGGTGCAGCGTCGAGCTTGCCATCATGGGAAGATCAACGGGGTCGTCTGGCTGAACATTTCCGTGCACGCCGCGCGCACAGGTTTGACCTTCCCATGGGGGCAAGCCGGACGCTCTTCCCACCGGCATCCGGCCGGCAAGGAGAACTTGCGATGAAATTCAATGTCGAAGGCATGACCTGCAGCCACTGCGAGCGGGCGATCACCCGCGCGGTCACCGCGCTCGGCGGGACGGCCCGCGTGGACATCGCGGCCGGCACCGTGGAGGTCGACGGCGTGACCGACGAGGTGCGCGTTCGCGCCGCGATCGAGGACGAGGGCTACCGCGTTGCCGCGAGCGATGTAGCCGCCGAGAAGGCCGGCAGTTGCTGCGGCGGCTGCCAGAGCTGACTCACGACCGCTCGTCGGGATGGCACCTTGGACCCGGGTCCAAAGTTCACCGTTGCTGAACACGGCCTGTTCAACTTCGCGATAGAGTAGAACCGTGAGCCTTCCTTCGCTGCTGCTGCGCCTGCTGCTGTGCGTGAGCCTGATCGCCAATGGCATCGGGTTCGCGCAGGCGTCCACGCGCATGCAGCTGGCGCACGCGAGCCACGCGGGGCATGACCCCGCCGGGGCGTCGACCCAGTGCCACCCCGGCATGACGATGGCGTCCCATGCCGGCGACGCGATGCCGGCGATGGACCATGCCGCGATGGGACATGGCGCCCCAGCCACCGACGGCGCCGATGCGGACGCCGATCAGGCCGCAGACGAGCCGGCAGACTGCTGTGATGGCAAGACCTGCCAGTGCGCGTGCACGCAGCACGCGTCCGCCGGGTTCATTCCCGAAGTCTCGCCGGGCGTGATGCCCGTGCATTCGGTGATGGCGATGGGGGGCACCTCGCAACATGCCTCGCCGCGGCTGCCGCACCTGATTCGACCTCCCATCGGCTAAGGCACTCCCCACGCCCTCCGGGCGTGGCAGGCGCGTTCGCGCCTCGTGGTCCTTTCACAAGGACCTGCCTTACCTCGATTGGAGTGCTCCATGTCTTCCGTATTCCACGGCGACCCCGCATCCGGGGTGCCCATGCTGTCGCGTCGCCGCTTCGTCCAGGGCCTCGCGCTCGGCGGCGCGGCCGCCGCGTTCCTTCCACGCACCGCCTGGTCCCAGCCTGCCTCCCGGGTCGGCGACTTCAACACGCTGCGCGGGACTGATTTCGACCTGACCATCGGCGAGACGCCGGTGAATTTCACCGGGCGTATGCGGCCGGGCATCACTGTCAATGGCAGCATCCCGGCGCCGATCCTTCGGTGGAAGGAAGGCACCACGGTGACGATGCGCGTGCGTAACGCGCTGCCGCCGGGCTCCATCCACGGTCACGAGACCTCGATCCATTGGCACGGGATCATCCTGCCGGCGAACATGGACGGTGTGCCGGGCATTTCGTTCGACGGCATCGGCCGCGACGAGACGTTCGTCTACCGCTTCGACGTCAACCAGGCCGGCACCTACTGGTACCACTCGCACTCGGCGTTCCAGGAACAGGCCGGCCTCTACGGCGCGCTCGTCATCGATCCGGCGGGGCCAGACCCGATCGCCTACCAGCGCGACTACGTGGTGCTGCTCACCGACTGGACGGACCTCAACCCCGAGCAGCTGTTCGCGCGTCTGAAGAAGATGGCGGACTTCGACAACACCTACAAGCGCACGGTCGGTGACTTCATCCGCGACGCGCAGAAGAAGGGTCTGTCGGCAACGCTCGAGGATCGGAAGATGTGGGGGCACATGCGCATGACGCCCACCGACATCTCGGACGTCAACGCCAACACCTACACCTACCTCATGAACGGCACCACGGCCCTGGGCAACTGGACCGGGCTGTTCAAGTCGGGCGACAAGGTGCGCCTTCGCTTCATCAACGGCTCGGCGATGACGTACTTCGACGTGCGCATTCCGGGGCTGAAGATGACCGTGGTCGCCGCCGACGGCCTACCCGTGCACCCGGTCACCATCGACGAGTTCCGCATCGCGACCGCAGAGACGTTTGACGTGATCGTCGAGCCCAGCGGGCAGGACGCATTCACGATCTTCGCCCAGGACTCGGGGCGCACGGGCTATGTCTCTGGCACGCTCGCCGTGCGCGAGGGCCTGCGCGCACCGATCCCGAAGCTCGATCCGCGCCCCATCCTGACGATGGCCGACATGGGCATGGCCGATCACGGCTTCCATGGTGGCGGCTCGATGGCGGGCATGGACCACAGCGCCATGGGCCACGGCGCAGCGCCGGCCGCAAAACCTGCGGCGGCCGCCGGCGACATGGCGGGCATGGACCACAGCGGCCACGACATGTCGGCGATGGCCGGCAGTGCGCAGGCCAGCGGCTCGATGGCCGGTATGGATCATTCATCCATGGCGGGCATGGCCGGCATGCAGACGCATCCGGCAACCGAAACGGGAAACCCGCTCGTCGACAACCAGGCCATGACGCTAACGTCGCGGCTGTCTGATCCCGGCAACGGCATGGGAACGGACGGGCGGAAGGCGCTGAGCTATTCGATGCTGCGCAGCCTGGCCCCTGACGAGGATGGCCGCGAGCCCGGCCGTACGCTGGAAATGCACCTCACCGGACACATGGAGAAATTCGCCTGGTCGTTCGACGGCGTGAAGCACTCGCAGTCCGGGCCGATCAAGCTCAACTACGGCGAGCGCATGCGGATCACGCTGGTCAACGACACGATGATGTCGCACCCGATCCACTTGCACGGCATGTGGAGCGACCTGGAAGACGACGACGGCAACTTCCTGGTCCGCAAGCACACGATCGACATGCAGCCCGGCAGCAAGCGCAGCTACCGCGTGCGCGCCGATGCGCTCGGGCGGTGGGCGTACCACTGCCATCTGCTCTACCACATGGAGTCGGGAATGATGCGCGAAGTGCAGGTGCGCGAATGAATACGCACGCCTTGAAGGTCCTCTCCGTCAGCCTGCTCGCCGCGGCGCTCGCGTTTCCGGCAGCGCCTGCCTTTGCGCAGCACGAAGGGCACACGATGCCGATGCCGGCACCGAAGCCGGCGCCGAAAAAGCCTGCTCCCAAGCCCGCGCCGAAGCCTGCGGCCAAGAAGCCGGCACCCAAGCCCGCCGCGCGTCCGGCGGCCAAGCCTGCGGCCGTCGACCATGCAGCGATGGGACACGGCACCGCTGCGCCGAAGCCGGCTGCGAAACCGGCCGCGCGGCCGGCTGCCAAGCCCAAGCCAGCCGCAGTCGATCACTCGGCGATGGGACACGGCGCGCACGCACCTGCGCCTGCGCCCAAGCCCAAGGCGCGCCCGGCGGCCAAGCCGGCGACAAACACGCGCCCGGCCGCCAAAGCGCCGGCTGCGGCATCGGCGGTCGACCATGCGGCCATGGGGCACGGGACGCCGCCCGCCACGCCGGCGGCCGTCGACCACGCCGCGATGGGGCACGGCACGCCGACGACGGCGACGCCTGCAGCGGTCGACCATGCCGCCATGGGCCATGGCACGCCAGCGGCGACGCAGCCCACCCAGGCCGTCGACCACGCCGCGATGGGTCATGGCACGCCCACGAGCACCGAGCCCATGGACCACAGCGGCATGGATCACGGTGCGATGCCTGGCATGGACCATGCCGCGATGGGCCACGGGGCGGACCCGGACCTGCCGGCCGATGCCGCCCCGCGCACGCCGATCCCGGCGCTGACCGACGCCGACCGTGCTGCCGCGTTCCCGCACGATGCCCACGGCCATGAGGTGCACGACCAGCGCGTCTTCTCCTACTGGCTGGTCGATCGCCTGGAATGGCAGGACACCGAGGAAGGCAGCCTGGGCTGGGAAGGGCTTGCGTGGATCGGTGGCGACATCAACCGCGTCTGGCTGCGCACCGAAGGCGAGGCCAGCGACGGTGAGGTCGAGTCCGGCAATGCCGAGGTTCTTTACGGCCGATCGATCACGCCGTGGTGGGATGCGGTTGCCGGCGTTCGCCACGACTTCGGGCACGGCCCGTCGCGCACCTACGCGGCCTTCGGCTTTCAGGGCCTGGCGCCCTACAAGTTCGAGGTCGAGGCGACTGCGTTCGTCGGTGCCAACGGGCGCGGCGGCGCCACGCTCGAGGCCGAGTACGACACGCTGATCACCAACCGCCTGATCCTGCAGTGGCAGGGCGAGACCACGCTCTATGCCAAGGACGATCCCGAGATCGGGGTGGGCTCGGGGCTGTCGACGATCGAAGCGGGCGCGCGGCTTCGCTACGAGTTCAGCCGGCGCTTCGCGCCGTATGTGGGCGTGGAGTTCGAACGCGCCTTCGGGGAGACCGCCGACCTTCGTCGCGCGGACGGCGAGCCCACGCGTGACACCCGGCTCGTCGCCGGCATCCGGTTCTGGTTCTAGGGGAGATGGACCACATGCAGCATCCACGACGCAAACGCCTGATCGTCCCGCTCATGATCGCCACCGTCGCCAGCCTCGCGCTGGTCGGCGGGGCGGTCGCCTTCGTCCGCGCCGGCATCTACAACGTCGGCGCCGACGATCCGCACCTGCCTGCGACCTATGCGGTGCTCGAGCAGCTGCGTGAGGCCTCGATCGAGGCGCGCGCGAGCAAGCTCGAGGTGCCCAAGGACCTGATGAGCCAGGCGCGCATCACACAGGGCGCAGGCAACTACGCGGCGATGTGCACCCAGTGCCATCTGGCCCCGGGCATGGGCCCGACCGAGATCTCCCGCGGGCTGTACCCGGCGCCACCGAACCTGACCAAGGAGACGGTGGATGCTGCCGAGGCGTTCTGGGTGATCAAGCACGGCGTCAAGGCCTCGGGCATGCCGGCCTGGGGCGGCAGCATGGATGACGCGTACATCTGGAACATGGCGGCCTTCATCCAGAAGCTGCCGACGCTCGACGCGGCCCAGTACCAGGCGCTGGTCGCCTCCAGCGGCGGACACTCGCATGGCGGCGGGGAGACGATGCCGCACCACGACGGCGCAGCCCCAGCCGGTGGCGACCACCCGCACCCGCCCGGCACGCCGGCCGACCATCACGCGCCCGCCGCGCCTGCAACGGGCGGGCACAGCCATGCGCCGGGCACGCCGCCGCATGACGACGCGCCGGCCAAGGCTGCAAAACCCGCCCACGTCGATCCGCCCGGCGCGCCGCCACACACGCACTGACCCAGGACCCTGCCATGAAGAGCACCCATTTCGTCCTCGCCGCCGCGCTCGCCCTTTCGGCCGGCTCCATCCATGCACACGAGCCGTCGCAACATGCCGCCAAACCGGCCGCGCCGGCCATGGATCCGGCGATGCAGGCGGCGATCGCGGTCGTCGAGCAGTTCGGCACCGCGCTCAAGGCGGCCGACATGGCCACCGTCACGCGCCTGCTCGATGAGCGGGTGCTGATCCTGGAAAGCGGTGGCGCCGAGCGTTCGCGCGACGAGTATCTCGGCCACCACGCGATCTCGGATGCGGCGTTTCTCGGCGGCGCGACGATCACACCCAAGCAACGCACAGCCCAGGTCTACGGCGACACCGCGTGGGTCGGCAGCGAGAGCGAGATCCGCACGGGGCAGGGCAACGATGCCAAGACGCTGCTGAGCACGGAGACCATGGTGCTTCGTCGCGTCAGTGGCGCCTGGAAGATCGTGCACATCCACTGGTCGTCGCGGCCGAAGAAGGCAGGTGCGCCGTGAACGGGCGCAGGCTGTCTGTGCTCGCGGCAGGCCTCGTGACGCTCGCCGCGTGCGCGCAGGGCGCGGGAACCAGTGCGCCGGCAGGGACGACGCCCGCCGCGGCGTCGAGGAGCATTCCGCAGGCGGCCGCGCCTGCGAATGCAGCGACGCCCGCGCGTGCGCCGGCAATGGGGGCAACTGCCTCGCCGATGAGCGCCGCCGCACTGCCCAAGGTCGTCGTGCACAAGAGCCCGAGCTGCGGCTGCTGCGCCCTGTGGGTGAATCACATGCGCGAGGCCGGCTTCAGCGTCGACGTGCGCAACACCGACAACCTCGAGCCGGTCAAGAAGCGCCTGGGTGTGCCGCTGGGCAAGGGCTCATGCCACACCGCCCAGGTCGGCGCGCTCGTGGTGGAAGGCCATGTTCCGGCCGCCGACATCAAGCGCCTGCTCGCGGCCAACGACGGCGCCAAGGGGCTCGTGCTGCCCGGGATGCCGGCAGGTTCACCGGGCATGGAGATGCCCGACGGGCGCGTGCAGCGCTACACGGTGGAGAAGATCAATGCGGACGGCAGTACGTCGCCGTTCGCCACGCATGGGGAGTAGCACTGGGGACGGTGAAGCGGGCGCGCCGACCAACGCCCGCATCCAAATGGAGAACCACCTCATGAGCCATCACAGCGCCGAACATCGCAGCACCGAAATGAATCAGTGCATCACCGACTGCTTCAACTGCGCCGCGATCTGCATCGAGACCATTAACCACTGCCTGAGCATGGGCGGCGAACACGCACGGCCTGAGCACATTGCCCTGATGCAAACGTGCGCGGAGATCTGCACCGTGAGCGCCAACGCGATGCTGCGTGGCACGCACGCGCACTCGGCGACTTGCCGGGCCTGCGCCGAGATCTGCCGGATGTGCGCGGACGACTGCGAGCGTGTCGGCGGCAGCGACGAGGCGATGCGCCGTTGTATCGAAGCCTGCCGCCGGTGTGCGGACAGCTGCGCGTCGATGGCGTCGATGTGATGCCGCTGCGGCCCCGCGGTTTCGCGGGGCCGCATCCTGTGCCCGAACGAGCCAAGGAGATGTCATGGACCATCAACATTCAAACAAGATGATGAAAATGAGCTGGCGCAAGTTCGCCGCGATGGTCGTGGCGTCGACGGTCATCATGTTTTTCCTGATGTACCAGCTCATCTACACGCCGGACCATGCCACCTTCAGCGTGACGCGACTGGTGTCGTCACTTGTGATGGGGTGCGTGATGGCCGTGCTGATGCTCGCCTTCATGTGGAACATGTACGAAGGGCGAGCGACGAAGTTCGCGGTACTCATCGGCGCGAGCGTGTTGGGGCTGACCCTGCTGGTCGTCAATCGCGATCAGTCGCTGATCGATGATTCGCGCTTCATGAAGTCGATGATTCCGCATCACTCGATCGCGATCAACAATTCGCGGAAGGCGCGGATCAGCGACCCGCGTGTGCGGAAGCTGGCGGATCAAATTATCGAATCGCAGGTACGCGAGATCCGCGAGATGAATCTGCTCCTCGCTGACATCGAGCGAAGCGGCGAGCGCGGGAACGAGCCGCTTCCTGCGATACCGGCCCGGATGACCCCTGCGATGGAACAAAAGGCGCGGGACGCGGTGCGGTGATTCGGCTGCTGCCTCCTCGGGCGTCCACCGTCCCGGTGTCCAGAGCCCGACGTGCGCGGGGCCTTCGCCGAACCGGGCAGCACACCGGCATGCAAATAGAGAAGTCTGGCGGGTTCTTTCAACGAGACATCGATCATGAAGATTGGTGAAGTCGCGCGGCGAGTGGGGATCCCCATCGACACCGTGCGCTATTACGAACGCAATGGACTGCTGCCGCCGCCTGCGCGCCGCGCATCCGGCTACCGCGACTACCACGACAGCGACATCGCGCGCCTGAACTTCGTGCTGCGCGCAAAGGCGCTCGGGTTCACGCTGATCGAGATCCGCGAGCTGCTGCAGTTGTCGGACGCAGCGGAAGGCGACATGGCGAACATCCGCGGGCTGGCCGCCAGCAAGCTGCAGGACATCGAGCAGCGCATAGCCCAGTTGGCGCGCGTGCGCGATGCGCTCAAGGGGTTGGTGGACGCCTGTCCGGGCCGCGGGCATGTCAGCGGCTGCCCGATCCGCTCGGCGCTGTTTGACCTGCAGGAGCCGGTGCGATGAGTGCGCCTGCTGCCACACGAGGGATCGGGGCGACCGACCCGGTGTGCGGCATGCCGGTCGCGGCCGACACGCCGTTTCGTACCGAGTACGACGGGCAGGCCATTCTCTTCTGTTCCGAACGCTGCCGCGCGCGTTTTGCCGCCTCACCGAAGACGTACCTGGTCGGGCCGCCTGCACAGGGAGTGCGGGAGGGACATGCTGCGCACGCCGAGGCGGCGTCGCAGCCCGCGCCGGCCGGCGCGGGCGCGATGTACGTCTGCCCGATGCATCCGCAGGTACGCCAGCCCGGCCCCGGAACGTGCCCGATCTGTGGCATGGCGCTCGAGCCGGAGATGCCGACGGGTGATGATCAGGCCAGTCCGGAGCTCGCCGACTTCAGCCGGCGCCTGTGGTGGACGCTGCCGCTCACGGTGGTCGTCCTGCTGCTGGCGATGCTCGGCCATCGCGTCGGGGCCATTCCAGTCGCCACGCGCACCTGGCTCGAGCTCTTCCTGTCGACCCCGGTGGTGCTCTGGGCCGGCGCGCCGTTCTTCGTGCGCGGCTGGGCCTCGATCCGCAACCGCTCGCCGAACATGTGGACGCTGATCGCCGCCGGCGTCGCCGCGGCCTATGGCTACAGCGTGGTCGCCACGCTCGCGCCCGGCCTGTTTCCGTCGGAGTTTCGCGAGCACGGACGCATCGGCGTGTATTTCGAAGCGGCGTGCGTGATCGTCTCCCTGACGCTTCTCGGGCAGGTGCTCGAGCTGCGCGCACGCTCGCAGACCTCCGGTGCGATGCGCGCGCTGCTCGGGCTCGCGCCCAAGACCGCACGCCGCCTCATGCCCGACGGCAGCGAAGCCGATGTTCCGCTTTCGGCGGTCATGGTCGGCGACCGCCTGCGGGTACGCCCCGGCGAAAAGGTCCCGGTCGATGGGACCGTCGAGGACGGCACGTCCCACGTCGACGAGTCCATGCTCACCGGCGAGCCGATCCCGGTCGCCAAGGGTGTGGGCGATGCGGTGATCGGCGCGACCCTCAATACCACCGGCAGCCTGGTCATCCGCGCCGACCAGGTCGGCAGCGGCACGGTGCTGGCGCAGATCGTGCAGCTGGTCGCCAGCGCGCAGCGCTCGCGCGCCCCGATGCAGCGCATGGCCGACCGCGTCGCGTTCTGGTTCGTCCTCGCGGTGATGGGGATCGCGGTGGCGACGTTCCTGGCGTGGGGCCTTCTGGGCCCGGAGCCGTCGTGGACGTACGCGATCCTCAACGCGGTGTCGGTGCTGATCATCGCCTGTCCGTGCGCGCTAGGGCTCGCGACTCCGATGTCGGTGATGGTGGCGACCGGCAAGGCGGCACAGGCCGGCGTGCTGTTTCGCGACGCCGAAGCCGTGGAGCGGATGCGCCAGGTCGACACGCTTATCGTCGACAAGACCGGCACCCTGACCGAAGGACGCGCGGCCTACGACGATCTCGTCGCGTTGGCCCCGTTCGAGCATGCCGATGTCCTGGGGCTGGCTGCGAGCCTGGACCAGGGCAGCGAGCATCCGCTGGCCGCTGCGATCGTGACCGAAGCACGATCGCGCGGCCTGCGGCTCTCCGGCGTCGAGGACTTCCAGTCCGAGACGGGGCTCGGCGTGCGCGGCACCGTCGATGGACGTCGCCTGCTGCTGGGCAACACGCGGCTCATGCAGCAGGCGGGTGTCGACATCGCGCCGCTGCGCCTTGAGGCCGAGCGCCTGCGCGGACGCAGCGCGAGCGTGATGTTCCTGGCCGTCGACGGGCAGCCCGCGGGCCTGCTCGCGGTGACCGATCCGATCAAGGAGACGAGCGGGGCGGCGCTTCGCGAGTTGCGCCAGGCGGGCATGCGCATCGTCATGGCGACAGGCGATGGCGCGACGACCGCGCAGGCGGTCGCGCGAACGCTCGGCATCGACGAGGTCTATGGCGAAGTCCGCCCCGAGGACAAGGCCGAGCTGGTCACGCGCCTGCAGCGCGAGGGCCGGCGCGTGGCGATGGCAGGCGATGGCATCAACGATGCGCCCGCGCTCGCGGCCGCTGACGTCGGCATCGCCATGGGCACCGGTACCGATGTCGCGATGTCCACCGCGAAGGTGACCCTGGTGCGCGGTGACCTGCGCGGCATCGGCCGCGCACGCGCGATCAGCGCCGCGTGCGTGGCCAACATGCGCCAGAACCTGGCGTTTGCCTTCGCCTACAACGCGCTCGGCGTGCCGGTCGCCGCCGGCGTGCTGTATCCGGCGACGGGCTGGCTCCTCAGCCCGATGCTCGCAGCGCTCGCCATGAGCCTGAGCTCGGTCTCGGTCGTGGCCAACGCCCTTCGACTCAACCGCCTCGACGTCGCCCGCGCGGCGCCGAGCGTGCCCTCTACGCGGTGTGCCTCATGCCACTGAGCTTCTCCGTCAATCAGTCGGCATGGGGCCACCGCACCCCTTCCCCCCGGCCCGCGGGCCGCATCACAGGAGTGTCCACCATGCGCTTGAACCTCATCGCCCTGTTCGCAGGCGCGCTCGTGCTCTCGGCCTGCAGCCAGGCGACCCCTGACGAATCCACCGCAGCCTCAGCCGCCGCGGATGCCCCGGCCGCGACGGCATCGACCGAGGCCGCAGCGTCGGCGTCCACCAGCGGGGTGGCGCCGGCTGCGGGAATGGACGGCATGTCGGCCGAAGAGCACGCCGCCATGACGGCGGGCACGGGCGCGGCGGCGGGTGCGCATCCGGAAGGCCACGATGCGAGCGCCGGGGGGCAGGCCGACAGCATGGCCAGGATGGATCATGGTGCGACGCCGGCGACAGGTCAGGGCGCCGCCACCGGCAGCGCACAGGCCGGCTGGTACCGCGGTGGCACGTTCCAGCCGTGCGGGAGCACGCAGACCTATACGGTCAGCCGCACCGCCGACATCGACGCGAAGATCCGCGCTGGCGACATGAGCCCGAACGACCCGGTCTACGTGCGGCTGGAAGGCGCCGCGGCGAACGGTGCGTTCAATGTCACGCGCGTGGCGCAGGTCGGCTCGCCGACGCCGGTGCGCGACTGTCCGATGACCGGGACCACCACGCAGGGCTGATCACGGCCTGCCTGCCCGCACCCGGGCAGGCGCCGTTCGGGAGAACGATCATGGAGAACATGCAGCATGCAGCCCGCGGCTCGGCGCATGGCGGACGCGGCGCGTATATCCGCCTGGCGTGGATGGCCGGGCTTTCGTTCATCGCGATGTACTTTCTGATGTACGCGATGGTCGATCGCTATTCCAGCGTCTACGCCAACATCAACCAGGTCTACATGGCCGGTCTCATGGCCGCGCCGATGGTGGCGATCGAGCTTCTGATCATGGGCGCGATGTATCGCGATCGCCGGCTCAACCGGATCCTGGTGGCGACGAGCGTCGCGCTCGCGGTGCTGTTCTGGGTGCTCATCCGCACCCAGGCGGGCGTGGCCGATCGCCAGTTCCTGCGCTCGATGATCCCGCATCATTCCGGCGCGATCCTGATGTGCGGCAAGGCCGAGCTGACCGATCCCGAACTGCAGGCGCTGTGCCGGCAGATCATCGACTCGCAAAAAGCCGAGATCGAGCTGATGAAGCGGATGCTCGAGCGGTCCAAATAAGGCAAGACGCCCCGGTAGCGCATCCCGGGGCGCGGGGGAGACATGGGGAAGGCATTGTTCTGGCGCCGGACGCATCGCGTACTGGCGTTGATCGTGGGCGTGCAGGCGCTCTTGTGGATGGCGAGCGGGCTGTATATGACGGCGATCTCGATCGACGTCATCCACGGCGACCACCTGGCCCATACGCACCGGCCGGCGCTGGCCGTCGTGGGTCCGCTCAAGGCCCCTGCCACCGTCGGCATCGTGCCTGACGAGGCGCTGCGCCTGAAACAGTGGCAGGGCCGGCCGGTCTACGAGGTCGGAAAGGGCCCGCAGGCACGTCTGATCGACGCACGTACGGGCGTGGTGCTCAGCCCGCTCACGCGCGCGACGGCGCAGTCGATCGCGCAGGCGCTCTACCAGGGCGACGGCGCGGTGGAGTCGGTCCGCTGGCTCACCGACGCGCCCCAGGAGGTCGGCACGCGGCCGGTCCCGATGTGGCAGGTGCGCTTTGCCGATTGCGTGGCGACCACGCTCTACATCTCGCCCTTCACCGGCGAGCGCCTGGCCACGCGGCACACGCTGTGGCGCGCGTTCGACGTGATGTGGATGCTGCACATCATGGATTACCGCACCCGCGAGGACATCGGGAATCCGCTGCTGCGCATTGCCGCAGGCCTGGGCCTGCTGCTGACGCTCGCGGGCCTGGTGCTTTCGTTCTGGGCACTGCGCGGGAGGGGTCGATGAAGGCCTGGCTCGCGCGGCTGCACACGTGGGTCGGCGTCATCGTCGGCATCCAGCTCGTCGTCTGGCTAGGCAGTGGCCTGCTGATGGGCCTGCTCGATCCCGAAGCGGTCAGCGGCGAGCGCACGCGGGCGCCGACGCCCGAGCTCGCCCTGGCATGGCCCAGGCAGGCCGTGCCTCCGGATGCGGTCGCGGCGCGCAGCGCGTCGCCGGTCCTGCTCGTCGAACGCACCTGGCGCTTGGAGCGTCCGGTCTGGCGCGTGCAGACGCAGGCGGGCACGGCGCTCGTCGATGCACGCACCGGCGCACCGTGGCGGCCGACCCGCGAGGAGATCCTGCGCGTGGCGCGGGCCGACTACAGCGGGCCGGGCAGCGCACTCACCCCGCGCTACTGGACGCAGGCCCCGCTGGAGGCGCGCGGCCATGAGGGGCCGGTCTGGCAGGTCGACTTCGATGATGCCGCCGGCACCAGCCTGTACATCGATGCGCAGGACGCCTCGGTGCTCGAGCGGCGCAACGACACCTGGCGCGTGTTCGACATCGCCTGGATGCTGCACATCATGGATTACACCGGTCGGGAGGACTTCAACCACCCGCTGATCGTGAGCTTCGCCGTCGCAGGGCTGTGGATGGCGCTGAGCGGGCTGTGGCTGCTGGGCTATGCGATCAAGGCCGGCCACCTGCGACCCCGCTGGCGGGCCGCACAGGTTCGCGTCCCGGTCGGCGGCGCGGTCGACTCCGGCCCATCGACCCTCACCGGTCGCCGGGGCGAAACCGTGCTGGCCGCATTCGCCCGCGCAAAGCGCCCGCTGCCGTCGCGCTGCGGCGGTGGCCAGACCTGCGGGATGTGCGTGGTGCGCACGGCGAGCGACGCGCCGATCAGCGATGGCGATCGCCGCCTGCTTACGCCGGAGGAACTCCAGGCGGGCATGCGCCTGGCCTGCACACTCCCCATCAGCGAAGGACTGCGCGTGGACAACATCGAGTCGCACACGCGGCCGGGTTGGCAGGAGGCGGTCGTCGAGCAGGTGCGCGGTTGCAGCGCGAGCCTACGCGAGATCGTCCTGCGTCCCCTCGAACCCATGCCCGCCATGCGCGCGGGCAGCTACGTGCTCATCGAGGTCCCGGCCTATCGGCTGGAGCGCGAGCGCTGGCTCGGCGATGCGCTGCCGCTGCCGATGCCGCTGCTCGAACAGGTCGGCGAGGCGCTGGCCAATCCCGAGCCGCTGCAGCGTGCCTACTCGCCCTCGCTCACCCCGCAGCTGTGCGACGGGCGCCTGCCGTTGCTCGTGCGGCTCGACGTCGATCCCGCGCGACCGATCGCCATCGGGAAGGGCTCGGCATGGTTGTTCGCGCTGGAGCCAGGCGCGCGCGTTCGTTTCATGGGTCCGTTCGGTGACTTCCGGCTCAAACCCGGGGCCCACGAGAAGATCTTCATCGGCGGCGGGGCCGGCATGGCGCCGCTGCGGGCCATGCTGTCGGAGGCGCTGCAGGCCGGCGGCAAGGAGCGGATCCACTTCTGGTACGGCGCCCGACGCGCCTGGGAAGTGCCCTACGAGGCCGAGCTGCGTGCACTGGCCGCCGCGCACGAGCACTTCGACTTCCACGTCATCTACTCGGAGGACGACAACGCCGGTTTCGGACCCCGTTGGGTCCACGAAGCGGTGCATGAAGGCCTGTTGCGCTCGCACGGCGCGCTGGCCGAATGCGAGTTCTACCTGTGCGGACCGCCGGCGATGCTCAAGGCCACGCGCGAACTGCTCGCGGAGATCGGCGTGGCGGCCGATCGCGTGGCGTTCGACGACTTCGATGCCAGAGCTGCACCGGCTTCGTGAGCCCGGATTCGACCTCGAAGTCCCGTTCGGGCAGACCGTGTGTGCAGAACGGGCACCGCGTGCCGACTCCACATCCACCGTTCGGGCTCGCCGCGCACGCGCCGGGACCTTGCGATCAAGCGATCCGACGCCCGAAACCGTGTGGCTTCAATGATCGCAGGAGGTACGCCTCGGCGACGTGGCGCACTTGCGGCTGCGCGTCAGCCGGCCGGGCCCGCGACGAGCGCCAGCAGGGCGTACCGCCCCGTCTTGGCAAGGGTTACCAGGGCGATGAAGACGCTCAGTCGCTCCCTCATCACCCCCGCGACGAGGGTCAGCGGGTCGCCGCCAACGGGCAACCAGCTCAGTAGCAACGTCCACCTGCCGTAGCGCTCATACCAGCGTCGTGCCCTGTCGAGGGCGGCGCCCTCCTTCGGGAAGCACCTTCGCCCTCGCAAGCGCTCGAATTGACGTCCGAGGATCCAGTTCACGATCGAGCCGAGAACATTGCCCGTCGCCGCGACGGCGACGAGCCAGACTGCCGGATGGCCTTCCCAGAGCAGGGCGACCAGCAACGCTTCGGACTGCAACGGCAGCAGCGTGGCCGCACCGAAGGCAGCAGCAAACAGGACGCCGTAGCCAGCCAGCTCCACGCTCGAGCTCGGTCGGATTCGGCTTTAGCCCGGCCACCGGCGATGCAGCTCGTCGATGCGGAACTCGTGTGCATGAGAACCCGATGCGTCCGCGTCGCCGGCAAGGTGCGGATGGTCGGCCGGCAGCTCGGGATGGACGTGCGGGACCACGCTGGGGTCGTGCTTGGGCCACAGCGCACGGGCACCCAGCAGCCCGACGACCGCGAGGACAGTCAAGGCAGCCAGGGCCGCACCCAGTCCAAACGTCGATCCCACCCAGCCGGCGAGTGGATAGGCGAGCAGCCAGCAGATGTGCGACAGGGAGAACTGCGCGGCGAAGAGAAACGGCAGCGACTCGACATCCGCCGAGCGCTTGAGGAGCCGCCCGCCGGGCGTGACCAATGCGGCGTATGAGGCACCCATCGCGAACCACAGCGCCAGCACGGAGGACCATCCAACGGCGCCGTCGACGGAAGCCCATAGTGCCGACCCGATGAACAGCGCTGCCGACATCGCAGTCCCCGCCGCGAGCATCACCTGTCGATCGGCGACACGATCCAGGAACCTGGGCAGCAGCAGCGCTACGGCCATCGAGCCGGCGCCGAATGCCGCGAGCGCCCAGGCGACGTCGCCTTCGCGGCCTTGAAGCGGTCCGCGCACCAGGACGACCGTGTTCACGAATACCATCGCTCCGCCCGCGGCGGCGCAGAGATTCAGCGCGAGTAGCCCGCGCAGTCGCGGCGTGCGCATGTAGATGCGGATGCCGCGCGCCGCGCGCTCATAGGGGCTCCCGGCCGTGCGCGCCGATGCTGCGACGGGAAGCGCCGTCGCCAGCACCAGAAGCGCTGAGAGCACGAAGCCGGCCGACGTACCGGCAAACAGCCCGTGACGGCTGATCACGGTCAACAGCGCGGCGGCCAGAGCGGGGCTGAGCAGGCTTTCGAGGTCGTACGCAAGTCGCGACAGCGACAGCGCGCGGGTGTAGTCGCGCTCCTCGGGCAGGATCTTGGGAATGATCGACTGGAACAGCGGCGTGAATCCGGCGGACGCGGACTGCAGCACGGCGATGAGCAGGTAGACCTGCCAGATCTCGGTCACGAACGGCAAGGTCAGCGCAGCGCCCGCTCGCACGAGATCCAGTGCGATCAGGACGGGCTTGCGCAGTCGTGCAGACACCACGGCACCCGCCAAGGGCGCCAACGTGACGTAGACGATCATCTTGATCGCGAGCGCCGTGCCCAGCACGGCACCAGCCTGTGCGCCGGCGATGTCGTAGGCGAGCAATGCCAGTGCCACGGTCGCAAGACCCGTCCCGACGAGCGCCACAAGCTGGGCCATGAAGAGTGTTCGGTACGTGGCGTTGCGCAGGATCTCAAGCATGAGGGGCCTCGCGTATCGAAGAATCAGTGGGGAGTCGAAGACAAAGGAATGGTTATGTCGCAGCCCGCACTGACGATGGGCGAGCTCCGCCGCTCGATTGCAGTCCTGACAGATCGTGCCGTTCGCGCATCACGCTAGGGCTCATCAGTAACGAGAAGCCACGCCTCGCCGTGGAGCTGGACGACTTCGCGCGCCAGGAACTTCAGGCGTGCACCCGTGCTGGCGAAGCGACTGTCGGGCGTAGGCGATCCGACGGCGCGGATGCCGGCCAGGCGCGCAAGCCATAACGCACGCGCCATATGGAGCGGATCGCTCACGATGATGGCGCTCGACAGCTTCCGCTCTTTCATGAGGCCCGCGGCGAACCTCAAGTTGTCGCGGGTGCGACGAGACTGGGGCTCCACGAGGATCGTATCCGCCGGTGCCCCATGGGCGATGGCATAGCGCCGTCCCACCTCCGCTTCCGAGTAGCGCGCGCCGTGGCCATACCCACCGGTGAAGATGAGCACGCGGGCCAGGCCCCGCTGCTGAAGGTCCATCCCATGCAGGATGCGCTGTCGGAACACCGGCGAAGGCCGTGCGTCATAGGCGGCAGCGCCCAGCACGATGATCGCGTCCGAAGGCGCCGCCTGGTCACGCGCTCCGACGGCCACGATGTAGACGGCGACCACGAGGATCCACGCGACGCCCGCGAGCACGAGGCGCCTGAACCATCGCCAGGGCGACGGCCGCCGTCGCGACCTCACCTTGCGCCACCGCAGGTCAGTAGGCTGCGCTCGTCGCCGGTGGGGCGAAGTCGATCACATGGAAACATCCACGTTCTCCTACGGGGCTGCAGACGGGCGATGAACTCAAGTGGAGGCGCAACGGCAAGGCGGCGCAGCATCGCCGAGGGCGCCTGCGCCGCTGACGGGATCCCCGTGCCGAGGCGCTCCAGCGCGCATCGGCACAGAGCGCGCCGCGTCAGCTCTTCTTGCGCTCCTTGGCCGCGGGCTTGGAAGCGGCCCGCTTCTCGGCCTCGCACTTGGCCTTCAGGGCCTTGATCTCCGGGTACGCGGAGTCGACCTCGAAGCGACGGGGATAGGCGAGATCGGCGCAGGTGGCCGCCAGCGGCTTCTGATCCTCGCCATGGCCTTCCTGATGGGCGATGGCCGACAGCGGGAGGAGGGCGGCGGTCAGGGCGAGTGCACGGGTAATCATGTTCATTGGGGACTTCCGATTGGGCGCCCCATCGAATGCAGGTCGAGGGGCGGTGAGCCGGCGAGGCCGGAACGGTGCTGCGGATCGGGCGCCTGATCGCCCGAGGGGTTAAACAAGGCGCTTAATGGCGGCGTACTCACCGCGCACGCGCAGGACGACCGTGACCGGTGTCGTGCCACGGTTCCGCCAGAACCAGCCGTGATTGCCGTCGAATGCAGCCACCAGCACGCCTTCGTCCGCACCGACGCCACGGCCTTTCTCGTAACTGGTGGCCTGGCCACTGCCGTCGCCGTGCGTGTCGAAGTTCACCGTGCCGCCGCGAACCTTCCAGCTGAAGTGAGCCTGCTCGCCTTGCTTCATCACGAGCTTGATCTCGGCGCCTTCTCCTGGCTGCAGGACGACGCGCTTCTCGTCGCGCCAGCGGATCGCGGCCACGCTGGCAGGATGCGCCGCTCGCTGATCGTCACGACCGGCACTCGAGGGTGCACGCGCCGCGACGACGTCCGAGGTCACGCCCGTTTCGCCGGCCGTGTCATTCGATGCCGCGTCGGCGGCGGCCTCTTTAGCGAGCTGCGCCTTGATCTCGCCCATTTCCGTCAACCCCAAGAGCCGGCCGATGCCGGTCGGATCGATGGCGTATTCGGCCGGCAGCACGGTGGTGACCAGCAGCGTCGCCGCGATTACAAGCGCGATGAGGGTTGAACGAATGAGCTTTCGCGCGGACGGCAGGTCCGCCGCATTGGGTCGTGCATTGTTGTACATGGGATGCGACGCCTTAAGTTCAGGAAATGAAGTAGCCGGTGAGCTGGTAGCCGATGAGCACGAAACCCGCGCACATCAGGGCGACGTTGGCGGTGTAGGCCCGCCGCCAGAAACTGGACGTACGCCGCCAGAACCCCATGGCGATCAGGATCGTGCCGAGCGCGATCAGCTGGCCGATCTCCACACCCACGTTGAATGCCAAGAGGTTCGGCACGAGACCGTCGGGGGAAATCTCGTAGTCGATGATCTTGCTCGACAGGCCGAAGCCATGGCAGAAGCCGAAGATCAACGTGGCCGCTTTGGTGTTGGGCTGAAAGCCGAACCACCTCTGGAACGCGCCTAGGTTGTCGAGCGCCTTGTAGACGACCGAGAGTCCGATGATCGCGTCGATGAGATAGCTGTTGATGCCGATGTTGAAAAAGACACCGAGCAGCATCGTGGTCGAGTGGCCGATCGCGAACAGCGTGACGTAGAGCGCGATGTCCTTCATCCGGTACAGGAAGAAGATGACGCCCAGCAGGAACAGGATGTGGTCGTAGCCGGTCGCCATATGCTTCGCGCCGAGGTACATGAAGGAGATCTGGTGGGCGCCCGAGATCTCCTGGATGTAGCCCTTGTCTCCCTCGGCGACGGCGTGGGCCAGCACGTCGCCGGCGGCTGCGAGCAGTAACGCCGCCAGTGCGACAAGGCCAGCAGCGCGACCCCGTTTCGGGGTCGCGCCGGGCCCCAGTGGAATGCGTCGTTCAATCGTTTGCATCGCGTCGATCTCGTGAGTGGCGGGGCATGGGGGCGCGGGCGTCATGACTGCGCCGGCGCCGGCAGGCCGGCCTCAATCGTGGGTGCGCCGCCGGGCGCGGACTCCTTGCGATGGACCAGCCGATAAAGCGCCGGAAGCACCAGGAGCGTGAGCAGCGTGGAGGAGATGATTCCGCCGATCACTACGGTGGCCAACGGACGCTGCACCTCCGCGCCGGTGCCGACGTTGATCGCCATCGGCACGAAGCCAAGGCTCGCCACCAGGGCCGTCATCAGGACCGGACGAAGACGCGTGAGCGCGCCCTCGATGACCGCATCGTCGAGGGCGGTTCCGAGCTCTCGCAGGCGGCGGATGAAGGTGATCATGACCAGCCCGTTGAGCACCGCGACCCCCGACAGCGCGATGAAGCCCACGCCTGCGGAGATCGAGAACGGGATGCCGCGCAGCCACAGCGCGAGCACGCCACCGGTAAGCGCCAGTGGCACGCCGCTGAAGACGATCGCCGCGTCCTTGCCCGAACCGAACGCCATGAACAACAGGCCGAAGATCATCACGAGCACCACCGGCACGACGATCGTCAACCGCTGCCCGGCGGAGACCAGCTGCTCGAAGGTGCCGCCGTACTCGACCCATGTGCCCGCCGGCAGCGTGATATCCCGTGCCACACGCTGCTGGAGCTCCTCGACGAACGATCCCAGGTCGCGACCGCGGACGTTCGACGTGATGACCACGCGCCGCTTGCCGTTCTCACGGCTCACCTGATTGGGGCCAAGCTGCACGTCGATCTTGGCGACCGCGCTCAAGGGGACGACGCCCGGCAGGTGCTGGAGCGACTCGTCATCCGGGCGACCGGCGGTCGCGGGCAGCGGGATCGGCAGGGACGCGAGTGCCCGGGGATCCTGACGCTCGGCTTCGGGCAGGCGCACCACGATGTCGAATCGGCGATCGCCTTCGAACAGCTGGCCCGCACTGGCGCCGCCCATCGCAGCCGCGACGGTTTCCTGGATGTCCGCGACCGCCAAGCCGTAGCGTGCGAGCGCGGCGCGGTCAGGGGTGATCACCAGCAGTGGCAACCCTGTGACCTGCTCGAGCTTGACGTCGGCGTTGCCCGGGATGGAGCCCGCCAGGGCTTCGATCTGCTTGCCGACCGCCGTGAGCTCCTCCAGGTCATCCCCGAACACCTTGATCGCGACCTCGGCGCGCACGCCGGCGATCAATTCGTTCATGCGCATCTGCACGGGCTGGGTGAACTCGTAGTTGTTGCCCGGGATCGCGCGGACCGCCTTCTCCAGTTCCGCCACCAGCTGCGCCTTCGGCTTGCGGGGGTCCGGCCACTCCTTGCGATCTTTCAGAAGGATGAAGGTGTCGGCCACCGACGGCGGCATCGGATCGGTCGCGACCTCGGCCGTTCCGAGCTTGCCCACGACCTTGTCGACCTCCGGGAACTTCTTGATCCGCGCCTCGAGCTGCTCTTGCATGCCGACCGCCTGGGTGAGGCTGGTGCCGGGGATTCGAAGCGCATGCAGGGCGATGTCGCCTTCGTCGAGGTTGGGAATGAACTCCGTACCCAACCGGGTCGCCAGCAGGCCGCACACGACCACGAGTGCAGCCGCTGCCCCAACGATGGCGACGCGCATGCCGAGGGCTTTGGCCAGAAGCGGTGCATAGACGCGGTTCATCGCGCGCATCACCCGCGTCTCCTTCTCCTCGACCTTGCCCGTGACGAACTGGGCGACGGCCGCGGGTACGAAGGTCAACGACAGTGCCATCGCCGCAGTCAGCGCCATCACCACCGTGGTCGCCATCGGGTGAAAGGTTTTGCCCTCCACGCCGCTGAGCGCGAAGATCGGCAGGTACACGGCGGCGATGATGAAGAGCCCGAACAGGCTGGGCTTGATCACCTCCGCGCTCGCGCTCGCGGCCAGGTCGTGGCGCTCCTCGCGGGTCAGCAGGCGCCCCAGTTCGTGCTGACGCTCACCGAAGCGGCGCAGGCAGTTCTCCACGATGATGACCGCGCCATCGACGATGAGGCCGAAGTCGAGTGCGCCCAGGCTCATGAGGTTCGCCGAGACCCGGTTCTGGACCATGCCCGTGATCGTGAGCAGCATCGCGACCGGGATGACCGCCGCCGTGATCAGCGCCGCGCGGATGTTGCCGAGCAGCAGGAAAAGCACGGCGATGACGAGCAGGGCGCCTTCGAGCAGGTTCTTCTGGACCGTTCGGATGCTGCGGTCCACGAGGCTGGTGCGATCGTAGACGGCCGTCGCACTGACGCCATCGGGAAGGGTCGCGTCGATCTGCTTGAGACGCTCGGCCGCGCGCATCGCGACGTCGCGGCTGTTCTCGCCGATGAGCATGAACACCGTGCCCAGGACCACTTCACGGCCGTCCTTGGTGGCCGCACCGGTACGCAGCTCCGACCCGATGTGCACGTCCGCGACATCGCTGATGCGCAACGGGAGGCCGTCGCGCATGCCCACGACGATCTCACGCAGGCCCGCCTCGTCACCGACCTGGCCCGGGATGCGGATCAGGTTCTGCTCACCCCCACGCTCGATGTAGCCCGCGCCCGTGCTCGCGTTGTTCCGCTCGATCGCCTGCAGCAGGTCCTCGATCGACAGGTTATAGGCGACCAGCTTGGCCGGGTCGGGAGTGACGTGGAACTGCTGGACGTTGCCGCCGATCGTGTTGACCTCGGTGACGCCCTTGAGGTTTCGCAGCTGTGGCCGGATGACCCAGTCCTGGAGCGTGCGGATGTCGGTCGAGGCCCACGGGGTACCGTCTGCCTTCTTGGCGCCGGGCTCGGCCTGCACCGTGTACATGAAAATCTCACCCAGGCCCGTCGCCACCGGCCCCAGGGTCGGCTTGATGCCTTCGGGCAGCTGAGCCGCGGCCTGCTGCAATCGCTCGGCCACCTGCTGACGGGCAAAGTAGATGTCGGTGCCGTCTTCGAAGACGACGGTCACCTGCGACAGCCCGTAGCGCGAGATCGACCGCGTGTACTGCAGTCGTGCCATGCCGGCGAGTGCCGTCTCAACGGGGAAGGTCACCCGTTGCTCGGCTTCCAGCGGCGAATAGCCGGGCGCTTCAGTGTTGACCTGGACCTGGACATTGGTGATGTCGGGTACGGCGTCGATCGGCAGGCGGCCGTAGCTCCAGATGCCCAGCGCCGAGACGGCCAGCACCAGCAGGAGCACCAGCCAGCGATGCGCGATCGCTGTGCGAATGATTCGTTCGAGCATGACGCTCCCCTTAGTGGTCGTGGCTCGCGCCGGACTTGTCGACGTCGGCCTTGATGAGGAAGCTCTGCTCGCTCACGTAGGGCGTGCCCGGATTGATTCCACCGAGCACCTCGGCATAGGTGCCGTCCCGCGCGCCGAGTTCGAGCATGCGCACCTCGTAGGTCTCGCCGTATCGCGCGAAGACGACCGTGAAGTCGCGAAAGCGCTGAAGTCCGGATTCCTTCACCGCGAGCGGCACCTGGCGCGCGTTGACGATGACCTCGGCCGCCACCGTCATTCCGGGGCGCCAGCGGCCGTCGAAGTTGTCGACACTGGTTCGCGCCACCACGCTTTGACCCGACGCCATCGGAAGCAGCGCCTGGATCTTGCCGCCCGTCTTGGACTCGCCCGTCGCCGACGCGATTTCCACTTCCTGGCCGACCTGGAGCTTCTCGGCGTCCGCACCGAGTGCACGCAGCTCCACCCAGACCTCGGAGAGGTCCGCGATCTCGATGAGGGCGTTGTCACCGGCCACGTCGCCGACGTTCGTGTTGCGCGCCAGCACCACGCCGTCGATCGGCGCGTTGACGGCATACGTGCGCATGCTCTCGTTGCCTTCCACCAGCACCAGGCGCTGGCCCCGCCGGACGCGCTGGCCCTGTTGCACGTAGACGCCGCGCACGATGCCCGGGAAGCGGGCCGTCACCTCGGCCCGGCGGTTGACGTCGAGGGCGACGCTGCCCATCAGGTCGACCGTTTCGCGGATGACCGCAGGGCCCGCGCGCTCGATTACCACACCCGCTTCCTGCGCAGCGGCGGCGGGGATGGTGGTGCGCCCCTCGTAGGAGGCATACGTCCATCGATGCGCCTTGCCCGCGTGCGTTGCCGACACTTCGACATCGAACGAGTGCGGCTCGGTGACTTCGCCGCTCCCCGTGAGATAGCCATTTTCAGGTTTAAAGGCAAACTGATTGACTTCCCCATCCAGGCGCTTGAGCGTCATCCGCGCCACCACCTCGGCCGGGTTGAGCGGCTTGTCGTCGAGATAGGCATACAGGCGGAACTGCGGCGGCACGCCGCTTTCGAAGATGGTGACCTCGATCGCGAAGTTGCCATCGCGCAGCATTCGGCCCCGATGCGGCCCGCGCTCGTACTCATCGCTCTTTTCTGCGGCTTGCGAATTCTCTTCGTTGTTGGGTGATGCGCCGTTGCCGCCACAGGCAGTCAGCACGGCGAGTAAAAAGGCGAGGCACAGTGCTCGTGTGTTCATGGGCGGGCGTCCGAGGGCACGGCGGTGAGACGTTCGATCTCGACCAGGCGCGTGTGATAGCGGGCAGCGGCTTCGACGCCGCGCACGCGCAGGTCGAAAAGCGTCTTCTGCGCTTGCGTGAGGGCTATGAAGGAGAAGCGGCCGAGCTCGAACCCGCGACGCGTGAATGCAACGGCCTGTTCGGCCTTCGGCAGCATCCGCTTGGTCACCGTCTCGTATTCGGTGCGCGCGTGGAGCAGCTCCTGGTAGGCCTCGAACAGGGCCTGGTGGCCCTCAAGGCGCGCGGCAGCCCGGCGCTGCTCCACCGCTGACATGCGAGCGTCGGCTTCGGCCACCTCGAGTCGCGAACGCGTCTTCGTTCCAAGTGGAACGGACACGGCCATGACCAGCCCTTGGTCGTCCAGCGCTTCCAACCGCCGTACCCCCAGGCTCACGTTGATGTCGGGCTTGCCATTGGCGATCGCGACCCGCCGCTGCGCCTCGATCTCGGCGATCTCGAACTCACTCCCGCGCTGCGCCGCGGTCCGAGGCAGCCGCTCGAGCAGTTGATCGAGGGATTCAACCGAGGGCAGCTGGCGCAGGTTCCCGCTGACGGTCTTGAAGTCAGGCGTCGTCGCGCCCCAGGCGGCGGCCAGGCTCGTCCGGGCGCTCGCCAGCTCATGCTCGGCGTGTTCCCGCCGCAGCTCGGCGTCGGCGACGGCGATCTCGGCGGCGCGCAGGTCGGACTCGGGATTGCGCGCGGCTGCGACCCACGAGGCAATTTCGCGCCGCGTCTGCTCGGCCAGGCGCACCTGCTCGTGCGCTTGGGCCAGGCGCTGCTGATCGGCCAGAACCTCGATGAATCGCTCGGTGACGCGGCTCATGACGTCGATTCGGGCGACCCAGGCAGCATGCTCAGCGCGACGAACTTCAGCCGCTCCGAGGGCCTGGCGTGCTGCTCGCTTCCCTCCGAGCTCGATCAGGCGGCCGATGCGTACCGTCGCCTCCGCCGACTTCACGCCACTGACGCTGCCGGTGCCGGCGACGTTCTCAAGCTCGCCGCCGACGGTGTACGGCGTCGCGAGGCCGGCGCGGTCGGCGCGGGCCTGAGCGGCGCGGATGGTCGCGGCTTCCGCCGCGAGGGTGGGGTGGGCCGCCATGGCACGGGCCACGGCCTCTTCGAGGCGCAAGGGTTCAGCGGCGTGCCCATAGGGGACAGCGCCGCAGGTCCCGGCAAGTGCCAGGACCAGCAGACAACGCAGTTTCACGGAAAAACCTCCGGGGAATCGGCAAACGCGACAAAGCCGCCTAGAGCGGCATCAGGTCGTCGTTACGCGATCGGAGGTCGGAATGGGCTCGACAGGCGCTCGGGAATCCGCGCGGTATCGCTCACTGCGGGTACCAGCAGATGGCGCCGTGACACGATGGGCACTTCGAGCGCCGCAATACCGCGATCGAAGGCGCCACCGGAGGCCTGGTGCATCAGGCCATGCGGGCCGTCGGTATGGCCGGGCTGCTCGCCGTCACTGGACCGACGGTCGTTGTCAGCGTCGGCCTCCGTGCCCCCCTCGCCGTGCGAGTGCTCGCCGCCGCTATGGGCCGCCAGCTCTGGGTGAGCAACGGCATGCATCTCGCTGATCGCCGTCACCACGGGGCGCGTGAGCAGGCCGAACGCCATCAGCACCAGCAAGCTGGTGCAGAGAAGCTGACGCAGTCGGCGGATACCTTTGCTCACTTTTGCACGATAACTCGGCTGATGGCCTCACACAAGCGCGAACGAATACACGCTTCGCGGCACGGCGTCGCACTGCACCGCCAGGCTTCCGGAAGAGACCCGACTTCAAGGCGTGCAGGCGGTCACAAAAAAAGGCCCGGGCGAACCCGGGCCTTGCTTGAGCGGCGTGCCATGTCCAGTGGAGACGCCGATCAATCCTCCGCGGCCTGGTAGGCCGTCTGGTAGCGACCGGCCGCGACCGCGAATGCCGCGCGCGAGACTGTCTGGTTGGGGTCGAAGTAGGCCTTCAGCGTCGGCTGCAGGTCGAAGGGCCCTTGTTGCACGCCAAAGCGTGCATTGATCAGGCCAAGGTCAAGCGCGTATTGCACGTAACCGCGCAGACTGGCCGGGATCGCACTGGCGTCCTCGATCGGAATGCGCTTGCCGTCGAAGAAGGCCGTGAGCGTGCCGGTAAAGGCGCGGGCTTCGTTTTGCAGGGCCATCGACTGCACCAGCGAATAGGCCAGCGAGACGCGGGTCACCGAATCGTTCGGCTTGAATGCGCCACTGAGGGTGCCCATCACCGGATCCTGGCCTTGGGTGAGGTCGCGCAGCGCACCGCCGCGGGCGGCGACGGACTCGGCGAAGGCATACCCGGCGCTGCCGCTGGAAAGATCGGTGAAGCTCGACCGACCGCTGAAGGGCAGGTACTGGCGGATGTTCTGGCCCATCATCAGGTACTGCGCGAGCTCGATTCGCTTGAGCGTCTGGTCGGGGCGGAACGTGCCGTCGGGATAGCCATCCACCAGGCGATTGGCCACGGCGAACTCGACGGCGGTCCGGGCCGGGTGTGCGCCGATGTCGTTCAGGCCCGTGTACCCGCCGCTGCGCAGGAAGCTGACTTCGCCATTGACGAAGCCCGGTGCCCCGTAGCCGTTGGTGACGTTGAGCGGATCGACGTCCGTACCGGACACCGAGCCGATGCCGCGCACCTGGACACGCCAGGTGCCGGGCTTGCCCGGGGCACCCGCGACCACCGTCTCACCGAGCGCCGGCAGCGCGATCGACGAGCCGTATCGGTTGCCGTCCGGATCAATGAGCGAGATCGCCAGCGTGTTGTCGCTGATGGTCGCGCGCGCGGAGACGAAGCTCACCCCCGCGTCGACGGTGAACGTGTAGTCCTGCAGCGTGCCGACCGGCGAGAAGAACAGCTCGAAGGGCTGGGGGGCGCCGCCCGGCGAGAGCAGGGCATTCGCATTGAAAGTGCGCAGCGCGCTCACCGTCGCGCCATAGCCGGTGCGAACGCCCGTCGCTTCGGCGACCGCGGCGTAGGCATTCAGATGGCCGGTGCCGGCCTCCCAGGGCAGGCGGCCGGTCATGTTGGTCGCCGTGCGCTCGATGATGTCCTTGATCTGCGCGGACGTCAGGTTCGGGTTGGCTTCCAGCATCAGCGCGATGACACCCGAGACATGCGGCGTGGCCATCGAGGTGCCGCTGGAGTAGGTGTAGAACGGCAGGTGCTCCGGCGCCAGCCCGGCGTCCTGCGTCGCCGCCAGCGGCGGCAGGGCGCCGGTGTTGGCGCGGGTGGAGATGATGTCCACGCCGGTGGCGACGATCGTCGGCTCGTTGACGTAGGTCCAGGTCTTGCCGTCGGGCATGGTGAACGTGCCCGTCTCGCCGCGCTTGCCGCGCGAGGAGAACGAGGTCAGCACGCCGTCCTTCTCGCCGGCGCCCACCGAGATGACCCACGGCGCCTGCGCGTAGGGGTTATGCGTGTCTTCGCCCGCGCCGTCGTTGCCGGCGGCGAACACGCTCACGATGCCGCGCTTGTAGAGCTCGTAGGTCGAGATGTTGACCGGGTTGAGCGGGTCGAACTTGCCGCTCGAACCCCACGAATTGCTGGTGACGCGGATCACGTCGCGGAAGCTGAACTGGTTGGTGGCCGCATAGTCGAGGCCGCCGACGGCGTCGAGGATGAAGAGGACCGCGCCGGAACCGTAGCCGACGAGCGAGGCGCCCGGCGCCGCGCCGCGATAGAGCCCATTGGAGCGCTCGCCGGTGCCGCCGACGGTGCCCGCGACGTGCGTGCCATGGCCTGAGCCCAGGTCCGTATTGGGCACGCCTTCGAGATACGTGATGGGCACGATGCCGGGCACGGATTCGCGAGCGATCTCCGCCAGGATGTTTTGCGGCGCCAGCACGTTCTCGACCACGTGCTCGCCGAGCTTCAGATCCTCATGAGTCGCGTCGATGCCGGAGTCGTTCACCATCACGCCCACGCCGCGACCGCTGAACGGGATCGCGCGCAGGAAGTCGGCGGGGTTGGCCACGACGCGCGCAGCGCCCGACATCTCGCGCTGTTCCTTGTTGAAGTACCGCAGCGGTGCATTCCAGTAGACGGAAACGACGTCGTCACGCTGGGCGAGCGCGCGGATCTCAGCCGGGGTGGCGAGCACGCCGGCGATCGGCAGCGTGCGCATGGTGCGGCCGCGCTCGATGCCGAGCGACTTGAGCATGTTGAGCTGTGCGGCCGTGACCGGACCGGACTGCTTGTAGCTGACGACGACGGCGAGCTCGTCCGCGGCGGCGGCGGAAGCCATCTTCTGGACGAGCTGCGGATCGAGGTGGGCATCGGCGAGAGCGACGCCACTGGCCAGCAGGCCGGCGGCGAGGGCGGAGATGCGAACAGGCGTACGCGGGACGGAATGCTGGGACACGGGGAGCCTCCAGGGGAGTAGACCCTCGCAGCGTCTCGCGTGGCGCGAGTTCGTCGCATCGGGAAGCGGGCCCAGCGCCGCGCAGGGAATTCACTCAGTGGACTCTGGACTGCAGGTGAAGAGTCCAGTCGCGTGGATGCGTTGGCGGAAGACCGCTACGCTGGCGCGAGTGCGTGGCAGGGCGGCCTGGGATGTCGATGCGAGTGCGTTTCGCGGCAGGTGTCGTCGTGCTCGGCCTAGCCGCCGGGATCGTTGGGCTCGTTCAGCACAAGGGCTACGCCGGACTCGGATTCGTCTGCTCGTCGCTCTGGACCGCCGGCCTGATTCTGGTCGGTTGGCGGGCCTGGCGGGAAAGCCTCCTGGGCGCAGGGCTCCTGCTCGCGATGACGGTGCTCGGCTTCTATGCCTTCTTCTTCGAGAACCGTGCATTCGACCTGGCGCTGGATGAAGCGCGTTTCGAGGCCGCGATGGCGTTGGCGCGGCCGGACGCGACTTGCCGGATCGTCGATCGCACCGCACGCTTCGAGTCGGCGCTGCGAGCCTGCCTTCTCCAGGCCCATCGCGACAAGCTCAGTGCCGCCGGCGAGGGCGCCCGGCAGGTGTATATGCCGCCGGAGCTGGACCTAGCCGACAAACTCGTGACGCAGGCGCAGGGGGACGCAGCCGATGCCTGTCGAGAGCACTTCATGGTCCTGTACGCCCCCTGCCCGGCGTCGTTTGCATCGATGGACGCCGGGGCGATCCAGCAGCTGATGGCACCACGCTGATCGGGGACGGGTAGACGATCAGGGCCTGCGACGGTCATTTGCCACAATGCGCCGGACTTGGCCAGAGTGATGACCATGCTACCTAGGCTTCCCCCGCGTCTGACCATCGCGCTGGAGGTAGCGTTCTTCGTCGCGACGCTGGTGCTGGCGCTGATCTGGAACGCTGATCCCGATGGGCGCTGGGAGCCTGCGCTCGCGCTCGTTCTCGTCGCGACCGCGGGTCTGGAGATCTACCGTCGGCGTGCGCCCGCCGGGCCCGAAGACCGCTTCGCGACTCCAGCCGACCGCCTGCGCCATCGCGAGCGTCTGCGGCAGCTGCTGCAGGAGGAGATCTACAACTGCCGGGCCAAGGGCCTGCGCCAGGACGTCATCGTTCGCGACGCGGCTCGCGTGGACGTCTATCCCGACACGGACCCCAACGACACGGGCATCTCGGCCTGGTTCCGCGTCGGCCTGATCGACACCTACGAGCGTGGCATCTGCCTGGGCCTACGCTACGGCGGGCTGAAGGCGTGCGAGGGCGGGTACCGGTTCGTCGACTACGTCAATGACGAGGCGGCTGACCGGACAGTGCTTCTGATCGGCAATGTTCCGTATGACTCCATCGTCGAAGTGAATCTCGCAGGGGACAAGATCTACGGCTATCCGCACATCTTCTGCCACTTCGACCATGCAGGCGAGCCGTATGAGCGCCTGTGGTTTGCCGAGCGCAAGCAGCTCACCGAGACCCATCCGTACTTCGAGCTCGTCGCCGAGTACGAGGACGTCAAGCGCAACAACCCGACCGATGGAGAGCTGCACTTCTTCTGATCCCCCGGTATACCGATCCCGGGGGCTCACGTTCAGTGGGTGGATCGGCGTCAGAAGCGGTAGCTCGCCCCAAGGACGACCTGCCGCCCGGCGCCTGGCAGGATGCCGCGCGTGCGATCGGCGATATAGGTCCGGTCGGTGGCGTTCTTGACCGTGCCGTAGACCGTCCAGCCGCTGTCGCCGACCGCGTAGTTGACCGCGAGGTTCACCAGCGCGGTGGCATCGAGCGCACCAACCTGCCCATTGCCATTGATCGGTGCCGACACCGTGTTGGCGAAGTCTGCGAACTGGCGCGAGGTGTAGACGCCTTCCACCGCCATGTCCCAGCCGCCGACGACGTAGCCCATGCGCAGGCTGCCGGTATGGCGGGGCGCATACGGCATGCGGCGGCCGGCCGCACTCCCGGCCACAGCCTGCCCGTTGTCGACGCGCACGAGCGCGGAGCTCTGCTCGGCGACCGCGAGCGCGGTATAGGCCAGCTGCACATAGGGCTGGCCTGGGCCGGTGGCGTCGAACGTGGCGCGGGCTGCGGCCTCCAGCCCCCGGTAGCGCGCCTGGCCCTGGGCCAGCGGCGTGCTGCCCGACGCGATCGAGCCGACCGCGATCTGGTTGTCGAAATCGTTGTCGAAGGCCGCCACCTCGAAGCTGACGAGGCGGCCCATCCGCCCCCGCACGCCGAGTTCCGCATTGCGACTGCGCTCGGCGTCAACGGCGACCACGGTGCCCGTGTTGCCGATCAGATCCTCCACGCGCGGCGGGGCGAACCCTTCGTGCACGCCGGCGAACACCTGCACGGAGGGCGAGGCTTCGAACGTGGCGCCGATGCCGGGAACCCACTCACTGACCCGCTCGGCGCCGCGCGCGCCCGCTCCGAGCCGGTTCTCGCGCGTGAACTCCATCGACTCGAATCGAACGGCCGGAACGACCGCCAGGCGTCCGAACTCGAAACGGTTCTCGACGAAAGCCGACCAGGCGTCCACATCGCGCAAGTTGTGCTCGACCAGAGCCCCGGTGGTCGCGGTCGGGGTCGTGCCGTTGAGCTGCAGCCGTGCCTGGCGCTCGCGGTGCAGCCGCACGCCGGCCTCCAGCTCGCCCTGCACGGCGCCCAGGCTGTAGGTCGCACGCAGGCGCGGCTCGATGCCCCATGTAGTGAAATCGCGGTTGCGCATCTGCCGCGAATTGCAGGCATCGACGTCGACGGCCTGGCCCGCCAAGCGCGCGTTCGTGAACGCGGCGCCGCACTGGCCGTCGGTAGTCGAGCTCGACTGCCGTCCCCAGTCGCGGTGGAACTCGTAGTAGTAGGCATTGGCCGACAGGCTCGCCGAGTCACCCAGCGCCAGACCCCAGGTGGCCGACGCGCCGAAGCGCTCGAGGTCGAATCGATCATTCTTGAACGGGTTGTAGCGCGCACCGAAGGCGCGGTACTCGGCGTCGGTCAGGCCGGAGTACGTAACCTGCGAGTCCTCGCGGAGGTACGTCGCGCGCAGCGTCAGCGACTGGGCCTCGCCCAGGCGGGTGCTGAACTTGTAGTTGAAGTCGCCCTGGCGCAGCGACTGGTTGTCGCGTGCGCCGTCGCCTTCCTTGGCCATGGCATCGAAGCGGTGGCCGCCGGCGCCCAGCGCCACGCGAAGGCGCCGGTAGCCCTCAGTGCCGACGGCGGCATCGATCTCGCCTTCGAAGTCCTGCGGCGGCTCGGGCGTGATGTAGTTGATCACCCCGCCGATGGTCTGCGGCCCAAAGCGGAGCATGCCGCTCCCCTTGAGCACCTCGATGCGCTCATAGCGCTCGATCGGCGGGTGGAAGTAGCTCGCGTTGTCGCCGTAGGGGGCAAACGCGAAGGGCAGGCCGTCCTCGAGCAGCAGCACCTTGGTCGATCGCGTCGGGTTCAGCCCGCGGATGCCGATGTTCGGACGCAGGCCGAAGCCTTCCTCGTCGCGAACGACCACGCCCGGCACCTTGCGAAGCGCCTCGCCGACCGAGAGCACGCGGGCGCTTTCGAGGTCCGTCTGGTCGAGCACCTGCGCGCTGCCGGGCTGCGTGGCGGCACGCTCTTTCGTGCCAACCACCACGACCCGGTCGAGCTCGGCGGCATCATCGGCGAAAGCGGGGGTGCACAAGGCGGCGATGCTCAGGCTGAGCAGGGTGCGAGGGAGCGTTGGCATGGAGGTCGGTCGAGGGCGCAGTGCGCGGCGCGCGGACTCTACGTGATGATGCGAATCATTCGCAACTAGAACTCTGCATCAAACCCCAAGGTTTGACCTCGTGCCGCGCGTGCAGCCCGCCGCGGCTTCTCAGTAGTGATCCAGTGCGAACGCTCCCGCGGCAAGCTTGAAGGACGAGGCGTTGTCCTTCAGCAGGAAGTACAGATTCCGGACTTCGGGTACCAGGCGCAGTCGATCACCTCGCGGGCTTGCGATCTCGATCGCGTCGCCATCGAGCGCGACCTGCAGGTGCTGCACGTCCTCTCCCGCCCAGGCGGCCGGTGCCCAGTAACCATCGTCCACGCTTCGCTTGAGCTGGCGCGCGTTGAACCAGAAGTACTGGAAGTCGAACCCCCTGAAGTCGATCGCTGATAGACAGCCATGCTGTTTTCGCAGGGCCGCGAAGTCCTGGTCGAAGGCATGCTGGTCCATTTCGGCGTCGAGCGATGACCGCCACCGCTCGAAGTCACCCCGGTCGAACGACTTGGGGTGGGCCTGGATATGCGGGGTCACGCAGCAGAAGACGCAGCTCATGTCGTCGCGCCCGATGATGTGCGTGATGTCCGCATCGCCCATGTAAAACCGCGCAGATCCGTTCAAGACGAAGGCCGCCTTGATCTGAAGGGCGTGCGACCGGGCGCTCGCGCCCTTCAGATGCACCTGGGCTGCATTGGTCACGCCCAGGTCGATGCCGAAATCGGGCGTGTACTTGGTGGCTTCGAAGCCGTGGAAGTAGATCTCGCTCGCGATGCGGTACTCGGCCGCCGCGCCAAGGAAGAAGTTCTCGTAGTTCTGCGCAGTCAGTGGCATGGGCTGAGGAACACCTGAAGGAACGACGTGGGCAGCGATGAGCCTCGGGGGCAACAGCGCTCATGGCGCCGGGCGCTACCTGCAGTGGGCGCTGCGCACCCAAAGCCGCCGCGGGCACGCCATCACGATCGCGCCGGCGGTGGCAGCTGGGCGCACGACCATGCTTTCAGGGTATAGCGCTCGAGGTCCCGCGCGATCGCATAGGCCATCCCGAGATTCATCGGCATCTTCTCGCCCTCGTGCCCGGCCGAAACGAAATCGGTGCCGGCATAGCGGTGATCGATCGATTTGCCGCCGTAATAGGCGCCGTTGTAGTGGTGCAGGGCGTTGCGGATCGTATAGAAGAGTTCCAGGTCCTTTTTTTCGCGCGTCGTGAACTGAAAGCGCGCATTCTGGTAGCAGACCGACATGTCGCCGGTCTGCAGGACGTAGTCGGGTCGCATCAGGTGCTTGGTGACGAGCTCGAAGATGTTCCAGGCCGATGTCACCAGCGCGGTGCCCATGTCTTCGAGAAAGTTGGTGTGCAGCTCGGCATTGCCCTGCCGGAAGGCGCGATAGAACAGCGGGTCGGGGAACGCGGCCTCCGCTTCGTCGATGGCGCTGGCGGGCAAGACGTGCGGATCGAGGATGTGGCGGCCATTTCGATCGCGCGTCAGCGCAGCGAGCACGACCCACTTGGTCAGGAAGACGCCGCGCAGCGACTCGAAGTAGCCGAGTATCGCGGCCTCATCCAGGCCGGTGACGACTTCGCGTTCCATGCGTGCTCCGGCCTGTGATCGCCCTAGGCGTTAGCCTCGGCCCGGACGCGGCCCGGGTCAATGCTTGGGCGCAGCGGCGGCGGGCTTGGGCGGACGCGGCGCGCGCGAGGAGCTGTGCATCGACAGGATCTGCCACCGGCCGTTGATCTTCTTGAGCGCGCTGGTCGCGACCGCCTGACGCTCGATGGGCTCGGGTTTGTCCTTGAGCACGATCGTGTAGCGATAGCTCTCGGTCGTCAGCGCGATGTCCCCTTCGATGCGCGTGTCGACCTTGTAATCGGAGAACTTGAACGACTTGAAGTGGCCGAGCTCGGGGCCGATGTGGTGGACCAGGTAGTCGGCATAGCTGCCCTCGACCTTGCCCGATTCGACCACGGTGTTTCTCGCGGCGAACAGCGCGTCGACGCCCTTCAGGTCCAGTCGCTCGAGCGCGTCCTTGTACTGCCGCAGCACCGCTTCGACGGCCTTGGTGTCCTCTGTTGCCGGCTCGGCAGCGGGCGACGGGGTAGGCAGGGCCGCAATCACGAGGGCGAAGGCGAGGGCGATCAGCGGTGGGCGGAGCAGGGGCATCAGTGGATCTCGTAGAGAGGGGTATCAAGGATCCCGGTCGGAGGCGTCCATGCCCGCCGACCGGCTATCCCCCGATCAGTCGCCGAGCAGGTCGGTGTTCTCGAAGCCCGGGGCGAGCGTGACGTGGTGCACCCAGACGCCGCCACGACCATCAGGCGCCACCCAGGTCTCCTCGAACACGCCCTTGCGAACGCGCTGGCCCATCGGCACGGGGCCGGCCATCGCGCCCTGCGAGGCGGTCATCGCCGAGGAAGTCGAGTAGCTGTTGTAGGAATCCAGGTGGCCGTACTGCGCCACGAGCTGGTCGTAGTCGTGCTGGTTCGGCGCGGTGCTGGTCGAGGACTGCGAGTAGTCCATGCAGGTGTTCTGCGAGGAGCCGTCCTCGGAGGTGTGCCCCAAGCCCAGCGTATGCCCAAGCTCCTGGCACATCACGTGGCGACGCTCATCCTGGCTCGCGAACGAGGCGGAGTAGCTGTCGTTCATCTTGGACGTGCCCTGGACGATGTGCCCCTTGGAATCGAGGTTGATCGATGCCAGGCCCAGCCAGCCGTTGTTGCCGTACGCGGCGTTGCAGGAGCGCACCTTGCCCGACACGGCCGCGCAGCGCTTGCGGGTGCGGCTGGTGTCGTCGTATCCGGTGACGCGCATGTCGACCTTGGTCGACTTGGACCACTGCGAGAGCGCGAGGCTGAGCTCGTCGTCCCAGTCGGCGGTGTTGCTGTCGATGACCTGCAGGGTGAACTCGCTGGTCGTGCGCGCCCAGTGGTAGTTGTTCCAGGTATGGCCCGCGCTGGCGGCCAGCGACACCGCGAGGGTGGCGGCGGCGGTCGCGAGGACCAGGCTCTTGCGTGCGATCTTCATGGCTTCTCCGTCAGGTAGAAAGCCGGAAGGACGCCGAGGCGTCCTTCCGGGGTGCAGGGGATCGATCAGTCGCCGAGCAGGTCGGTGTTCTCGAAGCCCGGGGCCAGCAGCACGTGGGTCACGTACACGCCGCCCTTGCCGTCGGGCGCCACGTAGACCTCGTCGAAGATGCCCTTCTTGATGCGGTTGCCGAGTGGCACGTTGCCCATCATGGCGCGCTGCGACGGCGCGAGGCGCGCATTGGCCTGCGCCGGCGCCACGTACGCGGCCGATGCCGCCGACGACAGCGAGTAGCTGTTGTAGCTGTCGGTGTGGCCGTACTGCGAGGCCAGCTGGTTGTAGTCGTGCGAGTTGGGCGACACGCTCGTCGAGGACGTCGAGTAGTCCATGCAGGTGTTCTGCGAGGAGCCGTCCTCGGACGTGTGGCCCAGGCCAATGGTGTGCCCGAGCTCCTGGCACATCACGTGCCAGCGCTGGTTCTGGCTTGCGAACGACGTGGAGTAGCTGTCGTTCATCTTCGACGTGCCCTGCGAGATGTGGCCGCGGGAGTCGAGGTTGATGGACGCCAGGCCCAGCCAGCCGTTGTTGCCGTAGGTGTAGTTGCACGAGCGCACCTTGCCGGCCGACATCGGGCAGCTCTGGCGTGTGCTGGCCGCGTCGTTGTAGCTCGTCACGCGCATGTCGAGCTTGGTCGACTTCGACCAGTCCGACACCGCGCGCGCCAGCTCGTCGTCCCAGTTCGACGTGTTGCTGTCGATGATCTGGAGCGTGAAGGAGGAGCCCGTACGGGCCCAGTGGTAGTTGTTCCAGCTGTGGCTTGCGGTCGCGATCGAGGCGGTGAGAACGGCGGCGGCACCGAGGGCAATGGCGGCAATGCGGTTCAACTTCATCGTTGCGTTTCCTTGCCTGTAACGTGGAGGAAGGCGCCGGGGGCAGGGGCGCCGGAAAGGCAGGCGTCAATGCCTGCGCCGTCGACGCTAGGCGCGGTGGCGAACTGCAACGAAATTGATGGGACAGGCAGGCCATTCGATATTTCGGAACTGTGACGGGTGCTCCACTAAACCCTTGACCCTGGGTCACGGTGCAGGTCAATAAATGACGCGATGCGTCATTCGGTTGCGCTGGTATTCAGTTTTTTCGGGCCTTTGTCACGTATCGCTTATGGCGCTTTAACATCTCGCGCCGCCAGATCCCGCCTTGCATATGTGGACGCGTCCACATATGATGTGGACATGGAAACCGCACTGCAGACGCCGGCCTTGGCGCAGGACCACACCCGGAGCGACCTCGCCCGGGTGCTGATGGCGCTTTTCGAGCGTTGGTCGCTATCGACCGATGCGCAGCTTTCGCTGCTGGGGCTGAGCCCCGAGAGCCGCAAGCTGCTGGGCCTCTATCGCAGGGGCGAGCGCGCGCTGCCCAACCAGCGCGACGCGCTCGACCGGGCCGGCTACCTCATGGGCATCCACAAGGGGCTGCGCCTTCTGTTTCCGGAGAACCCCGAGCTGCGCTACAGCTGGGTGACGCGCCGCAATCAGGTGCTCGAGGGACGCACGCCGCTCGAGGTGATGCTCGAGGACGGGCTGGTGGGGCTGGCCCGCATCGCGCGCCTGGTCGACTTCCAGCGCGGGCAGTAATGGCTCTGTTCGACCGCCTGACCGAGTTCAAGGGTCGCGTCTTTCGCAACATCACCTCGCTGCGCGTCTCCGAGGACCTGTTCGACGACCTCGTCTCCGACGCAGGCGGCCGCGCCGCCGCGGTGGCGGCGGACCTTCGGATGCGCATCAGCGACACCGGCGTCATTGCGCGCGGCCTGGCGTACTCCCAGGCCATCGACTATCCGTTTGCCGCCGATTCGTCGCTGTCGAGCCGCTTCGGCGATGGTCGGCTGCGCGTGTGGTACGGGGCACTAGAGGAGGACACCGCGCTCGCCGAGACCTGCTGGCACCAGCTGGCGCAGTTGCGCGCGATCGAGGGCGTCACTGAACCCGTCGTGCGCTATCGCAAGGTGTTCTCGGTCGAGGCCAACGGGCTGTTTCTGGAGCTGCGCGGCAAGGAGCTCGAGCATCCCGAACTCCTGGACAACGACTACGCCGCGACCCAGGCGGTCGCCCGGCATGCGGCCGGGCAGGGCCTGCCGGGCCTGCTGTACCCGGCGGCCCGTTGGCCGGAGGGCAGTTGCCTGGCGGCCTTTCGGCCCGAGCCGTTGTCCGATGCCCGCCAGCTCTACTACCTCACGTACCGGATCGACCCGGTCGCAGGCATCGTGACGATCGAGCGCACGCCGGGGCGCGTGGAGCGTGTCCTGCACGAGCGCGAGTTGCGCCGCGACCGATGAGGAGCCGTGGATGAGCGCCGATGACAATCTTCCTGCCGAAGACCCGCCGACACCGTCCGAGCGACCCGCACGGGCGCTGGCGGTCGGTCCGGGCGAGGAACTGCGCACGCGGACCCTGATCGCCGAGCAGATGCGCCAGCTCGCGCTCGGCCCGTCCGCCTCCGTCCGGGAGGCGATGCAGGCGCTGCAGATGCCCCGCATCGGCGATGCGATGGCGCAGGCACGCGCGCTGATCGCGGAAAATCCCATGGGCGCGCTAGTGCGCGACCTGGAGGCGGCCCAAGCACAGCTGCGCGCCCTCACCGCGTTTCCTGTCGAGCAGTTCCGCACGCCCGCGGCCGCCGAGATCGGCCGGCTGATGGCCGAACTCAAGCGCAATCCGGTCGCCGACTGGCTGCAAAGCGAGCAGGCGCGCGCCCAGCGCCAGTTGCAGGAAGCGATGGCGGCAATCCAGCGGCCCTATCTGGACCTTGGCCGCGAGATCGCCTCCTTCAATGCCGCGCTCGAGTTGCAGACGATCGGCCTGGCTATCAGGCAGAACCTGGGATTCGACACGGCATTTGCGCGCACGCTTCGAGAGGATCTGGGCGACTGGCGCGAGCCGGTCGATGAGCCTGTCGATCCGGGCGATGCGGACGCGCGAACCGTGCTCTACATCGAGCGTGGCGTGGAGCCTGCGCTGACCGCCTTTCCCGCGCCCACCTTTACCGACCTGCTGCAGCGGGCAGGCCTCGTGCTGCCGGCGCTGCCGGGCGGGCAGGGTGATCCCCTCGAGCCAAACGCCTTCGAAGGCTCCAAGTCGGCTTATGCCTGGCTGCTGCACTTCGAGCACGCGGTGCGGCGTTTCATCGACGAGCGCATGACGCAGGTCGTCGGGCCCGGCTGGATCCGTCAGCGCGTGCATGCCGACATCATCGCCCGCTGGCGGGCCCGGCAGCAGGACGCCGCAGCCGCGCGGATGGCGCGCACCTCGCTGCTGGACCATGCCGACTTCATGGACTATCCGCAGATCATCACCCGCAAGGACAACTGGCGGGAGGTGTTTCAGCCGATCTTCACCCGCGAGGAGAACGTCCGTGAGTCGTTCCATCGCCTCAAACCTGTTCGCAACGCGACGATGCATGCAGGGCTCATCACCCCGCAGGACCTGCTGCTGATGTGCGTCGAGATCCATCGCCTCATGCGCGCGATGCGGCCGTGAGCGCGACGCCGGTCGAGCTCTACTCTGCGGTCGCGCGCTACGGGGACATGGACATGGAGTCGTTCGAGGCCTACTACGCCCGGTGGCCACAGGCGCTCGCCGGCCTGCCCGAGCCGATCGTGCGTGACTGGGTGTATCGCCACTGGCGGTGCTTCTCGGACCGGTGGATCGAGCTCGCGCCGCATACGTGGCGCTTTGAACTCGCCGAGTTCTCAAACGACGAGATCCTGGCCGTCGACCATGTCGGCACGTGGATCGCGGACCTCGATGCCGAAGGCGTCGAGTACGTCGGCGACTTTCCGCGGTCGCGCACGCGCCTGGGCCGGTACATGCTCACCCACGGCACCTTTCCGGTGCCGATCATCGTGGCCAAGGACGCCGGCCATGTGGAACTGCCGCGAAGCGGCGGCACGCGCATGAAGACGCCCCTGCAATTGATCGAGGGCCATGCACGCTTGGCCTGCCTTCGAGGGATAATCCATGCGGGGCGCCCGCAGCTGCAGGCGTCGCACGCCATCTGGTTGGCGCACATCCCTTGAGATATCCGTGCACTGCCGGCCGCGACGCGGCGGCCGGCATGCCGAGCGCGTGGATCAGCTCGAGCGTCGGCAGATGCCGTACCACTGGCACAGCCAGAACTCCATCATGCGGATCTCGTCGAGCTGCACCTGGATGATGTCGGCGCACAGATTTACGAGCTCCGGGTGCGCCGCGCGGTCAAGGCAGACCGAAGCGCGACGGATCGCAATGCGATGGTGGCGAATCATCGACTGCATGAACTCGACCTCGTACTCGGCCGGCGGAAGCTGCGCCATCCGTTCCATGCGTCGCATGTCGCCCGGCTTCATCTGCGGCTGGTAGCGGATGCTGTACCAGCTCTGCAGCCAGCCCTGCATCTGCGCGATTTCCTGCTGCTGGGACATGCGGATGTCGGTGCACAGCTCGCGAAGCTCGGCATGCACCGCCTTGGACTCGCAGGTCGTGGCCATCATCGTCGCCATCGCATGGTGGTCGATCATGTCCTGCATGAAGTCGACCTCGTACCGGGCCGTAGCCGGCGCGGGTGCAGGCGCGGCAGCGCTCGCCATGCCTGTCAGAACGAGCAGCAGCGCGAGCGCCTGCCACATCAGGCGCAATTGCGAGGTAAGGAAAGTACGCATCGGACGCTCCAGGATCGGGGGAGCGCCTTCATCTACGCGCGCCAGGGTCGAAGGCGCGTTGACGAAGTCTTGAGCAAGAGTCCGACGTTGCGCGAAGAAGGGCCGCTCCACGTTGCGGAGCGGCCCGGGACCGTCACTGGGTGAACGGCTCCATCTTCTTGATCTCTACCTGCTGGTTGGCCTTCATTTTCGCGCCGAGCGCCTTGAGGTCGGCGGCTTTGCCGTTCTGCTGCAGCACGTCGATCATCTTGATCGCCGTCTTGTGGTGCATCGTCATCATCGTCGCGAAGTCCTTGTCGACGTTGCCCGACATGGTCATCGGCATGGCCTTGCTCTCTTCCATGATCCGGTGGAGCTCGGCCGCGGCGCCGCCCTGTGCAGCCGTACCCTGACCATGGTCCATCCCGGCCATGCCCTCGTGACCGGTTGCGGCCGCGCCCGCAGCCGAGGCATGCGGCGCCATCTTCTTGATCTCTTCGAGCTGATCGGCCTTCATCTTGGCGCCCAGCGCCTTGAGCTCCGCGGACTGCCCGTTCTGCTGGAGCACGTCGATCATCTTGATCGCCGTCTGGTGGTGCGTCGTCATCATCGACGCGAAATCCTTGTCCACGTCACCCGACATGGTCATCGTCATCGCCTCGCCTTCTTCCATGACGCGGTGCAGCTCCATCGAGCCCGGGCTCTGGGCGTCGGTGTCGGCACCCGCGGTCGCGTTGGCCGCGGGGGGCGTGGCCGCATCAGTGGGCGCAGCAGCGGTCGACGTGTCGGCCGCCGGCGCCTCTGCGGTGTTGTCGGATTTGGCGCAGCCACTGGCGACGACCGCCAAGGCCGTGCCGAGCACCATCGAGACCGCGAGGTTGAGAGGCTTTCGAGTATCCATTGCGAATTCCATGCGTCATGTGGAAGCTGCATAAGTGCCACGGCTGCCATCGTCACGCGGTGAGGTGCAGAAGCATGGGCGTGCGCCGGGTTGCTTCGTCCGGCGTACAGTCTGGACTATTGATTCAACTCCAGGGTTCCTGGTGGAACTTCGTCCGAATCAATCCCCGAGCGCGACACCCAGAGCCTGCCCTCACATTGATTCGATCGACGCACACCCGTGTTCCGCCAGAGTCCCCTTGTGCGAATGCGCGCGGTAAGGGTCGTAAAGGCCGTACCATTCTCTTGCGTGTCCGACTCCGGGGCGCTGTTGAACACGGTGTCGGTGATGAGTGACACGTGCCGCTTCGGCGCCATTTGCGGGACTATGCTTCGGGCTCGTCTGTTCGGCCCTATTACCCACCTGTGCACGAAAATCGGCTATATACCGATGCGGAGTCTCTGATCGCACCGTGTCCACTACCGCAGCCGTCGACCTGATCACCCTCCGCCGCGGTTGCGCCAGCTGCAGCCTCCAGCAGCTGTGCCTGCCCGCCGGCATCGGGCTCGCGGAACTGCAGCAGCTCGAGGACATCGTCAAGCGCAAGCGGCCGGTCGAGGCCGGCGATCGGCTGTTCCGGCAGGGCGATTCGATGGGCGCGGTCTACGTGGCGCGCGACGGCGCGTTTAAGACGGTGGTGGTGACCGAATCCGGCGAGGAGCAGGTGATCGGCTTCCACCTGCCGGGCGAGCTCGTCGGGCTGGATGCACTGGGCACCGGGGAGCATCGCTGCGAGGCGGTCGCGCTCACGCGCGCGAACGTCTGCGAGGTGCCCTTCAGCGAACTCGCGGCGGTCGCCTCGAGGATCCCCGGCCTGCAGCGCCAGCTGATGCGCGTCATCGGCCAGAGCGTGGGCCGCGACCAGGACCACCGCGAGATCCTCGTGCGCCGCCAGGCCAGCGAGCGCATCGCGCTGTTCCTGCACGGCCTGTCCGAGCGCCTGCGCACGATCGGCGAGCCGCATGAGGTGATCCGCCTGCCGATGAGCCGCGAGGACATCGCGCGCTTCCTCGGGTTGGCGCTGGAGACGGTGAGCCGTGGATTCACCCGCCTGCAGGAGGACGGCGTGATCGCCGTGCACGGGCGCAAGGTGGAGATCATCGACATGCCCGAGCTCGAGCGGCTCGTGCACGGCGATGGCGATCAGGACATGAAGTCTAAGGCCCGCGCATAGCTGCGAGAGGTCGGCCCTTTGTGTCCCCTCCGGCCTATGTGTCTCGACGAACGGGCGAGCGCGAGAGTGTATTGTCGGATCCCCGTCACGCGTATAGGCACAGCGCCCGGCCGGCAGCCACGCCGGCGACAGGCTAAACGTGTATCGCGTGCAGCTACACCGCAGGCGCCCCACGAGATGTGGGCCGAGCCTTCGAGACCGGCAGCATGACCGGCCACGTCACGAGGGCGTACTCGGCGCACGACGGCGTCGAAACGTGCCGACCGAAGGCAGGTGCCGCGACAGCGACGGCATCCTGCGCCGTAGTCGTCGCCCGCGATTAGACGACGTTGCATAGCTGGCGCGCAGCCGAGGACCAGTTCAACGATGTAGTGGCAGCCCGCGCCCGACGAGATCGCAGAAACGCGCGCCACCAACGCCGCCCGCACATCGGTGCGCAGCCGCAGATTCCAATGAACAACGCCATCAGGGCTGCGCTTGCGAGTGCATCAGCTAGACCCAGTCAAGTCCAGGACCACCCTTCCTTCGATGCGTCCTTCGCGCATACGTTGCAGCACGTCGTTGACGTTTTCCAGCGGCTCGGCCGTGACCGTGGCTTTCACCTTGCCCTCGCCGGCGAACTGAAGAGCTTCCTGCAAGTCAAGCCGCGTGCCGACAATCGAACCGCGGACCGTGATCCCGTTGAGCACCATGTCGAAGATCGGCAGCGGAAAACTGCCGGGTGGAAGCCCGTTGAGCGCAACCGTTCCACCGCGCCGGACCATGCCCAGCGCCTGCTCGAATGCCTTGGGCGACACCGCGGTGACCAGCACGCCGTGCGCGCCGCCGATCTCCTTCTTGATGAAGGCTGCTGCATCGGTGGTTTTCGCGTTGATGGCGATGGTGGCGCCCAGAAGGCGCGCAAGCGCGAGCTTGTCGTCATCGACGTCCACGGCGACGACCTTGAGCCCCATGGTGTGCGCGTACTGGACGGCCATGTGACCGAGCCCGCCGATCCCTGAAACGACCACCCAGTCGCCGGGCCGTGTTTCGGTCATCTTGAGGCCCTTGTAGACCGTGACGCCGGCGCACAGGATCGGCGCGATATCGACGAAGCCGACGTTCTTGGGAAGCAGGCCCACGTAGTTCGGGTCGGCGACAACGTACTCGGCAAAGCCGCCGTTGACCGAGTAGCCGGTGTTCTGCTGGCTGTGACAAAGCGTCTCCCAGCCTCCGAGGCAGTGCTCGCAGTGGCCACAGGCGCTGTACAGCCACGGTACGCCGACGCGATCACCTTCCTTGACGTGGCTCACGCCGGCCCCCACGGCCGAGACGAAGCCGACGCCCTCGTGACCGGGAATGAAGGGCGGGTTGGGCTTCACCGGCCAGTCGCCGTCAGCGGCGTGGAGGTCGGTGTGGCAGACGCCTGCCGCCTGGATCCGGACCTGGATCTGTCCGGCTCCCGGCATGGGTACTGGCACCTCCTCGATGACCAGGGGCTGGCGGAACGCGCGAACGACAGCGGCTTTCATGGTGCGCATGGGTGGCTCCTTGCGGGCGATGGGTCTAGAACAGGCCGAGCGGCTGTGTGCCGTAGCTGACGAGCACGTTCTTGGTTTGCTGGTAGTGGTCCAAAAGCATCTTGTGCGTTTCCCGCCCGATGCCGGACTGCTTGTAGCCACCGAAGGCGGCGTGTGCCGGGTACGCGTGGTAGTTGTTGACCCAGACGCGTCCGGCGTCGATGGCACGGCCCATGCGGTAGCAGCGGTTCGCATCACGGCTCCATACACCCGCGCCGAGACCGTAGGGCGTGTCGTTGGCGATGGCGATGGCCTCCTCGTCGGTCCTGAATGTCGTGACCGAAAGTACCGGCCCGAAAATCTCTTCCTGGAATATCCGCATTGCGTTGTCGCCGCGGAATACAGTCGGCTGGACGTAGAACCCGCCTGCGAGCGCGGCACCGACGTCGGCCGGCGCACCCCCGGTCAGCAGCTGCGCGCCCTCCTGCTCACCGATCCGGATGTAGCCGAGCGTCTTGTCGTACTGTTCACGAGACACCTGCGGCCCCAGCATGGTCGCCGGGTCGAGCGGATGGCCCACGCGGATCGAAGAAACACGCGTGACGGCACGCTCCATGAAGCGGTCGTAGATGCGCTCGTGAATCAGTGCCCGGCTGGGGCACGTACACACCTCGCCCTTGTTGAAGGCGAACAGCGCCAGGCCCTCGATGGCCTTGTCCAGATACGCGTCATCCTCCGCCATGACATCGTCGAAAAAGATGTTCGGCGACTTGCCGCCCAGTTCCAGCGTGGCGGGAATGAGGTTCTCGGCAGCGTGGAGCGCGATGCCGCGGCCCACGTCGGTCGAGCCGGTGAAGCCGAGCTTCGCGATACGCCGGCTCGAAGCCAGCGCCTCGCCCGCTTCGCTTCCGAAACCGTTGACGATGTTGAGCACGCCTGCCGGCAGGATGTCGCCTACGAGTTCGGCCCACGTCAGGATGCTTGCCGGCGTGTTCCTGGAGGGCTTGAGTACGACGCAGTTGCCTGCCGCGAGCGCAGGAGCGAGCTTCCAGGCCGCCATGAGCAGCGGGAAATTCCACGGAATGATCTGCCCGACGACGCCGTACGGCTCGCGGAAGTGATACGCGATGGTGTCGCGATCGATCTCGCTGATCGAGCCTTCTTCCGCGCGGATGCAGCCCGCGAAATAGCGGAAATGGTCGACCGCCAGGGGCACATCCGCGCCCATCGTCTCGCGGATCGGCTTGCCGTTGTCCCAGGACTCGGCCTGGGCCAGCAGCGCGGCGTTTTCTTCCATGCGATCGGCGATGCGATTGAGCAGGCGCGCGCGCTCTGCGATCGACGTGCGCGCCCAGGCGGCGCGCGCGCGATGCGCGGCGTCGAGCGCCAGTTCGATGTCGGGCGCACCCGAGCGCGGAATCCCACACATCGCCCGGCCGTCCACCGGCGAAATGTTGTCGTAGTAGCGCCCTTCCACGGGGGCGATCCACTCGCCACCGATGTAGTTGCCATAGCGCGCCTTGAAGGGTGCGCGCAGGATGATCGGATCGATCTCAGGCTTGTTCACGTATGACTCCTTGATGAAGATCGGCCGCCACATCTCCGGCGGCTGGAGACGGCTGCGGCGCACTGCATCCACCCGGGACCGCGCGCCAGCGGGCTCACATGTCGTCCATCTCGTCCATGTCGTCGGCCATGCTGCCGGGCTTGGCTGCGTCGGCCGGCGGCATGGCCATGCAGTCGTCCTTCTTGTCCATCGACATGCCTGCGCCCTTCATGCCCATGCCGCCCGACTTCATGTCCTTGCACGGCTCGCCGCCCATCTGCATTGCTGGTTTCTTGGCGGCTGAAGGCGCTCCCTTTGCCATAGGCGCAGGATGCGTCTGCTGCGCCTGCTTGAGGCGGCGCACCTCTTCGCGCAAGGCGTCCACTTCCTTCTGCAACTTCGCAACGCTGGGGGTGCCCGGCTGCGGCGCAGGCGGCACGGGTGTCGATTTGGCCGGCATCGCCCCGGCTGGATGCGAATGTCCCCCGGACTGCGCGCTCGCAGCGGTGGCGACGAATCCGAGTGCGAGGACCGCGCCGGCGAACATGGCAACGCGGGTCTGGATCGAAGAAGTTTTCACTGGGTCATCTCCTGCATGGCGGGGAGGGTTCTGGACGTGTTGCACGGGTACTTGACGGCCTCTGATCCTGTTGGGACATACGCCATCGCGATTTGATCGTCGGCCGTGCATAGCGCGACTGACCTGATCTCGATCAAAGAGGCTCTCGAATGTCTCGCCGTTCGTCGCCAGCGTCCTCCCCAGATCGCTTCGGGGAGCGTTCGGTGATCGGGACGCTCTGCTCAAGGGGTCGACACTTCATCACCGTAAACGTGCGTGTTGCACGCAGGTCAAGTGCTGGCGCCGTGCGCGACTCGCTCGCCGCGTGTCTGGCATCTCGACATCGACGCTACGCGCGTCAGCGCTCGTCGAATTGACGTGCATAACCCGGCCTTTGAGTCAGGTATCGACTCCAGACTTCGCTGCCGGGTGCTACCGCGTGCCTCGCCGCTTCTCGGGCGCGCGTAAGCCGCACCGCTTGTTCAACTCATGCAGTGCGATGACGACGGCGGTTGCGCAAACACCCGGGCGCCGCCCCGACGGCTGCCTATCGATCAACGCCAGATGCGCGGGGCGACGCACCCGGACGGCCATGGATCATGCGGGCTTCCGTCGAACGGGCCGCGCATTCAACGCGCTGTCACGACGGCGCGGCGGCCCCACGCGTGGCCCCGCCAGCCGCAGCGCAGGCATGCTTCAGCGGTCAACTCGGCGTTCGACGAGGGCGCTCGCCGCGTAGACGACCGGCAGCAGGACGATCGCGATTCCCAGTCGAACGCCGGCCTGCGACCAGGTCGTATCGAGTCCGTCGGTTGTCGCGACCGCTTGGGCGGAAGCGTCGGTGAGGCCGATCTGGAAGACGCTGACGACGACGCTGTCGATCAGTTCGCCTGCGGACGTGCTGCCCAGCGCGCGCAGCCAGAGATGGCGTCCGGCGGTGAGGACGTGTAGCCGATGGAAGGCCCAGATGTCCGCCACCTGGCCGAGGGCATAGCCCGACAGCAGCGCCACCGCCTGCGCAGGTGGGACGGCCAGCACATGATCGAAAGCATCCTCGGGAAGGTGCGAGTCGGCCGCGGCAGGAAGCAGGCGCGCCAGCTCGATCATGGCGAATGCAAGCCCCACGCACGCGACCGACAGCGCAGTCACGCGCCGCGCCACGGCGCTTCCGCCGTGCTCGTTCAACAGGTCGGTCGTCAGGAACGTGACCGGAAAGCTGAGCACCGTCAGCGTCACGATGAAGGGGCCGATACCGCTGGTCTTGTTCCCGAGCACGTGTCCGGAAACGAGCGCAGCGACATGGAACATCGCGAGTGCCAGGACGAACGCGGTTGGCGCCTTCGCCCTCAATGGTGCTTGTACCACCCGACACCCTCGATATCGTTCCATGACGTCGTCTCGTGGCAGAGGTAGCACTGCTCGACGGCCGCCCCCTCGTGCGGACGGGTCGTGCCGGGCATGAGCGGCTTGGCGACGTTCTTCGAGACCATCTCGAAATGCATCATGTAATGGCTGGGCGGCGCCTGATGGCACTGCGCGCAGTCGGTGGATTGCGGCGATGGATGCTGGAAGCGGGCGACGGTCCATTGCTGCGCCGAATGGCAGGTGGCGCAGTCCTCGCCGAACAGGCCCGAATGGGGCTGCTTCGTCGAATGGCATGTGCTGCAGGTGAGCGTCGCCTCCAGGGCGGTGGTCCCGGGATGACTCGGGGTCGTGTCATCGCCGCCTGGATGCGCGCTGACCCAATGGGCGATGTCCTGCTCCAGCCCCACCGTCCCGGGCATGCTGCCGAGCCGTTCGAGGCCGATGCGGGCGAGTGCTTCATGATCCATCAGCCGAAGGTTGGCGTCGCGACCGCGGTGTTCGACGTGGCACTGGGAGCAGTTGCCGACGTCGGCATGGAAGGCGGTGGGCTGACGCTGCAGCAGCGCGGTTTCATTGGCGTGGCAGCCGATGCACTTTGCATCATCCGGGCCGGTGACAGGCGTGTGGCAACTGGCGCACGCCTGCTCGAGGCTGGCGTGTGCCAACGACAGTGCGCCCGGGCTTGTTTGCTGCTGCCAGGCGGCGATGTCCGGGCGCTTCGCCAGAACCGCCCATGCGACGGCGAGCGTCGCCACGAGCAGCGCGACAATGAAAAGCATCAGCCCGCGTCGGGTCGGCATCTTCATGGGAGCCACCTCAGTCCGAAGTGGATCGCCGACCAGATGTGCAGGGCGAGTAGCGCGTAGAAGATGATTGCCGCTGCGATATGCAGCGTGAGCCACGTCGAAGACACGCGCTTGAGTCGGTCATGGGAAGTAATTGAGTGCTCCATCTCGGCGATGGCGTCAGCGAGGCCTGCCGCGCGGAGGGACGTGACCTCTGTACCGTTGCCGGGGCCTACAAGCCCTGCAAGAGAACGAAGGCGATTCAGCGGCTCCGTGTTGGCAGGCGCGGATGATGCGGGCACGGGCGCCATCGCGAGCTCCCCGATCACGGCGTTGTAGGCGTCCTGCAGGCGGGTGAGATGCTCGCGTTTCTCGCGCAGGTCCAGCGACACGCGCGACAGCAGATGCCGGCCGTAGTAGCCACTGAAGGCGGCGACCAGCATGGACGCGGTGAGTGCCATCCCGAGATTGCTCTCGAAACGATGCCCGGTATGCAGGATCGCCAGGATCGCCCCCAAGGCGCCGGTGTAGACATGCCAGGTCAACAGCGTGCCCAGCTTGACGCGCCGGCCGACGGCAGCGCGCAGTGTCGGAATCCGCTTGACGGCCGTGTAGGCGAGCGACACGACCACCATGAGAACCGCGCCGGAGATCGCGAGGACGCTGCCCGTGAGGCTGCCGGGGAAACGGGGCGCGCGGTGCACCAGGAAGCCCGCCCAGAGCACGAGCAGCAACAGGACGAACATGCCCGTGACCAGCCGCTCGCGTGTCATCGAATTCGCGTTCATGGCCTAGGCATCGATGCTGACATCGGCGCTGGCCTTCGCCTGGCAGGCGAGGATGATGCCGTTGCGTCGATCCTCGTCGTCCAGCGCATCGTCGACGTCCATGGTGACCGCGCCTTCCAGCAGCTTGACCTTGCAGACGCCGCAGGTTCCGGCGCGGCAGGAATACTCGATGTTGACGCCGACATCCTCGGCCGCTTCCAGGATGGTCTTGTCGGCAGGCAGCATCGCGGTCTGACCCGATCGCACGAACTTTGCCACTGCAACCCCGGTACCGGGCACTGCCGGCGCGGCGACCGCTCCGGCATCCACGGATGGCGGGCCCACCGGCGTCGGCTCGGTGCGCTCCTTGCCGACGAAAACCTCGGTGACGATCTGGCTGTCCGGCACTTCGAGCTCGGCGAGAAGGCGTTTCACGGCGTCCATCATCGGCTTCGGGCCGCACAGGTGGACGTGTCGCGTGGTGATGTACGGAATCGCGGCGAGCAGGAGATCCTTCGTGACGTAGCCATGGTCATACGGCCAGGCATCGGACGTGGGCTCGCTCGCGGTAATCGTCAGGTGCAGGTTCCGGTGCCGTTTGGCGAGATATTCGAGCTCTTCGCGGAAGATGACGTCCTGCTCGGTGCGACAGGCGTAGACGAAGAAGATGTCGCCGCGCCAGGAGTGATCGGTCAGGTAGCGCACGACGCTCATCATCGGCGTGATGCCGACGCCGCCGGACATCAGGACGACACTGTTGGCGGTGTCGCCCACGAAGGTGAAGCTGCCCGACGGACCGGTCACCTGGATCGTGTCGCCCTCGTGCATGTCGTGGAGGTAACCGGACACCGTGCCGCGCGCCTCGCGCTTTACGGTCACCTCGCAGTAGCCCTGCCGGGTAGGCGAGGACGAGATCGTGTAGGAACGCTTGACCGGTTTGTCGTTGGGCCGAATGGTGAAGGTAACGAACTGGCCGGGTAGATACCGGAAGGGCAGGTCGCCGCCGCCGGGATCGACGAGCCGCAGCGTGCGTACGTTCGGGGATTCCTCGAAAATCTTGTCCACCCGCAGCAGCCCGGTCCACGCGTTGGACCGGCTCGGCGCGCGCGCCCCCCGTGCATCCACGGGCACTGGCGCGATGGCCGGTGAGGGCGCGACGGCGGCGTCGATTCCCGCCTCTTTTCCCGCGGGGCGTGCAGCCGGGGCAAGTCGCGCTGCGAGCGCCCGCGCGCGCTGCATCTTTCTGGCATTCATCCACACCATCGCAGTGGCGAACGCAAGCAGGAGCGCCATGACGAAGTAATGGAACCAGGTCAGTCCGAACAGCCCGTGTGGCGCCACCATGTCGCGGGCCGGCAGCATGCCCATGTTCGTCTTGAACCAGTCCGTCGCGATGGCCCGGGGCGACTGCCCCTGCGCCAGTCCATCCAGCGCCGCGACGCCGCTTTCGAGCTTGGTGATGCCTTCGCGCAACTGCGCGGCCGACGCCTGCAGGCCCGGAAGATCCTGCTTGCGGTCTGCGGTGCGCAGCGCGTCCACTCCGGCAATCACGAGCGAGCGCCCGGTCGCGATGCGCGCGCGGGCAGCCGCTTCGATCTCCGCGCGCTGGGCCGGCGTGGCGGTGGGCATCTGCATCAGCGTCGGGTAGAGCTCGCGGCGCGGCGTGCCCCCCATGCCCATGCCGTCGCCCATTTCCATGCCCATCGCCATGCCGCCGCTCGACTGCATCGAGGGTGCTCCGGGCGTGCCTGCCACGGTGGACGCCATGCCCTTCGGCGCCTGCATCGACGCGGCGCCTGCGGCAGGGCTCGTGCCATTCGCCATGGCGCCGGACATGGGGCCGGCGGGCACGGGCTGCGGGTGGTGCGCCGCGTGCTCATCGGCTGTCTGGGCCTTCAGACCGCCACCGAGCGACGCCAGGACAAAAAGCGTAGGCAGCAGGTGGCGGCGTGGCCGGCGTCGATTGCGTGAGGATCGGGGCTGGGGCATGGGAGTCTCGGTTCAGATGCAGGCGTTTGCGATAAGGGGCCGGCCACAGGGATTCGTGCGGGACGCACGTCACACGGGGTGCTGCTCACGACTGCTGACGATGCTGCACAAGGTCTACCACGAGCGCCCGCTGCGATGCGGGTCGACTCGCGGCCCCGCGCCAGTTGCGATGCGTTCCGCGACAACGAAGTCGTCCCGATGGCCGCAACAACAGGCGTCATGAGCGCCCCGGGGAACGCGGCGGCGCAAGGCCGCCGCGCGCCTGCTACATGTCGCTCATCGGCATAGGGTCCGGCTTCGGGTCGGCCTTCGGCGGATCCTTCATGGGCATCTTGTGATCCATGGGCATGGCCGGATCCGCCGGCATCGGCGCGGCCGAGTTCGGTGCCGGATGCGCGCCGGCTGCCTGGTGCGCGTCCTGCGTCATCTCCATGCCGCGCTCGTGTGCGTCGCGCTCCATCTCCATGCCTTCCTCGTGGCCGTTGGCGCGTGCCTCGGCCACCTGCGTGGCGGTGTCGGCCTGTACAGGCGCCGTCGCCGCCGGAGTCGTCGGGGCGGGCGCGTCCGCTGCATCCTGGCTACATCCGGCCAAGGCCAGCACGACACCGAGTGCGAGCATCGAATGGGTCATCGTTGGGAATTTCATGAGGGTCTCCAGGGTCACGGTTGGGGTCGAACGGGGCGCACGATGGTTGGGAGCGTCGTGCCGCTCAGGGGATCTGTGTAATGCCTGCAGGCAGGCCGCTTGCCAATCTCATCGCCCGGACGCGCACGTAGACGAGCACACTGAGAAGCGCGGCAAAAAAGCACCAGACCGAGATGAACCACCGGGCATACATGAGATACGCCAGCGCGGCGGACAGGAGCACGGCGGCGCCGAAGATCTGCACCGATCGATGGGACGAGACGATCATGCTCAACGTAGTCGCGGCGAGATAAAGCGTGATCACGACCGGCAGATAGAAGTGCGGCGACTCGTAATCCACGTGCCCGCCCACGGGGTGCGCGGTGATCGGGAACGCGACCATGCCGGCCAGCAGGCCCAGCCCGACAAGCGACCCGGCGACACACAGAGCGGCGAGCACGCGACGACGAGCGCCAGGTGGTTCGAGCAGGTACGCGACGATCGGAATATAGATCGGCCACAGCACATGGGAGAACAACGAGAAAACCTGTGTGGCAATCAGACTGACCACGGGGATCTGCCAGTCGAAGCTCAGCCAGACCACCCCTTCGCTGAACTGCTGGAGCGCGAACAACAGGGGGATCGCTGCGTATGCGCGCTCAGCCCGCCCACGGCTGTCGCGCATCGTCAGGGTGCCGATGCCGGCGAGGAAGGCACTGGCGGTGAAGCTCGCGGTCGCAGAAAAACACATGGCTCAATCCACAGGAGTCGGAGGGGCGAGGCGAGGGAGCAGCGTCATGCGAGTGCGGCCGGGCGATGCCGGATGATGAACGCCCCGGTAGACGCCAGCATCAGCAGCACCACGATGGCGACAAGTACCCATCGGCCGGATGCGCCGGTCGAGAATGCATAGCTGCCGGCCAGGCTGCCCAGTGCCTGGCCGCAGGTGATGAATGCCGTGCGCCAGCCCTGACTTGCGGCCGCCGCCGGTCCTGCCGCGCGCCCTGCCCAGTAGGCGAGCGAAGGCAGCAGGACGCCCGACGCGGCGCCTACAAGTACGAGGCCGGCCCAGGCCCAAGCAATGTCCGACGCCTGCACGAGCACGAGCAGCGCCAACGCCATCGCCAGGAACGCCGGCGCAGCCCATGCGAACGCAGTCAGCGGATCGTGCCCGCGCCGGAACACGCTCATCTGCACGAGCAGCATCACGATGCCGCAACCGGCGAACATCGCGCCCAGCGCACGTGTCGTCAGATCGAACATGGCGGGTCCGTGCGTCGCGACTCCAACTTCGTACAGTGCCATCGCCGCGGCGGCGAGTGCGGCAAGCGCAATGAGGAGGCGGTGGCGCGTATGGACGCTCGGGGCGGGCACGCAGGCCTTGACGGGCAGCGCATGCGGTGTCCGCGCGTAGAAGACACCTGCCGTGATCAGGACAGCCGCACCAGCCGCCGCCGCGTTCGCCAGCGACGGGCCGGTCGAGGCCAGCCCCCCGACCGCCGGCCCGAACAAGCCGCCGATGATCGCCGCCCGGCTGATCCGCGAGAGGCGATGCTCCCGAAGCGAGCCTTCACACTCCGGCCCGGTGACCTGCATCGGCAGGGCGACCAGGACGGCGGCGGCGAAGATCCCGAGAACGGCGCGGGCGACTGTCAACGTCAGCATCCCGGGCGGCAGTGCATGCAGAGCCAGCGCCAGAACTTGTCCGAGTAGACCGATCTGCACGACGCGCGTGATCGGCCAGCGTCGACAGGCGCGACCGCATAGGGGGGCGGCGATGACGACGGCGGCACCATAGACGGCCATGAGCTGCCCCGTGCCGGCCGGGCCAAGTCCGGCCTGTGACACCGCCTCGGGCAGACCAGGCAGGGTCACTCCGTAGGCCAGCGCCGTGGCGAGGGCGGCCGCCCGGATCGGCACGTCACGAACGGGGTGGGCGTGGTCGGACATCATGCCTCCGCCCGCAGGCCACGCAGGGAAGGCTCGCTTACCCGCGCGACCAGGGCGCCTATGGCCGCATGACACACGTCGGGATCGCGCAGCCAGGGATGGTGATCGCCTGTCAGTGCGATGAAGCGCCACTGCCGTTCGTGCGCCAACGCAGCCGCCCGATGGACTGGTGCGGTCCGATCGGAATCGCCATGGATGCAGGTGACCGCCATGCTCCGAGGGAGCGCTCGCGCATCCTCTCCCGCGTCGCGGTCGTAGAGCACGTTCCAGAGCGACGTGCTCGAGGACATCATGTTGTGCAGCACGAGGTCGCGCGCCACCTGAGGCGGGACATCACGCACCAGATACGGCAGCCAACGGCCGGCAACACGCCGGGTCACGATGCAGGCGAGCGCCGTCGCCCAGAAATTCGTATAGATCCAGCCGCCGCGCTGGTGGGCGAACCACGTTCGTGCATCCCGCCGCGAGCCATAGACGGGCAACGCCATCAGGCACAACGCATCCACCCGCTCGGGATGGCGTGCCGCGAAGGCGAGGGCCAGCGCGGCGCCGAGCGAATGCCCGACGAGCACGCGCGGTGCGCCCGGCGCGATGGTCCGCTCAAGCGCATCGAGATGCCGCTCGAGCGTATAGCGGCACCACGGGCGCGGTGAACGCCCGAAGCCGTACAGATCGATCAGTTCGGTGCGTGCACCCTCGAACCGCGGCGCATGGGACGCCGATTGCCAGTAGCGTCCGGTTCCGCCAAGACCATGCAGGAACGTCACGCACGCCGCGCCCTCGCCCAGGGTCTCCCGGTGCAGTTGCGTGGCACCACGCACTGCTCCGGAAGCGAAACCCGGCAAGCGATCCATCATCGGCCGGCCTCGTGAGCCAGCGTGTAGACGAAGGTCGCCTGCAGCGGCTCCGCCCGACCGGGGATCTGCATGCGCGCCTGGAAGGCGTATCGCCCAGGACCCGGCAGCACGAACACGCCGCCGTAGCTCATCGCACCGTTGACGGGCATGGGATCGAGCACGCGTGTTTCCACGCGATCCGGAAGCTCGACCGATGCGCGCGCCTGCACGTCCTGCATGCGCTGTCCATCGCGGCCGCGCATGACCACGAGCACCAGGTGGTGCGCGTTAGCGGAACCAGGGCGGCGCAGCCCATGTGCGTCGCGGTCTTGCACCGCATGCGGCGCAAGGGCGGTGGGTGCGCGAGCGGCCGGAACCACCCCGAAATGGACGGTGTAGTCCCCCAGGTCCTGCACGGCGCTGCCGGTGTCTTCCACAGCTGGTGGCTGGGTGCAGGCGGCGAGCGTCAGCAACAAGAACGCCGACGCGAAGCGCGGCACGTTCGACCTTTCCATCGATCCATCCTCCCTAGGCTTCGCCCGGAATTCGATGCAGCCACGACACGGTTGACAGCGCGAGCTCGAACGCCTCGTCGACGTCGATTCGCCAGACGCGCACGTCGCTGGACGTTGGTGGCGAGAGCTCTTCCTGGCCTGCCAGATTGCGCGCCGGATCGAGTTCCACGCCCATCCACATCAGACGTTCGGCGATGCGTGCCCGCAAGGGGACCGAGTTCGCGCCGGCGCCGCCCGTGAACACGAGGTGGGCGATGCCGCCGACGGCGGTGGCCATCGAGGCGATCGCCTGCGCCACGCGCATGACGAACTGATCGATCGCTAAGCGCGCATCGGCCCGCGGGTCATCCAGAAGTCGTTCGAGGTCGCCGTGGCCAGCGATACCCGACAGCCCCGAGGCGTGGGTCAACTGGCGCTCGAGTGCGACCGCATCGCCGCCTGTTCGGCGAAGCAATTCGAAGATCACCCCGGGATCGAGATCACCCGAACGCGCCGACATCGGAAGGCCACCCATCGGTGTAAGGCCCATCGTCGTGTCGATACATGTTCCACCGCGGATCGCCGCCACGCTCGCGCCGCCGCCCAGATGCGCGATGACAATGCGTTCGTCGGCACGCAGGTCCGCCATCCGGGACAGTTGCCGGAGTGCGGAGGCAAACGCCAGGCCATGGAATCCGTACCGATGGATGCCCTGTGCATCGAATTGCGCCGGAATCGGAAGGCGACGACTCCACGGTGCGAGCCCGGCGTGGAAGGTCGTATCGAAAGCCGCGCCGTGCCGTGCCCCCGGCCACGCGTGGCGTGCAGCTTCCATGAGGGCCAGTGCCGCCGGCTGGTGGGCCGGCGCCCAGACGGCCAACGCCCTGAGCGTGCCCACGACTGCGTGATTGAGCTCGCACGGTTCGACCAAAGGCCCACCATGCACGATCCGATGGACGATGACGTCAGGCGCACGCGCGGGCTCCGGCATGGCGTCAAGGGCGTTGAGCAGGATGGACTGCGCATCGCCTGCAAGCGCCGTCTGCGCGCGCGCCTTCAGGACTGGCCACAGCGACCCAAGCGCGCCTGCCTCCATCTCGAAGGACGCCGCCTTCAGGCCTGTGGATCCGACGTTGAGCGTCAGCACGCGCATGGTCAAAGGTGCCCTGAACGACCGATGGCGACGACGAGCCGCAGCGAGAGGATTCCCGCGGCGACGAACGCGATGACGGAAAGCAACGGCAAGTGTCCTGCGATCCGCGGACCGGCCTGATGCAACGCAAGCAGCGACCCGCTCACGTACAGGCCCAGCGTGACCAGCGACAGCGCGAGCCGGTTGCCGGTTCGCGCGAGCGCGGTGCGCGAGGAACCGAGACCGCGTACGTGGACGGAGAATCCCAACCGGCCCTGATCGAGTTGCGCCTGGCGCAGGATCTGGGCCGCCAGCTCGGGTAACTGGCGCGCAGTTCCGGCAAGACGCGCCGCAAGCGGCCGCCCACGGCGGTGCGTCGCGACCAGGGTGCGCCCGATCGCAGGGGCCTTGCGCGTCAGCGCGGCCAGCAGGTCGAGATCCGGATCGAGGGCGCGCAGGGTGTTCTCGACCAGGAACAGCGTGCGCATCAGCACCAGCAGGTGCGGCGGAAGTCGGAAGCTTGCCCCGTGGCCGATGCGTGCCACCTGCCAGATGGCTTCGGCCACAGACCACTGGGCAAGCGGGAGGCTCGACATCTCGGCCAACACGAGGTCGATTTCACGAATGTGGCCGCGCCGCTCCACGGTCGGCCGAAAGAATCCCAGGGCGATCGCGGCATCGAGAACGGCGGACGCATCCTCCGACGCGATGGCGTCGATCAGGCTGGCCAGTGCGATACGCGAAGCCGGGTCCAGAACGCCGATCGACCCGAAGTCGTGGAAGCACAGGCGGCCGTCATCGAGAACGAACAGGTTGCCCGGGTGGGGGTCGGCGTGGAACACGCCCACGCCGAACAGCTGGTGCATGTAGGTATCGAGCAGCGCTTCGGCCAGGCGAGGCGCCTGGTCCGTGGCATAGACGGACTCCAGTCGCCGTCCATGGCTGAGCTCCTGCACCAGCACGTCCCGGGCGACCAGTGGCTCGATAACGTGTGGCGCGGTCGCACCCGGCAGCGCATCCAGAACCGGCACGATGCGGCGCATGTTGCGTGCCTCGCTGCGCATGTCGATCTCGGCCCGCAGGAACACGGACAGCTCGTCCACGAGCTCCAGTGGGCGCTGACGTCGCAGCGGCGGCCAGACCCACTGCGCGATCCGCACGGCGAAGCGCAGGAGCCGCAGATCGGAATTGACCTGGGCGTGGATGCCCGGGCGCGTGATTTTCACGATGACGTCGCGCCCGTCACGTAGCCGCGCTCGGTGGACCTGCGCGACGGACGCGGCAGCAAGTGGAGTGGGGTGGAACTCCGCGAACAGGTCGTCGACAGGCTGGCCAAACGCGGATTCCACGGCCGCGATGGCTTGCGTCGAAGGGAACGCGGGCACGTCACTGTGCAGGCCGGCCAAGGCGGCGCGATAGGCGGGCGGCAGCAGATCCCAGCGAAGACTCAGGCCCTGGCCGAGCTTGACGAACGTGGTACCCAGTCGGCTGAGCGCGGCGCGCACGTGCTCCGGTCGCGGATCCGGGTTCTGATTCCGATCGCGCAGCAACCGCCAGGCGAGCGACACGAAGGCGCTGCCGATCTGCCATGCGCGCAGGGGCGTCCGTGTCATGCGCGGCCTCCGCCGTCGAACCATCTCCAGAGGCCATAGGCAATGACGCCCGCGATGCCCAGCCAGCACGCCGTGTAAAGCGCGCGCCACGCTGCGGGAAGGGGCCCGGCTTCGCGCGTGTCGAGGCGGTGACGGGCGGCCATGCCGATGGCATGTGCGACCAGGCCCACGCCGAATACGATGCCCGCCACGTCGGCGATCGAACGTGCCAACCAGGCGCCGGCGCCAACGCCTGCGAGAGCTGCGCCCGTCACAGAAAGCAGGTCCGCGCGTTTGCGCGCGCGCAGCGGCCAAGGCTTCATGGATGTCTGCTTCCGTCGAGGATCACCCGCGGATCGCCCACGCCATCGATGGCAGCACACTCCGCTGCATCGAGCAGCGCGTCGCGAGGCTGCCCAAGCACGGCCGCCGCCGCGTCCACCACGTGCGCCCAGGTGCAGCGGTTGGCGAACAGCAGCCCTGGCACATCCAAGGTTCCGCCGCGGTTGATGAAGCCCAGTGCCCGCGTCGTCATCGGGCCGGTGTCGAGCCTTCGCAACGCGCCGAGGTACGGCTCGGGGCGTGTGTGGGTTACGAAGACACGGGGTACGCCTGCGGGGAAGACGTGCGCCACCGTGGCATCGTCGTGGACGTATGCCGTCTCCAGCGGATCACGCGGGGCACGAAAACGCGCGGGCTCGGCGAGGTAGACGATTGCCGCCGCCACGCCGTGTCGCGCGAGCCGCGTTCGGGCCTCGAGCACCTCGTGGAGTTGATAGGCGCCGGTCGCCACGAGAAGCAGCTGCGTCTGAGCGGGGTCACCCGAGAGGCGCAGAGCGCCTACCCGCGCCAGTTGCTGCGCTTGCTCCATCTCGAGTACGCGGGGCAGGGCACGCTTGGGGACCACGAGCGCCGTGATGTGCGCGGTCTCGGCATAGGCGCGAGCCAATGCAGCCGCCGCACCCGCGGCGTCCGGGGGAAAGACCACGCGCGCGGTGTCGGCCATCTCGCCCATGAGCGCCTCGGCGAGCGTCGGATCCTGGTGCGACTGTTCGTTCTTCGCGTTCTCCCACGTGTGCGACGTCAGCACGACCGGAATGCCGAGCCAGCCGGGCTTGCGGCCTGCAAGGGTCTGGTTGCGGGCAAAGATCAACTCCTGACGAATCGCGCCGAGCATCTTCGGCGCGAAGGCTTCGTAGGTGACCACGAGGTTCAGACCGCCCTTGTTCGCCAGCGCCGCGCACACCACGGCCTCTTCGTTCAGCGCGGTGATCACTCCGCCCGTGCGGGATTCGGCAATGCCGTCTTCGGGTTCCTGCACGCGGTGGCCGAGCAGGTCGAGCGTGCGGTCGAGCCGGTTGCTGCGCAATTCGTCCGGATTGCCGACGCGCACACGCAGCTCCGGGTTGGCTTCGACGATCGCCACGAACTGCGCGTCGAGCGCCTGCATCGGCGAGCACGCAGCGTAGCCGGCGGGCAGCTTTGCGACCGGTAGCGTCGGCACGGAAACATCGCGATGCGCCAGGGGGTGGTCGCGCTCGAGCGGACGCTGGTGCTGGCGGTGCGTCGCCAGTTCGCCGACGGCCTTCGCCAGCTCTGCGGTTCCCACGTGCAGCCGCGCAATACCCTGGTTGAACAGCGCGCGCGCCCGCTCATCCGTCGCCGGGATCCCGCCAAGGGGGAGGTTGTGCGCAGCGTTCGTTCCGGCGCCCGGAAAGCCGTAGCCCTTGATCGTTTCCGCGATGCCGTAGGGAAGAACCACCGGCTGATCGGGCTGGTCGGCACAGGCAGCCAGGCGCGACTCGATCATGTGGACACCCCAGGCGATGCTCGCCGGGTCGCGTCCGTCGAGCGTGATCGGGTCGAACCCGTTGAGCCGCAGATGGCGCTCGAGCCATCGCTCACCGCCTTGCTGCATGATCTGCGTGCGCTGTTCGATGCGGCGTCCATTAAGGACCATGATCGGCGCCACCAACCCGCAGTCCTCCGCCCGCCACCAGCGCGGCGCCCAGTCGCCGCCGCGCTGTTCCTCGAAGGCGCCGTCACTGAGGAACGCGACCAGATGCTCACCGGGAAGCGGGGCGTGCACGTACTGCAGCTCGGCAAAGCCCAGGTATCCGCCCTCCAGCATCCCGCCCGCGGTATGGGCATTGACGTGCGAGCCCAGCGGCGATGCCGGCGTGCCATCGGGATTGAGTGCGTAGGAATAGAAGTCGGCGACGAAGCGACTGAGGCCCTCGTCGCTGACGTCGTAGCGCAGCTCGTGGGCGGGCATCATGTTTCCGACCAGCACGTTGACCGCGTCGATCGCCGCCACACAGTGGCCCTGGCCCATCATCCAGCCGCGTGTGACCCCGTCGAGCGCGTTCATGAGCAGGTAACCGACGTAGGCCGGCACCATGTTGAGCGAGCCTCCCGTATGCCCTTCGGGTACCGGCTTGAAGTCCGCTGGCTCCAGCGCCGCACCGTCGGTCCGTACGCGACGGGCATAGGTCATATGGGCGACCAGCCACAGGCCCGCGCTGGCGAGTCGATCGGCTGCGGCGAGCCGACGATATGCGTCGCGCGCATCACGAACGCGGCCCAGCGAGACCAGCTCGTCGACCATCTCGCGAACGCGGACCTGCGTCAGGGGTTCGTGCTGGATCACGCCGTATCCCGCCGCCCAGCGGGCGAAATCGGAATCCGACTGCCGGTGGGCGGCGGCGAGGCGTTCGAGGCGGCGGCATTCCGCCGCGTCGAGTGTGCGGGACGCGCAGCCTGCGCTGGAGGGGATCATCGGGGTACCTCGCTATTCGCCATGTCAAGAATCCGCACCGCCGCGCGCGCGGCGAGCGACGTGGCCATGGAGATGCCATTGCTGGGGTGGGCTATCGTGTCGGTGCTGATGACGCTCGCCGCGCCTGCGAGCTGCAGGGCCGTATAGGCCTCCCCGGCAAATACGGCGTGGATGGCCACGACAACGGGCGCAGGCACGCCGAGGCGCGCGAGGTGGCCGATCGTCTCGATGATGGTGCGCCCCGACGAAACAATGTCGTCGACCAGCACGGGCGTGCGACCCGCGAGTGCGTCGCGGTCGGGAAGGCTGACCACGACGTCGGTGTCACCGTGGCGCGTCTTGTTGAGCACCTGGTAGGGCACGCCTGCCGCGTCGGCCACCGCCGCGACCCACTGGAGGCTTTCGCTGTCGGGTCCGATCACGACGGCATCAGGCACGTGTGTCGCGATCCAGTCCGCGACGACCGGTGCGGCAGCCACGACCTCGACCGGAATGCGGTAGAGCGTGCCGAGCGCGCCGATGCGGTGAAGGTGCGGATCCACCGTCACCAGCCAGTCGAATCCCTCTTCCAGAAAGCGGGCGAAGAGGGGGGCACTCACGGCCTGCCCGGGTTCGAACCGTGTGTCCTGGCGCATGTAGGCCAGGTAAGGCGCGATCAGGCCCACCGAACGTGCGCCGAACTCGCGCGCGGTGTCAGCGGCAAAGCGCAGTGGAAGGGCGAGGGCATCCGGCTCGCGAAGCGAGGCAAGGATCGCGACATCGGTGCCCTCGAGCTTCGGCTCGATCGTTACCAGCGACTCGCCATCGGGAAAATGTCGCCAGCCGACGGGTGTGTGCTGCGCGCCGAGAGCCTGGGCGACGCGGCCGCCGAGGGCCGTATCCGCGGGAAAGGACAGCACGATGCGGCTCATGGGGCAGCCTCCGCAATTGCGAAAACGGGGTTCGCACGAGCGTAGGCCAGTGCATATTCGAGTTCGCCGCGGCTGTGTGCGTGCACGATGTAGAGTGGCTGACCGCGGGTGACGGCATCGCCCAGGCGTAGAGAACATTCGACGCCGGCCGCCTGGGCGGCGGGTGCCCCGGCCAGCTTGGCGACACGTGCGAGCCGGCGGTTGTCGATCTGCTCCACGCGCCCCGGCAGGTCAGCCTCGACCACGGCGGTGTACGGCGCCGCCCCGGGTTCGCTAAAGCCCCCCTGCGCTTCGCAGATCGCCATGAATTTCGCCAAGGCTGCCCCTGAGGCCACCACCGCTGCAGCCCGTTGGCGGCCCACGCCGGGAGCGCTACCGGGTAGCAGATCGAGGAGCGCCCCGGCGAGCGCCACCGCGCGTTCGCGAAGGTCGACGGGCGCATCGGGAGCATTGCGCAGTACCTTGAGGACATCATGCGCCTCGAGTGCGGGTCCGATGCCCACGCCTACAGGCTGCGACCCGTCGGATCGATGCACCGCGAGGCGCAGGCCCAGCGCCTGGCCCGTGCCGAGCAGACGACGTTCGAGTGAGGCGGCCGCCTCCATGCTCCTTACCTTCGCCGTGGGTCCGACCGGCATGTCGATCAGCACATGGCTCGATCCGGCGGCGATCTTTTTCGACAGTACGCTTGCGACGAGTTGGCCGTCGCTGTCGAAATCCAGGGGACGTTCGACCCGGATCAGGATGTCGTCCGCAGGGCTCAGGCCCACGTTGCCGCCCCAGACCAGGCAACCGCCTTCGGCTTCCACCACGCGGCGCATGGTCTGCAGGTTCAACGCGACCGGTGCCATGACCTCCATGGTGTCTGCTGTTCCCGCGGGGGACGTAATAGCTCGCGAGGAAGTCTTCGGGATGCGATGCCCGAGTGCGGCGATGATCGCCACGACGATCGGCGTGGTGCGGTTGCCCGGCAGGCCGCCGACGCAGTGCTTGTCCAGCACCGCTCCGGCACCCCAGTCGAGGCGCTGGCCCACGTCGATCATCGCGCGGGTCAGGAATGTCGTTTCCGTGTCGTCCAGCCGGTCGCCTGCACATGCGGTCACGAATGCCGCGAGTTCAAGATCCGACAACCGGCTGGCGACGGTGTCACGCATCAGCGCGTCAAACTCGGCCTGATTCAGGCGCGCACCGAAGACCTTGGCGCGCAATGCACCGGCCGAGGCGGGCGTGCCGGGATGACTGAAGGTCGCGGCTTCCTCGGGCGCAGGAGCGAGCGCATCCCAGGCCGATTCGGACAGCGCGACTTCGTCGGGCGCAATCCAGTCACCGACCACGACATTGAGCGTGACGATCAGCTCCCTCGCTCCAACGAGCATGCGCACGCGTGTCAGCGCCGCAAAGCCCTCTGACCGGCAGACCTCGCAGTCGCGGTGCATGTAGGCCACCGGCTGCTGGTAGGTGTCGATGCCTGCGCGGATGACTCGCAGGCTCGTGTGGTGCGGGGCAGAAGCGGCGGTCATGGCGCGCCTCGGGCGAGATCGACCACCTGCCCCTGCTCCGGCACCGAGCACGACCAACCGATCTCCCGCCGCACGCGGCCGCGAAGGGTATCCGCCGCGTCAGGTTCGCCATGCGTCAGGAAGACATGGCGCGGCGCGTCCGGCGCCGTGCGCATCCACGCCAGGAGCTCGTCGGCGTCGGCATGTCCGGAGAACGCGCCGAGCTGCACGACTTCGGCGCGGATCGGGACCTCGCGGCCGAACATGCGCAGGTGGCGCGCACCCGAAGCAAGTTTCGCCCCGCGCGTGCCGCCGGCCTGGAAGCCCGCGAGCAGGATCGCATTGTGCGGATCGGAACCGAATGCCTCGACGTGATGGAGCACGCGACCGCCCGTCATCATGCCACTGGCCGAGATGATGATCATCGGTCCGCGCTTGCGGTTGAGGGCCTTTGACGCCTCGACGTCGTTGACGAACGTCGCCAGCTCGAACATGGCGCGGCACTCCTCCTCGGAGACGCGATGCTCGTCATGGTGGCGGTGGTAGATGTGGGTCGCATTCACCGCCATCGGGCTATTGAGGTAGACGGGGACGCGCGGGATCTCGCCTCGCTGCCGCAGCCGCGCGATGTGCAGCATCAGGGTCTGAGCGCGCCCGACGGCGAACGCAGGCAGGATCGCCACACCTCCGCGACCGAGAACCCGCTTGAGCACCTCGCCCAGTTCGGCCTCCGCATCGAGGTCGGGGTGGCTTCGGTTGCCGTAGGTCGACTCGCACACCAGCAGGTCGCAGGCGGGCAACGCGGTCGGCGGTTTCATCAGCGCGTCTTCGCCCCGGCCCAGATCGCCGCTGAAATGCAGCCGTTGGCCGCCTACGTCCAGCGAGAGGTGCGCCGCGCCGAGAATGTGGCCGGCGCCGTGGAAACGCGCAGTGACGCCCTCGACGACATCGAAGCTCTCGTCGAACGGGCGCGCGCTGAACTGCCGCAGCGAGCGCTGTGCATCGCGTTCGGTGTAGAGCGGCTTGGGCGCCGCGTGCCGCGAATACCCTTTCTTTGCGGCGAACTCGGCTTCCTCCTCGAGCAGGTGTCCGCTATCGGGTAGAAGGAGCCCGCAAAGATCTCGTGTCCCCTCGGTGCAGAACACCCGGCCCTTGAAGCCGGCTGCAACGAGTGCGGGCACGTAGCCCGAGTGGTCGAGGTGCGCATGCGTCAGGACCACCGCATCAATGGATTCAGGGGGAACCGGGAACGGCGCCCTGTTGCGCTCGCGCAGCTGCTTGTACCCCTGGAACAGCCCACAGTCGATCAGGACGCGATGGCCGCCGGCGTCAATGAGGTATCGAGAGCCGGTGACGGTGCCGGCGGCTCCAAGAAAGGTCAGGCTCGTTGTAGTCGCGCTGGACATGACGGTGCTGTTCCTAGGTTGTTGGTGTGTCCCGGAGCCCTGCAAGGGACTGCCGGCGGGGAGGGTCACGACGCCAGGATGCATGCGTCGTTGGTGGGCGTCGGCCTGACGACACGCGATCTGCTAGGTGGATGTCGCGCCATCGCACGAAATGACGACCTTCAGGGCGCGTTCGCGCCTGGCCGCTGCAAAGGTGTCGTAGGCGTCCATCACACGGTCCAGGGAAAAGTGGTGCGTGATCAGTTGGGTCGGCTCCAGGCGCCCTGACGACACCATCTTCATGAGGAGCGGCGTCGTCTCGGTGTCCACCAGCCGTGTCGTAATCGCGATGTTGTGCGACCACAACTTGTCGAGGTTGAGTTGCACCGGCCGGCCATGCACGCCGATGTTGGCGATCCGTCCACCGGCTGCCACGACGGCCTGGCAGACATCGAAGGTCGCAGGCATCCCGAGCGCCTCGATGGCGACATCCACCCCGCGTCCACCGGTCATGGCAAGGATCCGCTCAACGGCGGAACCGTCCTCATTGTTCATGACCCGTGTCGCGCCGAGCCTTGTCGCGACGTCAAGCCGATGGTCGTCGACGTCCACCATGATGATCTCGGACGGCGCGTAGAACTGGGCCGTCAACAGGGCAGCCAGGCCGATCGGCCCGCTGCCGACGATGGCGACGGTATCACCCGGCTTGACCTGTCCATTGATCACACCGCACTCGAAGCCGGTCGGCAGAATGTCGCTGAGCATGAGCAGGGCCTCCTCGTCTGCTCCCGGCGGCACCGCATACAGGCTGTTATCGGCGAAGGGAATCCGTACGTACTCGGCTTGGGTACCGTCAATGACGTTCCCCAGGATCCACCCGCCGCCACCGAGGCAGTGCGAGTACATGCCCCTCTTGCAGTTGGCGCATTTCCCGCACGCGCTGATGCATGAGATGAGGACGCGGTCGCCCAGCTTGAAGTCGGTGACGCTCTCTCCAACGGCCTCGACGACACCCACGCCTTCATGGCCCAGGATGCGCCCCGGCGCCACCGATGGCACGTCGCCCTTGAGAATGTGAAGGTCGGTGCCACAGATGGTCGTCTGCGTGACCCGCACGACAGCGTCGGTCGGCGAGGTGATGGCCGGCATCGGCCGATCCTCCAGTGCGCGGTCACCAGGGCCGCGGTACACGAGCGCTTTCATGGCATCTCCTTCGGTGGGTCCGTGAGCCGTACGCGCAGGGGCGCGGCCATGTACCGGATACGAGACAAGTCAAATGACGGGGATCACGCTGCCTGCTCTGCTGGCCGGGCCGGTGGGGATTCGCTGGCCTCCAGCTTGACCCGCCTAAGCATCAAGGCGTTTACCGCGACGACCACGGAACTGCCCGACATCGACAGCGCGGCGATCTCGGGAGAGAGCGTGAATGGGTAGAGCACACCTGCGGCCAGGGGGAAGGCCAGCACGTTGTAGCCCACCGCCCACGCCAGGTTCTGGTGCATCTTGCGCAGCGTCGCGCGCGCGATGGTGATCGCGCGGACCACGTCGTACGGGTCGCTGCGCATGAGCACCACATCGGCGCTCTCGATCGCCACGTCGGTGCCCGCGCCGATGGCGAAGCCAACATCGGCCTGCGTCAGTGCGGGCGCATCGTTCACGCCATCCCCGACCATGCCGACCTTGTGTCCCTGCGCCTGAAGCTTCTTGACCTCGTCGGCCTTTCCCCCGGGCAGAACGTCGGCGAGCACGATGTCGATGCCGAGGTCGCGCGCCACGCGCTCTGCTGTCGGTCGGTTATCACCCGTGATCATTGCGACCTTGATCCCGCGACGATGCATCTCGTCGATGGTGGATCGGGATGTCTCGCGGATCGCATCCGCGATAGCGATCAGGCCCGCCAGTTGCCCGCCCACACCGACGAAGATCACAGTGCGCCCGGAGCCGGTCAGGCGTTGAGCGTCGCTCTCCAGCGGGCTGATATCGATCCCGTTGCCGCTCATGAGCAGGCGATTTCCGAGGAAGACCTGTCGGCCTTCGACGACGCCGGTTGCACCCTGCCCATCAATGTTGGTGAAGGACTGCGCACGCTCACCCACCGCGCCCGCGCGCTTCAGGATCGCCTGCGCCAGCGGATGCTCGGAGTGAGCTTCGACGGCCGCCGCCGTCGTCAGCACCTGATCGACTGTCCATCCCGGCGCGACGGCGAGTTCGACGACTTCGGGCGCGCCGACCGTCAGCGTCCCCGTCTTGTCGAAGATCACGACCGACAGTCGTGCGCTTTGTTCGATACCCTCGGCGTGCTTGAAAAGAATGCCGTGTCGTGCGCCCAGCCCGGTGCCGATCATGATGGCCATCGGCGTCGCCAGTCCCAACGCGTCGGGACAGGCAATGACGAATACGGTTATGGTCAGCGTCAGGGCGAAGAGCAGCGACTGGCCGATCCACCAGAACCAGACGGCGAAGGTGAGCAGGCCGATGACGATTGCCGCAAGAACGAGCCATTGGGAGGCACGATCGGCAAGCAGCTGGGCGGGCGCCTTCGAACTCTGCGCGTCCTGCACCAGCTTGATGATCTGCGCCAGCGCCGTGTCACTGCCGACCTTCGTCGCCCGGTAGCTGAAGGCTCCGCTCTTGTTGATGGATCCGCCGACGACACTCGTGCCGGGATCCTTGCGAACGGGCATCGACTCGCCTGTCAGCATCGACTCGTCGACCTGCGAACTGCCCTCGAGCACCGTGCCGTCAACCGGGATCTTGCTTCCCGGCCGGACGACCACCGTGTCCCCGACGATCACTTCCGCGGTCGGGATTTCAACGTCCTGGCCATCGCGGCGCACTACCGCGCGCGGAGGCGAGAGACGCAGCAGCGCCCTCATGGCGTCGGATGCACCGGCCCGTGCCCGCATCTCGAGCCAGTGGCCCAACAGGATGAAGGTCAACAGGACCGCGGACGCCTCGAAGAAATTCGGGCCCTCGAATAGAAACGTCGAGGCCAGGCTGAAGAAGTACCCGGTGCCCACGCTGAGCAGAACGAGCACAGCCATGTCGAGCACACCGCGGCGCAAGGAGCGCACCGCCGCCCGGAAGAAGGGCCAGCCAGGGTAGACGATCGCGCCCGTCGCCAGCAGCAGCAGCCAAACGGGCTCGCGCAACCCGAACGGCGTGGCAGGCGGTTGCATCATCCCCATCGGCGCCCAGATGAAGAGCGGGAGCGAGAAAAGCAGGGCGACAATGAAACGCCGCCGCATGTCACGCGCTGCGGCGTGCAGATCGCCACCGTGGTGCATGCCGGCGTGAGCGTCGGCATCCGACTCTGGTGACTCGTGCGCATGGCCACCCGCGTGGCCTCTCCCATCTGACTGCGCGCTGGCGCGATGTGTCGTAGCGGAGCTGGCATGGGCGTGCTTCGAAGGGCCGACATCCGCTTCAGTGTGTCGGTGCTCTCCGTGGCCAACATGCCCACTCGCGCCCGTCATGCTTGCCACCGAAGGCTTGCCGTGGCCGCACTCGAAGCCGCATGCACGGATGGCGCGGGCGATCTCCCCCGGAGCCAGCTGCGCCGGGTCGTACGTCACGTCGAGCTGCGCCGTCGCGAACTGCGCGGTCACCGATTGAACGCCCGGAATCGCGCGTATGGCCGTCTCAAGCGTACGGGAGCAGCCCGTCGAGACCATTCCGCCGATCGGCCAGCGGTGGCGGTGGAGTGCGGTAGACAGTGTGGTCGGCATTGCAGGTCCTCCAGGCTCTAGATCGTCAGGGGGCATTCCGATGGTGCGAGGTGCCCGGCGCGCCGGTAGTGCGACGCTGGCGGCGGCGGATCAACCAGAAAGCTGTAGCGACGACGGAGGCGGCCAGCAGTGCCCACTGCAGAAAACCCCATACATGCGCCTGGTGGGCGGCTACCAGGTACGCCAGCACGCCGATCACCAGTGCCCAGAACGCCACCTCCAGCGGCCACTGTGGGGACGGTGGCCGCTCGTACGTCTGTTGCCGGCGCCTACGCGACATCTCAGCTGCGCCCGGATCGCCCGGTGCTTCCATGGCGTTTGAGTGCGTCTCCGTGCACCACAAGGCACCCGCAGCGTATGGGCGAGTCCCGCATAAGGCGCCCGCCCGTACCGCGATCGAAGAAGAGGGAGCCGGCAACCACGTGCCGAGCGTGCAGATGCGATTGCATGAGGGGTTGCTCCTGCTGACGGTCCAAGGCAAACACACCTTCAGCCATTGCCTGCGTCAGGCGATGTGTCCGCGCGATTACGGCGCGGGACGAACCGGGGCACGGTGCGCATGTAGCTGGCGTATGCATCGCCAAACCGCTCCAGACTGTCGCGTTCCTCGCGCTTCGCCAGGCGCGCATAAGCCCAGAGGAGTACCGGATAGAAGACCACCGTCATGAGCGTTGGCCATTGCAGCAGGAAGCCCGTGAGAACCAGTGCGAATGCGACGTACTGCGGATGGCGGATCCGCGCGTAGATGCCGTCCTTCGCCACGCGTCCCTCCCGCTGTGCCTGGTAGAGCACCGGCCAAGCTTTCGACAGCATCCAGAACCCGGCGCCAATGAACACGAAGCTGGCGATATGGAACGGGCCGAAATGCGGGTTGGCGCGCCAGCCGAACCACATCTCCAGCAGATGCCCTGCGTCATGGCTGAGCCAGTCCACCTGCGGGTAGTTCGCGCCGAGCCACCCGCCCAGGACATACAGCGTCAGCGGGAAGCCGTACATCTCGGCGAACAGGGCCACGACGAAGGCGGAGAACATGCCGAAACCGCGCCAGTCCCACCGGGTAAGAGGCTTGTAGAAGCTCCACGCAAAGAAAATGAAGAACGCGGCGTTGATCGCGGCGAGCGACCACAACCCGTATCCGTTGCTCCCGGTCATGTCAGGGTGCTCCTGTCGCGTCGCGATCCTTGGAATCGCCGGGTGTGCCGGCATCCGCCGCGTCACTGGCATCTCGTCCATGCGATCCGTGGCCGCCGTGCATGAACACGTGAAGCAGCGGGCATAGCAGAAGAACGACGACAGGCAGCCACGGAACACCGCTTAGATGCGCCCGGTGCTCAATGACGAGATACACAGCCGCAGCCGCCAGGAACGCGATGAAGATCCATCGGGTTCGTGAGGCGGGCACATGTCGATGGGTGTCATGCATCATCGGTCGTCCTCCGGTCGTTGCTTTCGGCCCGGGCACGCGCCGTCCGTCGCTCGGGATCAGTGACGGGTTCGCCGTCGATCAACCGGCAGATCGCATGGCCATCGGGCACGCCATCGGGCTGCCGCCTCCAGCGCCGCTGCGCCCGCTGCATGCGCTGGAGCAGCGCGGCCGCCTCGGCGAACTGCGATGCGATCTGCGGCAGGCGCTCGTCGAGGACCTGGCGCACCTGGGGACACGGCGAGCGTCCGCGGCCCGCGTCCGCCATGAACCCGGCGACCTCCTGCAGGGTGAATCCAAGGCGTTGTGCGCGCCGTACGAACGCCAGGCGCCGTAGAGCGCCCGCATCGAAGTGACGGTAGCCATTGACGCCGACATCCGCCGGGCTGATCAAACCGACCCGGGCGTAGTAGCGGACGGCGTGGATCGTCTCACCGGCCGCCCGGGCGAGCTGGACGATCGTCATACGTCCCTCGACGGCGGTCGGGGTGCCACGACGCTTCAATGCAGGACCACGTGGACTCATGGTGTCACCGTAATCGTGTGTGTCGCTCACAGGTCAAGCGCTTCTTGCAGGGATCACCCGTCGGTACGTCGGGATGGCTGATGCAGCTGCACATGGTCGACGTTAGCGCTGATAAGAGGGCTCGACTTGATCGGCGTCAAAACAAGCCTGGACACGGGGCACGACTCAAGACTTCGGCGCTGCGCATACGTCGATCCATGCGCACGGCACTGGACAGGCGGCGGCATCACGGCACCGTCCTCAGGTTGCGCCGCTTGACCAGTGCGTAGAGGGCAGGGATGACCACGAGCGTCAGCACCGTCGAGGACACCATGCCGCCCACCATCGGCGCGGCAATCCGGCGCATGACTTCAGAGCCCGTGCCGGTGCTCCACATGATCGGAAGCAGCCCGGCCATGATCGCGACCACCGTCATCATCTTCGGGCGCACACGCTCTACAGCGCCTTCGATGATCGCGTCCGTCAGGTCGCGCTCGGTGAGGGCCACGCCTTGTTGTGCGCGCTCGCGACTTCGATCGGTCAGCGCGTGGTCGAGGTAGATCAGCATCACCACCCCGGTCTCTGCCGCAACGCCTGCGAGCGCGATGAATCCCACGGCCACCGCGACACTGAGGTTGTAATCCAGTGCCCACATCAGCCAGACGCCACCCACCAGCGCGAATGGCACGGACAGCATGACGATCAGGGACTCGGTGACGCGGCGGAAGTTGAGGTACAGCAGTAGGAAGATGATGGCCAGGGTGACCGGAATCACCACGCGCATCTTCGCGGCCGCGCGCTGCATGTATTCGTACTGACCGCTCCACGTCGCGTAGTAGCCAGGCGGGAATCGCACCTCGCGGGCGACGGCTTCCTGAGCCGCGCGCACGTAACGCCCGAGGTCGCTCTCGCGCGTATCGACGTAGATGTAGGCCGACAGCATCGCGTTCTCGGTGCGGATGCTTGGAGCGCCCTTGCTGATCGTGACGCGTGCGAGTTCGCCCAGCGGTACCTGCGCACCATCCATGGTCGGCACCAGCACATTCGCCGCAATGGCCTGCGGGCTGTCGCGCAGCTCGCGCGGATATCGCACGATCAACCCGAAGCGCTCGCGACCTTGCAGCACCGTGGTCACCGTCTCGCCGCCGAGGGCGGTGGCGACCACCTCCTGCACGTCGCCGACCGTCAGCCCGTAGCGGCTCAGGGCCTCGAGATCCGGGTCCACGTCGAGGTAGTAGCCACCGGTCAGGCGCTCGGCGTAGGCGCTCGTCGTGCCCGGCACCTTGCGCACCGCGGCTTCGATCTGCCGTGACAACTGCTCCAGGCCGGCGAGATCCCGGCCGAAGACCTTGACGCCCACGGGCGTACGAATGCCCGTCGCCAGCATGTCCGTGCGCGCCTTGATCGGCATCGTCCAGGAGTTGGCCATCCCCGGGAACTTGAGGGCGGCATCCATCTCCTTCACCAAGCCGTCGATCGTCATGCCCGGCCGCCACTCGGACTCGGGCTTGAGGTTGATTACCGTTTCGGCCATCTCCAGCGGTGCCGGATCGGTCGCAGTCAGCGCTCGTCCTGCCTTGCCGAATACCGACTCCACTTCGGGAAACGAGCGGATGATCCGATCCTGCTTCTGCAGCACCGACGCGGCCTGCGTGGCCGACATGCCCGGCAGCGAGGCCGGCATGTAGAGCAGGGTGCCCTCGTTGAGCGTCGGCATGAACTCGCTGCCTAGACGCGCCGCCGGCCACGCGGTCACGGCGAGCATGATGAGCGCCAGTACGATCGTCGCCCACTTGTGGCGCAGCACGGCATCGATGACCGGGCGATACAGGCGGATCAGCAGGCGGTTCACCGGATTGCGTGCTTCGGGCATGATCTTCCCGCGCACGAACACCCACATCAGCACCGGCACCAGGGTCACCGAGAGCAGGGCGGCGCCGGCCATCGCGAAGGTCTTGGTGAACGCCAGCGGCTTGAACAGCCGGCCTTCCTGCGACTCCAGTGCGAACACCGGCAGGAACGATACGGTGATGATCATCAGGCTGAAGAACAGGGCAGGGCCCACCTCCCTACAGGCGTTGATGATCAGCTGCGTGCGCGGCGTCGTTCCGTCGTCGCGTTCGATATGCTTGTGCGCGTTCTCGATCATGACGATGGCGGCGTCCACCATCGCACCGATCGCGATCGCGATGCCGCCCAGGCTCATGATGTTCGAGTTCATTCCCAGCAGTCGCATCGCCAGGAATGCGATCAGAACGCCGACCGGCAGCATGATGATCGCGACCAGCGCGCTGCGGGCATGGAAGAGAAACACCAGGCACACCAGCGCGACGATCAGGCTTTCCTCGAGCAACGTGGTACGCAGCGTCTTGATCGCACGCTCGATGAGGTCCGAGCGGTCGTAGACCGGCTTGATCTCGACGCCGTCGGGCAGGCCCGGGCTGATCTCCGCGATCTTGTCCTTGAGCCCGCGTATCACGGAGAGTGCGTTCTCGCCATAACGGGCCACGGCGATGCCGGCGACGACATCGCCCTGGCCGTCCAGGTCGGTGACGCCGCGACGTTCGTCGGGCACCAGCTCAACCCGGGCGATATCGCCGATCCGCACCGGCCGGCCGTCGCTGGCCTTGACGGTGAGGTTGGCGATGTCGGTCAGGCTGCGCAGGTAGCCGCGCCCGCGGATCATGTATTCGGTCTCGGCCATCTCCACCGTGCGGCCGCCGACGTCCCGATTGCTTTCCCGGATGACGCGGGTCACCGTCGAGAGGGGAATCCCGTACTCGCGCAGTGCCACCGGGTCGACGGTCACGGAGTACTGCCGCACGAAGCCGCCGACGCTGGCGACCTCGGCCACGCCCGGTGCCTTGGTGAGCTGATAGCGGACGTACCAGTCCTGCAGGGCCCTTAGCTCGTCGAGGCTGTGGCGCTTCGAGGTGATTGCGTACTGGTAGACCCAGCCGACGCCGGTCGCGTCCGGGCCGAGCGTCGGGGTCACCCCGGCAGGCAAGTTCTTCGACGCGAAGTTGAGGTATTCGAGTACGCGCGAGCGTGCCCAGTAGACGTCGGTGCCGTCTTCGAAAATGACGTAGACGAAGGATGCGCCGAAGAACGAAAAGCCGCGCACGACCTTGGAACGTGGCACCGAGAGCAGGGCACTGGTAAGGGGATAGGTCACCTGGTCCTCGACGACCTGCGGCGCCTGGCCGGGCACGTCGGTAAACACGATGACCTGGACGTCCGACAGGTCGGGTTGCGCATCCAGCGGTGTCTGCCACACCGCGTATGCGCCCGCCGCCACGAGGGCGAGCGTGGCGACGATGACGAGGAAGATGTTGCGGACCGACCACTCGATCAGGCGTGCGAGCATGTCAGTGGCCCTCGTGGCCGGAGGGCGCCTGGACCGGCGTTGGCGCCTTGGCGGGCGTCGGGGCAGAAGTAGGCTCCGCACCGTGGTTGTGCGCTCCCAGGCCCTGCAGGGCGGACTGCAGATTGCTCTCGGCGTCAATCAGGAAGTTCGCCGCGGTGACCACGGGCTCGCCCTCGCGCACGCCCGAGAGGATCTCGACCCGGCTACCGAAGCGACGGCCGACCGCGACCTCCCGAGGTGCGAAGCGACCGCGCCCCAGCTCGACCAGCACCACCTGACGCTCCCCGCTGTCGATCACCGCGGCTTCTGGAACGGTGAGTGCGTCGACCTGCGCCCCGTCGACCATTACGTTGCCGAACAGGCCCGGGCGCCACTGCCCCCGTGGATTGGCGATCTCGACGCGGACGTCCAGCGTGCGCGACTGCGGGTCGACGATCGGCTGGATGAAGACGACGCGTCCCTCCGCCACTTCGCCCGGGCGGGTGGGCGACTCGAAGCGTGCGGACCGGCCCGTTTCCATTCCCTGCGCCTGCGCGACGGGCACGTGCGCGACAGCCCAGACGCGTGACAGGTCCGCGACGCGCAGGATCGTTTCGCCCGCCGCAAAACGCGCGCCCTGGACAACGGGCTTTTCCAGGACCACACCGGAGACCGGTGAACGAAACAGCACGATGTTCCCCGAGCTGCCGGCCGTGGAGACTTCCCAGTTTCGAAGTCGCTGCATGGCCGCATCGCGCAGGCGCCGCATTGCGGCAGCGCTGGCGGAATCGGATGTCCCCAGGCGCTGTATGGCGCCGTCGGCCAGGCGGATTTCCTCGCGCGTGGCCGCGATCTGCGGGCTGTACACGGCAAGCAACGGTTCGCCTGCGCGTACCGTCTGGCCGGTCTGGTTCGAGTACAGACGCTCGATCCAGCCGTCGAAACGCGGCGCGATCGCGTACTGACGCGATTCGTCGATGGCCAGGGTCGCGCTCGCCTTGATCGTCATCGCCTGCCGTTCGCGCCGCACGGCTTCCGTGCGCACGCCCAGGGTCTGGAGCCGTGTGGGATCGATCGACACCGCACCGGGCACCTGGACCTGCGCTCCAGCCTCCTCGGCATACACCGGCACGTAATCCATCCCCATCGGATCCTTCTTGGGCACAGGCGACGTGTCGGCACCCCCCATGGGGTTGCGGTAGTAGAGGATGCGGCGGACGGGCTGCTCGGTGGCACCCGAGGATGGCGTCGACCCGGCCGGCGGGCGGCCGAGCAGGTAGCCCGCGCCGAGCGCGAGCACAAGGGCACCGGCAGACAAGCCGGCAAGGGTCAGGCGGTTCATGGGGAGACTCCTTCAATTGCGCGCACGTCGGCGGCTGCCAGGCCTTCGTCGCGTCGCGACGACAGGCGGCTGAGTTCGGCGTCCTGCCACGCATCCAGTGCGTCGAGGACGGTGGCGAAATCGACTTCGCCGGTCTGGTAACTGGCGAGTGCCGACCTGAAATTCGTATCGGCCTGGACTAGCAGCGTGCGCTCGGTAAGCTCGCGGCGTGCACGAGCCGCGCGCCAGCGGGCGAGGCTCCCGGCCAGGCGCCCGCTCAGCTCCCGCTCGGTACTGGTTTCGCGCAAGCGCGCCGCGTCGGCACGCAGGCCGGCTTCGCGCTCCCGGGCGCGACGGGCGCGCCGCTGCAGCGGGACTTCGACTTCGACCATGAACTCGAGGCTGTCGAGGCCCCCGCGCTGCTCCATCGCGCCGATTCCGAGTGTCACGTCCGGCAGCCGGCTGCGCCGCTGCAGGCGCTCGGCATCCTCTGCTGCACGGACCATCGCATCGCGTGCAGCCAGCGCCGGATGCGAGGCGGTGGCCGAAGCGGCGATTGCATCTTCGATCGAGGTGTAGCGCAGCGGCAGCTCGGGCACAGCCGTCGGCGTCTCCAGCGGGGCATCGCCCGCGCGGCCCAGCAGTCCATTGAGCATGCCCACGGCCTCGCGATACATCGCTTCGCGGTCGAGCCGATCGGACTGCAGTGCGGTGGCGGCTACCTGCGCGCGGATGGCGTCCTGCTGCGGCGCCATGCCCAACGCGTAGCGCACGCCGGCGATCTCTTCGACCTGTCGCAGGAGCACGAGCCTGCGATCGATGACCTTGATCGACTCGGCTGCTTCCCAGTAGCGCACGTAGGCGGCTTCGGCCTGTGCAAGGAGCTCGCGGCCACGCGCAGCCGCCTCATGGCGCACCGCATCGGCCTCGTGCGTGGCTTGCGAACGCGCGAGCTCGCGCTTGCCCCATAAGGGGAAGCGCTGGCGGACTTCCAGCAGGTTGCCGGCTTGCGACGACGGGCCGCGCCACGGCTCTGACGGGTCGATGCCGCGCAGCGTCAGGCCGACCATCGGATCGGGCAGGGCACCCGCGGGGTACACACGCTCCTGCGCTGCCTCGGCCTCAAGCGCGAGGGCCGCAAGCTCCGGATTCCGGTCGCGGAGCCAGCGCTGTATGGAGGCCAGGTCGCGACCGGGGGCCGCCTCGGCACCCGACGCCTGCATGGGTGCGAGGCCGAGTGCCAACGCGAGGAGTACGGTCGTCACGCCGTAGGCCAGCCGCAACTGGCCGCGCATACGCGACGTTTGATAAATAGCGAACATGGAAAGCCTCGTTCGACCAGGGTCGGTGAATCGGCCGCCAGAGGATGGCCGACGGGGCGCAGTGCGCGCCCTACGAGACGTTCTAGATCAGCAGCACTGCCGCCGGATGCCCCGTGGGGCCATGTGAGCCCGAGGCAGACTCCAGCGCATCTACGTGCGCGCTGGAGTCGATGACCATCAGCGGGTAGAGGTCGGCCCAGCCGAAGGCCATGGGCAGCATCGCCGGCAGCGGCATGATGCGCGAGACATCCGAAGAGCTCTCGTCCTTGCTGCAATGGACGCTGCAGCCGGCGTCCATGGTGTCATCCGCTTCCGCAACCGCGTCGTCCGCGACACCTTCATGCGCGGCCACGAGCTCAATGTTGCACGTGCCTGTAGGAGCATTCGAGGCGCACAAGCCATGCGCCGCCACCACGATTTGCGTCCACAGCAGCGCGACGATCACGAGGATCGAAACCAACCGGCGGCGGTTGCGCTTTGCAAACATGGGCCTACATTACCTCAGCAAACGGCGAGTGTATTGATCTGGATCAATTTGAAGTATGGAGTTGGGTCCAGACTTTGCACGCCACTGTCGAGCACTTCGTCATGACAACCGAACCGGATTTCTCGGTCAGCCCGCGCCGTGACAACGGGCCTGCCGATGTGTTGAACGCTGCATGCCGGTGCTCGGTGATCGAGGTTCCGCAACTTCGCAGCGAGCTCGCCCGGCTGATAGGCGCGGGGTTCGCGTTCGAAGATCGCCACGCGCACATGTTCTCGCCGCATGCCGTGTTCGTCGATCGCTTCGATCTGGACCAGCTGGCATCGGTGTGTCGTGCGCTGCACGCGGTGACGCGCAACGCCGCCTACGTCGAGCGCGTTCTGCAGTGGGCACCATCGGTCGCCCGCGAGGCACATGCGATTGACGAGGGCGTCATCGGCGTGGACTTCCACCTGACCAGCGCCGGGCCACGTCTTATCGAAATCAATACCAATCCCGGCGGCCTGATGTTGAACGCGTACGCCGTCGAGGCCGTTCGCACATGCTGCGGGCAAGTCGGTCCCCGGCCCGCGCAGGCGGACGATGTCATCACCAAAGCACTGGGCGCTTGGCTGCCGAGGCAGGGCAGCACCCGGCGAGTCGCGCTCGTGGATGAGCTTCCCGAAGAGCAGTTCCTGTATCCCGAATTTCTGCTCTACCGTCGCGCTCTGCAGGCCCGCGGAATCGACTGCACCATCGCTGACCCGTCGCAGCTGGCGTGGACCGGCAGCGATCTGCTGCTGTCTGAAGAACGCGTTGACAGTGTGTACAACCGGCTGACGGATTTCGATCTTTCAGCCCCGGCCTCGTTCGCCCTTCGTGCCGCTATAAGGTCCGGGTCCATCCATATCAGTCCAACACCGCGCGCCCACGCGCTGTTCGCCGACAAGCGCAATCTTGCCGTGCTGTCGGATCCTGGGGCTCTCGATCGTCTCGGCGTGCCGCGGAAAGTAGCGGCTCTGCTGTCACACGCTCTTCCAGTCACCGTCGTCGTAGACGACGCTTCGCGGGAGAGCTTGTGGGCGTCACGCGACAGGTATTTTTTCAAGCCGGCTTCGGGCTTCGGAAGTCGCGGCAGCTACCGGGGCGACAAGATGACTCGTCGCGTGTGGGAGGAGGTGGTGGATTCAGACTATGTCGCGCAGGCGTTTGTTCCACCGAGCCGTCGTGTCGTGGCCAACGGCCATTCGCTGAAAGTCGACGTGCGTGCCTACTGTGTTGATGGCGAGCCGATTCTCTTTGCCGCGCGTCTCTATGAAGGCCAGACCACTAACATGCGGACGCCAGGGGGTGGATTTGCTCCCGTTCTTGTCCAGCTCTAATGATGTTGATCGTGGTTGATGCGACACGAAGGCGCGCGCTTGGCTGGCAGAACTGCTTACCACTAGTGCGGTCGTTGGCCCCCCTTATGCACGGAGTTCAGAGGTAGAGCCGGGCGCGGAGTGCTTGCGTACCTCGAGGGACGAGTTCTTGCCCTGCGATCGGTGGGTCGCAATTGGCTGTATTCCAGTGGCTGCAACCGATCACCCTCCGATGCGCCGCCTCGAGGACGCCGTGCAGGCGGGGAACAGGTGGTGGTCGGGCGATGCAAATCGCTACGCCGAATGTTGCACGTGGGGGTTATTTCGCCGCCCATCGGCCGTGCAGCCGGCCCGAGGGGCATAGCATAGCGGGACCTTCTCCACAGTCCCTGCCTGGAATCGCCGGAACCTGGCAGCCGCGAACGCGCTGCATCGCTTGCGAACAGGCTGCCACGTTGGTTCGGTTCCGCGGATGCGGGCTTGAGGACAGAAGACCGAAAGAGTGGCCAGATTGCGCGTGCTGACGACCAGACCGGCCAGACGGTACGCGCAGGCGAGCCGTTGCTTGCCGTGTACAGCCCGCAGATCGCGGCCACGCGTGAGGAAATCCGCCTGGCCGACGGCGCTGCCTGATCATCTAAACCACCAGCTTTCGATTACCGCTCGATGTTGATCACTCGCTTGTCTCGACCGGATTGCGGCGCTGTCCGTGCACCCGATGCGCTTGATCGGCCCCTTTGCCCTGGCCGACTATGGATCTTTAGGCGACAGGCGTGCGACCTCGGCGAGCAAAGGATGCGAGAAGTTTCCGGGCGCCGCAACGCGCGCATGCGGAGATTCAGCCGCGGCGTCTGTAGGTCCCGCGGGATCCTATTGGCGAAGGGCAGGGGCAATCCGTCAGCGAACCGAGATCGCGGGCAGCCGAGCGTAGCGGCGCTTGAAGCGCGCATCCACGTACCGGCGCACTTGAGGCCAGCGGGTGTCCTTGAAGCGGTCGCAAAACGCCTCGGCGGGGATGGCCTCCAGGACATCGATGCCATACAGGGGTCGGGCTTCCATCCCGTGGCGATGGAGCGCCAATTCGATGATGGCTTCGGCGGTGCGCAGAGCGGTACTGCGCTCGCGATCCCAACCCGCGGCGCAGTCGTCCTTCAGCATGGCGCGGACCACGCGGATCGAGGTGCGTGCCTGTTCGATGCCCAGCTCGCTGCGCTTGCGGGGAATCAGTGCCAGGTTATGGATCCTGCTTTTCAGGCAGTCAAACGGGTGCATGGCGCGAATCGGAACGCCTGCCACGTGAACATGGGGCGCCCGTTCGAGCATGCGCCGCTCGGTTTCGTACTGGTAGCCGGCCATCGCCGAGATGTAGTCGATGACTAGCGGCTCCAGCTGGCCATCGATGTCCTCCACGAAGATTACGGCCGTACTGGGCGGCGGTGTATCGAGGGTGGCCATCTGGAACGTGACCCGATCGGGAAACCGGGCCTGAAGGGCGAGGGCGTGGATCCGGGCCTGGTCGCGGGTTCCGAAGAAATCGAGGTCCCGGGTCAGGCCACTTTCGTAGCCGGTTCCAAGGGCGTCGTAATAGTCGGCCCAGAAGGCGAGCGCCTGCCCGCCGACCAGGACGACGCCGGGCTGGGCGTGGAGGAAATAGGAAAGCTGCTCGAGGGTGAGCGGGGTGCCTAGAACTTCGGCGCCCACTCGACCCTCACCCGGGGATCCCGGCGAGCGGACAGCACCACGGGCGCAGGTGCGAGGCGATCGGCCTTGTAACGCTCGATTTCACGGACACGCACCGCAGCAGCCTTTTCGAAAAGGTCGCCGCGACCGGGGCCGGAAAGTTTGCTGGAGCGCGAAGGATTCATGCGGGTGCCTGGCTGCATCGGCTCATGGCTAGCATCCGATTCGTTTCACGAATCGGATGCTAGCCATGAGCACATGTAACACGAAATATTGCAAAAACCCTACGCGCTTCCCGCGAGGAAGTCAAAGGGCCCCGGCGAGCCCTATATAGGGACCGGCCCGGCTGCGCTGCTCCAGCAGCCCCAGACAGCCGCTTCAGCGAAGCGGCCGTGCGATGGCCTCGACGGGTTTGAGGCCCTGACCGAAGCGCCCGATCGATGCCCGGTGCGTCTCCAGCTCGCTGTAGGGAAGGTAGCGCAGGTCAAGCTCGCTGACCCGGCTGAACGCCGGCCGGGCGAACTGGGCGCGTACGTCGGCCTCTCGGCGATCCGGGGCGACCAGGAAATACTTCGTGCCGTGGTCGACGCCACTGCCCAACGCCAGATCCAGCATCCGCACGATCCCGGAGTAGATGCTCGTGCTGTGCTCGACCTCGTAGGCGGCCGCTACCCGGTCGCCCTCGAGCCACAGCACGTCGATCAGGCGCACCGCCTCGCTGCCGGCCGCCCGCTCGAGCGCTGTCGGCAAACGCTCCAGACAACCGTCGCCCAGCCGGCCGTCTCCGCAGGCGCGGGATCGATCGTTGCTGGCGATCCAGACCGTAAAGCCGAGCGCGATACCGAGGTCGCGAAGCCACCCTTGGACCTGCGTGTGCGACTGGTCCTCGGCCATCTCGACCTGGCGCTGCTTCTGGGCCGCTGCATCCGATCGCACCTGCGCCAGGTCAGCCTCCCACCGGGCCAGCGAGCCCGCGTCATTGGCAGGCGGCAGTGGAAGCCGTCCCCGGCCGATGTCGAAGAGCAGCCCGGCGACGGCCCCCAGGTCATTCGAGAGCAGCCGACGCGCGGAGGCGTTGAGCTCAAGCACGCCGCGACGCATCGCCAGATATTCCGTCCAGCGTCCGAGCTTGACCTTCGTGCCCGTCAGCGCGTTGTAGCCGTTGACGATCGCCGTGTTGAAGGGACACACGAGGGTGGGGTGCACGAAGTAGAGAAGGTTTGCAGCCGCAGGTCCCAGGCCCTTGATCTGTCGCGCGTCCAACGCATGGATCGCCTGCAGCACCCCGGCTTCCGTATCGCAGCATGCGCAGTCATCCAGGAATCGGCCAAACGCCTTCTGGTTCTCCCGGTTCTCGTAGATGTCCGGAATGCGCAGCTTGGGTTTCCACAAGAAAGCGTGATCTGCGCCCCTGAAGATCTGGCGCTGCTCGGCGATCGCGTGCACCACTGTTTCCAGTGACGAGCCACGGTACGCATTGCCGAACGTATCGGCCCTGATCTCCTGCACGACGGCCTCAAGGCCACGGCGGATGGATCGGAAGTTCTTGATCCGCTCCTCCCACAGGAACCACGTCTGGTAGGTGCAGACAGGATCGGCCCGCCAGCGTTCGACGAGCGGGACCAGCACTTCCAATGGGATCGACACGCGCGTCTCCATGCGGGGCGGCGCCATGGCGACTGCCCCGGCTCCTTGATGTTGGACTACTTGCGTCCCTTCTGTGTCAGAACGCTTCCGGCGACGGAACGACTGTTGGCACCACTGCGGCTGAATCGCCCCGGCTTTCGTAGACACCTACGAGCCTGATTGTCCCGCCTGTCGCTCGAACTCTACCGGAGACAGTCCTCCGTTGGATCCGTGGCGCCGCTTGGGGTTGTAGAACATCTCGATGTAGTCGAACACGTCACTGCGGCACGCGTCTCGGGTCAGGTAGATCTTCCGCTTGATCCGTTCGCGCTTGAGCAGCTGGAAGAAACTCTCGGCGACCGCGTTGTCATGGCAGTTGCCACGACGGCTCATGCTGCAGACGATGCCGTGCGCTTTCAGGAAGGCCTGCCACTCGCTGCCGGTGAACTGGCTGCCCTGGTCGGAGTGCAGCATCAAGCCGGGCGCCGGCTTGCGGCGCCACACCGCGGCCAGCAATGCCTGCAGCACGAGGTCGGTGTGCATCTGGCCCTGCATCGCCCAACCGACCACCTGTCGCGAATAGAGATCGATCACCACCGCCAGATACAGCCAGCCTTCGTGTGTGCGCAGATAGGTGATGTCGGTGACCCAATGCGTGTTCGGCGCCGGCACGTCGAACTGCCGATCCAGTCGGTTGGGGGCGACCGTTGAAACCGAACCGCCGCGTGGACGGGGTCCCCGCCCGTAGCCGACCTGCGCCCGCAGACCTTCGCGCTTCATGAGTCGCGCGACGCGGTGCTTGCCGCAGTGCTCGCCCAGGTCGCGCAGGTCGTCGGTCACCTTGCGATAGCCGTAGACCGTGCCGCTCTCCAGCCACGCCTGCCGGATCATCCCGAGCAGGCGCTGGTCGTCGCGGTGTCGCGCGCTGTGCGGCCGATGCTGCCATGCATAGAAGCCGCTGCGCTGCACGCCGAGCACCCGGCACATGCTGGTGACGCGGAACTGGTCCAGATGCGCCTGCATGAATGCGTACTTCGCCCTTACCCCTTGGCAAAGTACGCCGCGGCCTTTTTTAGGATGTCGCGCTCCTCCGTGACGCGCCGCAGCTCCGCCTGCAGCCGCCGTACTTCCGCCGCCTGACTCACGTCCGCGTCCCGCATCGCGGGTGCCTTCCGCCGTTCGCGCACCCATCCATAGAGCGAATCGATGCTGACGCCGAGCCGGGTCGCTACGTCCCGTGCAGACCGTCCGTGCTCGATCACTTGCTTGGCCGCTTCGGCCTTGAACTCATCCGAGTACCGCTTGCCACTCATACCCACCTCCGTCTCTGCCGTAATGTACGGCTCGGAGATGTCTAGTGAAGCCGGGGCGATTCAGAACAGGGCGATGTAGGTATCCGAGACATGGTGGTAGGCCATGCCGCCGACCCCGCCGTAGCGGACGTGGTAGGCGGCGAGCGCGTTGTTTTCGTAGATCTCATGCTGCGTGCCGTCCGCCGCCGCGCTGGTGCCGTCCCCCCAGACCCGTGGGAGCTGCATGTCGGCGTAGACGTTGATGACGTCGCGCGAGGCCGCCTCGAGCTTGCCGGCATCCACGTGGCGGCGGTTTACGAAGCCGATCTGATGCGCGGAGACCATCCCACGCATGTGGCGCGCGGTCTGGGCCGGCCCCAGGTTGCAGCCGTAGGCAAACACGACCACGAGGTGGCGCGCCACAGCGTCGTCAAGTTTCGGGTCCGAGCCCGAGATGGGCGCGAAGTGGCGGGCAAAGCCGGTCCAGCACTGAACCTCCCAGAGCAGGTCCACGAGCCCGGTCACAGGCATGCGCTCGGCTACGGCCGCGGCAAGGGCGTCGGTGCCGGGCGGGATGGGCCGGGCGAGGTGGCGCTTGAGGCTCGGCACGCCGGCCTCGTCGATCGACAGCGCCGCATTGCCCAGGTAGCCCGCATCAGTGGCCTCGGCCTGCATGGCCAGTCGCTCGCGCAGCCCATCGACGAACTCGGTGGCGTCCGCCGGAAGCCCTAAGCGCTCGCAGTACTCGGCGAAAAGCGGGGCGCACGCCTCCATCGGCAGCAGGTCCTCGCGGTAGTCCCCGTATTCCTTCGCACCGCGGATCGCGATGTCGTTGGAGCGCAGCTCGTTGGCCAGGGTGACGAAGACGCAGGCCTGGAAGTAGTCGAAGCGCTGTCGCTCGAGCGCGTCCACCCGCTCGCCGATCACCTCCCGCCAGCCTTGGGTGGTGAACGACAGGTCCACCGGGTCCGCCAGATAGGTCCCGCGTCGGTGCCCGAGCAGCGCGGCGATCGCGTCCAGGACGCGGCGGTCCTCGGTGGCCGAGGTCCACTCCAACGTGCGCAGCATGCGCATGAAGAGCGACCGGAAACCCTCGAGCGGCTTGAGGATGTACCGAAGGTGCTGGTCCCCATGGAACTGCAGCAGGGCTTCGCAGTTCGCGAGCATCGGCCCAATCCCGCCCCGGTCCTCGATCAGGTGGCGGATCTCGCGGCCGGCGTCCTCATCCTTCGGGTGCTGCGCGAGCAGGCGGATGACATCGGTGATGGTGGCGACCATCGCCTCGCTCTGGGCCCGATGCTCGAGCCGCAGGGCATCCAGCGCGTCCTTTGCGGCCCGGACGATCTTCGCGATCCGCCGGGTGAACATCTCGGCGATCTCGTCGCGGGTGGCGATGCGGGCGTGCGCCAGCATGCAGGCCAGCAGGGCGCGGCGCTTGAGCGGCGCGTACTGACGAAGCTCGCGCGCATCCTGGGCATGGGCTTCGGCCGCGAACTGTTCGAGCTTCGCGTACGGCAGATCATCCAGAACACCGTCCAGCGGCATCAGGCCATCGAGGAAATCCACGTGGTCGAGCAGGGCCTTGAAGTTGGTCGCCGAGTCCTTGCGCGCGCGCGCCATGCCGTCGCGCCCAATCGACGGGGCTCAGAGGTCGTACCAGACGCGAAGATCACGACGGAGACGTTTCGCGCCCGGAGCAGCGCAGCCGGCGAGGGGGCCTGGCAGATCTACATGCCGCCCGAAGTGGATCGGATGGGCAAGCTCGTGTGCCAGACCGAGGAGGACGTGACAGATGTGTGGCGGCACAAATTCCCCGGGCTGTACGCCGCATGCCCAACCTCCGTCGCACCATTGGATGCCGGGGCTGTCCAGCGGCTGACGGTACCTCGCTAAGGGGGGCCCATGCACCGGGGTCAAGGCGTGCGACGGCCACTTGCCACAATCGGACGAATGTGGCCGGATTGACGACGATGCTACCCAGACCCTCGCTGCGCCTGACGATCGTGCTGGAGGTGGCGTTCTTCCTCGCCACGCTGGTGCTCGCGCTGATTTGGAACGCCGACCCGAACGGGCGCTGGGAGCCTGCTCTGGCGCTGGTTCTGGTAGCGACCGCGGGACTGGAGATCTATCGTCGGCGCGTGCCGGCAGGGCCCGGAGATCGCTTCGCGTCTCCGGCCGAGCGCCTGCGTCATCGCGAACGCCTGCGGCAGCTGCTGCAGGAGGAGATCTACACCTGCCGGGCCAAGGGACTGCGACAAGACGTCATCGTGCGGGACGCCGATCGCGTGGACGTCTATCCGGACACCGATCCCGGTGAGAAGGGCATCTCCGCCTGGTTCCGCGTCGGCCTGATCGACACGTACGAGCGCGGCATCTGCCTGGGCCTGCGCTATGGCGGGCTCAAAGAGTGCGAGGGCGGATTTCGCTTCGTCGACTACGTGAACGACGAATCCGCCGACCGCACGATGCTGTTGATCGGCAACGTGCCCTACGACTCCATCGTCGAGGTGAACCTCGACGGGGACAAGATCTACGGATTTCCGCACATCTTCTGCCACTTCGATTTCAAAGGTGAGCCCTACGAGCGCCTGTGGTTCGCCGAGCGCAAGCAGCTCACCGAGACCCATCCTTACTACGACCTCGTCGCCGAGTATGAAGACGTCAAGGGCAACAACCCCACAGACGGGGAGTTGCACTTTGTCTGAGTCGCGGCGGCCGACAGAGGCAAGCCAGACGGCGCACTAAGGGGTCAGAAGCGATAGTTCGCACCCAGCACGACCTGCCGTCCTACGCCCGGCAGGATGCCCCGCGTGCGATCAGCGATGTACGTCCGGCCCGTGGCGTTCTTGACCGTGCCATAGAGCGTCCAGCCGCTCCCGCCGAGGGCGTAGTTGACCGCGAGGTTCAACAGGGCGGTCGCATCGAGTGCGCCGACCTGCCCGTTGCCATTGACGGGGGCTGCGTTCGTGTTGGCGAAGTCCGCGAACTGGCGCGAGGTGTAAACGCCTTCGAGCGAGAGGTCCCAACCGCCGAGGATGTAACCCGCGCGCAGGCTCCCCGTGTGACGCGGTGCATACGGCATGCGACGCCCCGGTGCGCTCCCGGCCACCGGCTGCCCATTGTCGACCCGGACGAGCGCGGAACTCTGCTCGGCGACGGGGAGGGCGGTGTAGGCAACCTGCAGGTACAGGCGGCCCGCATCGGCCGTGCCGAACGTGGCCCGCGCGGCCGCCTCGAGTCCGCGATAGCTCGCTTGGCCCTGGGCGAGGGGCGTGCTGCCCGAGGCGATCGACCCGACCGCGATCTGGTTGTCGAAGTCATTGTCGAACGCCGCGACTTCATAGCTGTAGACGCGCCCGAGACGCCCTCGCACGCCGACCTCGGCGTTGCGGCTGCGCTCGGCGTCCACCGCGACCACGGTGCCTGTATTGCCGATCAGGTCTTCCACGCGCGGCGGCGCGAACCCTTCGTGCACGCCGGCGAAGACCTGCACGGTGGGCGAAGCCTCGAATGTGGCGCCGATGCCCGGGATCCACTCGCTGATCCGCTCGGCACCGCGGGCGCCCGCTCCGAGCCGGTTTTCGCGCGTGAACTCGACGGACTCGAATCGAACGGCCGGAATGACCGCCAGGCGCCCGAAGTCGAAACGGTTCTCGACGAAAGCCGACCAGGCGTCCACGTCGCGCAGGTTGTGCTCGACCAGACTGCCCGTGGTGGCCGTCGGGCTGGTGCCATTGAGCTGCAGGCGCGCCTGGCGCTCGCGGTGCAGGCGCACGCCGGCTTCCAGCTCGCCCTGCACGGTGCCGAGGGTGTAGGTCGCACGCAGGCGCGGCTCGATGCCCCAGGTCGTGAAATCGCGATTGCGCATCTGCCGCGAATTGCAGGCATCGACATTGACGGCCTGACCCGCCAGGCGCGCGTTCGTGAACGCGGCGCCACACTGGCCGTCGGTCGTTGAGCTCGACTGCCGTCCCCAGTCCCGGTGAAACTCGTAGTAGTAGGCGTTGGTCGACAGGCTCGCCGAGTCGCCCAGCGCCAAGCCCCACGTGGCTGACGCGCCGAAGCGCTCCAGGTCGAAGCGATCGTTCTTGAACGGGTTGTACCGTGCGCCGAAGGCACGGTATTCGGCGTCGGTCAGTCCGGAGTAGGTGACCTGCGAGTCCTCCCGTAGGTACGTCGCGCGCAGCGTCAGCGACTGGTTCTCGCCGAGGCGGGTGCTGAACTTGTAGTTGAAGTCGCCCTGGCGCAGCGACTGATTGTCGCGTGCGCCGTCGCCTTCCTTGGCCATCGCATCGAAGCGGTGGCCGCCGGCCCCTAGCGCCATGCGAAGGCGCCGGTAGCCCTCGTTGCCGACGGAGGCATCGATCTCGCCTTCGAAGTCCTGCGGCGGCTCGGGCGTGATGTAGTTGATCACCCCGCCGATGCTCTGCGGCCCGAAGCGGAGCATGCCGGTGCCCTTGAGCACCTCGATGCGCTCATAGCGCTCGATCGGCGGATGGAAGTAGCTCGCGTTGTCGCCATAAGGGGCAAATGCGAAGGGCAGGCCATCTTCCAGAAGCAAGACCTTGGTGGAGCGCGTCGGGTTCAACCCGCGAATGCCGATGTTCGGACGCAGGCCGAAGCCTTCCTCATCGCGCACGACAACGCCCGGCACCTTGCGCAGCGCCTCGGCGACCGAGAGCACACGCGCGCTCTCCAGCTCCGCCTGATCAAGCACATGCGCACTGCCAGGCTGCGCGGCGGCCCGGGCCTGCGTGCCGACCACCACGACCCGGTCGAGCTCGGCTGCACCGTCGGCCAACGCGGGACCGCAAAGGGCAGCGATGCTGAGGCTAAGGAGGGTGCGACGAAGGGTAGGCATGGAAGAGGGTCCGAAGCGCGGTTGCGCGGCGCGCGAACTCTACACGCGGATGCGAAGCATTCGCAACTAGCGCTGCACCCGATTAGCTTGAGGTCATAGTCGAGGCCGGGGATTTGCAGTCCGGAAGTCTGCCGACGCGCTTGAGCTGACCTGTTGCGCCTGAAATAAGGCACGCGAATCCCACGAGGCGACTGCCGCCAGCCGTGCAACCTGCTATCGCCAATGCGGTCGCCGGGGGCGACGCCGCTAGCTCTGTCTGACACGGAACCCTAGGTTAAACCCGGAGGGTTCGCGTCTGGAGCCCCGCCACGGAGCGGAAGATGGCGTCAGCAGCACGCGATGCGCGGGCCTAATTCGGTTCGCATCGATCAAGCAGCCGCCTCGGCGCGACCTGATCTCGCCGGCGAACGAGGACATCGACATCAGCGTCATGTGATGGAAGCGGCTGGCGTGTCGCCGGCCAGACCGCACCCCGAAACGTGGCAGCCGCCACCGACGGTTAGCCGCAGTGGCTTGACTCTGTAGCAGGTACGGCCTGCAGGATTCGCTCTTTCACGAGCGGCGAGCAGTTATGGAAACGTACGACGTGGTCTTTATCGGGGGTGGTCCGGGCGGCTACCCGGGTGCCATCCGCTCCGCGCAGCTGGGGAAGAAGGTAGCTTGCATCGAGCGCCGCGCGCGGCTGGGTGGCACATGCCTCAACATTGGGTGCATCCCGTCCAAGGCGTTGCTGGAGTCGTCAGAGCGCTTCCACGCGGCACAGGGCGAGTTCGCCAAGCATGGGATCGAGTTCGACGCGCTGCGGGTGAATCTGCCCCAGGTGATGAAGCACAAGGATCAGGTGGTCGCAGGTCTCGGCCAGGGCATCGATTACCTGTTCAAGAAGCACGGCGTGAGGCGAATCGTCGGCACGGCGGCCATCGAGGCACCCGACACTGTGCGCGTCGACCTCGATGCCGGGGGCAGCGAGCAGATCGGCGCGCGCGCAATCGTCATCGCGACCGGCTCGGTAGGGGCCGAGCTCCCCGGCATTGCGGTCGACGAGGATCGCATCGTGTCCTCGACGGGGGCCCTGTCATTTCCAAAGGTGCCGGAGCACCTCGTCGTGGTCGGCGCCGGATACGTAGGCCTCGAACTGGGGTCCGTGTGGCGCCGGCTCGGTGCCAAGGTCACGGTCGTGGAATACCTTGATCGTATTACGCCCGGGATGGACACCGAGGTCGCCGGTGCGCTCGAAAAGTCATTGCGCGGACAGGGCTTCGACTTCCAGCTATCCCGCAAAGTGACCGGGGCGACTGTGGACGGGACCGGCGTCATCCTGATGACCGAGCCATCGAAGGGGGGCACCGTAGAGACCTTGCGTGCCGATCGCGTGTTGGTATCGATCGGCCGGCGTCCGCATACGGACGCGCTGGGCCTGGAGGCGGTGGGCGTCGAACGCGACCCGAAGGGCTACGTGCGGGTCGATGCCCACTGGCGGACCAGCATCGAGGGCATCTACGCCATTGGGGATGTCATTGGTGGACCCATGCTCGCGCACAAGGCGAGCGAGGAGGGCGTGGCCGTGGCCGAGCAACTGGCCGGCCTGCCAGGCCACGTGAACTACGCGACGATTCCTTCGGTTATCTACACCGCGCCCGAGGTCGGGTCGGTGGGCCAGACGGAAGAGCAACTGATCGCGGCGGGGATCGCCTACAAGGTTGGCAAATTCCCATTCAGCGCCAGCGCGCGGGCGCGCGCCAAGGCGCAGACCGAGGGCTTCGCCAAGGTGCTGGCGGATGCGGCCACCGATCGCATCCTGGGTGTGCACATCATCGGGCCGGAAGCAGGCTCGCTGATCCACGAAGCCGTCGTCGCGATGGAGTTCAGCGGCTCGGCCGACGATGTCGCGCGTAGCTGCCACGCGCATCCGACGTTGCCCGAGGCGCTCAAGGAAGCCGCGATGGCAGTGAACGGTTGGGCCATCCACGTCTAGCCGTCAGAGGCCGTAGCGCTGGGTGATCGGGTAACGGCGCTCCCGTCCGAACGCACGCCGGCTCACCTTCGGGCCAGGCGCCGCTTGCTGTCGCTTCCATTCCGCGAGCCGGACCAGCCGCAGGATCCTCCCTACCATCTCGCGGTCGAAGCCTGCGGCGACCATCTCGTCGTGCGACTGTTCCTGATCGATGTGCCTGAAGAGCAGTGCGTCCAGGACATCGTACGGTGGTAATGAGTGCTGGTCCTTCTGGTTGGGTCGCAGCTCCGCGGAGGGGGGGCGCTGCATGACGCCCTTGGGGATCGCAAGGGGCCCTAGCGTGTTACGCCAGTGTGCGAGGCGGAAGACCTCGGTTTTGTAGACATCCTTGAGCGGCGCATAGCCGCCGACCATGTCGCCGTAGATCGTGGCGTATCCAACCGCATACTCGCTCTTATTGCCAGTCGTCAGCACCAATCCACCCAACTTGTTCGACAGCGCCATCAGTAGCGCTCCTCGGGTGCGCGCCTGCAGGTTCTCTTCCGTCGTATCGATCGCCGCGCCGTCGAACGCCGGCGCGAGCGTGTCCAGATAGGCTTGGAACGGCGCCTCGATCGGCAGCGTCAGCATCGGCACACCCAGCGCTTCGCATTGCGCGGAGGCCAGGTCGTTCGAGAGCTCCGCCGTGTAGCGAGAGGGCATGCGCACCGCGGTGACGTTGCTACCACCCACTGCGTCGGCGGCGATCGCGAGCACCAGTGACGAGTCGATCCCACCTGAGAGGCCCAGGATCACCTTGTCGAACCCATTCTTCCTGCAGTAGTCGCGCGTGCCGGTGACCAGCGCCTGGTACATCAGGCCGTCCTCGCTTTCATCCCCGCTGCGCGGCCAGACCACCGGCGTAAAGGTCTGCAGCTCCGGGTCGAAGTCCGTGATCAGCAGGTGTTCCTCAAACGCGATGGCAGCCGGGGCGACCGCACCGCGGGCGTCTGCCAGCAGCGAGGCCCCATCAAAGACCGTGGAGTCCTGCCCGCCCACGACATTGACGTAGGCGATGGCAGCCTTGTTGTCTCGCGCACGCTCGGCAAGGAGCGCATCGCGCTCGGCATGCTTGTGGCGTTCGAAAGGCGAGGCGTTCGGCACGAGCACCAGGCGCACGCCCGCCGCGGCTGTCTCGGCCATCGGCTCCAGGCCCCATAGGTCCTGGCAGATCAACAGGCCCACCGGCACCTGGCCGACCTGGAAGACGCAAACACCTCCGTCCGGATCGGTCTCGAAGTAACGACGTTCGTCGAAAACAGCGTGATTGGGCAGATCCCGCTTGCGATAGGTCGTTTCGATGCGCCCGTCGCGAATGACGCTCGCAGCGTTGTAGACCACGCTGCCCGCCGCCTCCGGCCAACCGACGACCGCGACGATGCCCTGCGCCGAATGCGCAATGGCCCGCACGGCCGCGTCGCACTCCGCGAGGAACTGGGGGCGAAACAGCAGGTCCTCGGGCGAATAGCCGCTGACGCAGAGTTCGGGGAAGACGATCAGGTCAGCCCCGTGTGCGTCACGCGCCTGCTCAATGAGCGTCTGGATGCGCCTGACGTTGCCGGCGATGTCTCCGACCGGGAAGTCGTACTGGGCCAGGGCGATGCGCATCACGCCGCCTCGCCCGCGGCAGGAAAATGCTTGAGGGCGTCGAGGATGGTGCATTGGGCCCGAACGCCGCCGCCACAGCTGCTGATGGTGCGCTCCAGCTCGCGCGCCACGCGCTGCAGGTCGCGAATGCGATCCTGGACGTCGATCAGGTGCTGCTGTGCGAGGCGGGTGACGTCCTCGCAAGCCAGATCACCGTCCTGGTCCAGTCGCATCAGGCTTCGGATCTCGTCCAGGCTGAAGCCCAGATCCCGACCCCGGGTAATGAAGCGCAGACGCTCCACGTCCTGCTCCGAATACGACCGGTACCCGCTGCCCGTCCGGGTTGGCGCCGGCATGAGGCCGATCCGCTCGTAGTACCGAATCGTTTCCAGGTGGCAGCCGCTTGCCTGGGAGGCTTCGCTGATCTTCACGCTCGGATCCCTTGACTCTGTAGTCGCTACGGACTCTACGATGCCGGCTCCGTCGAAGCGTGAAAAGTCGATGTCCCCGATTGCCTGGCGCTGCGTACTGTCCGCCCTCCTTGCCGTGGTGGGGCTGGCCTCCGCTTGTTCGGCACGGGCGGCCGACCCGGCGGCCGAGGCGCGGCAGGCATGGCAGCTGCTCGACTACATCGCGGTCGACTACCCCGCGGCGATCCAGAGCGGTGAGGTGGTCGACGCGGGCGAATACGCGGAGATGCGGGAGTTCACCGCATCCGTCAGCGCGAAGCTGGCCGCATTACCGCCGGGCGCGGGGCACGCGGCGCGCCTTGCGAAGGCCAAGCAACTGGAAGGGCTGGTGGCCGAGCGCGCTGACGCAGAGCAGATCGCCCGCAGCGCAGGTGCCTTGGCGTCGGAGCTCCTGACCGTCTACAGGATCGAGGCCGCGCCCGCGGCTGTCCCCGATCTGGCGCGGGGCGCGGCCCTGTACGCCCAGCAGTGCACCGCGTGCCATGGCGCGACCGGCCGAGGCGATGGTCCCGCTGCCGCCGGCATGGATCCGCCCCCGATCGCCTTCACCGACGCCGACCGTGCAAAGCACCGCAGCCCGCTGTCGCTCTACCAGGTCATTTCGCAAGGACTGCCGGGCACCGCGATGATGAGCTACGCCCATCTGTCAAACGATGATCGATGGGCCTTGGCCTATTACACCGGCGGACTGGCGTACGACGCGGCGGCCCGGGAACAGGGTGCGGCGGTCTGGGCAGACAACGAGCAGGTGCGTCGCGTATTTCCCGACCTGGCTGCGTTATCGGGCGCTACCGAAGCCGACATCTCGAAAACGCTGGGAGCGGACAGGGCGCGCGCGATCACCGCCTATCTGCGTGGTGAGCCGAGTGCCGTGGCCGCCTCCTCGCCAGTCAACAGCAATGCATCTCTAGCGCTGGCCCGTCAGCGCCTGCAGCAGAGCGTTGCCGCCTACCGGTCGGGTGACCGGGGGCAGGCGTCGGCACTGGCTTTGTCCGCGTATCTCGACGGTGTCGAGCCTGTCGAGCCGCAGCTCGGATCGCGGAACCGCAAGCTTCTCCGACAGATCGAGTCCGCCATGGCGACCCTTCGCGCCAGGATCGGCGAGGGCGCACCGACCTCCGCCGTCGAAGCTCAGGCCGCAGCGGTCGGACAGCTGCTGGACCGCAGCGAGTCGGCGCTTGCCGACCGGAGCAATAGCACCACCACAGCGTTCCTGGGCAGCTTCACCATCCTCTTGCGCGAAGGGGTCGAAGCCCTGCTGATCGTCATCGGCATGATCGCCTTCCTGCGCAAGGCCGAGCGCAGGGATGTGCTGCCGTACGTGCATGCCGGATGGATCGGTGCGCTGTTGGCGGGCGGCGTAACGTGGGCCATCGCGACGTATGCAGTGAGCATTAGTGGCGCGGAGCGGGAGGTCACCGAAGGGCTGTCGGCACTGTTCGCGGCGATCGTCCTGCTCAGCGTCGGCATCTGGATGCACCAGAAGAGCACGGCCGGCCGCTGGCAGCAGTACCTGCAGGAAAAGATGTCCGCGGCGCTCACGCGTCGTTCCGCGACCTTCCTGTTCGTGCTGTCGTTCGTCGCGGTGTACCGCGAGGTCTTCGAGACCATCCTGTTCTACGCCGCGATGTGGAACGAACAGGACAGCTCCGCGATCCTCGCCGGGCTGGGCTTGGGCCTGGTCGTCCTGGCCGTCATCGCATTCGCGCTGCTGCGACTGGGAACGCGATTGCCGATCGGCCAGTTCTTCCGCTTCAGCTCGATCCTGATCGCCGTCCTTGCCGTGGTGCTTGTGGGCAAGGGGGTGGCGGCGCTGCAGGAAGCCGGCTGGATCAGCCAGGCCTTGGCTGCCGTGCCACAGATCGAGTGGCTGGGCCTTTACCCGACGTGGCAGTCGATCCTCGCCCAGCTCGCGGTCGCGGCGATCGCCGTCCTCGGCTTCGTCGCCAATGCGCGCGGCGCAAAGGCTGTGCCTTCCGCGCACGAGCGCCCGAGAGGTAATGCATGAGTGCAGCACTTCGCCAGGTGGTGATTCGTTATGGGAGCTATCCAGTGGTCATGCTGCCGGCGGCAGTCGCGGCCGTGGCCGTGGCCAGCAGCGTCCTGCCCGCGTGGCCCGCGCTTGCCTTGATCGCATCCGTTGGTGTCACGGCCGTGGCCTTGCTGGAAAGGCTCTCCCCTTACGAGCCCGAGTGGCAGAGGGACCATGGCGACCTGAACGCTGATGTGGTGCATGGCGTCGTCAACTTCGGTCTGCTTGCGCTGGCCGGCGTGCTTCTCCATGCGCTGCGCCAGTTCCTGCCTATCGACGGCGGGTGGCCCCACCAGTGGCCTGGCGCGATGCAGCTGCTGCTAGCCGGGCTGATTGTGGATGCAGGCCTCTATACGATGCACCGACTGAGCCATCGGTACGCTTGGGCGTGGCAGCTGCATGCGGTGCACCACGGTGCCGAACGTCTCTACTGGCTCAACGGCGAGCGGCGTCATCCGCTGAGTGCGTTGCTGATGGCGGGCCCTGGCCTGGCGGTCGCGGTGCTGCTCGGCGCGCCGCCTCACGTGCTGAGTGCATGGCTCGCCCTGCTCAGCGTCCAGCTCGCGTTCCAACACGCCAACCTCGACTATCGCGTCGGTCCCCTACGCCGTTGCCTTGGAGTGGCCGAAGTGCATCGATGGCACCACAAGCGCGGGTACGAAGATGCACAGGTGAACTTCGGCGAGTTCTTCATGATCTGGGACCGCCTGTTTGGAACGTTCCGGGATCAACCGGAAGCCTTGCGGGCTGGCGACGTGGGGCTGCGCGAAAAGAAGCTTCCACTCGACTACCGGGGCCAACTCACCTGGCCATTCCGGCAGCACGCCCGTCATCGTGAAACCGCTCCTGCGATTTTGGCATTCGCCCAGCACCTGTCGGCAGGGTATTCGTCGCTATACGCAGGTGATTTGAAAGGCGCGTATACGTCGTTCGAGCGGGCCCACGTACTCGGGCAGACGCATACGATCCGGCATGTCTGCAGCCATATCGCATTCCTGAGATGGGCGATCAGCGCCCGTGACTGGCGCGAGGCGGCCGGTCAGCTCGTTCAAATTCCCGCGTCCTTGCTGTTTACCTGGCTATGGATGCCCCGCGGCAATGACGGTGGTGCACGAGTGGGTGCGCTGCGCTCGATGCCGGTTGCCGATGAACTCCGTCCGTTTCTGGAATCCCACCGATGAGTGACTGCGGCTGCCACCACGAAGCGAAAAATGTCCGGGAGCGCAAAATCCTGACAATCGCGCTCGCCCTCAACGCCACGATGGCCGTCGTCGGGGGTATTGCTGGCTGGATCGGCCAGTCCACAGGCTTGCTCGCCGATGCGCTCGACATGCTGTCGGACGCCACGGCCTATGCCATCGGCCTCGTGGCCATCGGCCGCACCGCGAGCTTCAAGGCCAATTCCGCCATGGTCAGCGGTGCTGCGCTGCTGCTCCTTGGTCTCGGCGTGCTGTTCGAGGTGGGCAGACGCGTGATCCACGGCGCCGAGCCCGTCAGTAGCTGGATGATCGGGACGGCGATCCTGTCGCTGATTGTCAACATGTCGGTGCTTCGGATGCTCGCTCCGCTCAAGTCGGGCGACGTCCATCTTCGTGCCACTTGGATCTTCACCCGAGCGGACGTCGTCGCGAACATCGGCGTCGTTCTGGCGGGGATCCTCGTGTTTTGGCTGCGTTCACCCCTTCCTGACTACGGCATCGGCACGCTGATCGGGCTCTATGTAGTCAAGGAGGCCGTCGAGATCCTTGTGGAAGCGCGCCGCGCGCGCGGCAGCGCCCCCAAGGCAGACGGTTGAGCCTCGCCGTAAAGCAAGCACCGCCGCCGCCGTACCCTTAAACCAGTATCAGATAGGGGCTGGCGGCCTTTTGGAATAGTGTTCAGCTTGATGATCGTCTAATCTATTTGCCGTGTTGACACTGAATCGCCTACGTAGGGGAAGTGCGCTGCGCATGCTCGCGTTGGCGCTGCTCGCGCTCAGCATGATGGCGCGGCCCGTGCTCGCGGCGATCGGCGAGGCGCACGAGCTTGCGCACGATCCCACTGGTCGGCACGCCTACGTCAGCGAAACAGGTGGGACAGCGGGGGACGATGAGTCCGACGAGCAGTCCGTGGGGCATGCCCTGCTTGAATTCGCACACTGTTGTGCCCAGCTGTCGGTGGCGACGGCGGAAGGGTTGTTCGTTCCGGCGGTAAAGCCGCGGAGTTCGCTCGCGGCGTGCCCCGAGGTGACGACGCACGGCGCGGGCGCCCGCGGATCGCCTTTTCGACCCCCCATCCGGGTTTGACGAACCCGCCGGCAATGCCGGCGCGCTGTTTTCGTCTTTCTTTCCCGGAGTATCACCATGCGTTTGCGACTCGCGGCCGTTGCCGCGTGCGTCGCAGCGATGCTGTTCGCATTTTCCGCATCCGCTGCCGACCGTTTGACCCTCGACGATGCGTTTGCGCGCGTTGAGCAAGCCCATCCTGACCTGCGCTTGGCCGGTGGCCAGCGCAATGTGCTCACCGCCGAACTCGACCGGGCCAGCTTCCGGCCTCCGCTGCGCATAGGCGCTTCGGCCGAAAATATCCTGGGCACCGGAGAGGCCAGCGGCCTGTCGGGCGCTGAGCTCACGCTCACGCTCGCGTCGGTGCTCGAGCGTGGCGGCAAGCTCGACGCGCGCCGCGCATTAGTGCAGTCGCGGATCGATTCGCTGGCCATCCAGCGCGAAGGCAAGCGCCTGGACCTACTGGCTGAGGTCGCCCGCCGGTACTTGGCAGTGGTGTCGACGCAGAAGCAGCGCGAAATCGCCGACCTGGACATCGGCCAGCGTCGCCGTACCGTGGCGGGAGCGCGCGAGCGACTGGTGGCGGGTGCCTCGCCCGAGTCCGTCGTTCTGACCGCGGAAGCCATGCTTGCGCGCGCGGAGCTCGAGCGGGCACGGGCCGCCCAACGGGAGGCCGGTGCCCGCCAGCACTTGGCCGCGCTCTGGGGCGAGCGCGACCCCGACTTCCAGGTGGTCACCAGCAATCCGCTGGTTCTGCCGAAGATCGCAGCCTTCGAGGAGCTGTCGACCTGGCTGACGCGGACGCCGGAGATCGCACAGTTCGCGAGCGAGCAGCGCATCCGCGAGGCCCGCTTGCAGCTTGCCCGCACGCAAGCCACGCCCGACATCGACTGGCAGGTGGGCGTGCGTCGCCTGCAGGCGACCGATGATTTCGGTTTCGTCGCCAGCGCCTCGGTTCCGCTGGGCGCGCGTACGCGTGCCCAACCGGAGATCCGTGTAGCACAAGCGGAGCTCGCGCTGCTCGAAATCGAGCGCGAGAGCCGCAACATTTCCCTGTATTCCACCCTCGCCGACGCGCACGGACGGTTCCTGTCCGCGCAACTGGAGGTGCGGCGTCTGGCGAGCGACGTGATCCCCAAGCTTGGGCGCGCCGAAGCGGCCGCCGAGCGTGCGTACCGCGCCGGTGCCATCAGCTATCTGGAATGGGCGCAGTTGCAGTCCGAACGCACCAATGCCCGCAAGCAGCAACTTGAAGCCGCGCTGGAAGCCCAGCGCGCCCTGATCGAAATCCAGCGCCTGACAGGCCAGCCCTTCGTGGCAGGTCCTGGCGAGCGCTTGCCCGGAGAGACCCCGTGAGCCGTTCCCCCCTGACGATCCTGACGCTGGCGTGCGCGCTGGCCCTCGCCGGTTGCGGCGACAAGAGCTCGCCCAAGACCGAAGCGACGCAAATCGACGCCGACGAACATGCCGAAGGCGAGGAGCATGCCGAAGACGAAAAGCCCGGCGAGGGCAAAGAGCACGCCGAAGGCGAGAAGCCTGGTGACGGCGAAGGGCACGCCGAGGAGGTGCCTTCGACGAAGATCCCCGCGCAGCGCGCCGCGTCCGTGGGCATCCGCACTGAGCGCGTCACCGCCGGCACGATCGCCGACCAGCACGAGGTGCAGGGCCTGCTCACGCCGGTGGAGGGGAGTATCGCCAAGGTGCAGGCGCGATTCCCAGGGCCCATCCGCTCGCTTCGCGCGAACGTGGGCGACACGGTGCGCGCGGGCCAGCCGCTCGCGACGATCGAGAGCAATCTCAGTCTGACGACCTACACCGTATCGGCGCCGATCTCCGGTGTCGTGCTCGCGCGGGATGCGTCTGTCGGCGCAGTGGCGACCGAAGGGTTCGCTCTCTATGAAATCGCCAACTTGAGCGACCTGTGGGTCGACTTGCATGTGTTCGGACGCGATGCGCAGCACATCGGTCCCGGCAATGCCGTGGTCATCACGCGCTTGAGCGACGGCGAGACCGCCGAGACGCGCATCGAGCGCATCCTGCCGAGCACGGCGACCGCCAGCCAGAGCACGGTCGCCCGCGCCCGGATCAAGAACAACGACGGGATGTGGCGACCCGGGTCGGCGGTGCGTGCGCGCATCACCGTCGACGAGCAGGCCACCGGCATGACCATCCCGCTCACTTCCCTGCAACAGGCGGGGGAAGAAGACGTGGTCTACGTGGCCGTTGGGGAGCGATACCTCCAGCGCCCGGTGCGCCTTGGCAAGCGCGATGCACGTCGGGTCGAGGTGCTCTCCGGCCTGAAGCCGGGCGAGGTCGTCGTGACCGAGCAGAGTTTCCTCGTCAAGGCGGACATCGAGAAGTCCACCGCCGAACACGACCACTAAGGCGGCCCTGACCATGCTCGAGAAAATCATCCGATTCGCGATCGCGCATCGGTGGCTGATGCTGGTTCTCACCATGGCGCTCGTTGGCGTCGGCGTGTGGAGCTTTACCAAGCTGCCGATCGACGCGACCCCCGACATCACCAATGTCCAGGTGCAGATCAACACCGAGGCCCCGGGCTACTCCCCGCTCGAGGCCGAGCAACGCATCACTTTTCCGATCGAGACGGCCATCGCGGGCCTGCCGGGGTTGGACTACACCCGCTCGATTTCCCGCTATGGACTGAGCCAGGTGACGGTCGTCTTCAAGGACGGCACCGATATCTTCTTCGCGCGACAACAAGTGTCCGAGCGCCTCCAGCAGGCCCGCTCGCAGCTGCCCGTGGGACTCGAGCCGTCAATGGGCCCGATCGCCACCGGCATGGGCGAGATCTTCATGTACACGGTGAAGGCCGCGCCCGATGCGCGCAAGAGCGATGGATCACGGTACACGGCGACCGACCTTCGCACGCTGCAGGACTGGGTAATTCGCCCACAGCTCCGCAACGTGCCCGGCGTGACCGAGGTCAACACGATCGGCGGCTTTGAGCGGCAGATCCACATCACGCCCGATCCGGCCGCGCTCGTCGCCCTGGACTTCACGCTCGAGGACATCGTCACCGCGCTCGCCGCCAACAACCAGAACGTCGGCGCCGGCTACATCGAGCGCAACGGGCAGCAACTTCTCGTGCGCGTGCCGGGGCAGGTCAATGACCTCGACGCCATCCGCAACATCGTTCTGGATCGACGCGAGGGGGTGCCGATTCGGGTGCGTGATGTGGCGACGGTGGGCGAGGGCCGTGAGCTCCGCACCGGCGCCGCAACGGAAAACGGCGAGGAGGTCGTCGTCGGCACGGTCGTCATGCTCGTTGGCGCCAACAGCCGCGACGTGTCACAGGCCGCGGGCGCCAAGCTCGCCGCCGCTAACGCCAGCCTGCCCAAGGGGGTTCGCGCCGAGCCGGTGTATGACCGCACCTCGCTGGTCGACCGGACCATTCAGACGGTGGCCAAGAACCTGATCGAAGGCGCGCTGCTGGTCATCGTGGTGCTGTTCCTGCTGCTGGGCAATTTCCGCGCGGCGCTGATCACTGCCGCCGTCATCCCGCTGGCCATGCTGTTCACGCTCACCGGCATGGTGCGCGGGGGCGTATCGGGCAACCTGATGAGCCTGGGCGCGCTCGACTTCGGGCTGATCGTCGATGGCGCGGTGATCATCATCGAGAACTGCCTTAAACGTTTCGGCGAGGCGCAGCATCGACTCGGTCGCGCGATGACGGACGAAGAGCGTTTCGACGAGACCGCCAGCGCGACCGCAGAAGTCATTCGCCCGAGCCTGTTCGGCGTAGGCATCATCACCGCGGTGTATTTCCCTATCTTTGCGCTGTCGGGCATCGAGGGAAAGATGTTTCACCCGATGGCGATCACCGTGGTGCTCGCGCTGACCGGCGCGATCCTGCTTTCGCTCACCTTCGTTCCGGCGGCGATCGCGTTGTTCCTCGGCGGCCGCGTCGCCGAGCACGAGAACAAGGTGATGGCGTGGTTCTCGCGGCGCTACCTGCCGCTGCTGACGTGGACGCTGCGCAACCGCTGGCCCGTGGTCGGCGGTGCGCTGGCATTGGTCGTCGTGTCGGGCCTGCTCACGACGCGGTTGGGATCGGAATTCATCCCGAACCTCGACGAGGGCGACCTCACCGTGCAGGCGCTGCGCATTCCAGGCACCAGCCTCACGCAGTCGCTGGAAATGCAGGAAACACTGGAGAAGTCGCTGGCAAAGCTGCCCGAGGTCAAACGGGTGTTCGGAAAGATTGGCACGGCGGAAGTGGCGAGTGATCCGATGCCGCCGTCGATCGCGGACACGTTCGTGATGCTAAAGGACCGCGAAGACTGGCCGAATCCGGGAAAGCTTAAAGAGGAGCTCGTCGCGGAAGTCCAGGAGGTACTGGAGACCATCCCGGGCAACAACTACGAGGTGACGCAGCCGATCCAGATGCGCACCAACGAGCTGATCTCCGGCGTTCGCGCGGACGTCGCGGTGAAAATCTACGGTGACGACCTCGATCAGCTGGTTCGATCGGCAGCGCAGGTGCAAGCGGTGATGAACTCGGTGGAAGGCGCGGCAGACGTCAAGACCGAGCAGGTGACGGGGCTGCCGTTGCTGACGGTCGAGCCCAATCGACAGGCGCTCGCCAACTACGGCCTCAACCCGTCCGACGTGCAGGACACGGTGGCGACTGCCATCGGCGGCGAGGAGGCGGGTCAGCTGTTCGAGGGTGACCGCCGCTTCGATCTGGTCGTGCGCCTGCCGGAAGACGTGCGACAGGATTCCGCGGTGCTCGGTGACCTGCCGATCGCGCTCGGACCCAATACGGGCGAGGGCGACGAGGCGGGGCGCGAGGCGAGTTGGCGCGGTGGCGAAGCACGCACCGTGCCCTTGCGCGAGGTCGCGACCATCCGCTCGCAGCTGGGTCCGAACCAGATCAACCGCGAGAACGGCAAGCGCCGCATCGTGGTCACCGCCAACGTGCGGGGCCGGGACCTGGGCGGTTTCGTCAAGGAGCTGCAAGGTGAGATCGATAGCAAGATCCGCCTGCCCGAGGGCTACTGGCTGGACTATGGCGGCACGTTCGAGCAGCTAGTCTCCGCCAGTCGCCGCCTCGCGATCGTGGTGCCGGTGACGCTCGTGGTGATCTTCGGCCTGCTTTTCATGGCGTTCGGCTCGGCCAAGGACGCGACCATCGTGTTCAGCGGCGTGCCGCTGGCACTGACCGGCGGCGTCATCGCGCTCTGGATGCGCGACATCCCACTCTCGATCTCCGCGGGCGTGGGGTTCATCGCATTGTCGGGCGTGGCGGTGCTCAACGGCCTGGTCATGATCGCTTTCATCAAGAACCTGCGGGAACAGGGCGTGCCGCTCGACAAGGCGGTTTTCGAAGGCGCGATCGGGCGCCTGCGGCCCGTCTTGATGACCGCGCTGGTGGCATCGCTCGGCTTCGTACCGATGGCGCTGAACGTCGGCGCGGGCTCGGAAGTCCAGAGGCCGCTCGCCACGGTGGTGATCGGTGGCATCGTCTCCTCAACGCTGCTGACGCTGCTGGTGCTACCGGTGCTCTATCGCTGGTTGCACAAGGAGAACGACGAGCCACTCGAGCCCAAGCATCCGGAACTGACGCACCGTGCAGCCTGAAGCCGGTCTCACCACTGGACGCTTTAGACCGGGGCCCCGCGGGGTCCCGGTCGGCTGGGTCACGGGCGGCGCGGCGTTGCTGTTCACGCTCTGCTCGATGCCGTTGGTCTGGCGCGCGCTTTCGCAGCCGGAGGCGCTGCACCTGCGGGTGGGTGTGGGGGCGTTCGCCGCGCTGTCCGTCGCCGTGTTCGCCCTCAACGCGATCCTGTTGGGTGTCATCGTCAATCGCTGGACCCTGCGCGTGGTCCTGCCCGTGCTGTTCTTCGTCAACGCCGGCGCGGTGTATTTCGCCTGGAGCTACGGTGTGGTCATCGACACCTCGATGATGCGCAACGTGCTGGTCACTGACATGCGCGAGGCGGGCGAGTACCTCGCGCCGGGGTTATGGCTCACGCTGGCGCTGCTGGGCGGCCTGCCCTCGCTGATCGTGGCCCGGCTGCCGCTGCGCAGGAGTCCGCCGGCGCAGGCATTTTCCGTCCGGATGTTGTGGACGATGGGCCTGTTCTGCGTGCTGATGCTCGCGCTCGTGTCGTCCTACGACAGCCTGGCCTCGCTGATGCGGGGACACAAGCACGTGCGCTACCTGATCTCGCCCGCAAACGTGCTGGTATCGACGGTGCAGGCGCTCGCCGGGGGCAGGGGTCGCCGCGGGGCTCGCACACCGATCACTCGCTACGTCAGCCAGGTCCCTCATCCACCCGGCGGGCGGCCGCACGTGCTGGTGCTCGTCGTGGGCGAAACCGTGCGCGCGCAGAACTGGGGCCTCAGCGGTTACCGCCGCCAGACGACGCCGGAGCTCGCGCGTCGCGGGGTGATCAACTTCGCGGACGTGACGGCCTGCGGCAGCAGCACCGAGGTGTCACTTCCGTGCATGTTCTCGATGCAGGGCCGCCACGAGTACGACGCGGGCGCGATTGCGCGTAGCGAGTCGCTCCTGCACGTCCTCGCGCGCGCTGGCGTGGACGTGCTCTGGCGCGACAACCAGACCGGCTGCAAAGGGGTCTGCGACGGGCTGGCCTTCGAGTCGTTCCGCGATGCGCGCACCGCGCCCTACTGCTCGATGGATGGCTGTCGCGACGAGATCCTGCTGGACGGACTCGCAGCCCGACTGCGCTCTGCCCGCCGCGACGGGATCATCGTGCTGCACCAGCTGGGTAATCATGGTCCGGCGTATTACCGCCGCTATCCGTCGGAACTGAGGCGGTTCCAGCCGGACTGCCGGACGCCGGAACTGGCCCGGTGCACGCGGCAAGAAATAACCAACGCCTACGACAATGCCGTGCTGGCGACCGATCGCCTCCTCGCGCGGACAATCGACCTGCTCGCCGCGACGTCCACCGTCGACACGGCGCTGATATATGTGTCCGATCACGGCGAGTCGCTCGGTGAGGCGGGCATCTACCTGCACGGGCTTCCGTACCCGATCGCGCCGGACGTGCAACTGAAAGTGCCGATGGTGATGTGGTTCTCTCCCGGCATGCAGGCCTCCCGCGGAATCGACCTGCAGTGCCTGCGACGCAACGCCACGCGTTCGGTCGAACATGACAACCTGTTCCATACCGTATTGGGGCTGATGGAAGTACGCGCCGATCCCTACCAGGCGTCGCACGACCTGCTGCGGGGTTGCGCGCGCGCCGTGCCGACCGGACCCCCACCGGAACGAACGGTGTAGCGCCGGCACGAGGCATCCCCGTCCGGCGCGGGTCCAGCAACCAGCTCACGGTCTGCCCCGACGCCCGTCCCCGCCCTGTTCCCCCGGCTATTGATCCACCCGGAGCACACGCCATGACCCAACCGTTACGTATCGACATCCCGCTCGTGCTGCCCGAGGTGACGGATGCGGCGGACCGCTGCGTTGCGCGGCTCCTGTCCGATGTTGGCGGGCGCGAGGGCGTCGAAAAGGCCCATATCGTCGCGGCGACGGAAGCGGCGCCGGCACAGCTGTGCATCCATTTCGACGCGGCGGTGCTCTCCCTCCAGCGCATCCGCCAACTGGTAACGGCGGCCGGCGCGGCGGTGGCCGAGCAGTACGGGCATGCCTCGTGGCCCGTGGAGGTTTCGCACGCACGGCGCGCGCGCACGCTGACCGAGCAGCTTCGGGCGATCCCGGGCGTGCTTGACGCGAACGTGGGCGCGGGCGGTACCGCGCACGTCGAGTTCGACCGTTCCATCACTTCGGAAGAAGCGATCAGACGCGAGTTCTTCCGGCGCGCCGCGGCGTCGCCGGGAAACGGCGCGCAAGCCAGCGCTGACGCGAGCGCAACCGTCGCCAGAGCCCCGGCAGCGACCACGCCAACGCCTGCAGCCGAAACGGGGCACGAAGGCCACGACCATGGCCCCGACCAGCATGCCGCCGACGGCCACGGCCACTCGCACGGCGACGGCGGCTTCTGGTCGAGCCGCGAGCTGCAGTTCGCGCTGGCCTGCGGCGCGGTGCTGCTGATCGGCTTCCTGATCGAGAAGTTCGTCGACGCGCCGAAGTGGGTGCCGATGGTGGCCTACGTCGCGGCGTATGTACTCGGTGGCTGGTTCACGCTGCGCGAGGCCATCGACAACCTGCGCATGAAGCGCTTCGAGATCGACACGCTGATGCTCGTCGCTGCGGCTGGCGCCGCTGCGCTGGGTGCGTGGGCCGAGGGCGCTTTGCTTCTGTTCCTCTTCAGCTTTGGCCACGCGCTGGAGCATTACGCGATGGGCCGCGCCAAGAAAGCCATCGAGGCATTGGCCGAGCTCGCACCGCGCGTGGCGACGGTGCGTCGCGGCGGGGAAATGGTGGAGATCCCCGTCGAACAGCTTGCACTGGGCGACATCGTGGTCGTGAAGCCCAATTCGCGGCTCGCTGCGGACGGTTTCATTGTCACCGGGGACAGCAGCATCGACCAGTCGCCGATCACCGGCGAGAGCATGCCGGTGGACAAGCGTGCGGTGCCGGACGTGGCAGCCGCGCGCGCCAATCCCGGCGGCGTCGATGCCATGCACAAGGCATTCGCCGGCACCATCAACGGCAATGGCCTCATTGAGATCGAGGTCACCCGCAAGTCCACCGACAGCGTGCTGTCGAAAGTCGTGCGCATGGTGAGCGAGGCGCAGACCGAAAAGTCCCCGACGCAGCGCTTCACCGATCGTTTCGAGCGGATCTTCGTGCCGGCTGTGCTCGTGCTCGCGGTGCTGCTGCTATTCGCGTGGGTGGTGATCGACGAGCCGTTCCGCGACAGCTTCTATCGCGCGATGGCGGTGCTCGTGGCCGCGAGCCCGTGCGCCCTGGCGATTGCGACACCGAGCGCGGTGCTGTCGGGCATCGCACGCGCGGCACGCGGCGGCGTCCTGATCAAGGGTGGCGGGCCGCTGGAGAACCTCGGCTCGCTTTCGGCCATCGCGTTCGACAAGACCGGCACGCTGACCGAGGGTAAGCCGCGCATCACCGACGTGGTGCCAGGCGAGGGCGTCGACGAGGCCGAACTGCTGCGCGTGGCGGTGGCGGTGGAGAGCCTGAGCGACCATCCGCTCGCCAAAGCGATCACGGTCGACGCGCGCCAGCGGCTGGGCGACGCGGAGATTCCGCGCGCGAGCGATCTCGAGAACCTGATCGGCCGCGGCGTAAAGGCCACCCTCGATGGCCAGACGGTCTACATCGGCAAGGCGGAGATGTTTGGCGTGGACGGCATTGCGCCTCTTTCGCAGGGAATGGTTGCCGCGATCGCATCGCTGCGCGACCAGGGTCGCACCAGCATGATCGTGCGCCGCGGCGAGCAGGATCTGGGCGCCATCGGGCTCATGGACACGCCGCGAGAGGCGGCAAAGGCGGCCTTGGCCAGCCTCAAGGCGCTCGGCATCCAGCGCATGATCATGATCTCGGGCGATCACCAGAAGGTCGCCGAGGCGATCGCCAAGGAGGTCGGGCTCGACGAGGCCTGGGGCGACCTGATGCCCGAGGACAAGGTCGAGGCGATCAAGAAGCTGCGCGGTGAGGAAAAGGTCGCGATGGTCGGCGACGGCGTCAATGACGCGCCGGCGATGGCGAGCGCCACCGTGGGCATCGTGATGGGCGCGGCCGGGTCCGACGTCGCGATGGAAACCGCGGACGTCGCGTTGATGGCGGATGACCTGTCCAACCTGCCGTTTGCGGTCGGACTCAGCCGTCGGGCCCGGTCGGTGATCAAGCAGAACGTGTACGTCAGCCTCGGCGTGGTAGCGCTGCTGGTGCCGGCGACGATCTTCGGGCTTGGCATCGGCCCGGCGGTGGCGGTGCACGAGGGCTCGACGCTACTGGTCGTATTCAACGCGCTGCGCCTGCTGGCCTATCGTGAACGAACATGAGCGGCTGGCCGGCGAGGTATTGCGATAGCGTGTCGATCGATCAACTGGACGGCGCCAACCGGTGTGCTGACTGCCGGACGGGGTTGTAGACCATGAACGTTCCCACCGATGTGGCGACGGCGCTGGCGGCAGAATTCACGTTGCCTGCAGGAGGCGTGCCGGCGGTAGTACTGGTGCGCCTGATGCTCGCCGCGTTGCTCGGCGGCGTCATCGGGTACGAGCGGGAGAAGAAGGAGCGTACCGCCGGGCTGAAGACCCACATCCTGGTCTCGGTGGGCTCCACGCTGTTCGTGCTCGCACCGCTCTATGCGGGGGTGTCGCAGGCGGACAACACGCGGGTCGTGCAGGGGGTGGTCTCCGGCATCGGTTTCCTCGGCGCGGGCGCAATCCTGAAGCTGCAGAAGGATGTCCGCGTCGAAGGGCTCACCACCGCCGCGAGCATCTGGCTCACCTCGGCGATCGGCGTGGCCGTGGGACTCGGAAACGGTCTGCTCGCAGTGGCCGCCACAGCGGTTGCGCTCTTTGTCACGGCGGTCATTCCGCACTTGATGGGAAAGCGGCACGACTGAACACGCGAGGCTTCGACGAGGGAACCAAACTGCGGAGCAAGTGCCGCTGATCGGCTCGCAGATCAAGAACCTGGAGCGCGGCCGGCGTCCATCGCCGATCGAAGCCGCGCCGATAAAGGCCGATGGGAGTCAACGAAATGATGGTGGCCTACAGGAAATCCGCACTCGCGTGGCTGCTGCTTTCAGCGGTCGTGATCGCGATGGACCAGGGCAGCAAACGGTGGGTAGTGACACGGCTCCCGGAGTACACCGCCGTGCCGGTGATCGACGGAATCTGGAGCTGGTACCGCTCGTACAACACGGGCGCGGCCTTCAGCCTGCTCAGCGACGCCGGCGGATGGCAGCAGGTGTTTTTCAGCGTGCTTGCGGTGGGCATTTCGGTGGCCCTAGGGATTGCCCTCGCTCGCCTGCCACGTGGCAATTGGCGTCAGGCGGTGCCATACGCGCTGATCATCGGGGGTGCGTTAAGCAACGCGATTGACCGCGCGATCCGCGGCCACGTGGTCGACTTCATCCAGTGGTACTGGAAGGACTACTACTGGCCGTCTTTCAACTTCAGCGACGTCGCGATCGTCACCGGCGCGGTTGCGTTGGTCGCGACCGAACTCGTGGCATCAGAGGTGACAGCACGCCGCGCGCGCGGCGACTCTGCGCGCTGACGCGCCTTCAGCCGCGGCTGCCGGGCAGTGCGCACTGCTGACGAGCTGGGCGCGACTGTCCGGGCTGGGCCGAAGGAACGTTGTTTTTGATGCTCCATCGCGGTTCCCCCGGCGGAAGCGGCAATCCGACTACGTTGCTGATCAAGAGCCGAAGGCCCGCGATGTTTGCGGCTTCGCGGGCTGATGGCAGTTGTTCAGACCTTCGCTAGTCGCAAACCTCACGCCATCGATCGCTGGCGCAGGCCTTTAGTCGCTAGTCGCTGGCCCATCGTCGATCGTTGTTAGCGCAGTGCCCGTCCCGCCGTCATCGACGGTGAAACGCATCAGCCATTACTACTTGCCGCGGGCGGTCGAACCGCGCGGACTGGGCCCGGTGCGACCGGTTCTGCCTTCCGGGGCACCATCGCATCGCGCAGAAGCTCGGGCAGGCGCTTCGCATTCGCGACGAACACCACGGCCGCCATGGCGAGATAGACATAAGCCACCTTCGTCAGGACCGCGATCTCGCGCTCCAGGTCGGACCGGAAGAAGAACGCGAGGAACAGCTGCCCGAAGAACATGACGGTCAGCATGATGGCGCTCCAGACCGATAGCCTGCGACGCATCAAAAGCGTCAGCGCGAACAGCGACTGCGCGGCCGTCAGCAGGAACTCCTCGTGCTGCCGCGCGTCGAGTGGCAGCGCCATCAGTTGGCCCGCGCCGACGCTCATCGCGATCGGCAGCATGCCCACCAGCAACGTCCACTGGTTGATCTTGTCACTGATCATCGCCGCGAGGCCGGCGCGTGCCCGCCCGTCCAGCACGAACAGCACGGCGATCACCACGGCCGGCGCTTCGCTGGCCAACGGTGCGAGCCACTGGATCAGTAGGAACTCGTCAAGCCCGAGCACACGCCCGGACGACACGAGTGATTCGGCAAACGGCTCCGCCGACAGCAGGATCACCACTGCCGCCACCACGCTCATCAAACCCATCGCCGTCCAGCGGCTCCCGGGTGGCAGGTGCGCGATGATCGCGCCAGGCCCCGGCTCGTCGCCTTCCTCCACCTCTTCGTTCACTCCCTTCGACGTGCGCCACAGGTACAGGCCGAAGATCGTCGCCAGCACCCCGAAATCAATGATGCTGATGGTGTTCTTGAACACGATGACGAATGCATAGGCGCTGGCCGCCGCGAGGAATACGAATTCCACCGAGTTCTCGCGATCCAGCGTGATGCCCTTTTCCTTCGAACGCCACCAGTGCAGCCACACCATCAGCGGCCACGCCAGGCCGATCAGCAGACGGTTTGCGCCGGTCATGTTCGCCGCTGCATAGGCGACGTAGCCCGAGGACGGGTCCTGACCCGCGCGGTAGGCGTAGTAGAAGTCGACCGCGTACTCCGGCAGCACGGTGATCAGCGCCACGATCGCGATGATGAAGCCGGCAGCGATGTATTTTTCCGCGGCCTCGGCACCCCATGACAGCAGGAAGCCGGCCGCGAGGATCGCCATGCCGAAGAGTGCGGCGTTGACAGGCGCGCTTTCGCTTTCCCCGACCACGCGCAACACCATCGCCGGCGCGATCGCCAGGACCGCGATGCTCACGGGAATCACAAACTCCCGCACCGAATTGTGTGTCTTGCTCACGAGGCTTCCTGAGAACGGCGGGTTGAATGCGAATGCAGGTGGCGCTTGTGCCCCGGCGAGTTGGAACGGTATGCGAAAGACGGTCAGCGAAGCGTGGGATCAGGGCGTTCGGTCTTGGATGTCGGCGACGTATTGGTGCTGACGCACAGGCTCTCCGAGGGCAGGATGTCGCGCCACGTAGCCACCAGTTCGCGATACGCGGTGCCGACAGGCCTGACCTTGCGGTCGAGGTCGTAGAGACCCAGCGGATTGACGTTCCCGTTCTCCTCCCGAAGCGCGGTGTCCCAGTCCACCTGGTCGAGCAGGCTGTACCAGGTGAAGCCGACGATCGGCACGCCGTCCTGCTTGAGGCGCAGCATGTTGAGCCATTCCTTTTCGAGCCACGCGGGTGCGCGCTCGGCATCGGCGAGGTTCGTCTCGGTGTGCATGACCGGCAGCCGGTATCGCTCGTAGTACTGCTTGGTGATGAGGTAGTAGCCGAAGATCTCGCCGGACGGCGTGACCGGCCCATCGCCCGGCGGCGTCATGTGCTCGTTGGTCAGGTAGTAATCGTTGCCCATCACCGAGTAGGGCTTGTAACGCGGGCCGTGGGTCATGAACCAGCCGTACTCGGCGCGTGTCATGCCGCAGTCGGTGAGGTACTGGTACATCCGCGCCGAAACATCATGACCGTAATTGAGGTCGAGCGAGAGAAACCGCTTTTCGTTGAAGAACTCCGCCCGGGACGCGGCTTCCGGCCGCGAGTGATGGAAGTACTCGCTCGATTCGCTCTGGATGAAGAGCGTGTCCGCTGTACCGCGCGCGGCGAGGATGGCTGTCTCGGCAAGCAGGTTCGCGCGGGCAAGGTGCTTGAGCGCGGTGACGAACGCGGTGTCGGTGGTCAGGCGTTCGTTCCACCAGCCAAGTTGCGCCGAGAACGTCGCGGCGATGTAGATCTCGTTGACCGGCGTGTACAGCCGCACCCAGGGATAGCGCTGCGCGAAGGCGCCGGCGTAGCGCGCAAAGTGTTCGGGAAACTCGGGGTTCTGGAAGTTGCCGAGCCAGTCCGGCACGCCGAAATGACAGAGGTCGATAATCGGAACGATGCCCAGCCTGTGCAGCTCGAGGAGTGTCTGGTCGGCGAACGCCCAGTCGTACTTGTCGGGCCCCAGATGCGTGAGGTGGTACGGCGGCCCGTAGCGCAGCGTTTCCAGTCCGAGCTCGCGCACCAGTGCGAAATCCTCGCGCCAGCGCTCGTAGTGGCCGGTTCGCGCCATCTCGTCAACGCGCACGGTCGTGCCATCGCGTCCGAGGATCGTGGGATAGCTGTTCTCGATCCCCGTGGCAAACAGGAAGTGATGGCGCGGTTGTTGCGGGGGCAGGTCCGGCGGGGCATTCCAGACGAGGGCGGGGGCGGCGGCGGGGAGAGGAGGGGCCACCGCCGCCGATGTCGAGAGCGGCACAACGTCCGCCGGACGCTCCGCCGCAGGAGCGGGTTGTGGACTGCTGCCATGCGAAGGCGTTGGCGCGCCGGTAAATTTGGGTGGCTGCGTGCTCACAGGTCTGCAAGCCTCCCGCCGTCGACGTTGAGAATCGCGCCGGTGGTGAACGAGGATTCCGAACTCGCCAGGAAGAGGATGGCCTGTGCCACCTGCAACGGTGTCCCGATGGAAGCGCGGTCGATCTTTTCCTTGCCGGATCTCACGTTGGGATTGCTCCACAGAAGGGGCGTGTCGATCGCGCCGAGGCGCGCAGCGTTAACACGAATGCCGCGGGGGCGCAGCTCCACCGCCAGCCCGCGGGTGAAGGCTTCGAGCCCACCCTTCGACGCCGCGTACGGCACCACCCCGCCCATGGTTTCCTCGGCATGGACGGACGAAACGTTCACGATGGTGCTGCCCGCGCCCATGTGCGGCAGCGCGCGGCGCACGAGCGAGAACGGCGCGCGCAGGTTGACCGCGAACAGGCGGTCCCACTCGGCTTCGTCGAGGGATTCGATCGGGTCGAAGGTCATCATCGCGGCGTTGTTCACGAGGACATCGATTCGCCCCCAGCGCTCAAGCGCCGCGTCGACGAGCGTTTGGGTCGCAGCCGGTCCAGACAGATCGGCTTGCGCGAAAAGCGCATCACCAGCACCTTGACGTTTTGCCAGCTCCTGCAGCTCAAGCGCCGCGGCCTCGCCCTCGGCTTGTTCGAGGCCAGTCACGAGCACCCGCGCCCCCTCTTCGACAAACCGCTGCGCGGTGGCGCGCCCGATTCCCGAAGTCGAGCCGGTGACGATCGCCACCCTCTCAATGAATCGCAACTCGCTTCTCCCCGGAGGAGCACTCCCGCCCGCGGCGGACTGCATCCCCGTTCATTTGGTCGGTACGGTGGATGCACGGGCGTAACGGGGCTGTCTAGGCTCCCAGTGCCCGCGAGAATGACTGGTTTCACTCCCCGGCACTTCTTACGGCCGGCGCCAGCGCCGGACGTCGCCGACCGAGGCATTACGCGCCGCGTGCCGCACCGGACTGCAGCGCGCCGCGAGACGCGTCCTGCCATGCAGTCGACCCCCAGTGAGCGCCTGCACGCGGTGTCGCTTCGAACACGCCGTCTGCGAGGGACGTGCGGCGGAGCGGCAGCGCGAAGCGTTCGCTCCTACAGGCCCGTCAGATTCGGGCGAGGATGGACCCGATCGAACTCATGCAACTGAGGTGTGGAGCCTGAGGGCGGAGCGCCAAGAAGCGCGGTGTACCGTGCTCGCGTCCGGCGGTAAAGCCCGCGGATTCGACTTCGACCAAGCAGCGCGCGGTGTGGGCCGATCGCGGTCATCTGCACGTGTCAACAAAAAAGCCGCGGCCTCAGGCCGCGGCTTTAAGATGGTGTGTAACCCTGGATGTTCAGTCGCCGTGATGGCGGCGGTTGTTGGAGCGGTGCCCATTGGAATACTGCGGCCGATGGTGCCGGTCGAGGCTTCGCCCGTACGAAACGTTGGCACCGTGGTGGTCACCGCTATTGCGCCCGTAGTAGCCGTAGGCATTCCCATAGGGCACCACGGGTGTCCCGTATGCGCCCCCGTAACGGTTCTGGTAGCCACTGCGATAGCCGTAGCTATTGGCAGGCCGACCGTAGCCGTCCACGCGGTAATACACGGGCCGACCGTACCGGTCACGGCCCATGACCAGCTGATCCTGCTGGCGATAGCTGCCGTAACGGTAGTACGGCTGATTGCCGCGCAGAACGACGTCGGCGATATCGACGATGACACGGGTAAGCCCATCCTGTGCCTGCACAGGGGACGGAGCGAGGGACCCGATCGCAAGTGCGGTGGTGAGAGTGGCGATTGCTAGCCAGCGTGACACGAACATGTCGATTGCCTCTGTTGGTCCCACACACCGTGGGCATGCAACGACACTGCGCCGACAACCGTGAATACAGGTCTAACCAGCTCAGGGCTTGGCGAATGCGCTCAGCAGGCGTCTAAGAAGCGGTCGATTTACGCAGCCTGACCGGGCCGGGGTGACTGCGTTGCTGGGCCGGGACACGATTACATCGGCGAGGCGGGGATATTCGATACCGACGGCATTGCACCGCGATCGCCCGAAATGACCGAGGCGGTCGCCGCGCTGCGCGAGCACGGCCGCACTGGTATGGCGGTGCGCCGCGGGGCGCAGGAGCCCGGTGCGATCGGCCTCATGGATACGCCGCGCCACCCGGCCAAGGCCGCGCTTGCCAGCCTCAAGGCGATGGGCATCCGCCGGATGATCATGATCTCCGGCGACCGCCAGGAAGTCGCTTAGGGCATTGCACTTGCGGTGGAGGTGGACGAAGCCCAGGGCGACCAGATGCTCGAGGACGGGGTCGAAGCGATCAAGAAGCTTCGCGCATGCGAGAAGGTCGCCAAGGTCGGCGACGGCGTCAACGACGTGCTGGCCGTAGCGAGCGCGACCGTCGGCGTGGTGATGGGCGCGGCAGGCTCGGACGTCGCGATGGAGCGCGCTCATGTCGCACTGATGGCCGACGATCCGGCGAAGCTGCCCTTTGCGGTCGCGCTCAGTCTAAAAACGCGGTCGGGCATCCTGCCGAACGTTGACGTAAGCTTGGGTATCGTAGCCCCGCTGGTGCCGGCGACGATCTTTGGCCCCAGCATCGGTCGCGCCGTCGAAGCCCTCGAAGGCTCGACGCTGCTGGTGGTGTTCAATGCACTGAGGCTGCTCGCATATCGTGACCCCGCAGGTCGCCCGGATCGATGACCCGACCATGAAACGCTTCAACGCTGCGCTTGTCGTTCTGGGCTTGGCGTTCGTGGCAGGCTGCGACCGCGATCGCGGCACCTCGGTGCCGGCCGTCGACGGGCGAAGGTTGCATGGTCATCCGATGGCGGACGCCGCTGTCCGCACCTCGATCGGGCAGGTTCGCGCGATCGATGCGGACGGCCGGACGCTCACCGTGGTGCTGGCCAAGGGTCGCTCGCGGGAGCACTCCGGCCGGGGCGCCACACTGGCGCTCGACGCCACGCCTGCTCAGCTCGGCCGCGTTCGGGTTGGCGAGGTGGTGGAGTTCAAATGGCGGGCAGCGCAACCACGTGCACGACTGGTGTCCATTGATGCGCACGGCCACGGGGACGCAGCGCGCCGTTGCTATCGATGCTGGTGATTCCCGTGGCGTATCGGCTGCTGGAGCGCCGCCGCATCCGCAGGAACTCGCGCCCCGCTGGCGGGGCTCTAGATGGCAACGATCTATCGCCGCGGACATGACATGCGCGTCGCTCTAAGCGTCCCGGTGCGCTGACGAGAAATGCTTACGACCGCGAGGCTGCCGCGGAGCAGGTTTGCAGCCCTACAGCGCTTTCCCTACCCACGATCCTGGAGACTCCTGATGAAACTGCACATCGCCCTTGTTTCGCTGGCACTGCTGGCGGGCTGCACGAGACCCGCTTCCGACACCGCACCACCAGCCGACGCACCGGCAGAGCCGGCGGCTACCGAGCAGGCGCCGCCGCCCACTGCCGCGGACGCCCCGGCGGCTTCGCCGACTTCGCAGCCCGCTGCCAGCATGGTGATGGGGATGGGTGAGGTCACGGCGGCGGACGCCTCCGCAGGCACCATCACCATCTCGCACGGCCCCATCGAGGCCCTGAAGTGGCCCGCCATGACCATGGCGTTCCAGGCCACGCCCGAGCAGATCGCGAGCGTCAAGCCCGGGGATGCGATTCACTTCGAATTTGAGCAAGTGAATGGCCAAGCTCGCTTGAGCAAAGTGTCGCCCTCCAAGTGATTTGGTGCCGCCCGCCGACACTCGGCGGGCGGCTGGGAAGCGTGTCGATCCGGTCAGGTCGATCGCTCCCGTACGGGCATGCACTCAAACCTTGGACCCGACGTCAGAGTTTTCTGCTGGCGGTGGAGCGTGCACGATGCCCTTGAAGGCACCCTCGATCAAAGCTCGCCAACTAAATCCTTGGAAGGACCAAAAATGAAAACCGTTCTGAACGCCGCGGCAGCAGTGCTATTGCTCGCTGCAGCAGCAACTGCTGAAGCCCATGAACTTTTCATCACGCTCAAGCCGGCGCCCTCGGGTTCTCGCGAACAGGTGGTGGTCGTCAACAACGGCACGTTTCATCAGAGCGCGGCTGTAGTGCGCAAAGACCGGATCCGCGACCTCACACTGCACCAGGGCGGGGTTGCGTCGAAGCCGGAACTCACGACCTGGACGGAAGAGGGCGACCAGAGCCGGCTGACGATCAAGCCGGGCGCGACAGGAACGTTCATGGTGGGCCTGTCCTCGAAGCGGTCAAGCAGCACGCGCACCGCCAAGGAGTTCGCCGAATACCTGGCGATCGAGGACCTGCCCGATACCCTGGCGACGTTTGATTCCAGCAAGTACCCCAAGGGCGTCACCTACGGTTACATGAAGCACGCCCGTGCGATCGGTCAGGTCGGCAGCGTGCTGACCGATGACTATGCCGCCACGCTGGGCTATCCGCTGGAGATCCGGCTCGATCGCAATCCAGGCAGCGTCCGCGTCGGCGAACGCATCACCTTCCAGCTCCTTCACGAGGGCGTTCCCGTCGCCGGCCTGCGCGTGTACGTCGGTGCCGCAGCCAATACACCGGTCAAAGGCGGACACGACGGTGCGACGCTGATGCGCACGGATGCCAAAGGCCAGGCGTCGTTCGAGGTGACCGCCCCGGGCACCTGGTACATCCATGCAAATCGGATGGTGCCCTCCACCGAGGCCGGGTTCGACTTCCTCTCCGACCGGGCATCGCTGACGTTCGAGATCGCGCCGCGCCCCACGTCGGGCTGACCCCTCCCGACGTGCAGGCGGCGGCCTGAGGCCGCCGCCCCGCGCCCCACCGAAGGCCCTAGAGCGCTTGGTACTCCGCGGCCTTCTGCAGTGCCGCCTTGTGCTGCGCGATCTGCGCTGCGGTGTCACCCGCGACGAAGGGGCGATCGGAAAAGTCCTTGACCGACTCGAGGACCGGCGTGAGCACCACGCGGCGCGTCCTGGCATTGCGGATCGCGAGCGTCGTCCACCCTTCGTCGCCGCGCACGAAGCCGACGTTGAACGTGACCGTGAAGCGACCGCCGGGCTTGAGGCCACCGTGATCCCGATAGTCATTGGTCAGCGTCGTCGTCGCTTCGGGTTCGGCGCGACCGTCGATATAGAGCGCAGCGTTCCAGTTCAGCGCGCTGATGGGCAGGTTCGATCCGTTGACGATCGTGGCGCGAATCCGGGGTTGCAGGCCGAAGAAGTTCTTGTCGATGAAGAACTGCGGTTCGATCGCTGAAATGCGCGACAGCTGGGTGCGGATCGGCGCCTCGGTGCGGTGGCGCGCCTCGAGGGCCTTGATCGCGGCCGGATAGGTGTCGAGGACGAGCTTGGCCTCGCCTCGGATGATGTCGCGCACGCTGCCATCGGGATAGCGGGCGTGGAGCTTGTCCAGGTTGAGGTCCGACACCGCCCAGTCCAGTGCCTTGGCCTCCTCCGGCGGGAGCTTGGGCACGATCGGCGCAAGTGAAGCCTGATACGCCTCCGGGCCGCGCGAGGTGACGAGCTTCTGGTCCGCGGGGCCGCTGCAGGCGGTCAGGGCGATAAGCCCCGCCGCCGCGAGTGACAGTCGGCATGCGCCGGAGAACGAACGATCCATGGAAGTCCCCTTTGGGTTGAATGGGCCGGTGCGGCCCGTGGCGAAAAGCGGCGGCGGCTCAGGACACCTGTCGGGTGCTGGCCGGTGCGAGAAGGGCCAGTTCGTTGGGAACCAGCGCCCAGAAGAGCTCGCCGAGAGTGGTCAGGTGCTCGGCGAACAAGGCACTCAGCGCGCTGTCGGGCCGCGCGTTGAATGGCATGAAGGAGGTATTGGTCCATTGGCCGGATGCGACCGGCCCGACGCGCCGTCGCAGCTCGGCGAAGATGACCTCGCGCACGCGCGCGGGGTCGGGCAGGCGCAGCTGTTGCGCAATGGAGGCACCCTGGCGGGTAGCGGCCCAGGCGCAGTAGCGCCACTGCGCGGCCGACAGCTCGAGTCCGCATTCGCGGTGGGCGAAGACCAGGTCTTGGGCCCAGCTCGGGTCGAATTGATGCTTGCTGAGCTGGGCTTCGAAGTAGCGCTCACCCTCGGCGACGACGAGCTCGCGCCAGAGCTTCAGGCGCAGGGCGATGGCGAAATCGTCGCGCGGGACGGACTGCAGGTAGTCGCGAAGGGCAGGGGCCAACGCATCCGGCTCGTACGCCTGCCACGCGAAGCGCCACTGCAGCCCCTCGATCGGCGTCTCGCGCGCCTCGGGCGAGGCCTCCCAACGGGGTTCGGGCCACGGCACGTCGATAAGCCCGAGTTCGCGTAGCTGGCCCATGACCGCGAGGGACATGCGACGGGTGGGGGCAATGCGCGTCCGTCGTCCGCAGCTCTCCATGAGCGCGCCCAGGTAGAGCGCGGCCGGCAGGCCGAGGTCGTCGATCGTTGCAGGGGGCGTGGGGGCCATCGCGCGGGTTCAGCCCCGTCGTTGAACGCGCCTATCAGGATAACTTAGTATCGGAGCCGCTCGGAGTTTCCCACCCTATGGGCCTGTCCTATTGGGGTGGTTTGTGGCGTCCGAGGCTGGGGAACTGCCGATCCTTGCTGTGCGCCTTCGCGAGGCGCGAGAGCGGCTCGGCATCGCCCAGGTCGAACTCGGCCGGCGCGTCGGCATGGACCCAGGCGTGGCCAGCCCCCGGATCAACCAGTACGAAAACGGCGTGCACGTCCCGCACCACACGACGGCCGCGCGGATCGCGCGAGAGTTGGGAGTGCCGTTAGCCTACCTCTACGCCGAGGACGACCAGCTCGCCCGGTGGATCCTAGTGTGGACGGAGTTGAGCGCCGCCGAGCGTCGGCGCCTTCTCAAGGAGCTCGAGTCGCGGGAGTAGGGCAGTCGCCCCGCCTCGTCTACGCGCAGGCGGTCCTGCTCGCGCACCCGCCGACCTGAACTACCGCGCCGTCGGCGGCTTGAGCGCTGGCGCGGCGGTCGGACTTGTCGAGAGGATCGGTCGGGGACCGGCTTGGGCGATCGATGCCTTGGGCAGCGCATGGAAGGTCCCGTTCGTGAACACCACGCACCACTCGGATGTGCACTGGACGAGGCGGGCATCGCCCGGAAGTCGCATGCCCTGTGAGGCGTGCACCTTCAGAAATGCGCTCACATCCACGCCCTGCGCCAGTCGCTCCTTCAGCCGGCGCGCGTCGCGTGCGCCTGCCTGCTCGGCGAGGACGAGCGGAAGAAGAATGAAGAAGAGCAGGGTGGTCAGCGCGGAGAGGATGGGCAATGTGATCGCGGCGGAGATCGCAGGCACCCGTACGAATGGCGTGCGCACGACCGGCGCGAGCCACCGGAACCGGCGCATCGCGAGCAATCGGGTCGCCGCCAGCCGGATCTCCCGGGCGAGCCAATCCAACGCGCCATTGACCGTCAGGTAAAACAGCACGCACAGCGCGACCACGAGCGGTGCCTGCAGCAGGCGCCAGCCGACCTCGCCGATGTAGTACTCGCCGACGCTGCCGAGGACTGCACGGATCGCCGGCCGATGGACCGCAGGGAGCCGTACGCCGGCGCCGCGGCCGCTTTCCTACCTGTCCTCGACGGCCGGTCGGCTAAAAAGGCACCGATGACGACGTATCGTGGCCCTAGCCCCAGTCGAAAGCCCAGCGGTGCCTGCGCACAGGCCTCGGGTGTGGCAGCCTTCTTGCTCGCCGGCGCTCTGCTGGCAGGCTGCTCGATGCCCGCCGAGAGCCATCGAGCGGGCCAACCGGCCCGCGTCGCGACGCAGACATCGACCCCGGCAGAGCTCGCAGGCACCCGCTGGGTTGTCGAGCGCATCGACGGCAGGCCGGTCCTCCCGGCGACACGGATCACGCTCGATTTTGAGCCCAAGCGCGTTGGCGGCTTCGATGGCTGCAACTGGTTCGGCGGGTCCTATGCGAAGTCCCGCAGCTTCGGGCTTACCGAGATCGTGTCGACGGCGATTGGCTGTGCCGACCCCGTGCTCGAGCAGTCACGACGGCTCGGTGGCGCCCTCATGGGGATCGACACCGCAACGCGTGCAGGTGATCGGCTGACACTGGCCGACAGCAGCGGGAGAACACGTCTGGAGCTCTCGGTCCGGCCCGACCGCGGCCCGCAGGGGGCGAACCTCGCAAACACCCGGTGGCGACTGAAGGCAGTCAATGGCCGGCCGGTATCGGGTCGTCCGATCCAGCTGGACTTCGCTGCGAGGACATTCGCGCTGTCGATCGACTGCGGGCTGATGACGGGTGATTACCTGGTGCAGCACGACCGGGTCCACTTTCCCCAGCGAGGGATGGATTACGGGGGCTGTCAGGGCGGCATGAATGGACCCGGAGTGAGCCCTGTCTCGATGGCAAACGTCGCTGCACTGGAGAGCCCGGAAGCGGTGTATGTCGAAGGCGACCAGCTCACGATTGAAGGTACGAACCATCGCCGGGCCGAGTTCGAACGCTGCGACGCATGCGTACCGCTGAGAATCCCTCAGGGGTGACTATGGCCGCTGGGGGTAGGCAGGCCGTTGATCGTAGCTTGGTTCAGTCCTGCGTCCCGGCGTCCTCGCCACCGCCGATTCCACATACCTGAGGCTCAGGCCCTACTGCGTAGATGCAGCGACCTCATCAGCGGAACTCGCTGACCCTATTATCCGATGTCCGCTTCTGGCGGCGGTTTCAACTGGTCAACGCAACAGCTTGTCGATATCGCTCGATCGGCGTCTCAAAGTTCAGTGTCTTGCGTGGCCGTTCGTTCAATCGTCTGGCCACCTCATCCAGCTGGGCCTGCGTAAAGCCCGACACGTCAATGCCCTTCGGAAAGTACTGTCGCAACAAGCCGTTGGTGTTCTCGTTCGATCCGCGCTGCCAAGGGCTTTGTGGATCGCAGAAGTAGACCTGGACGTCCGTGGCCAGGGTGAAGCGGCGATGGTCAGCCAGCTCCTTGCCTCGATCCCAGGTTAGCGACTGGTACAGCTGATTAGGCAGTTGGCGCGCATGCTCGATCAACGCGTCCACGACTGTCTTCGTGTCCTTACGATCGACCTTCACCAGCATCACGTAGCGCGTGCTGCGCTCGACCAGCGTGGCGATCTGCCTGTTGCCGCTGCCGAACAGCAGGTCGCCTTCCCAGTGACCCGGAACGGCCCGGTCCTCGACATCAGCGGGCCGTTCGCGGATCGACACCGCGTCGCAGATGCGGCCGTGATCCGGTGTAATGACCCAGTGATTTCCTGCACAGGTGTTACGTTGAGACGGAGACACCATGAGCATCGTGATGGAAGAGGAAATCAAGCGTTGGACGGCGCGCAGGAAGTCGGCGCTGGTGCTGCAGATCATCCAGGGCAAGACGACCGTATCGGAGGCAAGCCGGCAGTTCGATCTGCCGCCATCAGAGATCGAGAGCTGGGTCGAGGATGGCAAGCTCGGCATGGAGAACGCGCTGCGGGCGAAGCCTGAGGACGTGCGCGAGCAGTACGAGCGCCAGCTGAAGGATCTGCAGGAGGCGTACGGCGAAGCGATGCTGGAACTGCGCGCCCGAAAAAAATTGCAGTCCCTGTTGGGCAAGGACGAGACCTGATGATCTCGATCCAGCAGGGACTGCGGGATGAAGGTGTAGCGGTGTCGATGTCGCAGCTGTGCCGCTGGTTCGAGGTGCCGCGACGCACGGTCTACTACCGGCCGGTGAAGTCGGCGCCGGTCGTGCGGCCCGAACGGGCCACGCCGATCAAGCAACTGATCGAGGCCGAGCCGTCGTTCGGCTATCGCACGGTGGCCGGCTTGCTCGGCATGAACAAGAACACGGTGCAGCGCATCTTCCAGCTGATGGGCTGGCAGGTGCGCAAGCGCGCCGTGGGCATGCGTCCGCGGATCCAGGCGTTGCCGTCAGTGGCGTCGGCGCCGAACCAGCGCTGGGCCACCGACCTGTGCCGGATCTGGGGCGGCCGCGATGGCTGGCTCACGCTGGCGCTTGTGATCGACTGCCACACCCGCCAGCTGCTGGGCTGGCAGCTGTCGCGCACCGGCAAGGCCACCACGGCCGCCGCGGCGCTGGAGCAGGCGTTGATCACCCGCTTCGGCACGCTCGGACGCGTGCCCGAGTCGTTCCTGCTGCGGTCGGACAACGGGCTGGTCTTCACCAGCCGTCACTACACCCGGCTGGTGCGCAGCTACGGCCTGAGGCAGGAGTTCATCACCCCGCATTGCCCGCAGCAGAACGGCATGGTCGAACGCGTCATCCGTACGCTCAAGGAGCAGTGCGCACACCGCCACCGCTTCGAAAGCCAGCAGCACGCGATGCGGGTGATCGGCGACTCGATCGCGTTTTACAACCACCGGCGCCCGCACCAGGCGCTCGGCATGAAGACACCCGCCGAGGCATATGCTTTAGCGGCCTGACCTGTGCAGGAACCGCTGGGTCATTACACCGGCGTCTTCTGGGTGTGGTGGCGGGAACGGCGCATGGCCCGCGTTCGCCGCAGGTGCTCCAGCAGCTCTTTCTTCAGCGCGCCGCGCGACTGGATGAAGAGCGTGCGGTAGATCGTCTCGTGGGACACCTGGCAGGTCGCATCGTCGGGAAAGGTGCGCATCAGCCAGCCGGCGATCTGCTGCGGCGACCACTGCTGCTGCAGCGTGTCCGCCACGCGTTTCGCCAGCGCAGGATGCAGTGCCAGCTTACAAGTCTTCGGTCGATGCGCCCGGTCCCATGCCGCCTGATCCGCACGGCTGGCGCGGTAGCGCTCGGCGCCGCCGTTGCGCCTGATTTCCCGGCTGATCGTCGACGGCGCTCGGCCCAGCGCCGCTGCGATCGAGCGGATCGATTGGCCGGCAACCAACGCCCGCGAGACGTCTTCGCGCTCGGCCAGGGTCAAGGCCCGGACCGACCGGCGTCGCGTCGGTGGCCGGATACCACCGGTCGCCGCGAGGACCCTTCGAATCGACGGATGATGCCGATCAAACAGCCGGGCGATCTGATGGAGCGACTCGCCTTTCTGCCACCGATCCCACATCAGGCCCTTCTGGGTATCGGTGTACTGGATCCGGGTTCTTCGCTTCAACCGCAACACTCCTGCTGCCTAGGCAGCTAGCCATGTGTTGCATCGATCGTATGAAACCGCCACCCAAAGCGGACATACCAGCTTCCTAGCTCACGCAGGTCGCACACCTTCTTCATCTCCGATAGTGGGTAGTGTCAAGGTGGTACAGAAGCCTCGTGGATCGTGGGATGTGAGGTCCAGGTGCCCACCGAAGCGCTTTGCGATCGCGGCGACAAGCGCCAAGCCGAGGCCGCTTCCGCCCGGCACGGTCCGCCCACGCCAGAAGCGCCTTGTCGCAAATTGCAGCTCAACTGGCGTCATTCCCGGGCCGTGATCGCGAACGCGAAATCGCACTAGGCCCGGTCGGTGCTCTGCATCGACTTCGACCGGGTCGCACGCAGGCGAGTAGCGCAGCGCGTTGTCGACGAGGTTGCGTAGCGCTGCGACGGCGAGCTGCGGTGGAACGGCCAGCACTGGCGACGTAGCGCCGGGCTTGACGATGACGCGATCGCGGGCGCTGCCCGCCACTGCGATGGCCTGGTCAAGCGCCTCCGACGCAGTGATGCGAGTGCCGTCCTCGAACGAAATCTCGCCTTCCACCCGCGCGAGCATGAGCAGCTGCTCCAGCGTCGCACGCATGCGTGCAACGCCGGTCGCTGCGTCCGTGAGCGGTTCCTGCGCCACGTCGTCGGCCGCGAGCCGCGCCAGCTGCAGGTGGGTGTCGATGATGGTGAGCGGCGTGCGCAACTCGTGCGCGGCATCGTTGGTGAAGCTGCGTTCGCGCTGTAGGGCGCCGCTCGATCGCTCCAGGAGCTCATTCAGCGCCTGGATCAGCGGACGCAGCTCTGCCGGGAGATGGCTGCCGTCGACCGGCTCGGTCGCATCGACGGGGCGCGACGCCAGTGTCCGGCGCAATCCTGCCAGCGGCGCGAGCGCGCGACCCGTGCCGAACCAGAGGGCGGCGAGCCCGCCCAGCGCGGCGATGAGGACGGGCACCCCAGCGGCCAGCGCGACTCGGCGCCGCAGTAGCGCGCGCTCATCCAGCCGGTCCGCGGTGGTGATGTCGAACGCATCCGTGCGCAGCGTGTACGTCCGCCACGCGTGGCCGTCAATGACGGCAGTGCGGTACCCCGGCAGCGCCGCCGTGATCGGCGCACGGCCGCTTCCGCGCGTGGTCGCGACGATCTCGCCGCGCAACGTGCGGACCTGGCAGGCCATGCCCTGGCTCCCGGGAACGGTCAGCGCACCCTGGGCAGCGATCGCGCTGCCTCCGCGCGACGCGGATTGGGCGAGCAGGCCGGCGACCATGCGGGCGGACATCGCCAGCCGCTCGTCGAGCGTGCGCTGCAGGCCGCGGTCGAGGTCGCGCAGCATCCAGAGCGCGGCGCCAGCCCAGAGCACAGCCACCGAGACGCCGATCACCAGCACCAGCCGAAGGCGCAGGCTCATTGCTTCGCCCAGCCGAAGCGATAGCCCAGCCCGCGGACGGTGGTTACGACATCCGCCCCGAGCTTGCGGCGCAGGTGGTGGATATGCACGTTCACCGCATTGCTGCCGACATCCTGATCCAGTCCGTACAGGCGGTCCTTGAGCTGCTCCATCGAGAGGCAGCGACCATCGGCCTGCACGAGGCCGGCGAGCAGCGTCGCCTCGCGCCGGGAGAGCTCCACGGGCTCGCCATGCAGCCACGCCGAGCCGCTGCTGGGGTCGAAGCGCAGCGGGCCGGCCTCGACGAGGTTCGATCCGCGTCCGCCGGTGCGTCGCATCAAGGCATGCAGCCGGGCGACGAGCTCGCCCAGGTCAAACGGCTTGACGAGGTAGTCGTCCGCACCGCTTTGGAGTCCTTGGATCCGATCCCCGACCGCATCACGTGCGGTCAGCACGAGCACGGGGACCTGGTCGCCGCGCTGGCGCATACGTGCCAGCAGGTCCAGGCCATCGCCGTCGGGCAGTCCGCGATCGAGCACGACGGCATCGCACTCGGCATGCGCGAGCGCGAGTTCGGCCTGCGCCGCCGTCGCCACCGTGTCGGCGGTGAGGCCATAGGCGCGCAACCCGGCGACGATGCCGCGGGCGATCAGATCATCGTCCTCGATCACGAGGATGCGCATTGGCGACTCCACGCGGATCCGGGCGGTCCGCGTTCCGGAATGCGAGGCTAATCGACGCCCGCTTCAGGGGCATGTGCGACGCCATTTAATACTGACTTAATCCGCGTGTACGACCGTGTCGGCCATGCACGCCATCCTTCTGCGCACGCTGCTCGCGTTGTGCGCGATCTTTCCCGCTGCCGCGGATGCGGGCGTCTTCCCGCTCGACGGCCAGCCCGAATTCCTCGAAGCGCGGGACGTGTTCCGGGTCGAGGTCGCTGACGCCGACGAGGGCATCGTGCGAATGCGCGCGACGATTCCGCCCGGCTATTACATCTACCGTCATCGACTCCGACTGGAGGCCGCCGGAACGACGGTGCCGCTCGTCCTGCCGCGCGGCCTGCCCAAGACCGACGAGTTCTTTGGCACGAGCGAGGTCTACCGGGACGCGGTCGAGTTCGAGGCGCGGTCGGTCGGTGGAACGACGGCCGTCCTGCACTGGCAGGGCTGCGCGGATGCGGGGATCTGCTATCCGCCGCAGACGCTGCGCCTCGCGCTGCCGGCCACGGCATCCAGGGCCGCGTCGCCGGCGCCGGCCGCACTGCCGGCGCCTAACGTGCGGACGGCGGCGCCCCGGGCGGCCATGGCTGCGGACGCGGATGCGACACTCCGCGGTTCGAACGAGGCATTGGCGGACGCGACGCGCGGCTCTGCCAGCGGGGCACCGCCGACGCCGGGCGCGAGCGCGTCGGAGCAGGCCAGCGCGCCGTCTGCCATCCCGGCAGCCGTTGCGCCCGATCCGGGGCAGGTCCCCGCCCTGGCCGAGGACGAGGCACTCGCGCGCCGATTGGCCGGAAGTGGCCTCGCCGTCTCCATCGCGGTGTTCTTCGGGCTGGGCCTGTTGCTCGCGTTCACGCCCTGCACGCTGCCGATGGTGCCGATCGTCTCCAGCCTCGTGGTCGGCGGGCAGCCGTCGCCCCGCCGGGCCCTGCTGCTGTCGACCGCCTACGTCCTGCCGATGGCACTGACCTATGCCGCGCTCGGCGTGGTGGCCGGGCTCAGCGGCGCGAACCTGCAGGCGGCGCTGCAGCAGCCGTGGCTGCTCGGCGGCTTCGCGGTTCTGTTCGTCGTACTCGCGCTAGCGATGTTCGGTGCATTCGAACTGCAGCTTCCCGTCTGGCTCCGCGATCGCCTGGACCGCGCCGGGCGGGGCACGGGCGGCGGCACGGTCGCGGGCGCCGCGGCCATGGGCCTGCTGTCGGCGCTGCTGGTGGGTCCATGCATGACCGCGCCGCTCGCCGGTGCGCTGATCTACATCGGCCAATCCGGTGATCCCGTGACCGGCGGCCTCGCGCTGTTCGCGCTCGGGCTCGGGATGGGGCTGCCCCTGCTGTTGATCGCCCTGTTCGGTGCGCGCGTACTGCCCAGGCCCGGGCCGTGGATGGCGCGGGTGAAGGCGGCGTTCGGCTTCGTCCTGCTCGCGCTCGCGGTCTCGATGGCCGGGCGCGTGTTGCCCGCGGCGGTCACCCTGTCGCTGTGGGGCGCGTGGCTGATCATGGTCGCGGCGGGCCTGCTGGCGCTGGGGGCGGAGTCCCCGGCTGGCGTCCTCGGGCGCTGGGCGCCGCGCGCGCTCGCGGCCGTCGCCGCGGTCTGGGCGATGGCCCTGATGCTCGGTGGCGCGGCCGGCGGCACGGACCCGCTGCGGCCGCTGGAGCCCATTGGCGGCGCCCCCGCCGCGGCCGCGACGCGGCCGGCGACGCCCGCCTACGTGCATGTCAAGTCGAATGACGATGTCGCGCGGCGGATCGCCGAGGCAGGCGCCCGCGGCGAATGGACGCTGGTGGACTTCTACGCCGACTGGTGCGTGTCCTGCCATGTGATCGAGCGCGAGGTGTTCGCCGACCCCGCGGTCGCGGCCGCACTGTCGCGCATGCAGGTGCTGCGGCCGGACGTGACCGCGAACGATGCGACCGACCAGGCGTTGATGCGTGCCTGGCAGGTGATCGGCCCGCCGACGCTGCTGCTGATCGGCCCGGATGGACGCGAACGCCGTGCGCTGCGCACCACCGGAGAAATCGCGCCCAAGGCCTTCTTCGAGCGCCTGCAGCGCGCTGGCGCGGGGGGCACGTGATGGTGAGCCTGGGACCGATTCCCCTGCCGCTGGTGCTGCTGGTCGCCGCGCTGCTGGTCGCCGTCGCGGTTGGCCGCTGGGCCGCTCCGGCCCACGGCGACGCCCCGCGGCTGCCTGTCGCCGGTGTCTTCCTCGACATGTTGATGGTGGGCCTGCTCGCGGGCCGCCTGGTGTTCGTGCTGCAGTGGTGGCCGCTGTATGCCGCCGATCCGTGGTCCGTCCTGCGCCCGGGCGACGGCGGGTATTCGGTCTGGGCCGGCGCGCTGGCCGGCTTGGCGTTCGGCGCATGGCGTGCGAGACGGACGCCGGCGCTGCGCCGCCCCCTGGTCTGGGGCGCCGCCGCCGGGCTCGCCAGCTGGGCCGTACTCGCCGGCATGCTGGTGGTGATGCAGCGCGCTGCCGTGCAACTTCCCACCGCGGAGCTGAGCCGGCTGGAGGGCGGCCGCGTACGCCTGGCCGACATGACGGGGCGCCCGATGGTGGTCAACCTCTGGGCGACCTGGTGCCCCCCGTGCAGGCGCGAGATGCCGGTGCTGGCGCAGGCCCAGGCCGCCAATGCCGGCGTCCAGTTCGTATTCGTCAACCAGGGCGAGGGCGAACACACCGTGCGCGGTTACCTGCGCGAAGGCGGCCTGCAGCTGCGCAACGTCGTGCTCGACGCGTCCTCGGCGGTATCGCAGCAGACGGGTGCGCGCGGGCTCCCCACGACATTGTTTTTCGCCGCCGACGGACGGCTCGTCGACGTGCACATGGGCGAGCTGACCCGCGCGGGCCTCGCGCAGAAGCTGCAACGCTTCGGCCCCGAGGCCGCGAACCCTTCCCGATCCCCCGACGAGGTAGCACGATGAAGCATTCCATTCCCGCGGCACTGGCACTGGCGCTCGCGATGATCGGCACTGCGGCCTGCAGCCGCGCGCAGGAGCCGGTGCCGGCGGCAGCCGCCCCTGCGACGAAGCCGCGCCCCGCGGTCCTGCGCACGATCGAAGCGCAGGGACTCGAGGTGCTCGGCGAGTTCGAGGCGCCGGGCGGCCTGCGCGGCTTTGCCGGCCTGGCCGGGCAGCGGCCGATGGCCGTGTACGTCACGCCCGATGGTGGGCACGCGCTGATCGGCATGCTGGTGGATGCCAAGGGCGAGGACGTCGGCCAGGCGCACCTGCAGCGCCTCGTCGCCGCGCCTGTTTCCAAGCGCGTCTGGGCGCAGCTGGAGAAGAGCACCTGGGTCGCCGACGGACGCCCGGACGCGCCACGGATCGTGTACACGTTCAGCGATCCCAACTGCCCGTACTGCAACCGCTTCTGGCATGCGGCACGGCCATGGGTCGACGCGGGCAAGGTGCAACTGCGCCACGTGCTCGTGGGCGTCATCCGGGATGACAGCGCGAACAAGGCCGCCGCCATCCTGGGTGCCGCGTCGCCGACGGAGGCGCTCGCGCGCAACGAACGCGCCTATTCGACCGGCGGCATCACCGGTGCGCCCACCGTACCGGCCGGTGTCCGCAGCCGGCTGGATGCCAACGAGCGCCTGATGCTCGAGCTCGGTTTCCAGGGCACTCCCGGCATCCTCTTCCGGGACGCCGCAGGGGTGGTGCAGCGCCGTTCCGGCCTGCCACCGGCCGAGGACCTGCCCGTCGTGCTGGGGCCGCGCTGACCCTCGCACGCTTGCCGGCGCGCGTGACGCACCGGTGACGTGCGTCCACGGCGCGAGCCGATCGGGTCAGGTCGGCGACGCGACAGACGACCTGGTCCTGATCTAGAGCGTGCTACAGAACGCCCGACAGGCCGATGCGGCCGCCTCGATGCACGGCAGGAAACGCTGATGGAGCTGCGTCTGATCCACATGGGTGACCTGCACGGTCATCTCGTGCCCAGGCCCCACCTGCGAGGCGACCATCCCGGCTTGCAGGGCGGGCTGGCTCGGCTGTACACGCTGGTGCAGCGCCTGCGCGGCGAGCATGGCAATGCGCTGCTGATGAACACGGGGGACACCGTGCAGGGCGGGGCCGAGGCACTGTTCACCCGCGGGCAGGCGGTGGTGGACGTGCTCGACCGTTTCGGCATCGACGCGTTCGCACCGGGCAACTGGGACTACCTGTACGGCAAGGCGCGCTTCCTCGAGCTGTTCGGGCCGGGCAGTGACGGGCATGGCGGTTGTCGCTGGGGTGCGGTGGCGGCGAATATGTTCGATGCGGACACCGGCGCCGCGCTTCTGCCGCCCTGGCGGCTGCTCGACGCGGGCGGCGTGCGCGTGGCCGTGGTCGGGCTGTCGAGCGAGCGCGCCATCAATGCGCTCGGGCCGTGGGCGACCGAAGGCATCCGCTTCACCGGCGATGCCGCCGAACTCGGCCCCCTGCTGGAGACGATCCGGAACCGCGAGACGCCCGACGCGATCGTGCTGCTCTCGGAGTTCGGCCTCGCCAAGAACCTCCTCATCGCGGAGCGGCATCCCGAACTCGCGGCGGTGCTGTCGTCGGACATGCACGAGGAGACGCGCGAGCCGGTGGTGGCGCGAAGCGGCGTGCTCGTCTCCGAGGTGGGGCAGGACGGCACTCGCGTGGGGCAGTTCGACCTTCTCCTCGACGGCGGTCGCGTGCGGGAATGGCGCTACCGGCTGCATGTCGTCGACGACACGCTCGACGAGGACCCGGCCATCGCCGCGTGCGTCGAGGCGGTGCGGCGGCCGTTCGTCTCCGGCCCGGGCTTTCGACCCCACGAGGACCCGATCAGCGGGGCGATCCTGCAGACCCCGATCGACACGATCGTTGGCCACGCATGCGTGGGCCTCCACCGGAGCGGCTTCGCCCAGGACCCGGTGCCCGCGGCGGTGCATGGAACCTCGAGCCAGTACCTGGCGGAGGCCTTCCGGCGACAGGCGCGGGCGGACATCGGCCACATGCGGGGCTTCCGCTACGGGACGCACGTGGCGGCCGGCCCGATCCGGCTGGAGGACCTGTACCACTACATGCCGGTGGGCCCCCAGATCGCGGTCGGACGCGTGAAGGGGGAGGCGGTGCTCGCCGATCTGGAGCGGAGCGCGGACGGCGTGTTCAGTCCCGACCCCTTCAAATGGACCGGAGGCTGGCTCGACGCGTATGCCGGCCTGCGCTTCGAGCTCGACGCCGGCGCGCCCGCGCATGCGCGCATCGCCGAGGTCCACGTGCAGCGTTACGGGCAGCCGGGCTGGATGCCCTTGGAGCCGGCCGCGGAGTATCGGGTTGCCGGCTACTGGTACTCGCGGCAGCCGGGAAAGATCGGCAGCCTCGATGTCGGAGCGGCGCAGGTGCTGCGCGGCGAAGACGGCGAGGTGCGCGACGCATGCGACGTGGTGCGCGACGACCTCGCCAGCGCGCCGGCCGACCCTGACATGGCCGGTATCCGGCTCGCGGCGCCGTTGCCCGCGGCGCTGCACGGCAATCCCGAGATCCAGCCGCTGCAGGGCGCGATGCGGCCGGCTGGCGGACCCTAGCCTCAGCGCCGCGCGGGCTGGCTTCCGAGCAGCTGGCCGTTGACCACCGTGCCGTAGGGCGAATTGGGGTCGTCATGGAAGCGTCGGCGCGTCTCGGCGACGTCGCCCGTGAACCGCGGATCCTGCGGGCGCTCGTGGGCATTCATGAAAAGCGCCACGTCCCAGGCGTCCTGCTCGGTGAGCGTGCCGCCGCGCCCGAGCGGCATATTCGCGCGGATGAAGGCGGCGGCGTTGTCGAGCTGGTGCATGCCCGCGCCCCAGTTGTACGAATCGGGTCCCCATAGCGGCGGAAACACGTAGCGGCCCTCGGCCTTCTGCCCCAGGCCGTCATCGCCGTGGCAGATCGCGCAGTTGGCCGCGTAGACCTTCGCGCCGCGCTCGAAGTCGGGCGGGTTCGGCGCGTTCTTCGACTTCGGATACCCGGCGCCCGGCAGCGTCTTTCCCGTGGGTGCACCGCTCGCCATCCAGAACGAGTAGGCCTCGAGCGCCGCGAGCACCTCATGCCCGAGAGGCGGCGCCTTGCCGTCCATGCTGTACATGAAGCAGCCCTGCAGCCGCTCGGCGTAGCTGTTCACGCTCTGCGTCTTGGCGCGATACGCGGGATAGCGCACCCACGCGCCCCACAGCGGGGCCGAGTTGGCGAGCCGCCCGGCGTCGAGGTGGCAGTTGCTGCATCGCAACTGGTTCCCGACGAACTCCGGGGCGTGCGTGGGTGTGTCGGTGAAGATGTCGTGGCCCTTGCGAACGAGGTCGCCGAAGCCGCCTTCGGGAATCGCATCGAGCTCGGGTGGAGCGAACGCGGTATCCGCCGATGACGTGCCACCGCGACCGGCGACCGTGGCAGGCGGAGTCGCAGACGCCCGGGCCGCACGGTCGGCATCGCGCTTGTAGTAGTGCGGGGCGCGCACGTCGTCGTGGTTGCAGGCGCCCAGCAGTGCCAGGAGCGGGAGGAGCAGGGAAACGGGCCGTGGTCTCATGGGTCGCCTCCCGGACGGCGGGCGGGCTGCACCGAGAACCATTGCGCGACGGCGGCGATCTCGTCGTCGCTGAGCCTGGACGCCGGTGCGCGCATCAGGGCCTGCGGGTCGTTCTTGCGCAGCCCGTCGCGGAAGGCCTTCAGTTGCGCGCTGATGTACGCCGCGCTCTGTCCCGCCAGTGCAGGAAACGCGGCGCCCACACCGCGCCCGCCCGGGCCGTGGCACTGCACGCATGCAGGCACGCTCTTCGCCCAGGCGCCACGCATTGCGAGGCGCTGTCCGGCCGGGTCTCCACGCGCCGCCGTCGCTGCCGGCGGCGGTGGCAGCCGGGCGTAATGCTGGGCGAGCGCCTGACGGTCAGCCGACGCCAGTGCCTTGGCGATCGGCGACATCACGGCATTGGCGCGACGCCCGGTGGCGAAGTCGTCCAGTTGTCGCGCCAGGTACGCGGAATCGAGTCCTGCCAGGCGCGGGAAGCTTCCCTGCCCCTCGCCGGCCGCGCCGTGACAGCTTGAGCAGGCCGCTACCCCGGGCGCCCCGGCGCGGGCGATCGTCGCGGGGTCGGCCGCCATTGCCACGCCGGCGGACACGAGAAGGCCTGCAGCGAACAGCGTGCGACAACGCATGGCGATCCTCACTCGGGTATGAGCGCGAAGCCCTGTGACTGCAAGTGGACCAGTGTCGTCATGGCGGACATGTCACGACGCACCTCGGGTGCCACGTCCGCCGTCGCGATGCCCTGTCCGTGCAGCGCCTGCCCGCAGACGCTGACCACGGCGCCCGCCTGCCTCAGCGCGCGGATCAGCGGCAGGTTCGGATTGGCGGCGACGTCCGGGTGCCGCGCCCGGTAGCGGTCGTGCGTGAGGACGGCGGTCGTGGCGGGCCCGGAGATCACGACGACGACGTCGCCCGGCCGCGGGCGGATGCCCTCCTTGCCGAGCAGGTTGAGATAGCGCGCCGCCTTGTCGAGCGCGGGTGCGACCTTGTCCGGCGAAGCCGCGGCCCGGGTCGCCGGGAACACGGCGCGCACCGCGCCGGGCGACGGACGCATCGCCGCATCGGGCACCTCCGCAGCCTGGCCGAAGCCGGGAACCGCGACGAAGGGTGTCGCGCGAGCGCCTAGGGTCTGGCATCCGGCGAGCGACACGATCGCCAGGGCGACGGGGAGCATGAGGCGTGGACGTGGCATGTCGGTCACCCCTGCGGACTTTCGGCCATTTCATGGCAGTACTGGCGCAGGTGGTCCGGCAGGTCCGGCGGGCACTCCCCGCAGGCCTTGTTGCCGGGCACCGCGTAGTCGATGAACTTCGGGTAGGGCAGGTTGAGGTTCGCCATCAGTTCGACGAACTCCTCGAGCGTGCGATCGCCACCCAGACGCGGATTGCGCTGTTTTTCCTGCGCGATGCTCGACACCCAGCGCCCCTGGTAGTCGTGCGCCGGGTAGACCAGGGTCTCGCCCGGCAGCCCGAACAGCTTGCCCCGCACGGTCTCGTACAGCACCTGCGAGTCCCCGCTCTGGAAATCCGTGCGCCCGCACCCGTCGATCAGCAGCGCATCGCCGGTGAACACACGATCGCCCGCGACCAGCGCGAAGTGGTTGTCGGTATGCCCGGGCGTGTGCATGGGATCGATGCGCAGGCCGCCGATCTGCAGCGGCAGTCCGTCCTCCATCGGCACGTCGGCGCAGGGCAGGGCATCGAGGGCGGGGACCGCGATGCGGCTGCCCGCCTCGCGTCGCAGCATGGACGCGGACGTGATGTGGTCGGCATGGATGTGCGTGTCGATCGTCATGACGAGCTTCAGCCCGAGCGAATTGACGACCTGCAGGTCCCGCTGCCAGGCCGGCATGACCGGGTCGATCAGCGCGGCCTCGCCCGTTTCCGGGCACGCGAGCAGGTAGGTGTACGTCGAGGATACGGGTTCGAACAGCTGGCGGAAGATCATGGGAATTCTCCGTGGCAGGGCGTCAGGCGCCGCCGGTGGCGAGCAGGCTGGCGACCGCCGGCTCCAGGCTGGCCAGGCCCGCGGCCCGGCCCATTTCGAGGGCGTCCGTCGCCGGCGCGCCGTGGTGCCAGCCCTGCTCCAGCGCCACGAGCGCGCCGACCCGGTTGGCGCTCGCGCAATGGATGAGCACGGGGCCACGTCCCTCTGCATGGGCGAGCTCGTCCGAGAAGCGCTGCACCGTCTCGCGGGTGAGGTCCTGCACGCCGGCCACCGGGATGGCGACGTAGTGCAGGCCCAGGCGTTCGGCCGCTGCGCGCTCGTCGTACTGGTCGGGCTCGTTGGGAGCGCGCAGGTTGATCACCGTGCGGACCCCGTCGTCCGCCAGCTGCGCGAGCTGTTCGGGGCTTGGCTGGCCACTGCTGTAGCGGTCCTTCGCGAACGGGCGGATCGTGGTCATGCGTCGGCTCCAGTGGGGGGCGGGGAAGTCGGGTGGCATGGCGTCGTCGGCGCGCCGGGTGAGTTCGGGATCGAGCACCGCGAGCGCCTGGTGCTGGCTCAGGAACACGCGGCCGCTCAGGTGGTCGAGGAAGTGCGAACGCTGCAGGCGGTCGAGCACCGGGCCTTTCACCTCGGTGAGGTGCAGCAGGACACCCGCCTGCTGCAGACGCTCGTTGACGACTTCCAGGCTGTCCAGCGCGCTCGCATCGATGTAGTTGACCGCCGGGCACATCAGCACGACGTGGCGGATCTCCGGGCGGCGGGCGATCTCGTCATACAGCCGGTCCTCGAGATAGCGTGCATTGGCGAAGTAGAGGCTCTCGTCCACCCGCACCGACAGGACCTGCGGACTGGTCAGCACGGCGTGGCGTTCGACGTTGCGGAAATGCTCGGTGCCCGGGACCTGGCCGACGATCGCGATGTGCGGCCGGCTGGTGCGCCACAGGTAGAGCAGCAGCGACAGCGCGACGCCCGCCACGATGCCGGCCTCGACGCCCACCGTGAGCACCACGAGGATGGTGGCCGCCATCGCGGAGAAGTCGCTGCGCGAGTAACGCCAGGTGTGGCGGACCGTGCCGAGGTCGACCAGCGACAGCACCGCGACGACGATCGTCGCCGCCAACGCGGCCTGCGGCAGGTTGCGGAACAGCGGCGTGAACAGCAGCGCCACCGTCGCGATGCCGGCGGCGGTGAATACTCCGGCGAGCTGCGTGCGCGCCCCCGCATCGAGGTTGACGACCGAACGCGCGAAGCCGCCGGTGACCGGGTAGCCGCCGGTCAGCGCGGCCGCGACGTTGGCCGTGCCCAGGCCCACCAGCTCCTGGTTGGCGTCGATCCGCTCCCGCCGCTTGGCCGCCAGCGTGTGTGCGACCGAGATCGATTCGACGAAGCCCACCAGGCTGATGAGCGACGCCGCCGGTAGCAGCTGGATCCACAGTGCCATGTCGAACACGGGCACCGAAAGCGGGGGCAGGCCGGCGGGAACGGCACCCACGACGCGCACGCCACTCGCGGCCAGCCCGCCAAGGCTGACGGCGAGCGTGGTGGCGACGATCGCGACGACCGGCCCGGCCTTGGTCATGAAGTCCGCCGCCCGCGCCGGCAGGCCCGCACGGAGCAGCAGCGGCTTGAGCCCCTTGCGCACCCAGAACAGGAACGCCGTCGCCAGCACGCCGATGGCCACGGTTGGGCCATTGGCGGACGGCAGGGCGGCCACCAGGCCCGGCACGATCTCCAGCAGCGTGTCGCCCTCCTGGCGCACCCCGAGGATGTGCTTGAGCTGGCTCGCAGCGATCAGCACCGCGGACGCGGTGATGAACCCCGAGATCACCGGATGGCTGAGGAACGTGGCGAGAAAGCCGAGGCGCAGCAGCGCCATGCCGAGCAGCACCAGCCCGGAGAGAAGTGCGAGGACCAGCGCCGCGGCGACATAGTTCGCACTGCCGGTGGCCGCGATGTCGCCCACGGCCGCTGCGGTCATCAGCGACACCACGGCGACGGGCCCGACCGACAGCGTGCGGCTGGTGCCGAAGGCCGCGTAGGCGACGAGCGGCGCGATGCTCGCGTACAGGCCCACCTGCGGGGGCAGGCCCGCGAGCATCGCGTAGGCGAGGCTCTGCGGGATGAGCATCAGCGTGACGATCAGCGCCGCGAACAGGTCCTGACCGAGCGTGGCCCGGTCGTAGCCGTGCAGCCACGCCAGCGCCGGGATCCAGCGCGCGAGTGGTGCGGCTCGCAAGGATTCCGGGCGCATCGGCATCGCCGCCCCTCAGTCCTGTGCCGCGCAGTAGGCGGCATACAGGGCATCGAGCACGCCCATCGCCGGACCTTTGGCGAGCGAGTAGTGGATCGTCTGCGACTCACGCCGCGTGGTGACGAGTTCCATCTCCCGCAGCACGGCCAGGTGCTGCGAGAGGGCGGACATGCTCAGGCCGGTGATGGGCTGCAGCTCCCCGACGGAGCGTTCACCCTCCACCAGCTGGCAGAGCACCAGCAGGCGCGCCGGATGCGCCAGCGCCTTGAGCAGTGCGGCTGCTTCGTCGGCATGCCGCGCCATCTGCTCGGGCGACGGCATGGGACGGGCGATCTTCTTCGATGAACGTGGCATGGCGGTCTTAGTTTAGTAAGCGCTTGACAAGGTGGCGTGACGGATCTAATTTAGCGGCATCTAAAGTGCAGCGCAAGGAGCTGTCCTATGAATCCGCAGGTCCAGAGCTTCTACGACCCCGCGACGTTCACGTTCACCTACGTGGTCTATGACCGCGACGGCGGGCGCGCCGCGATCGTCGACCCGGTGCTCGACTACGATCCCGCAGCGGCCCGCGTCTCGACGGCGTCGGCGGATCGCGTGCTCGCCTTCGTGCGCGAGCGCGCGCTCACGGTGGACTGGATCCTCGAAACGCACGCCCATGCCGACCACCTCACCGCCGCCGCGCACCTCAAGCGCGCGACTGGCGCGAAGGTCGCCATCGGCCGTGGCATCACCCAGGTGCAGGAGCGTTTCAAGGCGCTGTTCGGCCTCGAGCCGGAATTCGCCACCGACGGCCGCCAGTTCGATCACCTGTTCGTCGACGGCGACACCTTCCGCATCGGCGACCTCGAGGCGCGTGCCATCGCGACCCCCGGGCACACCGATGACAGCCTGACGTATCTCGTCGGCGACGCGGCATTCGTGGGCGATACCGTGTTCGCACCGGAAACCGGGACCGCACGCGCCGATTTCCCCGGAGGCGACGCGCGCAAGCTGTACCGGTCGATCCGCAGCCTGTTCGACCTGCCGGCCGACACCCGCCTGTTCCTGTGCCACGACTACCCGCCGGCCGAGCGCGAAGCACGCGCGCAGAGTTCGCTGGATGAGCAGAAGCAGCGCAACGTGCACGTCGGCGGCGGGGCGGACGAGGAGGCGTTCGTGAAGATGAGGACCGAACGCGATGCCGGGCTGCCGGCCCCCAAGCTGATCCTGCCCGCATTGCAGGTCAATATCCGCGCGGGCGAACTGCCGCCGCCGGAGCCGAACGGCATCCGCTACCTGCGGCTGCCCCTGAACCAGCTGGGAGGCGGGGCATGAGCACGTGGATAATGGCCCTGGCCGGCGGCGTGCTGATCGGCCTGTCGGCGACGCTGCTGCTGTGGCTCAACGGGAGGGTGGCCGGCGTGAGCGGCATCCTCAACGGGGTGCTGTTCCCCAAGGCAGGGGATGTCTCGTGGCGGGCGATGTTCCTGCTGGGGCTGATCGCGGCGGCGGGCGCCTACATGGCGCTCGTGCCGGGTGCACCGCTGCCGCGGACCGACTACTCCCGCGTCGCGCTGGTGATCGCCGGGGTGCTCGTCGGCTTCGGCACGCGGATGGGCAACGGCTGCACGAGCGGCCATGGCGTCTGCGGCCTGGGGCGGCTGTCGATGCGTTCGCTGGCGGCCGTGCTGACCTTCATGGCCACCGCCATCGCGACCACGTTCGTGGTCCGCCACCTCTGGAGCTGACGATGAAGAAGTTCTCGCTTGCCGCCCTGTTCTCGGGTGCGCTGTTCGGCCTGGGCCTGGCGATGTCGGGCATGACCGACCCGCGTCGCGTGCTCGGCTTCCTGGACCTGTTCGGCGACTTCGACCCGACGCTGATGTTCGTGCTCGGTGGCGCGGTGGCGACCACCACGCTGCTGTTCCGTTTCGTGCTGCGTCGCGGCAGCCCGGTGCTCGCCGATACGTTCCAGCTGTCGAGCCTGAAGCACGTCGACCGCAAGCTGCTCGCGGGCGCCGCCCTGTTCGGGATCGGCTGGGGCATCGCAGGTTACTGCCCGGGCCCCGCGCTCGCGGGCCTCGGGATCGGCTCGGTCGAAGCGCTATGGTTCATTCCGGCAATGCTCGCCGGCATCCTGTTGCACCGTGTCGTCAATCGCGCCTGAGGAGCACGCCATGAAGCTCATCGCACCTCTCGTTCTCACCGCAGCACTTGCAGGCGGCTGCGCCACCACGGCTGCGCCGGCACCATTGCCGGCGATCGCCGACGCGGTCGCACCCGTCCCTGGCATCGTGTCGGCGGGACGTCTGCAGCCGGGTGACATCGCTCGCGTGCGCGAGGCGGGCATCCGCCATGTGATCGACCTCACCCCCGATGCCGAGACGCCGGACTTCGACGAAGCCGCTGCCGTGCGCGCCGCGGGCCTAGGGTATTCGAACCTGCCGCTGCGCGGTCCCATGGACCTCACCCGCGAAAACGCGCTGGCATTCGACGCGCTCGTTCGGGGTGCCCCGAGGCCGGTTCTAGTGCACTGCGCCAGCGGCAATCGCGTCGGCGCCATGGCCGCACTCCGGGCCGTCTGGGTCGAGGGCAAGCCCGTGGAGGAGGCGATCGCCATCGGCAAGGCCTGGGGGCTGAGGGGGCTCGAGGCGGAGGTGCGGCGCAGGATCGAGTCCGGTACCCCGCAGTCGGAGACCTAAGCTCCGCTGGCCATTGACGAAAACGTGCGAGAGGCCGACATGGAGTCAGTGAAGACGGCACCCGTGCTGGGGCTTCGCGAGAATGCCGGCCAGTTCGCCCTGCTCGTGCTCGTCAACGCCTTCGTGGGCGCCATGGTGGGCCTGGAGCGGAGCATTCTGCCCGCGATCGCCGAGCAGGATTTCGGGCTCGTCGCACGCACGGCGATGCTGTCCTTCATCGTCGCGTTTGGCATTTCGAAGGCGCTGACCAACTACGTCGCCGGCCGGCTCTCGGACCGGTACGGGCGCAAGCTCGTTCTGGTGGCCGGATGGGCCGTCGCGGCTCCGGTGCCGTTCCTGCTCATGTGGGCACCGGACTGGAACTGGGTGCTCGCGGCCAACATGTTGCTAGGGGTGAGCCAGGGGCTGACCTGGTCGACCACCGTGATCATGAAGATCGATCTCGTCGGCCACCGGCAGCGCGGCCTCGCCATGGGGCTCAACGAGTTCGCCGGCTATTTCGCTGTGGCCATGAGCGCGCTCGCGACCGGCTGGGTCGCGGCTCGCTACGGTTTGCGCCCCGAGCCGTTCTACCTCGGCATCGGGTACGTGGTCATCGGATCGGTGCTGTCGGTGTTCGCGGTGCGCGAGACGCTGCATTTCGTACATCACGAAACACACAGCGTGGCAGGCCCAGTCGAGCCCCTTAACCAACGCGAGCTGTTCTGGAAGGTGAGCGTAGGCGACCGCAACCTGTCGAGCGTCAGCCAGGCCGGTCTCGTCAACAACCTCAACGACGGCATGGCCTGGGGCCTGTTTCCGCTCGTCTACGCAGCGGCAGGCGCGAGCATCGCTGAAATCGGCATGCTGGCGGCGCTGTACCCGGCCGTCTGGGGTTTGGGACAGATCGTGACCGGCGCGCTTTCGGACGTGTGGGGCCGGAAGCGGCTGATCGTTGGCGGAATGTGGGTGCAGGCGGCCGGCATTGCCGTCACCGGCCACGCGGGCGAGCTCATGGGCTTTGCCATCGGCGCCATCCTGCTTGGGGCAGGCACGGCCATGGTGTATCCGACGCTGCTAGCGGCCATCGGCGATGTCGCGCGGCCGGATTGGCGGGCGTCCGCCGTGGGAATCTATCGCCTCTGGCGCGACCTTGGGTATGCAGTGGGTGCGGTGCTCGCCGGACTGCTAGCCGACTTCTACGGATTGGGCTCTGCGGTCTACGTTATCGCCGGAGTGACCGTCCTCTCCGGAACGCTCGCCGCATGGCGCATGTCCGAGACGCGTATCGCGGCAACAAACGCGGGCTAACTGATTGACCGGCGACGGCCGGTCTAGGCCAGGCGCTGTGGGCTCCATGGAAGGATGGGCACCACCGGACGTCCGCTATTGGCCTATTCCGTTGAAAAACTCGTGTTCGCCAGCCGGACGGTCATCGGCCCCGGCCTGATCAGGCGAACCGGCTGGTAGAAGCGACCGATTTCTTCGGCGCGAAGGCGTCTGGCCGCCTCAGGCGGCCA